>Ga0335078_10002644_pt1 | contig 27013 bp, 22 predicted proteins | sample Lox_Sample_32_FD_206711 | JGI IMG/M metagenome (GOLD analysis project Ga0335078, IMG submission 206711) | Soil microbial communities from Loxahatchee National Wildlife Refuge, Florida, United States - Lox_Sample_3.2 | ecosystem: Environmental > Terrestrial > Soil > Wetlands | place: USA... | reverse complement strand
TCGTGTCGCGCTTGTTGCGCGCAAAGGCGAGAATGGTCGGCAGGAAGTAGAAGAGAAATCCGAAGCCGAAAAACGGGAAGAAAATCGGAAAGAAGAAAAATGCGAAGAGGTGCATGGCCCTAACCTCCTTGCTGCTCCTAGTCTACACCGCGTTGGCGCTAGTTTTGAATACGTTGCGCAGCCGCCGCCAGTTCCAGAATCTTCCGTTGGTATCGTAGAATCAATTACTTGGGCACTGATCTTTATTCTTATAAGGGAGTATCTCTTGCCAGACACCACTTATGATATAGCCATCATCGGCAGCGGTCCGGCCGGTTACACAGCCGCCATTCGTGCCGGACAGTATGGTTTGAAGACCGCCCTGATCGAAAAAGATGGGTTCCTCGGCGGCACTTGTCTGCACGTCGGTTGCATCCCCACCAAGGCGCTGCTGTTCAATGCGGAGATCTGGGATCACCTGAAAGATGCCAAGGAATTCGGTATCGAGGGCGTCGATTCCCGCAAACTGAACTGGGCGGCGATTCAGGAGCGCAAGTCCAAGATCGTGACCAAACATGCCAAGGGCCTCGAATTCCTCATGCGAAAGAACAAGGTCGAGACCATCAAAGGGTACGGGAAACTCACCGGCCCGCGGCAAAATGGCGTTCTCACCATCGAATTGACGACCGACGGCAAAACCAGCCACGTCAAGGCGAAGAACATCATCCTGGCGACCGGCTCGGAAGCCCGCATGATTCCTGGTCTTGCACCCGACTCCCAGATTCTAACCAACATCGAGATTCTGGCGTTGAAGGAGATTCCGAAGTCTCTGATCATCGTTGGCGCCGGCGCCGTGGGGGTGGAGTTCGCTTCGATCTTCCGCTCCTTCGATACCGAAGTGACGATTCTTGAAATGCTGCCGCGACTGGTTCCGGTGGAAGATGAGGAAGTCTCGAAGGAACTGGCCCGGGTATATCGCAAGCGCGGCATCAATTTTCATACCAACGCAAAGGTTGAGAAAGTAGAGAAGACCAAGGCCGGGATCGCCGTGACCTTTACCGCCGAGAGTAAACAACAAAAGATCGAAGCGGAGAAGATTCTAATTGCCGTGGGACGCAAGCCCCGGACCGACAACGCTGGTTTGGAGAAGACGCACATCAAGCCCGACCGCGGCTTTATTAAGACTGACAGCTGGATGGAGACCTCCGAGCCCGGAGTTTACGCCATCGGTGACATTGTGCTGGGGACGCCGCAACTGGCACACGTAGGCGCGATGGAAGGAATCGTGGCCGTCACCAGGATTGCCGGCAAGAAGGGGAAACCGATCAATCCCGAACACATCCCCAATTGCACCTATTGCCATCCGGAGATCGGCAGCGTGGGGTTAACCGAAGCCAAAGCGGAAGAAGCCGGCTACAACGTGAAAGTGGGAAAGTTTCCTTTCACTGCCAATTCACGCGCATCTATTGTGGGCCAGCATGAAGGCTTCATCAAGATTGTTTCCGATGCGGACTACGGGGAGATTCTCGGTGTCCACATCATCGGTCCGCAGGCCACCGAACTGATTGCCGAAGCCGTAGCAGCGATTGAGCTTGAAGCTACGGTCGAAGACCTGATGTGGACGATTCACGCCCATCCGACGCTCGCGGAAGCCATGCTCGATGCCGCGAACAGCGTCTACGGGATGGCGATCAACGCCTAGATATGACGCAAATTCTGTGATCTCCGTTCTCCAACTCGGCACTCTCGACTATGCGACTGGCCTGCGCCTGCAGCAGCGGCTGGTGGCTTTTCGTAAAGAGGGGCGGATCGGCGACGTTCTTCTTTTGCTCGAGCACACGCCGGTCATCACTCTTGGGAGGAATGCGAAAGCGGCCAATATCGTCGCCTCTGCAGAACAGCTCGTGGAGCGGGGCGTGGAAATCTTCGAGAGCGACCGCGGTGGAGATGTCACCTTCCATGGCCCCGGCCAACTGGTCGGATATCCCATTTTCGACTTGCGGGGAATGGCTTCGAGCGACGGCCAGCGACGGACATTGGGCGCAGTCGAATTTGTGCGCCGCCTGGAAGAGGTTCTCATCCGCACTTGCGCCGGTTTCAGCATTCCCACCAAGCGTGTGCCTGGGCTGACCGGTGTCTGGACCGATCCGGAGCACGTGGGGACGGCCGCCCCCGGCCGTCCAAGCCGAGCACAGCTCGGCACCGAAGAAGCGAAAATCGCCGCCATCGGCGTCCACATCTCGCGCGCCATCACCTCCCACGGCTTCGCTCTCAGCGTAAACAACGACCTTGCTTATTTCGACCTCATCATTCCCTGCGGGATCACCTCCAAGCGAGTCACATCCATGGCCAAAGAACTGGGCAAGCCGATTCCCTTACAAGAAGCCGCACATGCGATCTCCCGTAATTTTGGCGTAGTTTTTCAATCGCAGATGCTTTGGCTGGATACGATCGATGCGCTGTTGAACACCTCGGTTGGCGTCCCCATGCAACCTCCGGAAGAATTGCGTCGATTGCACGGCGAAGAAGATATCTGCTGGGGATGAGCCGTGTGGCGCGGACACTCCTGTCCGCGAGTTGGCCAAATCCAGCAACCCGAGGTAGCATTCCTAGTTCAGCATCGTAGACCCATGCCCCAAAAAAGCAGGAAGCGGGTTGCTGCCAAGAAAGCTTCGAGCCGACCTCGGCAATCCTTGGAATCGGCATCGCAGCGCACCTACACCGTCCTCGACTACCGCCTTGAGAAACCGAACTTCACCTTGCGCCAGACTCGGGTCGGCGATCAGGTCCGCTATGAAGTCGAGGGTGATCTGAGCGCCCCGGTCCCTCCCATCCGCGAATCGAAATATCTCAGCCGGAAACAGTGCATCGAGATTTACCGCTGGATGCTGCTCAACCGGAAGATGGAGGCGGCGCTCGAGAATCTCTACAAGCAGGGAAAGGTTGTGGGCGGGGTCTATTTCGGTCTGGGTCAGGAAGCCTGTTCCTGTGCTTCCGCCTACGCATTGAAACCCGACGAATGGCTTGGCCCCATGATCCGCAATCAGGGATCGCTCCTGGTTCGCGGATTTTCTCCCCGCGACATCATGATGCAGTACATGGCTAAGGCGGGCTCGCCAACCAGGGGGCGCGATGCTTCGTCGCATTTTGGTGATATTCAACAGCGCAACGTGGTCGCACCCATCTCAACTCTGGGGGATTTGATTCCTGTGCTCGCCGGGGTTGCGCTGGGCGCGCGCCTGCAGGGCCGTAACATTGCTGTGATGACCTACATTGGTGATGGTGGCCAGTCCACTGGCGTTACCTATGAAGGCCTGAACTTTGCGGCGGTGCAGAACCTCGGCTTGGTCTTGTTTGTCGAAAACAATCTTTGGGGATATTCCACGCCAGCCGATATGCAGTTCCGCGTGAAGGATCTCGCCGAACGGGCCATCGCCTACGGAATCCCAGGCGTCATTGTCGATGGCACCGACGCCTGCCAGGTCTACGACGCGGCTCACGAAGCTTGCGAGCGCGCTCGCCGTGGGGAAGGCCCCACGCTGATCGAAGCCAAAATGATGCGCATGAAGGGTCATGCCATCCACGACGCCGCCGAGTACGTACCCAAGCCGCTGTTTGAGTACTGGCGCCGTCGCGACTGCATTGCCCGTCTCGAAAATTACCTGGTCAACGTCAAGAAATGGCTTTCACCAACTGAGAACCGGGAACTGATCGCTGGTGTTGATCAACAACTGGGGGCCGATCGCGAATTCGCGGTGAACTCGCCCATGCCGACGCCGGAAAGCGCCGCGGGAGGTGTGCTTTGTGAAGATGGATGTCACGAAATCAAGCCGAAGTATGGGACGCCGAAGGTCAAGACCCGAAAAAGTTCCGGTCCGAAGCAAACAGAAGCTGCCATCCACCTGAAGTGACATCCGTCACCGACCCCACGTTCACAATCAGACATGCTACCCCACACCGTCTCATCCCGAGCGTTGCAGTTTGTCCGCGAAGCGGACGGACTGCGAAGTCGAGGGACTCGTGTTCCGCCGGAACCGGCAATGCTCGAATATCACTTCTATGTTTACTTGAAGCAAAGCTCCTCCCGACGTGCCCTTTATATTGGTATGACCAACGACTTGCGCAAGCGCGTATGGCAGGAACCATACAGTTGAGGGGTTCACGGACGATTACAATGCGACTCGTCTCGTATACTGGGAGAGTTTTGCGGACGTCAGGAACGCCATCGAGCGCGAAAAACAGTTGAAGGGCTGGCGCCGCGAAAAGAAGCTGCGGTTGGTCGAGCGAACGAACCCAGGCTGGAAGGATCTTGCCACTGGTATAACATGGCGACCATCGTGCCGAAGCCAGCTTGAACCGAGGTCCTTCGGCTGCGGTGCCGGTTCTTTGTGAACGGCCTGCCCCGCTCGGTATGACACGGCTGATTATGCAACTTACTTATCTCGAAGCCATCCGTCAGGGAATCTGGGAGGAAATGGAGCGTGATCCGGCAGTCTTCTGTCTGGGAGAAGACATCGGTATCTACGGCGGTGCTTTCAAAGTCACCGATGGCTTTATCGACCGCTTCGGTCCGGAGCGCGTCATTGACACACCGATTGCCGAATCTGCGATTGTCGGAGCGGCGTTCGGGGCTTCGCTCACCGGCATGCGACCCGTGGCGGAATTTCAGTTTATGGATTTCATTGGCTGCGCCTTCAACCAGATCGTGAACATGGCGGCGAAGGCGCACTATCGCTGGGGGGCACCGGCACCACTGGTCATTCGCGGGCCGAGCGGCGGTAATGTTCACGGTGGGCCATTTCATTCGCAAAATCCGGAAATGTGGTTTGTGCACGCTCCCGGGTTGAAAGTTGTCTGCCCAGCCAGCGCCTGCGACGCCAAAGGCCTGATCAAAGCTTCGATTCGCGATAACAATCCGGTCATTTTCTTTGAGCACAAGTATCTCTACCGCCGCATCAAAGAAGACGTTCCTGCGGAAGACTACATCGTTCCCCTCGGCAAGGCGCGAATTGCCCGTGAGGGGCGCGATCTCAGCATCATTACGTATGCTGCGATGGTGCATCTTGCAATGGAAGCAGCCGAGATTCTCGCCAAAGAAGGAATTGAAGCGGAGGTCGTCGATTTGCGTACTCTGGCACCGCTGGATCGCGATGCCATTGCTCAGACCGTGCGCAAGACCAACAAAGTGATTCTGCTGCACGAGGACGTGCGCACCGGAGGCATCGCGGGCGAGATCGCGGCCATCATCAACGAAGAAGCCTTTGACGATCTCGATGGCCCGATTGTACGCATCACCGCGCAAGATTCGCCTGTGCCCTTCTCGCCGCCGCTGGAGGAGTTTTTCTTGCCGAAACTGAGTGATGTAGTTCGTGAGGCACGCCGTATGAAAGCCTACTAGCCGAGCCCGCCTGGAATATTCCCGCCTTTGTACAGTTGATAATTGGTAGGTAGACTGTGTGAGGTTCATTCATACGGCAGGAGGGGAGATGCGCAATTTTTTTCTGGGAATTATCGTAACTCTGCTGGCCATTGTCCTCGGCGGATTGGCGCTCGCCACCTTCGGCTTGGTGCCCACCAACGCGGATGCCACCCCTCCGCGACTGGAACGCCGCCTGGCCATGAGTGCGCTCGATGCCTCGATGGAACGCCGCGCTCCGCGGGTTACCAATCCAGTTTCTCCTACGGACGAGAATCTCATCGACGGGATGAAGATCTACACCATGAACTGCGCCGTGTGCCACGGAACCCTGGACACAAAACCCAGCCCGCTGGAAAAGGCTTTCTATCCTCCGGTTCCGCAACTGATTCTCGATCCGCTGGATGATCCCGAGTGGCACATCTACTACGCGATTCGCACCGGCATTCGCTACACCGGGATGCCTGCATGGGGAAAAGCGCTCAGCGACCAAGATATCTGGAAGGTCACAGCATTTCTCTCGCGCACCGAAAAACTCCCGCCCAAGGTACAGGAATACTGGAAGAATGCCTACGGCGTAGGTCCGCTGCCGGAAGGCGAGGAACAGCAGCCGGATAGGGGAAAGCACTGATCGCGATCTGGGTCACACCCTTGGATATAATAAGAGATTGCGTCCAGCCCGAAGTCTGACACCGCGGCTGGGTGGAAGGAAACTATGCCGACCGATATCGTCATGCCCCAGATGGGCGAGTCCATCGTGGAGGGGACTATCACCAAGTGGCTGAAGAAGCCCGGTGACACGGTACAGCGCGACGAACCGCTTTTTGAAATCTCCACCGACAAAGTGGACGCGGAGATTCCTTCTCCCGCCTCCGGCGTGCTGCAGGATATCAAAGTCATGGAGGGCAACACGGTCCAGGTGAATACCGTGGTGGGCACGATTGCCGGCGATGGCGAGCGCGCTTCCGCCCCGACCGTGGCCAAATCCGCTACGCCGCCCTCTGCGCCGGCAGCGCCTGTGAAAGCCGAGACGGTTGCACCCAAGCCGCCCGCTCCTCAGCCTGCAGTGGCAGCAGAGGACGAGGATCACGCGCGCTCGTCTCCGCTGGTGCGAAAAATTGCGCGGGAAAATAACGTGAACCTCTCTCAGGTGACCGGAACGGGTCTCGGCGGACGCATTACCAAGCAGGACATCATGGCGTTTCTCGAGCGCTCCGAGTCCGCTCCGGCTACAAGTGCACCAGCCGCGCCATCGGCACCCGTCAAGGCACCCGCGCCGGCCGCTATCCCCGGCGATGCGGTGCCCATGACGCAGATGCGCAAGATCATCGCCCAGCGCATGATCGAATCGCGGCGCACCAGTGCGCACGTGCACTGCATGTTCGAAATCGATCTCAGCCGCATTGTGCAGCTGCGCAACAAGACGAAAGCTGCCTTCGAACAACGCCACGGAGCCCGCCTTACCTTCATGCCGTTTTTTGTCCGCGCCACGATTATTGCTTTGCAGCAATTCCCGATCGTAAACGCGTCGCTGGATGGCGATACTATCCGCTATCACCGCCACGTCAACGTCGGTATTGCAGTGGCGCTTGACTGGGGGCTGATCGTCCCTGTGCTGAAAAACGCTGACGAGCTCAATTTTTTGGGGTTGCAACGCGGCATCAGCGATCTCGGCGAGCGCGCCCGCTCCAAAAAGCTCAAGCCGGAGGAAGTGGAAGGCTCAACCTTCACCGTCACTAACCCCGGCCAGTTTGGCGCCGTCTTTGGCCTGCCGATCATCAATCAGCCAAACTCCGCCATTCTGGGTGTCGGCGGCATAACCAAGATGCCGCTGGTAATAACCGACCCCGACGGCAATGACTCCATTGCCATACGCTCCGTAGTGCACCTCACGCTGGGTTATGACCATCGCTTGATTGACGGCGCAGTCGCGGACCAGTTCATGGCACTGCTGAAGAAGACCCTGGAGAATTGGAGCGAAGAAGTCGGATAAGCTGCTGTCTTATGCGGTGAGGGATGCCGCGGTGGATGAAGCTGAGCCCGTTTGTGTCTTCGCCCACACCGAAGCGTTCAGACAGTCCACGACGCCCTGAATGATTTCGGACAGTCCCGCTTTAAACTTGGTCTCATCGACAATCTCGCGGCTCATAACCGCGTCTCCGGCCGAAAGTGCGGTCTGCAAGAAAGACATCACCGCATCTTTTTTCTCCGCACCGCTGCGATGACTGAGCAGCGATTCGATGGTGGTTACAACTCCCGGAATAAACGAGATTGCCTGCAACAGCCTGGCTAGAAAGTTCATAAGATTCTCCTTTGTGTATTTCAACGATTTGACTGGGGAAACTACCTGAAGAAATGGTCGTGCATGGCGATCGCCGCGCTCACCACGGAGGCAATGATGGCGTTAAGCAGGCGATCATACACGCTTCGTCTCACATCGTTACGCTCCAACGCGGTGATGCGATTCTCGTGCAGGGTAAGCCGGCCTGGCTGGCTACCGCCCATCAGCATGTCCATCTTAGCTTCGAGGCGTGCCAGTTTTTGCAACACCTCGCACTGAAAATCATCCACGGCCAGACGCACCACAAGTGGCTGGCTTCCCACTGCATGAACCGGGCGTCCGGGGAGATCCTCTCCGATGTCTTTCATGGCGTGTAACTCAACGGATAGTCCACATAGAGAGCCGTGGTATATCGCGAGTAGTGAGGCGGGGTGGAGGCGTCGTACTGTCGCAGGTAGCAGCCCTGCCCCCGTGCCAGCCGCGGTACGGCAAAGGTCTGCGTGGTAAAGCGGCCGATCAGGTTGCGGTCATTGTCGGCCCCCCATCCTGAGTCACCCCACCGCGCCTCAAATCCACCGCCAGATGGCGGCAATACGCCGGCATTCACTTCGAGTGTGGTTGAGGTCACCTCGGTGATCTGAGCTGCCGTCAGGTCGGCCAGATAGTAATTGCCAACCTGAGAATTCGTGAGTTGCGTGATGTCCAGCGCAATCTGGACCTTGGCCGCTTCGAATTCGATACCCAGCGGTTCGGCGCCATCGTTGGCAAACCTGATCTGATAGCGACAGTGTTCACCGGCCAGATCTTTTACCGCAATGTCGATTTCCCGAACGATGGCGCTGAAGGCAGCATTGCGGGAAGGAACGTTTAGGCTTAGAGTATCGCCCGGAAAAATATCGGTTGCGTTGCCAGGCAGGAAATCGCTCCACACTTGATATTCACCCTTCCACGCCGGAATCGTTGAATCGTCGAACAATGCCAGCGCTGCGTTCTCGCAATCCGCTGCCATGCGGGCCGGGGGAAGCTTCACATGCCGCACCGTCCCGCGTGAGCCGTTATCGACTCCTAATTGAAGGCCGGCGATGCTGGCTGGACTTGTGACCCGGGCCTGCGCCCGTCCCTGGCCGCGATAACGAACCGCGATCTGTTGATTCGCCGCCGGAACATACGCGGAATAGAACTCCAGCTCACCGCTCGAAGTAATCGTGCACTCTGCTCCCTCTGACAACAGGCCGGCCAGGAGAGTGACGTAGCCCTGCCCTGGCAGCGCGCTCCGCACCTCGGTGTCGACCGGCTGCGTCATCCGCGTAAACGCAATCGAGCACTGCACGTTGGTCGCGTTCACCAGCGCATAAGTGCAGAAATCAGGCGCGCCGGAGATTACCCCGTCGTAAAGCACCAAGGCCGGGGCAACCTGCGACGCTGGATTAGTGGGATCGATGTCCTGCAACTCCAGGACGACGCGCACATCGGCAGGTATTTCAGATCCTCCGACTCCGCTACCCGCCGGATGAGCGGAGGAGTGGAATGTCTGCCGCCGGCGGTAGAGTTCCTGGGAGTACAGGCGGGTAGTCAGCAAATAGTGGTGCCCGTTGATGGTGGCGACCACCGATCCCGTGAGTGCGCCGTTCACTACAGCCTGAATATTGGACTGCGACCCATTCGGGACTATACGAAAGCCCGCCAAACAACCCGTCACCGACACGCTGCCGGGATACAATCCGCCAAGCACTCCATCCGAAGCTGCATTGAACAGCACATCGCCGTGCTGCATTATCAAAGCCGGGCCTAATTCGACTTGCTCGACGTATTGCACCGTGGTCGCGCCATCGATCCCGGTTCCACCCGCGATCACTAGCTTTCCGCCGCTGACCGATACCACGCCCGCCGGATCAACCACGTTCCACAAAGTAGGTTCGAGTGGCGTGGTCGTGTACTCTTCATCGAAGAGGGTCATGCTTTTCTTGATAAACGCAGTCTGCGATAGATAAAACCTGGTGGTGAGTCCGTCGCCGACAAAGTAGTCGGTGACGTAGGCCTGCGGCTCGATTTCACCAATGATGGTCACGTCGTTGATCGCGGCCTTTACCGGCTCCAGGGCAAGTCCGCTCGGGTCGAAGTCAGCATCGGTTTCATTGAGCGCATGGATATTGGCCCCAATCGGGGTCAGAATCAGGGCTCCGTCAACCGTGCGGTAGCTGGCCCGCGCGTAGATGGCGATTTCTCCCGCCTCCTGCGACCAGGTTTTCTGCGGATCGGAAGCGTACCAAACCATCGCGTCCAGGTCCTGCGCTGAGCTGGTATCGAACACTCCCGGCAGCAGGTCTCCGGTCAGCTGGCGGAGCGCATTTCCGGCGCTCCGCTCAACGAAAGGGCTGCGGTCAGGAAATCGCTTTTCGTCCAGCAGCGCCTCGTCACTCTGTGCAATCAGGTTGTAGCGGTAGACCGGGCCCCGCTCTCCCCAGCCCAGGAACTCATAGGCGGGCTTCTCCACAAGGTATCCGGTGAACACATCCTGCCCATTGGTTTTGCCCAGAATCACTCTGGCGCCGGCGATGGGAACGACAAACTCCGGACTGTCTGCCACCAGGCTGAACTTCAGCTGTGCAGGCTGGTTGATCTTGCGGGTCACCAGCGGCAAGCGTGAGCCATCGAGCGCAGGTGTGTAGTCGCGCAACCCAAAGCCATCGGAGTTATCGATTTGCAGTTTCATCGGAGTCTGATCGGTGTCTCAATGTCCCGCTGGCCGGGGTCTGTTTTCGGAGTAGTGTCACGAATGGTTTCTAGCAAGATTCGGCCAGCCGCGCCGCCGCAGAAAAATGGCCTGGCATCTGAATATGATGCCTTCAGATATCCCGGTTGATTTGTGGCATGCCCCTGTTGTCCGGATTTCGGAAATGAGCGAATTTCAGAGGAAACGTGAGGGCATATCTCAGGACCGTACCACGACTCTTAATACACCGCCGCCATCCCTGCCGGAAAATAACTGCGGTAGCAGAGCACAGTCTGGCCATCGTTCTCATCGACATGGGGCATCGCCTGGAATGCAGCGTGCAGCGCCCATGCCGCCACCGGCTTCGTGATTTCCACTTCGTCTTCCCTTTGAAACACCTTAGCCCGCCCAGTCTCCGTGGTCGGGTTGGCGGGGAGTGAGGTGTGGATTACGGTAGTTGGGCTGAGCCGCGGATAATGAAAACACACCCTGCCGCCCGATTCGTCCTCCGCCACAAACACCGCTGACCACTCCTGGAAAAACGATCCTCCCTCACGATCCACAAAGGCAATCACCTTCTGCACGGCCGCTCCAGCCGGAGGCGCCCCACCCAGCAAAGGCTGGGCTAAGACCAACGCAGTGGCCGTGACCTGCGCAACCCGCCCGATGTTGAACGTGACTCGCCGAATGTAGTTGGCATCCCGGTTCACGTCGAGCGGATCGATCACGTAAGCTGCTGCAATGCCCGTGCCTACATATCCGGTCTGCTGCTGGTAATCGGCATCGACCGCGATCACGTCGCCGGCGGAGAATGCATTCACCGCCCCACTCCCCAGCACAATCTCACTTGCGGTCGATCCCGTGAGTATGGCAGCGGCAAGCACCGGCGTTCCTCCCGAGGGCTGCGGATTCGCGTTTACATCCGAGGCCAGAACGTTCATGTGCTCCGATCCGCCGGCCAGCGCCATCTGCAACTTGCCCCATTCTCGAAAATCGAACTCCAGTCTGGCGTCGAGCGGGCCGCGAAACTGCGCCACCGGCGCGCCCTGAGGCCCCGTCCGCACCGGCTCGGTGACGGTTCCACAGAGACGCTGGAAATTGTCGATCCATCCCAGGTCGATCCAGGGAGAAGGCGGCTGGTCCAGAGAAAAGATGCCATACTTGCCGGGATCGAAAAGCGTCGGAGTGCCGGTCGACTGATTCATGGTCGCAAAATAGGCACGCATGCGGCGGCTGACGGGAATCATGGCGGCGCGAAGCGGAGATGTGCTCATAGGAAATCCACCTCGGAGAAAAAGAACAGCTTCAGATTGGCGCTTCGCTCCAGCCGCACTCCTTCTGTACCCCGGGGCAAACCTTCATTCTTCGCTGTCTCGCTTCCCGCCACTTTGCCGAAGCTCGGCTGTGTCCATGAAATCTTCGTTCCCAGATCGACGCTGGGAAGTTGCGAATAGTCCCGCTTCAATGCGTAGGGCGGCTGAGAAATTCCCAAGAGTTCCATATCCAGAGCGGCCAGTGTCCGCCCGCGATCCACTCCGGTCTCGACGGTGCCAAAGGTGTGGTACGAAATGATGCAGTCCATAGCCAGCAGCGCTTTACTTCCCACTTGTCCTGGCAACAGCTCAGCCGCGCCCCACTCGATGTAGAACGCGTCCGGCAACGGGACAATCGGCACCACCAGCTCGTTTTCCGCAACAATGAGGGCCGGCCGGGTGGTGCCGTTGAGAGTAACCGTCCGTTGCGGATTCAGCGCCACCAGCCGCTCCAGCAGCGTAATGTAGAAACTGTCTTTGGTGTATTGCATAGAACTAGCTTCTGGCTCCTGAAATCTAGCTATTGGCTACTAGCTATTGGCCGCTCCCAATAAGTCGTGGAGTAACTCTCAAGCGATGGCACGGTAGGCTACTGCAAGCTGAAGGCTAAGAGCCAAAAGCTAAGAGATGGCAGCCTGCAGTCACTCCACTGCCGTCACTTTGTACATATATTTCGTTCCCGCAAAGTATTCGCCGATCACGCTCTCGATGTGAAAAAGATCACCGTCATAACTCAATCCCAGAGCACCATCGAACAGGGCTTCGGCGGACACGGCATTCTGCGAAACCACGGTCGCGTCCACCGCTGTGCTGGAGACGAGAAACTCGAGGCGCCTGCGTGGACCGGTATTCGGGTTGGGCAAGCTTCGCACCACCACCGGCGAAAGCGGGACTTCCTGAACTCCCGGATCGGCTAGCCCGAGTTGCGCGCTGGGGTCGTTCGCCAGCGTCACCAGGGCGAACGCCAGAGTGACGGTGTCACCGCCGATCGCCCGCAACATGGCGTCCGCCGCTCGCACCAGCGCCGCACCGCTGATTACCGTGTCGCTCATGGTCATCCGACTTTCTGCGCCACATAGGGTGCGAGCATTGCGATGATGGTCTGGTCCATCAGCGTGTCGGCGAAGTATTGCATCTGCATACGGTCCATGTGCTCCGACTTCACGTTGATGGCGGGCGTCGCCTGCGCATTGCGTACGATCTGCGAGCAAGCGAATTTCGCCGGGTCGGGAATGACGGTGAACCCCGCCGTGTACACGATGTCCACCTCGCTGAACCACAGCCCGACGATATTCAGCGGCAGAGTCAATTCACCGGTGGCAGCAAAATAATCGATGGCGGTAGCCTGAATTGCAGTCCAAACACCCGGCAGACCGAACATCAACGCAACATCCAGCCGCAGATCGTCGAACGGCCACTCGCCCCGGCGCGGGATGCAATAGCGTCCCTGCGCCGAGACGATGGGGGTTGTGGCCGGGGCCACCGCGGCAAGGGGGAGATAAGTCAGGCGCAAGGTATTGCGGTCGGGCGGAATCCGCAATCGCTCCTCATACTGCGCGATAGCCAGGGTGGCCCGCCGGCAGTGCGCGTCAATCATCGAAGACGCAGCCGCGACCAGCGCCGCTGGGGTGGTCGCATCCAGGCCGTACGCTAGATATTCCGTAGGATCTAGATAGTTCATCGTTGAGTTCCAGTTTCCGTTTGCCAGCTGTCAGCGAACCTGACGCCGTTTTCGACGGGCATCCGGCCGCCGACAACTGGCAACCAGGTTCTAGCGATCGACTTTCACTTCGTAGTGCGCGTAGGCAGCGCCCTTCACTACCACCGCGCCGAACTTCACCACTACCATTTGCGAAGCCAGGGATCCCACCAGTCCCAACTGGAAGACCCGAGGGTTCGGGTCGGTCAACCAGTGGTACTCGATGAGGTCTTCGGTGACGATGTAGCACGGCAACACCGCACTACCGCTGCCAGGCGTACCTGTGTAAGAAATCGTCCAGTCCGGGATCAGCGGCAGCTCGCCCGCTTGCGTGGTCAGCGTCTTAACCCGCAGCCCACCTGTGATCTCCGCCGTGGAAAGCACGACGTTGAACTCGGCTTTCATTTCCCGGTCGATCAGGTCGAGCAATACCGGGTTGGCGTAGATGGCAGTGGGGCGAACTTCGTAGGAGGAGTTCGCCATCATCTGCGCAATCACTCCCTTCAGTCCATCCACGATGCTGGCGTTGGTGGCGACGGTTGTCGTGTTGCCGCCGGCTTCGATCTGCGCGATCGCTCCCATGTATTGCAGAGTGGTCGGAGTGCTGAGCGAGGTGTCGTTGCCGTTCCACAAGGCAAGGTCGTGAGTGCGCAACAGTCCTTCAACCGAATCGGCCAGGTCCTTGGCTTGCAGGTAGGCGAACTGGCTTTGCTGGGCGCCCACTTCCAGATCGAACAGGTTGTAGTTGATCTGTGAAACCAGCGCCTTCAAAGGCACGCTGCGCTCCACCCGGGTGGGTGAACCAACCACGGCCGAGATGTTGCGCGGATCCACAAACGCCTGGGTTGCGGTTGGTGACACGATGGCGGTCTGCTCGAAGAAGCGTGAGGGATGTCCGGTGGCCGGCACCTGCCGAACCCGTTGCCCGAACGCTCCTCGCCGCCGGACGATGTCGAAGATTTCTGTCTGATAGCGGTCGATCTCAATCGCGCCGGGCCCCAGAAAATCGGCCGCCGCGTTCAGATCGATAAATTGTGCATTCATGTTTTTCTCCTGGAAATAGAAAAGGCACGACCGGAGTCGTGCCTTTCGCTTTGATTAAAACTGAAAACCTTTAGCCGATCATGCCGGCGCGTGCCATCTCAGCCTTGACCGCAATGCGTTGCTCGACGCTCAGCGATTGCAGGGTCTTGTCGAGAACCGCAGGATCGAGTTTGTCGCCGACGTCCGCATTGCTCTTGCTCAGCAGGGCCGTGACCAGCGGTGAAAGTGTTTTTCGAGCCATGCGGGCCGCCTGGGCTTTGAGTTCATTATTGGTCTTCTCCAGTTCGGCAACACGGTTTTCGAGTTTTTCCGATCGATCATCGGAAGGCAGACGCACCGGATGTTCCTCCACCGCGGCGACAATACGGTCCACTTTGGCGTTTAGAGCCTCCTGTTGTGCGTCGAGTCTTTCGAGAACGCGATCTAGAGTTTCTGCGGCACTCGCCAATCGTTCTGCGGTCGCCGCCAGCTGTTGAGTCATTTCTTCGTTCATAAACCTCCTTGACATTTGAAAACGCGGTTGTTTGTTCTTGTCATTCCGAGGAGCCACTCGACGGCCAAGCTGCAGTTCCTTACCTGAGCGGCGTAGGCTACTCCAATTCGATCCAGGTCTCCGAATACGCCGCTTTGTCGCGGCGCAGAATGGCCGCTCCAGTGAAGGTTACGTGCGTCAGCGTCCACACCTGGGCGCGGATGTCCGCCACCCGGGCATCGGTAATTTCGTAAGACATCCCTAAGCCGGAACGAGGCCGGGCTTTCGACCCAGCCACTTCTCGCACAATTTCCGGAAAGTCTTTGGCAAACAGGTAGCCGCCAAGTTCCAGCTCTCTCCCCACGATCTCGGCCCGCGTGATAATTCCCACCTTGCGCCTGGAATCATGGCGGTCGAGCGCAGGAGCGTAGTCCAGCGCCATGCCCAGCAACGAGGCCAGCGCGTGTTCTGCGGCAGACTTGGTTAAGACGACGCGATGGCCCCGGGCGCCTGCCGGAGCCCGATCCGAAGGCACGTCGATCAAGGTCAGGACTCCGCGAAAAGGCTCGCGATTCGGATGCCCCAGGACCGCAGGCATCTCGATCGCCATCGATTCCAACTGAATATTCATGGGTCCCTCTGTGAAGCGGAAACTTTCTTCCCCTGGTTGTCGTTCCGAGGGGCGTCAGCGACGAGGAATCTGCTGTTCCCGTCAGCTCCCGGAAAAACCGCGCATCCCTCGCTTCGCTCGGGATGACAAATCAAAACAGGTCCAACCGCCTGGCGTACACGAACCCCTCAAACCCCGGGTGCTGGCGAGCCAGGCTCCGATGCCTGCAGCTCCGGCAGCCCTCTCATTCTCCTCACTTCGTTCACCGTCAACACGCCGTTTTGCAGCAGCAATGTCTGGATTTGCGCCTCTTCCATTTCGTCGCCGCTGGCATCCACATCGGTAAAAACAAATTCCAGCTCGCTCCATCCCAATTTCTTGCTGATCGCGTCGCGCGTCAGATGTTCCGCTAACAGACGGGCCGTGGGCACGATGGCCTGCTGAAATGCCTGATCGCTCATCTCGGCTGCAGTAGAGCGATTCACATCCCGCTCCAGGCCGAGGCTCTGCGGTGGCAGATCGAAAGCGTCGGCGATCACGCGCAAGAGAAATTCCTGCCACTGCAATCGCAAATCGGCATCCGTGCCGCCACCGAATCGCAACACCTTCGGCTTGTTCTCGACCGAAAGAATCGGTACTCGCCCCGTGCCTTCAATTTCGTCTTGCCACCAGCGAATCAGCCGCTCGTGATGCTCCGGGCTCAGCCCTTGTAACCACAGGGCATACTCAACCACTGAATTCGAAGCCAGCTTGGTGGCATAGCGGTGAGCTCCCAGAAATGCGTTCACCGCCTCGAATGCCACTTCCAGTCGCCCCAGCCCGAATGGAGTGAACGTGCGCGGGTTCAGCCGGATGTAAATCAGTTCATCGTCGTTCAACACGATGTTCCCGTCCGGCCCGGACTTGCCCGTAACCTGCACGTAGCGCGGCGACGACGGCAGCCCATCCCAATCCGTCCGCATGCGAATGGTTGCTCCATCCACCGGCCACAACAGGAGTGGTTGCCGCGAATCGCCTGTAGCTTCGATTTCAATCGCCCCGAAGCCTCCGACGATGATGTCCTCCAGCACTTGCTCCGTCATGGAACGAAAAGAATCGTCGGGGTTGGGCGCGTCGAAGTTCGCAGTAAGAATCTGTATGCGCGCCTGGCTAGCGTCGTCGGCCATCCCCCGTCCAGGCCGGGTTTGAATCCGCCAGCGCATTCCAGCGATTCGGTCCTTGATGGCATTGATCGCCCTACGGGCCACCGGCGTCTCCGAAAATCGCCGCAAGTTCACCGGCGTAGGTTTCGGCATGCTGTCGGCCCGAGGCCCATACGTTGTGAGAATCGACGGAAGCGCCATCGTTCGCCGCTTAACTGGCGCCGTAGACACTCCCGCTATCCGGCGCACCGCGCCGCGCAACTTCTCTGTAATGTTCATAAAGTTTTGTGGCTTGACGTGCGTAGGGACAGCCGCCTCCGGCTGTCCAGTCGAGCAGAGCTCGACAGAGCTTGTGTGGCCGCGCGCGACCTCGCCCGCGTTCTTCTAAAGTAAGTATGCTCGGGAAATGCACGGCCTCCAGCCGTGCCGACCCGATCCGATCCAGAGGGCTTCAGCCCCTGAGGGAACCAACCAACCCGGAGGATTTCTAGGCCAACAATTCCTTCCGCACGGTTTCTGCGATACCCGCCATTTCTGCCGCCGCCACGATCCTCACTTGAGCTTGCTCCATCATCCCCAGCGCAAACCGCACTTGCTCGTTCGCGCGATCCAACCGGTCATCCACCACCGCAGTTAGAAATGGACTCGCCTGAATGATTTGATTCATGCCTCGCGCAATCGCAGGATATCGCGACGCCAGCGTAATAGCCTGGTCCACACTCGTCTTGAGGGAGACAGCGTGAAAACATTTGATGCTATTTCCAGCTCGATATCCGAAATCGAATTTAAACGGATCACCGGCCCCCGTATAAGGGGAAACTGGAACTCCATGCATCAGCAAGTTCCACACGCCTGCCTGCTCGAACGCCTTTCTCATCTCGCCCAAAATATATGGCCTTCCAGCTACCACTCGCATTACCGGCTGCCTGGGAGTCTCCATGTATAACCTGGCCAGCGCTTCGATCTCGTGAGCTGGTGTTTCTGCCAGACAGGCCTTCGTCGACGAGAGCTGGACCACGTTCGACAGCGAGTCCTGTAACTTCCGCATCAGGACTTCGCGATCCTGCGTGTCCGCCATCCGCAGTCGAACCTCCCGCTCCAGCGCCTCTAACAGCTCGACATCCGCCTGGGGATCGAGGCATCGCACACGCCGCCAATCCCGCGTGAAACGTGCGTCCGCAAAACCTGTCCCATTGGCGCCCGGCTCCAGCATGACCAAGCCAATGTTCACAAACTCGTTCTTCACCGCGTCCGGAACGTAGCGCAGCAGGAAGAATTCGAGTTTTCTTAGGTCAGCCATTTTTAGAGCTTTGAAAGGGCGCGGCTTCAGCCGCGCCGCCAGAGTCTCGAAACGACCTGCGGCATGGCTGAAGCGCCAACCGATTCTTCATATTTAATGCTCCACCCACTGTGGAAACGGACTCCTCGCCGACAGCCGGAACGCCGTAATCAGATCGCGCACCACTCCCCGCCGCCGCAACAGGAGGCACATCAAATTTTCCAAAGCGCCCCAGTCCGCGCCGTACCACTCCGGCGGAATCTGGCTCGCCGCCTGCCAGATCGCCGCTTCGTCCAGAGTTTCGATCCGTGACAGCCAGGGCTCAAACGACGCCCACCCCCGAATGTCCGCATAGACTTCGTTACGGGCATACACTCCCCGCAGCGGCGAATCGGGAAACGTCCATTCGCCGGCATTGAAGCAATAGCCCTGGTCAATGAAAGTGACCGTATACTTTCTCTCCCGCAGTTTTCGCCAAAACGTTGCCTGGCGTCCGTTGGCGTTGCCAGTCCATTTATCTACCGCCAGTATTCCGGCAAAGGTCTCGAGGTTTCGCACCCGCTCGAGCATCTCCAGCGGCAAATAATCGAAGACCTGCCCTTCTAGCGGATGGACCACATACCGCGATCCGAATTGCAGACCCGGCTGGCAGGCAATCGTGTGGCTGGCCAGCTGGATATTCAAATCCGACGTATGCTCGACCAGCCACTCTCCAACCTCGACGACTTCCGTGGCAGGTACCGGCAACCCCGCCATCTCCGCCAGCCGGGTGGCCAGCAACTCATTGGCCAGCACCCGCAGGTGCTGGGGGTTGTTACGAAACTTGACCACATAAAAGTTATCGTCGGAGCAGCGCATGAGATGACCCTGCGCTCCGCCCCTCATCCGCCGGACGTGTTGGACCGCGACTACCGCCAACCATCCGCCTCATGTATGTAAGATGGCATCCCTCTGCGCCGCGCCAGCTTATCCCTGGCTGCAAGCCGATGCTGTGACAAATGAACATCTCCCGGCTCTGAATCTGTTGAGAACTCAGCGCGACCGCGACAGACCGGCCAATTCCAGTGTCCGCTTCTGCGTCGTCTTTCCTGCAACTGCCTGCCGCGCCGCCAGCGCGATTGCCATGGCCATCACGCAGTCATCGTGCGTGCCGGAGGCGCCTCCTGAACTGCCGTCGGCATGTCGCACGAACGTCCGGCATTCCTTCAGCAGCCGCGAACTTCGAAACAAGCGTGACTGTGACGCCATTACGGCTGCAAAGTTCTCGATCATCGCCGGACGGGTCACCGCTGACGTTAACCAACCGGCCTGTTGCCCTTCATAAAAAATGTTGGTGTACCCCGCGTTCAGCAAATGGGCCAGCACTCCGTACCCGTGGTTATTCCTCTCCACCACCAGCAGCCCGTCGTTGAACCATCCGGCCAATTCGATGAGACGCCTTGCCAGTTCCGCTGGCGGAAAGTGACCATGCAACTGCGCGCACTGCAAGCCTGACTGCCGATCGATGACCATGGCGCAGGAGTAATCGCCCTCCGCTCCTCCGCCCGCCGGATCCACCCCCACGATATATTCCTTCCCGGGCTGAGGCGGAAACCACACCAGCAACCGCCCGGCATCCCGGCTCTCGATCGCATCGCCGCATGATTGCAACGCCTGCTCGATCGCCTCCACATCGAAGACGCATTCGCCTGAGGCCCGAAAGCAAGAGACAGCATCCTCGGCATATTCTTGTACTGCCAGCCCACGCAACTGCGATCGCTTTACCCGCCGCCAGGCAATCTGACCTTCAGTAAGACCCGCGCTCTTGAGCAGTTGCTTTTCCTCAGGCGTGAGCAGCTGAACCGTCCCAGGCACAGTCTTGAGGCGATATGCATCCTCGAACCACCACGGAAAAAAATGCCGGGTGTAGCCGCTCTCCTCCGCCCGCTGCCATTCTTCATAGAAGACGCCACCCGCGCCGTTCGGCGTCGACTCCAATACTACTTCTCCGCTCTCCGGAACCGCGGCGCGTAATGACGCCAGCGCTTCCGCCGCCTCTCCCGGCCAGCGGGCCACCTCCGAACAATGCAGGTTATGGATAGTCATTCCCCGGCCCGCATTCTCATCGGCCGCCGTGGCCACGCGATACTCGCTATCCAGCCGCGAGAACGTAAGCTGACGGATGTTGGCACGCGACGTCACCAGCGCCCCGCGACGCATCGCTTTGGGCAGGTTCTCCCAGAAGCGGTGCACAATCTTGAAAATCTGCTCTGCCGATTCCTGATCGTGCGCCACCTGCACCGTTACCGTGCCCGGCTGCGTGATCGTCTGCACAAAAAATCTCGCCGCCACATACGTTGTCATTCCCAGCTGCCGCGCCTTCAGCACAATGTTTCGCCTGCCGCACCGGAGCCCATATTCGCGTTGTGCCCGGTTCGGTTGAAGGAGTGTCAGTGTGCGCGTCTTGCTGCGCACTTTCAGCAAAGCTTCGATCAACAAGTCGCGTATGGAAATGTCACAGCCGGGAATCTTTACCCGTTTATCCAGAACCTTTCCGAGTGTAACCAGCAAGCGCAGGTCGTCGGACACGAGCCGTCACCTTCGCTCATGGTCCGACGGCTCGTCCAGTATGATCGGGGACGAAGGCCAACGCCCCAATCTCCCAGCCTGATCCAAAGAGTGTCTGGTCGATTCCCATGAGATCGTACTTATACTCACTCGGCAGCGCCGCGCCCTCATCCACCTCCGGCGAAAGCTGGCTTAGCCTCAGGTCGGCCGCGCCCGCAGCAGAATCCGCATAAAATGTCGTTCCCGCGTCTTGCTGCGTACCGACCAGGTAATTCACCAGCTGCGTATTGGTCATCAGCGTCGCGCCGGAGAGCTTCAGAGTGTCGAGCATCACGTCCACCTGGTGTGGCGTTAATTCGTTGACGTGCCAGAATATCCCGATCGGCACGCCCCACACTGCCGACTTGAACACCAGCGCCTGAAACTTGTTCGCCAGCTGCGCATCGGTCAAATTCTGAAAATTGGGCACAATGCCTTGGCTCAAGATGTTCTGCACGTCGATTCCGCTGGCGAGAACCGTGGCGGCATTGGGCGAGGGCTGCATCGTGCCTGACCCGCGCGATCCCACATATCCTGCCGCCACCGCAATGGCCTCGGTGGAGGCATCCATATAACTTCCGGGATAGACATAGACGCGGTTCGCCGGCAGGCCCGTCAGGTTCGTGTTCATCCACTCCAGCGACCAGTTCAGCTCGTCCGTCATCAACCGCGTCTTGTCCATCAGCGCCAGGTACGGTGCGCTCTTGATGTCTTGCGCCGCGATATCCGCCAGGTCTTCGCTCTTCACCACTGTTTTCATATTCGGATCCGCAGCCACCGAAAAGACACCGCGCTGAGTAAGGGTGAAGATCACGCCGCCCAGCGTATCGAGCCCGCCCGGCACCATATCGGTTCCGGACGAACTCAGGTCCCAGTTCACCTGCGCGTTCGCATCGCCGGGCGCCGTGATGGTGAGCTGTTTATTGGAAATCGATAGCGTCACGCTTGACGCCGCCGTTCCTGTGTACTGAAGGGTAAATGCATTCGGAAAGACGAAATATTGATGTGACACCGAGTGGCAGTTCACATCCAAACCGGCGTTGATCCACGATTGAAATGTGGGTATCAGTTGTTGCGACAGATCGTAGCCGGTCACCACTGCGATGCTCAACGGCACGCCCTTCGCTTGGATCATTGGCAGCAGCGCCTGAATGTATTGATGCGAGCCGTCCACCAGCCCGGGATCGTCATAGGTCAAGGTGATACGCGCCGGGTAGCGCATGAAACCGCGCAGCTTCGGCGGCGTGTCCGCAGCCACATTGTGGCCGCCATTGATCGGTCCCGGCGTGCCGCCGATATCAGTCGAAACCCCGGTCGCAATATTGTTAGCGTAAAAGTGACAATACGAGTACGTCACCGCCGCTGTGTTATCCAGTAATCCGTAGGTTCGATTAGCGTAGCCCCGGCAGTTCTTCAGCTCCATGGCCGTAGGAGTTCCATCGAAGCGGTATCCTGCGTAGTTGCGATGCGCATCCGTGTTGTAGAGGTGAATATCACTGGGCGTTCCGTTGGGATGAACATAGAAACCAATGGGCACGGCGCCGTTCGGCACCTGGCTGTCAGCCATCAGGTTGGCCAGCCAGATATGGTCACTGGCGCCCTCGATCTGCACGCCGTACCCGTCATACCAATCCAGCTTGATGTGCTGGATTTCCACATAACTGATTCCGTTGAGATTGATCAGGCTTTGCCCGCTGAGAAGAATTGGCGTAACCGACCCAAAGTGGGTCACCGGATTCCCCGACGCCGACCACACATACAGGTTCTGAGCCACCGAGTCGTAATACCAGTCCCGGTCGTGAGCCAGCAGGCTTTGTCCGCCTTGCGCGTTGCCCCAGATGGTTCCAAATTGCACGAAGTTCAATTGCGACACCGGTTGCGCTGCGCTCAACGTGATCTGCCAAACGTTGCCGGCTGTATTTGTCCATTGCGTGCTTGTGGTCGTGAAGTAGCCGGTAAACTCCGGAGGCCGGCCGTTGCCGTAGGCATCGAACTTGATTACGTTCCCCGCCGCGCCGCTCGAAGGCGGCGTCAGGCTTTCATTCCATATCGCGTCACGTTTGAACAGGATCACGTCTCCCGGCTGAAATGTGGAAATGCCCACTTTCAGCAGCGTCCGCCACGCAGTCTGCGGAGTCAGGCCATCGTTCCCATTGCTCCCCGCCGGATCGACGTAATAAGTCGTCGCCGAAGCCAATCCGCAGCAGCACCACAGGAGCAGCCATCGCAGGTTTTTCATTAGCGCACCGCCCATGCCGGGGTCGTCGATGAGTAACTCCATGAATCCGACGGTGGAGTCAAAGAACCATTCAGGCTTCCGCCCGCACTCACCGAAATCGCGCTGCCGGAAAGAAACGTAACAGCGCTGGCGTTGTCGCCGTCGAGGGCTGCGCAAGAAGCGGTGCAGTTGGTCGTAATCGCCAGATAATACTTGCCTGGCTGCAAGGTCGCCGACGCAGCCCAGGATTGTGTGGTTGCGCCGGTTGTCGGCGCAAAGTTGGTTCCCGCCTTCGTCCCGGTGTGCACTACGAGCGTGCCCGAACTGTTGTAGATCCCGATGTCGTAGCTATTCGATGTGTTGTCGGCGGTGCCTACGTAGTAGGTCACTTGGGTCGTGGTCAGAGGAAATGCCAGCACCACGCCCCACAACTTGGCCTGACTGGACGATGTACTAAACGTCACTCCACTCACCGAACCCGCCCTTGCTACTGTCAGCCAGGGAATGCCACTCGTCTGGTTCTGAACGTAGGCCGTAGTCGCAAGTTTTGTTGAGCTATCGCCAACGCTGGGTGTTGGCGCGGTCGGCGTCCCGGTCAGCGCAGGCGAAGCCGAAAACACCAGATTGCCAGTGCCAGTCGCGCCCGTGGAAGTTACGCCTTCCATCGTGAGATGGCCAAAGGCAGTCACCGTGCCGAAATAATCCGTGCCGCCGAGCTCGTCCCAACGCGTTATGCCGGTTCCGGTGACGTTGGTCGAAGAATTTGTATCGTCTACGACCAGCGGTTTCGATGTGCTCCAGCTGGCGTTGTTCACCTGATTATTGGTGTTGGCGGTGTAGGCGGAGCCAGCCGGCGTTTTGAAGTGCACCACATCCCCGCCGAGCGTGTTGGCGCCGTTGCAGCCGTTCAGGTTCAAATTGGAGACGCCGTTCTGGACACCCACTTCCACCGCGTCGCCCCCAATCGACTCGAAGTGCGCGCAGGCGAATTCCTGGCCGCCGCTGCTGCCATCAATCGCGAAGCCACCGGCCAGAAGATTCGACGAACTCCCGCCGACGATGGTTCCAAGATTGAATCCTTCCGGGCCGCCGTCGCGGTTTCCTCTGGCGATGGAATATTCCTCCACCAGCCAGCCCCAGCCGGCCCCGCTGCCGGTTGTGCCGGCATTCCCTGCCGAGCACTGGACAGCGTGAGGCATTGACCAGTGGCCGCCCCCGGTGACTGCCCGAAAACTGCGGTCCCAGGAGCCACAGGCCAGCGGTTGGCCATTTTCCCCACTGGCTTGGTCGGTCTCGTTCTGCGTCACCGTGATCGAATCAACCATGCAGCGTTCCTGGCAATTGCCGGGATTGAAATATGCTAGCGAGTTGGGCACGCCCGCCAGGTCAAAGCGCACCGGGCCCAGCCGGTCCCCGAATGAATCGCTGTTGGTGTTGCTGAGCGCGCTGTCAATGAACGCCGGCAGAACGTTAGGCTGGAACACCGAATAGGGCTTGCCGGATCCATTGTTGCTGCCGTTGTAATTGCTGGTCGCCGTCAGGTACTGCGCTCCTGCTGTTGCGGTGCAGCCCGTGACCGGAGTATTCACTCCCGTGCAATTTCCTTCTGCGATGATGCGGCTGTCATATCCGCACTCCGGAGATAGCGTCACGTCGCAATCTATAAGGACGCCGCCGATATCGGCTGAGCTCCACGCCGCCCCGCTGCCGGAGCTTACGATGTTGGGGCTGCCGGTGGCGTAGGCAGCCGTCACTCCCGCAGACACCGTCGAGCCGCTCTTGCAGAAATGCGATCCCCAGGTGGCGCCGCTGGACTGGCAGAGCAGCCCCGGCGCATGAGGATCGCCGTCGGCCCAGGCGTTCAGGGCTACGGTCGAGAAGCGGGGATAGGTATTCGGCCCACATCCGGCGGAATTGGTGCAAAGCTCAATGACGCTGCCTTTTTCGTTGGGATCGTTGCCGTCCGATGCATAACAGGGATCAATGTCGATGGCCCCGCCGCTGGGAGAATTCCAGCCGGCGGAGGTGACGATCTCCGCGCAAGGCAGCTTCAGCCGGATCGAAGTACTGAGTGAGGCGGCTCCGGCGAAGGGATTGGAATTGCAGTAGAGCCTCCCCGCGGAGAGCCAGGGCGTGGCGTTGGTTGCATCCACCGCTTGCACAGTTGTTGACCACAAGGAATTGATCGCGGCGCAGAAGTCCCCGCCCGCCGAGGGCGTGGGCGATACGGTATCGCGCACATCCGCCCATACTTTGGTTTGTATGGCCGGTTGCCCGTCGGAGATCAGCAGGTCGTAGGTGCCAGCGGTTCCATTGGTCGACAACACTCGTCCCACAACCTGCCCCGTGCCCGGATAACTCGACCCGTCATCGTGACAATCTCCTGCCACAGTCGTGCTGATCTGCACGTAGTCTCCGGCGGTTGTGGGGCCATCAAACACACATGTTGCCTGTCCGCTGCGGGCAATCTGCGCACTGCCGCTCGTACCCGCGCCGTCCGTCACTATGCCAATCACGCCACTGATATCGGAAGTTGAGGCCAGAACAGCCGTCGCCGGCGATCCCGTAACCTTGGCCAGTTTGTTGAGCGTTGTTCCCGTCGAGCTCTGGTTAGGGATCTCGGTGACGAGTGCGCCACCAGTCAGATCGGCATAGGTGCCCGCATACAAGTGCTTCGGCCTGAGTGTGGGAGAGCCGACATCCTTCACATTGTCCGACCATGGTTTAAGGTCAAAACTTTCGTCGATCACCCAGCGCAACCCGCCCTGCATCCAGAATCCGAGACCACGCTGCGTGCCGCTCCCGTTCGCCTCCGCGCTGAGAAAGAAATAACCATCCGTGGTGTCGTAACCGAAACGCATGCGCTCGTAATCCGAGGCATCGGTCCGCGTGCCATAAACGTTGAAAGTTTGCGGATTGCTTCCGTTGTACTCCTCCAGTGTGTTGGCGTCGGAGTTGAAGACGTTCATCAGCCCGAGCTGCACAACTTGCCCATTGTTGTCGATGACCCGCGGGGTGTGGGTCGCGGAATCGAACCAGAAGAGTCCGTAATTCGAAATGCCGCCGGGCTGAGAAGTTTCAGCCAATTGGACCACGTCCGCGGTGCTGCAATTGGCGTTGCCATTGGCCTGAATGCCGGTGGCAAACGATCCGCTGCATTGCGCCGGCGTCGCTGCCAGAGCCAGCGCCGTGCTGGCCTGCCCTGAGATGCTCGATGTCGTAAGGGCCAGTTGCTGAGTGGTTCCACTGATGTTGATCACGGGCATGTTCGCAGTCGTGTCGAACCCGATGGCGCTGCTTACCGCGGGAGCATAGCCCGCACCCGCCGGAAGCTTCAGGCTGGCATTGCTGAAATCCTGAAGACCGGCGCCGTAAGTGTTGCCTTGATTGTTCAGCACCGCCTGGCTTCCCAGAGCAAATGAAGAAGTCGAGTTTCCATACGGGCACTCCAGGCTCACGTTGCTGCCTGAGTTACGGAATGTGCAATTGAGAAAATTGCTCTGCGCGGAAGGAACCGTAGCGTTCAAATTCGGACTCGCCACTACGGTGCTACTGACGGAAACCGAACCTGTCCCGCTCCCACAGGCTCCCCAGGTCTGATTGCCGAGCAGGCAAGTACCTGCTCCAGGAGTGCCCGAGCCCAATTCCGCCGGTGGCACCAGCCCGCTGATCAAATCCGCCTTTACCGCCGCCCAGCTGTCGACGTAGTGCTTGTCGGCGGCTTGCTTTGGCGAGGCCGGATCAGCGCTCAACGTCAGCGCTCCTGTCATCGTGCCCCCGGCCGTGCTCACGTAAGGGCCCCCGCCGCCCACGTTCTGAACGGCGTTGTCTACATATGCCTTGTTGGCTCCATCCGCAGCCTGCACCGGCGTGGGCAAACTGGGCGGCGCCGAGAATTGCTTCGTGCCCGTAATGGTCTCGCTGCCGGCGAGGTGCACCACGGAAGAATCGTTGGCCTTGCCCGACACCGCCGCTTCCACGTACTGCTGAGTCACCATTTGTGACACCGCGCCGGTGGCGCCCAGCGTGACTCGCACCGTCGCCAGATTGGTCGGAGAAGCAGCCGGGACCGACCAGTACTCCGTTTTCACGATGTCGGTAAGTTGATACACCACCGTGTACACCGCGGTGGCTGGCGTAGCGCCTTGATTCGGCACCAGGGCCACCGACAGCGATCCACCACTTCCCAAGGTCACGCTGGTGGTTCCAGCTGCCACCGGCTGTCCCCCCGCGGTGGTGAACTCCGGCCAGGAGATCAGCA
>Ga0335078_10002643_pt1 | contig 27015 bp, 28 predicted proteins | sample Lox_Sample_32_FD_206711 | JGI IMG/M metagenome (GOLD analysis project Ga0335078, IMG submission 206711) | Soil microbial communities from Loxahatchee National Wildlife Refuge, Florida, United States - Lox_Sample_3.2 | ecosystem: Environmental > Terrestrial > Soil > Wetlands | place: USA... | reverse complement strand
GGCGTGCTGCGCCGAGTGAAGATTTCATGAGGAAGACTTTCGCATTACCGTGCCGGAAGGCTGGATGCAGTTTGCCGAAACGATTGACGTTGTGCCTGGCCGTGGCAGCGGTCGCTCATTCCGCCTAGCCAGGCCACGGCCTCTTATCTACGCTGCCGCTTCTTGACGCGTAATTGGGCCAGTGACCGGGCAAGCGCAGCATTAACCATTGCCGCCTCTTCGTCTGAGAGTTTCTCGCGGAGCCGAGCCTCAGCCCGGCGCCGGGCCTCCTCGACCTTGGCTTCATCGATCCGATCAGATTCAAGGGCAAGATCGGTCAGCACGGAAACATGTTCAGCGGTAATTTCGATAATGCCCTCGCCAGTCGCGATGTACGTGTCTCGTCCGCCCTTGTGTACCACAATTTCCCCCGGGGCCATTTGGGTCATCAGAGGGACGTGTTGCGCGAACACTCCGATTTGTCCGGTCGCACCCGGGAGCGTGACCATTTGTACATTTTCGTAGGATATGGTCTCCTCCGGTGTGACAATGTCGAATCTCATGCCGCCCGCCATGTTTTCACCTTTCCTAATTCGGCGTCACTTCGTCGATCCCGCCCTTCATGTAAAAATCGCTCTCCGCCGCCGAATCGTGCTTGCCTTCGAGGATCTCTTTGAATCCGCGAACAGTCTCCGCCACCGATACCTGCTTTCCCGGGCGGTTGGTGAACACTTCGGCAACGCTAAACGGCTGGCTCAGGAAGCGCTGAATCTTGCGCGCGCGCAACACAGTCAAGCGGTCCTCCGGGGAAAGTTCGTCCATTCCAAGAATGGCGATGATGTCCTGCAGGTCCTTGAATCTCTGCAGTACTTTTTGTACCCCCCGAGCAACTTCATAGTGCTCCCGCCCGACAATTTCCGGTGCCAGTGCGCGAGAGGTGGACGCTAGCGGATCTACCGCCGGGTAGATACCCAATTCCGCGATCGACCGCTCCAGAACGATGGTCGCATCTAGGTGCGCGAAGGTCGTGGCTGGAGCCGGGTCGGTCAGGTCGTCCGCCGGGACGTAGACGGCTTGGAACGAGGTGATCGAACCCTTTTTTGTGGATGTGATGCGTTCCTGAAGCGCGCCCATCTCGGCGGCGAGAGTGGGCTGGTAGCCCACCGCGCTCGCTGTCCGGCCAAGCAGGGCCGATACTTCCGAGCCGGCTTGAGAGAAGCGAAAGATGTTGTCGATGAAAAGGAGCACGTCCTGATTCTTTTCGTCCCGGAAATACTCCGTCACCGCCAAACCGGCCAAGGCCACGCGCAGCCGCGCGCCTGGCGGCTCATTCATCTGCCCGTACACAAGCGCGATTTTGGATGCGCCGAGATCATCTTGCTTGATGACGCCGGCTTCCGACATTTCTTTGTAGAGATCGCTACCCTCGCGTGTGCGCTCCCCCACGCCCGCAAACACGGAAACGCCGCCGTGCAGCTTGGCGACATTGTGGATGAGTTCCATGATGACCACGGTCTTGCCCACACCCGCACCGCCGAACACGCCGATCTTTCCACCTTTCAGAAACGGGCAGATCAGATCGATAACTTTAATCCCTGTTGTGAGCAACTCAGGAGACGTGGATTCTTCCACCAGTTTCGGCGCCGGGCGGTGCAGTGGATAATACTTCTCCGCATGGACTGGTCCGCGCTCGTCCACGGGCTTTCCGCAGACATCGAAGACCCGGCCCATCACGCCGTCCCCGACGGGCATTGAAATGGGAGCACCCGTATCGCTGGCTTCATAACCGCGCTTGAGACCCTCGGTGCCTGACATCGACACCGTTCGCACCCAGTGGTCTCCCAGGTGCTGCTGTACTTCGAGAGTCAAGTGCATCGGCTGGCCCTGAACTTCGTAGTCGACCGTCAACGCATCGTGGATACTGGGCAGTTTCTCCCGAAATTCAACATCCACCACCGGCCCCACCACTTGTACGATCTTCCCCTTGTTCATTGTCTTACCTGGCTTCCTTTCTGGTTGTCACCGGTTGATGCCTTGGCCGCTCGAAAGTTCGAGCAGTTCCTGCGTGATATTGCCTTGGCGCACCTTGTTGTATTCGAGCGTCAGGTCCTTGATCAGGGCCGAAGCATTGTCGGTCGCCGCGGTCATGGCAACCATTCGGGCGCTTTGCTCGCTCGCGCGTGCCTCCACGAGAACCGCGTGCATATAAATATTCAGGTAATGGCTCATCAGATAAGACAGCACGGCGCCCGGGCTCGGCTCAAACATCACCGCGTCTGAACTCCCGGCCAAATCGGTTTCCGATTGCGACCCGGGGATCCTGAGTTCCGAAATCTCACCGATCGGCAGAAAGTCGAGTACCACAGCCTCCTGGGTGAGAGTATTGACGAAATGGGTCAGGACGATTTGAACCTGGTCAACTTGACCCTGCAAGAACAGTTCTTGGGCGAATGCCGCAATGGGACGCGCCTCGGGATAGCGTGGAGAATCGGTGAATGTGAACTCAGCCGCGAGCTTTCGGCCCGTTCGTGCAGCGAACTGGGCTGCCCGCTTCCCCACGGCTATGAACAGCGTCGATTCCGGGGCAAATGTTCCGGCGGTGCGGAAAAGATTCGTGTTCAGCGATCCGCAGAGCCCTCGATCGGTGCCGACCAGAATGACGGCCCGTTTTCGCACCTCCCGCTTTTCGAGAAGCGGGTGCGTGAAGTCGTCGGCGGCAGCCAGCGCGTGCCGCTGTATTCGGTAGAGCAGATGGGCAAACGGCCGTATCGCCAGTGCCGACTGTTGTGCTTTGCGCATTTTCGATGCCGCCACCATCTGCATGGCGCGCGTGATCTGTGCAGTGGTGCCGATCGACCGGATTCTCCGCCGGACGTCACGAAGACTATGCATACGTCACCGGTTGCTTCTGCCTCTCCACGCAGTGGCGAAGTCGTCGAGCGCCGTTTTCAACTCGGCTTTCAAGGCGTCGCTGAGCCCGTCTTGCATCCGGATCCGCGTGAGTAGGTCTACCTTTTGATTGGCCAGGAATTCGCTCAGTTCAAGCTGGAATGCCTCGATACGTTCCACCGGCACCTGATCGAGGTAACCGTTCTGCGCGGCCCAGAGAACCGTCACCTGGAGTTCGAGGGGAATCGGAGCATGTTGCGGCTGCTTGAAAACCTCCATGATCCGCTTGCCGCGGTCGATCCGCGCCTGCGTTTTCGTGTCGAGATCCGAACCGAACTGCGCGAATGCCGCGAGTTCCCGGAACTGCGCGAGGTCGCCCTTGAGTTGCCCGGCTACTTGCTTCATGGCTTTGAACTGCGCCGCGGATCCCACCCGGGAAACCGACAGGCCTACCGAGATGGCTGGGCGGATGCCCTGGTAAAACAGATCGCTTTCCAGGTAGATCTGGCCATCGGTAATCGAAATGACGTTGGTCGGGATGTAAGCTGAAACATCTCCGGCCTGCGTTTCGATGATCGGCATTGCGGTAACGGACCCGTTTCCGTGCTTCTCGCCCAGCCGGGCCGCACGCTCGAGGAGCCGGCTATGAAGGTAGAAAACATCTCCGGGGTACGCTTCCCGTCCTGGGGGCCGCTTCAACACAAGCGAAATCTGCCGGTACGCGACAGCGTGCTTCGAAAGATCGTCGTAGACGATCAACGCGTCCATTCCGTTGTCCATGAACCACTCGGATATAGCCGCGCCAGTGAAAGGAGCAATGTACTGGTTGGTGGCTGAATCCGACGCCGGTGATGCCACCACGATTGTGTACGGCATCGCGCCGGCCGCTTCGAGCGTCGCAATTGCGCGCGCAATGGTCGATTGTTTCTGACCGATCGCTACATAAATGCAGTAAAGCGGACGGTATTCTCCGTCGCCCCCTTCTTCCGCGGCTCGATTTAACCGGGCCTGATTGATGATTGTGTCGATACAGATCGTGGTCTTGCCAGTGGATCGATCCCCAATGATCAACTCGCGCTGGCCGCGGCCGATCGGAATCATCGCGTCTATGGCGGTGATCCCGGTCTGCACGGGCTGGTTCACCGACTGGCGGCTGATGATTCCGGGCGCCAGCCGCTCCACCGGGTATGCCACCTCGCTCTGAATCGGGCCTTTCCCGTCCAGCGGTTCTCCGAGCATATTTACGACGCGGCCAAGCAGCCCTTTACCAACAGGGACCTGCAACAGCTTTCCGGTGGTGCGAGCTTCGTCCCCCTCCTGCAGTGCCGTATAGTCCCCGAGAATGATCACACCGACCTCGGTCTCCTCCAGGTTCAGCGCCAGGCCATAAATCCCATGGCCGAGATCGATCATTTCGTTCAGCATCGCCTCCGTGAGGCCTTCAATTCTGGCGACGCCATCTCCGACTTCCCGAATGACACCGACATTTTGCCATCCGCCGGCCCGCTTCGCGCCTACGATTTGTTGTTCGAGCTCTTCCACTATGTTTGCCACGGATTCCTCGTTTCAAAAAGCTTTCGCCAACTTCTCCAGTTGCGCCGCGATGGTGCCGTCGTAGACGTTCCATCCCGCCTGAACCCTTATTCCTCCAATTAAGGAGGGACGTTGGATGAATGTGGTGGTGCCTGCCTGCCCGTGTGATCGCGCCAAGGCCGTTCGGATCTCTTCCTGCAGGTCGGCCGGCAAAGGAGTCGCACTCTCGACGGTCAAACTGTGCTGCCGCCGGTGCAAGCTTACCAGCCGGACGAAACTGTCGAGGATGCGGGGGCAATTCCTGTGGCCAGCAGTGAGGAGAGCCCGTACTACCTGCCGGATCCGGTTATCGTCCAGGGCGCCATTCACCTGGCATAGGTGAAGCAGTTGCTTAGCCTGTTTCTTTGCGTGATTCGTACCCATCGTCGCTACCCCGCCACTTGCCTCGCGGTTTCCTCGGCCATGCGCCGGTGATCTTCCGGGGTCAGGATCCTGCCGGTCACGATCGCGGTTGTCTGCACCACCAGCCTGCCCACTTCCTGCTTCAGTTCGGCCAGCATGCGTTCATGATCCCGGACGGTTTCCTCGCGTGCTTTGGAAATGATCTGCTCGGCCATGACCGTCGCCCTGTGCGTTTCCTGCTCCAATATTCGAGTGCTGGCCGCGTGCGCTTCCTCGATCAGCTTGGTGCAGCTGGCATACGCGTCTGCCATGGTTTCCTGGCGTTGGGTTTCTGTTTTCTCCAGGTCTGACTTGATCCTCTCCGCGTTTGCCAGGCTTTGCGCGATCTGTTTGCGGCGCTCCTCCAGAATTGCGAGGACCCTTTTGTAGGCGACCTTATAAAGCACTCCACAGACAACCGAAAAGCTGATGATTTGAGCCCAGAGATGGGGCCAGTCCACGCCGAAGCTATTGGCGATCTGGGAGATCTGTCCATCACTCGCCGGCGCAACGAGCAGAATGAGCGCACTCATGGCCGTGCCCACCGTCGCCCGTCAGCCCTTCACCAGAAAGAGCGTGTAGAAGACAATTGCCTCGGCGAAGGCAATGGCCAGAATGGACTGGACCAGGATTTTGGTCGCTGCTCCGGGATTGCGCCCGACCGCGAGCGATGCCGCCATCCCGATAAGCCCCACACTAATGGTTGCGCCAAACGCGGCCAAACCGACGTGGAGGTTTCCACCCAGAGCACTTCCCTCGACTAAACCTAGAACTGGCGATATAGACATACAACATTCCTTTCCTTTTTGTGTTTGCCGGCTGCCTGTTTGGCCGCGGCCTATCCTGCAGATTCACCTTCAATTGACGATGGGAGGTCCGGCGCTTTCTCCTGGTGCTGGCAAATCAGCAGCGTGAAGATCGCCGTTAATAGCATGAAAACCAACGCCTGAATCAAACCCACCAATAACTCTAAAAAATAGAACGGTATGGGCAGCAGCCATCCGAATCCCGGCAGCAGCGTCGCCATGGTGTCCAACATATTCTCGCCGGCGAAAATGTTGCCGTAGAGCCGGAAACTGAGGGATACCGGCCGGAACAGAATCGAGATGATCTCGAGACAGCCGGCCGCGAAAAAGACCACCACCATCAGCAGCTTCAACAAACCAGTGGCCTCGCCTTTTGGGGCGAACAGTTCTTTCAAGAAGCCGGCCGGACCGTTCTCTTGTAAAGCCCATACCAGCCAGCACGCGAAAAAGACCAGTGCCATGGCGAGCGTCAGGTTCAGATCGGCGTTGGCTCCCCGGAACCAGGGACTATCCACTTTGAATGCCCCGGCCGTCCGATGTCCCCATCCAATGGTGCCGGCGCCAGGCACAAGACCGATCCAATTCGCCGAGAGAATGAAGATGAAGATCGTTGCGAAGAGCCAAAACGTACGCTTGGCCAGATGGGGGCCGATGACGCCTTCGAGAAATCCGTACAGTCCTCCCACCAGCCACTCGAGGAGATTCTGAGCCCCGTCCGGAACGCTCTTCATATGCCGGGTCGCGACGCGCGCAAAGAGGATCAGGACCACGGCCGCGATCCAGGTGGCAACCATTGAGTTGGTAATGGGGAAGCCGATCGGGCGAGCTATCTCAACCGCATGCTGCGGAAGTCCGTGAGCTTCTTCCGCGTTTCCAGCCAAGACTGACCGGCTACACAGCGCCGCTAAGCACGCGAACTGGACAAGTCGTCTCATGGTTCCTTCGCTGGTGAAAATGCAATTGCGGTACCGAGTCCGAGCCAGCCGCCCGACAGATGACTAAGCACCTTGATATTAGGGCCTTAGGTGCCCGGCCTGACTCCATCGCCAGTTCACAACGCCCTGCCGTTCTTGGGCGTCTGCCTCGGCATACGTCAATTGCGGCACCACCAGCTACGCCGTGGAACTCGCGATAGCGTCGCATGCCATTTGCAACTCCCTGAAATTGGCAATTGCCTTCGCCGCATAACTCGGCGGCGGGTTCCGAAACTGGTTCGCCGAGGCGGTATCAATTGTCGCCAGACCTTGCTCATGGCCATTCCGGCCGTCTTCCAGCAGGCAAGCCAATCCGCGCAGACCGTTTTCGATGCAATCCCGGATCTCACGGAGGGATTGATTACCGGGCTCCTCTGTTAGCGGCCATGTTCGCAGGCTGAACAGCAGGTCCTCCGCGGCCCCCGCGGCCTTCTGAATTTCGTTGCTCAGTCTCATATCGGCCGCGCGGTCGGGCGGAAACTCGAACTTTACCGCATGCGCAAAATTGGGCAGATTGACGGCGATGTCCGCCATCTGCTGTTTGATGTGCGCAATTCTCGCGCGCGCCGCCGGATCCGGCTCCAAACTCAACAGTCCGACAAGTTCGGCGCTCCCGGAAAGAAGCCGGCCCAGCAGAATACGCATGCTGTCCACAGTGCGCTCGGGCCGAACCTGATGGAAGATCAGGAACATCACGAGAAACCCGAGCGTGATGCCGAGCAGGCGGTCGCGGGCCGGCGTCATTTGAATAGGAGCGCCGAGCCGTTCGAAGGCAAGAAGATTGAAGGAAAACGCAATCTGCAGCCCGATATAGCCGTAATACGGGCTGGCCGCGCACCAGGCACCGAGGAACGAGACCGCGGCTATCACCAGAAGGAAGCCCTGCACACCCTCCAGATTCGGGTAGACGAAAACCAGACAGCCGATGCCGAGAATCAGCCCTCCAATGGTCGAGCCAATGACGCGGATGAGCAACTTGCGGTTGCTTGTGCCGGTAGTACTAAGCGCGGTGAAGTAGACGGTGAAAAACGCAGTGGAAATCCCCGGCCAGCCGAGTGCGTTGTAAATCACATAACAGATGGTCGCGCACAAACTCACTTTCAGCGCGTATAGGAAATAGTCCGAATTGCTGAAGGTGTCGGGAAGCAGCAGGTGCTTGATCGAATGCGAACCACCCGAGGCTTCGGTTTGCGGGGCTGCCGTTGTAAGATCAGCCGCGCTCGCCGCCCCGGAATCGGCGAGATGGCGCAGAGTATTTTCGATACGATCCAGTTCGCCGTCACCGGCGAGGGCCGAATCGCCGAAAATCGTTACAATTTCTTCCAGCCGGCCTTGTCCGGCGGCGCCGATCGCTTCCGCGATGCGTTCCAGCCGCGCCGAATCCGCTGGCTCAAACTCTCGCACGGCTTCAATCCCCGCGCCCAGCACGAGCAGCCTGTCCAAAGCCAGCGTCAGGGCCTTGAGACGTCTGCACTCTTCTGCGTCGCACAACTCGTCCTTCGATATGCGCTCCAGAAGGACGTGAAGGTGGCCCCGGCCGGTGATTGCGTAGCGCCGCACGATGGCCGACTGACGTCCGATTTCGTCGGCTTTCTCGCGGGCCGCAAACAGGCGGAACAGACGTTCGAGTGCCGCGCATCTGGCCTTGGTTTCCCGGTTTAGCCCGGCGAGGGGATCGGTGCGATTAAACAGGTACTCTACCACCACGGCGCACAAAGCGACCGTCGCCACCGTGCCCATCGGCCACAGGGATAAGTGCAGGATCCGCTCTGCCCGGGTTTTATACTCCCACAGCGAAATCACCATGTACGTCAGGCACCCGAATGCCATCGGTAGGCCCGGAATGACGCTCGTCCGGGTAAAAAATGCCGCCAGGAACGTAAACACAGCCAGCCCGACAACGCGCGCCAGGGGATGATCTCCCGTGGCGCCCATCAACAGCAGGGCGGACGTGGTTCCCAGTGCGGCGCCAATGATCAGCACGATACAACCTTTGAAGCACAGGTGCGGCGAATCATGCGGGAGCAAAAAAAGCATAAACATCGCCGGCGCGATAAAGCCCACCGGGGGTTGGATAATCAGCAGCAGCAGCGTAGCCAGCGCCGCCGTCAGCGCGAAACGCAGGCTCCCCGTCATTCGCCCGGGAACGGGCGCGATCTCCCGCCAGAATCGATTGAGTTCCGATACGTTTTCCGAGCTGAACAGTGACAAGCCGCTTACCTCACGATGGTGGTGGCTGTTTCCCCGATACGGAACAACGCCGCTTCGGGGTTTTGGACGCGGATGCGCACGGGAAACCGCGCTGCGATGTGGACCCAGTTCAAGGTGTGCTCGATATCGGGAAGACCGTTGTTGAGCCTCGTATCGTCGGGTGCGACGCCGAACCCAAGGCTCTCCACGACCCCGTCGAAGCACCGCGATGGAAGGCTCATGACATAAACATCGACATGCTTGCCCGGCCGGATCGACTTCAGTTCCGACTCCCGGTAATTGGAGATCACATACCACGTCCGATTATCGATCAGGGTAAAGATCGGTACCCCCGGCTTTGCAAATTCTCCTTCCGAAATATTGAGGTTGGTCACGTATCCGTCGAAGGGAGCTCTGACCGTGCATCGCTCCAGATTCAACTGCCCGTCGCTGACCTTGGCCGCCTTGGCCGGCCTTTGTGCGAGCAGCGTGTCGAGAATCTCCACCGCGTGTACGCTTTGCTCCAGCCGCGCCTGCGACGCCGTGACAGAAATCTTCGATTCATCGTGAGCGAATCGCGCCTGGCTGGCTGTAGCCTGCGCCTGCTGCAGGGCGGACTGCGCCTCCTCGTAACTCCGCGCCGTGATCCGCGCCTTGGTGCGCGATTCATCCACTTGCTCTGGTGTCACGTATTCTTTTTCCAAGAGCGGTTCAATCCGCCGTAGGTTGCTCGCCGCAAGCTCCTTCTGCGCCTCCGCCGCTTCCACCGCGGCCTTTGCCCGCTCCACGGCGGCAAGAGCTGCTTCCACAGTGCTCTCGCTGACCCGCGTCTGTGTCTCCGACCCGCTCAATCCGGCACGGGCCGCTTCGACGCCGCTCTTCTCGGCCGCGATGCGGCGATGGGCATCGGTGATTTGCGCCTCCAGCAGTTTCTGGTCCGCAAGCGCCTGCTGCAGTGCATACTCATATTGCCGGGAATCGATGGCAAACAGCAGGTCGCCTTTATGTACAAGAGCGTTGTCTTTGATGGCCAGCCTCAGCAGGCGGCCGCTAACCTCCGGAGCAAACTGAACGTAGTTCGCACGGACGCTCGCGTCGTCGGTTCGCGGCTGGCGGTCCAGCCGGTCGAGTACCCCGGCTACACTTCCGACAGCCAGCGCTAAGACCAGCAGGGCCACCAGCAGATACTTCGACTTAACCTGGGTACTATTAGTGTTCAAGACACAACCTCCTTACCCGGCACATTGTCATGAATAGAAAACGAGCCACAGCAGACATGAAATTGCCACCATCAGACTCGGATAAAGCACGATCAGTGGACCAAGCTTATGCTCCACTCCCAACCGCGTCAGCCCGATCCGGATGAGGCCCGTTACGGCCAAGGCTGCCAGGATGCACAACATCCACACGGGGAAGAATGTCCCAATGCAGTAAATCGAAGGGCCTCCCGAGCATCCCGAACAGCCGATTAGCGCCAGGCACGGCAACCAGGCTTTCCTGAAAATGCGCACAATCATTTTTCCCCCTTACGGTTTTTTGATCGCAGGTTGAGCTACCGGGGGCTGCTGCCGCAGCAGGTTTCCCGTCGTGTAATCGAGATTCGCTGCGTCGATCCGCACCGCGGAACGCGACTGCACAACCGCCAGCCGCGCCTGTGCGAGCTGGTTTTCGGCAGTCACCAGATCCACCAAATTCTTCACGCCGTATTTGTAGGCGTCGAGCGAGGCATCATATGAGGTGGTTGCAGAGGTCAGCAGCGTCTCAGCAGCTTCGTGCTGGCGCACCGCCGTTCGGAATTGGACGTAGGATGTCCAGACCTCGCGGCCGATGGCATCTTCCACTTCACGTTTTTCATGCTCGGCTTCCCGGCGTTTGGATTCGGCCGCATCCACCTCATGCCGACGCAATCCGCCATCGAAAATGGTCCAATTCACGCCCACTCCCACGCTCCACACGGGTTGGTTCGAATGACCAAGCGGATTGGTTCCCTCGAGACTGGCGCTTGGCCAAAGCTCCTGTTGAGCGGCGGACGCCCCGAAATGGATCGCCGGCAGATATTCGGCTTTAGATCCCTTCCATTCGGCATTTGCCGCTTCCAGCCTCTCGCTGATGGCGCGCAAATCGGGGCGCTGCTGCTTCGCCGTTTGGACCAGATCTGCGGTCGACTGGGCGACTTCGGTCGGCAGCGGCAATCCCGCCGGGTCCGCCACCTGAATCTCGTCCGAGGGTTCGACTCCGATGGTTTCGCGCAGCACCACCCGCGCCGTATCTACAGCTCCGATACTGGCTTCCAGGTCGTACCGGGATTGTGCGGCCGCGGCCCTGGCATTCAGGACGTCCGGCAGGGTCGCCCTCCCGTTGGCTCGCTGCGCTTCGGCGGCATCTTGCGTGGTCTGCGCGGTCTTTACGATCTGGTGCGAGGCCTCCAACCGCTCTTCAGCCGTGATGAGGTTGTAATATGCGGTCACCACGCGGAACGCGACATCCTGATTGACCCGCTGGAACGCCGCGGCTGCGGCCAGCCGAATAGCCTTGCTCGCCTCCACCCTTGAAGTTCGCCTCCCGAAATCGTAGACGTCGTATATAAGATTCACGCCCGATTGGACTATGGGAAGTTCGGTTGCCAGGTATCCATTTGCGGCCCCCAGCGGCCGGGGCCACGGTACGATCGCGCGCTGGTCACCCGCGAGCGCGAGGGCGGCTAAATGCGGAAAGTATTGGCTGCGCGCCATGCCGAGGCGGTCCGCCGCCTGCTTCGCCGATTCCCAGGCGATCCGCGTCCGTGGATTGTTCGTCTCGGCGATGTCGATCAGTTCTTCCAGACTGTAGAGTTTCTTCGGATCGATGTCGGCTTTGGAAAGAGGGGCGCTATTTCGGGCGGTGCAATTGGCGGCGATATCCAAAGAGGAGAGCTTTCCCTCGCATTGAGCCCGCAGTCCCGAAGCGCTCACGCAAAGAAGGGCCGCGCAGACCGGTGCTAGCAGCCGGCGCCTCTGCAGGCCGCTACTGAGCTTTCCGGCGGCGGCCACTACAGGAGCGTTTGTCTTTTGGTATTTCATACAGCTCGGTCCGTTGATGTCTCAGCTCCTCTGTCCTACTCGCGACGTTGTATCTGCACACACGCGGCCAATTTCATACCGTGTTAGAACCGTAAGCCGATCATCACAATGCGCTGAGCCCAAGAAACGTGCGCCTGCCCTTCCGGTCGTCACGTTCGGCGTGTGCCGTGCCGGGCGCCGAAAGGTCGGCGGCTAACGACGCAGACAGTGCGGTCAACAGCAACGCTTCAGGAGATGTCGGGCTCGGGGAAGAATGCCAGACAGGGCGCTCTCATTGGCAAATTGGACGATCGTGCCGGCGCCGTCGAATCAGCAAATCTGGTGGGGCGGGCTTCAGCCTGAACGGCAGTTTCGTCCTGACTATCCGATGGCGGAGTGGCAATCCACCCGGCGAAAGTCCGCCCCACAACTCATCACACTTCTAATTTGACTCGGTGCTTCGTGGCTGGATGGCTGCCGCTACTGTTCCCATCCGCCGCCGAGATTTTTGTAAATGCCGACGAGTTGAACCAATTCGTCCAGCCGGGCTTGCGCCAACCCCAGTTCGGCCTGGAACGAGTTAGTTTCGTTCGTCAGCACTTCCAGGTAGCTCGTCGCTCCCCCGCGATAGCGCACATCAGAAAGGTGTGCCGCGTCTTGCGCCGCCACAACGAGTTCTTCTTGATGTGCCCTGAATTCGCGACTTTTCTGATAGCCTACCAGCGCGTCCGAGACGCCCCGAAAAGCCTGCTGGATCGTTTGCTGATAGGTAAACACCAGCTCCTGTTTGCGTGCCTCGGCCAAACGGACGCCTGATTTGATTCTGCCGCCCGCGAAAATGGGCTGCGTAAGCGACCCTCCGAAACTCCAAAGACCGGCCGGACCGGTGAAGAGGCTCGTCAAGGCCGCGCTTTGGAATCCGCTGTTTGCAGTCAACGTGATCTGCGGGAAGTAAGCTGCTCTCGCCACCCCGATTTGGGCGTTGGCCGCCTTCAGCTGTGCCTCCGCCGCGAGGATGTCGGGGCGCCGCTCCAGCAGACTCGAGGGAATTCCGGCCGGGACCTCCGGCAAGTGCGGCTGCTCAGTCAACTTCATACCCCGCGCAACCGGCCCGGGATTGCCCCCCAGAAGCGTGCTGATCAGGTTCTCCTGCTGCTGAATGCGCCGTTCCAGGTTGGGGACGTTCTCGGAGGCCACCGCAACAAGCTGCTCCGCCTGCCGCACATCGAGCATGTTGGTTGCGCCGCCCGTTGCCAGTTTCTGGGTAAGCTCCAACGAATCCTGCCGCGAAGCCAGCGTCCGTCGCGAGATCTCCAATTGCAAGTCGTATGCGCGCAGCTCGAAATAGGCGGCGGCAACGTTGCTGACCAGCGAACTGACGACCGCGCGGCGCGCCCACTGCGCCGCCAGCAGATTCGCCCGGGCGGCTTCGGTAGCGCGGCGGTATTTCCCCCAGAAATCGAGTTCCCACGACATCGAGGCGCCCACCGAACTTGCATTCGTCTCAAGTTCCGGCAGTGGCTTTTCTCTCGGGGACCGCTGATTGATCGCGGACGCCCCGGCTCCGACACTTGGCAACTGGTCGGCCCGCGTGATGCCCAACTGCGCTTGCGCTTCCAGTATTCTCGCGGCCGCGATCTGAACATCGTAGTTCTGCGTGACGGCAGTTCGAATCAGTTCCTGGAGCTGGGGATCCTGAAAAACGTCCCACCACTTCTGATCTCCGAAGGATTGCTCCGGAGTCGGCGAAGCGGTCGCAGCCGTCTGCGAGCCCTCTTTGGACGGCGCCGCTCCGCGATAACTGGGAGGGGTCTCGATGTTCGGCCTATGGTAGTTGGGGCCCACGGTGCACCCCGACATAAAGATCGTTACAACGAACGGAAGGATAGCCTTTTTCACGTTAATCGCCCTCCATGGGTCTCGGTTCGGGCATGATTGCCGGCGCGTGCGCACGCTTGCGCATACTCGCCACTTTTTCCACGATGACGTACAGCGCCGGGATGACGAAAACCCCGAGAGCCGTTGCCGCCAGCATTCCGCCGATCACAGCCGTGCCCATGATCTGGCGGCCGACCGAACCTGCGCCGGTAGCGAAGAATAGCGGCACGCATCCGAGAATGAAGGCGAACGAGGTCATTAGAATGGGCCGCAGCCTCAGCCTCGCTCCTTCCAGGGCGGCATCAACCAGCGGCTTGCCTTTTTCGTATTCGGCTTTCGCGAACTCCACGATCAGAATGGCGTTTTTCGCGGCCAGACCGATCAACATGACCAGCCCAATCTGAGAGTAGACGTCGTTCTCGATCTGCACCATGAAGGACGGAAAGATCATCCCCAGCACGGTGCGGCGCAGCCATAACAATCCGAACGCGCCGAATACCGCTACCGGCGTGCTCAACAGAACGCCGAACGGCAGCGACCAGCTTTCATACAGCGCCGCCAGGATGAGGAAGACGAAGAGCAGCGACATGCCGAAAATAACCGATGTCGGAATGCCCTCCCGCGCCTTCTGTTCCTGCCGGGACATGCCCATGTAATCGAAGCCCATCTCCGGCGGCATCGTCTGGTGGAAAACGTCTTCCAACGCCGCCGTGGCTTGCTCCGAACTGTAGCCTGGCGCGGCGCTCCCCATAATCTGCGCCGCCGAGTACTCGTTGAATCGCATCTTGAATTCCGGACCGTAGCGCGATTCGAACCGGGTCAGCGCGGACAGCGGCACCATTTCTCCGCGGTTGTTCCGCACATAGAATTGCTCGACATTGTCCAGACTGGCGCGGTATGGCGCTTCCGCTCCCACATATACCTGCCACGCGCGCCCGAACTGATTGAAGTAGTTGACGAATTGCCCGCCCATGAAAGTCTGTAGCGTGGCATAGACGTCCCTGATGTTGACGCCCTGCTTCAAAACTTTCTCTTTATCCACATAGACAAATTTCTGGGGCGTGTTTGGTATGTAGGTCGTAATAGTCGTAGTCTTGTCGATCTCAGGCCGTTTGCGGACGGCCTCCAGGAACTTGTTCAGGTTGTTCACGAGGAACTCCGATTCGCGTCCGGAGCGGTCTTCCAGAACAAACTGAAATCCTCCCGAAGTGCCGACCCCTGCGATCGCCGGTGGCGAGAAGGCGAACACTGTCCCTTGCGGTAGCGTGATCAGCTTCAGGTTTAACTTCGCCTTGATCACCTGATACTGCTCCTCGATTTTCTTCCGGTCTTCCCATGGCTGGAGGGTTACCCAAAAGAACGCGTTGTAAGAGCTGCGAGTGAGGCTCAGAGCACTGAATCCGACGGCAGTGGTGCAGTGTTTGACCGCCGGTATTTCCTTCAACACAGATTCCACGGCCCGAGCTGCCTCGCCTGTGGTCTGAATCGAAGACGCCTCCGGGAGCTGCATATTAATGTACATGTAGCCTTGGTCTTCGTCGGGCAGAAAACTGGCCGGCAAGGACTTCGCGAAGAAGCCACCTGCAACCACAAAGCCGGCGAGAGCGACAACGGCCAGGCCGCCCTTGCGAATGAGTCCGCCCGACATCCGCAGGTAGAAATTCGTGCCGCTCGCGAATTTCCGGTTGAACCAATCGAAAAATCTGCTCAGCGGTCCATGGGTTTTCTGGTGAGGCCTGAGCAGCATGGCGCCCAACGCCGGGCTCAGCGTCAAGGCGTTGAACGCGGAGACGATTACCGAAATGGCAATGGTTATGGCAAATTGCTGATAGAGCCGGCCCGTAATTCCGGGGATGAAGACAGTGGGAACGAACACAGCGGAAAGGACCAGCGCGATACCAATTACGGGCCCCTTCAGCTCGTCCATCGCCTGCCGCGCCGCCTCCTTGGGAGAAAGACCGTCTTCGATGTGCCGCTGTATGCCTTCGACGACCACGATCGCGTCATCCACCACCAGCCCGATGGCCAGCACTAATCCGAACAACGAAAGAGTGTTGACCGAGAAACCAAAGAAGGGAAAGACCACGAACGTACCGATGAGCGAGACGGGCACCGCCATCATCGGAATGATGGTGGCGCGCCAGTCCTGCAGGAATACGTAGACGACGAGGATCACTAAGACGAAGGCGATTGCGAGCGTAGTGACAATCTCACTCATGCCTGCCCGTACAGCGTCCGTCGTGTCCAGCGTGATTGCGTAATCCACGTCCGCCGGAAAGCTCTCCTTCATTTTGGCCATCAGTTTTCGTACGCCTTTGGCCGCTTCGACCGCATTCGAGCCGGGTAGCTGGTAAATGCCGATCGCTGCTGCGGGCTTGCCGTCCAGGCGGGTGAGGATGGCGTAATCCTGAGACCCGAGTTCCACCGAGGCAACGTCCCGCACGCGCACCACGCCGCCGTCAGCCCCTTCGCGGACCACGATGTCGCCGAATTCTTCCGGAGTTTTGAGCCGTCCCTGGGTGCGAACGGCATACGTGAAACGCTGGCCTGGAAGCGATGGTTCGGCCGCGACCTGACCGGCCGGATTGACCGTATTCTGAGACTGCACTGCATTGACGACCTCGCTCACGGTCACACCCAGCTTCGCGAGCCGGTCAGGTTTTGCCCAGATCCGCATGGCATATTGCCCGGCGTAAATCTGGGTCAGGCCTACGCCGTACGATCGCTGCAGTGGATCGTTGAGGTTGATGTAAGCGTAATTGGCAAGAAATTGCGCGTCGTGGGTGCCTTTTGGCGATTGCAGGGCAATCAGCATCATTGGCGAGGTCAGCGACTTCTTGACGTCGATACCCACCATATTGACCTCGGATGGAAGCTGCCCATTCGCAAGTTGTTGGCGTGACTGAGTGAGAATGAGGTCCGTGTTCGGGTCGGTATGAAGATCGAAATCGACCATCAGAGCCGTACTCGAGTTGCCGGTTGAGTTCAGCGAATACATGTAGTCCATGTTGTCCACGCCGTTCACCTGCTGCTCGATCGGCGTCGCGACCGCTCGCTCCATGGTTTCGGCGTCGGCGCCCGGGTCCATGGCAAAGATTCGCACCTCGGGCGGCGCAATATCGGGGAACTGAGCCACCGGTAAGCTGGTTATGGTGATCGCGCCGATGATCACCATCAGGACCGAGATGACGATGGCTACGATGGGACGGTTGATAAAGAATTTCGACATGGCTTACTGTCCCCTGGCCTGTAGATTTGCCGCCCTGGGAGCGACGACAGTTCCGTCTTTGACGTTTGCAATGCCTTCCACCACCACCTGGTCAGATAGAGTCAAGCCGTCGTCAATCACCCACATGGTCCCTACCTTTTCACCGGCCTTGACGGGGCGAATGCTCGTCCTATTTTCCGCGGTCACAACGGCCACCTGATAGCCACCCTGGAGTTCCTTGACCGCGCTCTCCGGCACCAGCAGCGCGCCTTTCTTGGTGCTCGTCTGGATCCTCACCCGCCCGTATTGGCCCGGCCGCAATATGTTGCCCGGATTCGGGAACGCCGCAACCAGCCGAATCGTGCCCGTGCTGGTGTCTACCTGTCGGTCAGTCAGCAGAATCTTGCCTTTCTGCGGATAGATCGTGCCGTCTGCAAGAATTAACTCGGGTGCATTGTCGAGCAGATCGATGCTCTGCCCGCCGGAGCTGACGTGCTTCGCCCGCAGATACTCCTGTTCGCTGACCGGAAAATAAACCTTGATGGGATCCACCTGCGAAACGGATGTCAGCGGCACAGGTATGGTGGGCCCCACAAGATTTCCCATTTGTACGCTGGCAATTCCCGCGACGCCGTCAACGAGCGATGTGACCTTGGTCCAGCCAAGATCCAGTTCCGCCCCTTCCACCGCAGCCTTGTTCGCTTCGACTTCCGCCTGTGCCGATACAATGGCGGCCTGCGCCGATTCAATCGCCGCCTGGCTGGCTTCGACCGAGGCTTCAGCAGCGCGCTTGGCCTGGACCTCGGTATCCAGTTTTTCCTTGGCTACCGCCTGCTGCGCCACCAGGGGCGTGTCGCGATCGACATCGATCATGCACTTTCCGAGTTGGGCTTCAGCTTGCGCGAGGTCCGCTCTTGCCCTGGCAAGCTGCGCTCTGGCGACGGCGAGTTGCCCTTTGGCAGCGGCGAGTCCCCCATTTGCGCGGTCTAGGGCAGCCTGGAACGGCCTTGGATCGATTTCAAACAATACCTGACCTTTACGGACCGCGGCCCCTTCTTTATAATCCTGGCTGACGATGTATCCCGATACCTGGGGTCGGATCTCCGCGTTCACGTAGCCGTCCAGGGTTGCCACCCACTCGCGCTGGATGGCTACATCCTGCTTAATGGGGGAGGCAACCAGAACCTCTGGGTCCGGAAGCTTCAGCGCCGCGTGACTGCTGCTGCAGGCAGCGAGCGCCAGAATGGAAGTAGTCAGAAGTATGCATGCCAGGAATGCTGACTTGCGGTTGGTATGGGTGCTCATATGGATTGTCTGAACCTCATCTTTGGCGTTTCGTGATGTCTTTGAACGGCGGCTACCGCGAACTTAGAGATGTTCCAGCCGCGCGGCCCCTCAGGTTATCCGGCGGCCCACAGTTTCTCCAGACTGGCCCAGCTTCAAACTGCCCGGCCGTAACGACAGCGGTTCGCGGCACACCCCGGAAATGGCATGCGTTCTTCCAGGAATTCTCGCCGTGTAATCCGTTGAATTCATTGCGACCAGAAAAACCGCGCCCGTCCTTCGTCATCACTCGCCGACGTCCACTGCCGAAATTCGGCATGCCGGACGATATCGCCGGCGATTAAAAGCAGAATCACCCTCTGCATGGGTTCCTCGCTTACACGGAGAGGGACGCGAGCGGATAAGCACGGCGTAGAATCTGAAATTGCCCTGTTCACCGGGAGAAATGTGGGAATGTGTTCGCTATTCCGGCCCGAGAGGGATCTCGCCTCTCAGAAAGGCTCTCATTCAGCCGATTCGGCAAGCTCGGAAGAACTGCAGCACTCGGGACCTTGCGGATCTGCCGCCAGGCGCCGGCGTCCAGAGTCCCAGAGAACGGAGGAACTCTTCGGATTCCGCCGGCCCCGCCACGGTCAGGCGGGCCCCCGAATCGCGCATGCGGCTGAGGAGTTCCACCCCCACTGTGTCTGCACCGCTGACGCCGCCGACGTCGATCACCACTTCTCTTCCGTTTAGAATCGATTTGGCCGTAATCCAGGCATGCTCCAGGTCCTGGACCCGTTCACCGGTCAGGTCGCCTCGAAGAACAAACTGGAACATACTGGCACGGTCGTGCTGATACATTTCCATCGTCATCAATGCACCAAACTCCCCTGCGTGTACCGGTCGAGCAGGGTTGTCAATTTTCTACCCAGGTCGTATGAATTGCTGCCAGGCGGCGCCGCAATACTTACATGCGTGGAAATTCCGAAACGCACGACTATTTGCACGAAGTCGGCATAGGCGAGGACGACAAAGAGCAGGCGGTGCGGATCGGCGAATGTCTCTTCCGCATACGCATCATCGCGGCTCTCTGCGATCATGAGCAGCAATGGATCGACGAATGGAGGGTTGTTTATTGTACCCACGCGGATGCCGCCGGTTTGCGCATCGCGCCAGGCCCACCGGGGTTCGTGGCTGGCTTCTTCCAATACGACCCACTCGATGCACGAATCCAATGAGAGGACCATCTGAGCAAAGGACCCAAACGCCATCTTCCAATCGACGCTCTCGCCACCAAATTGGACACGTGAACTCATGAGGTACTCATCATCCTTCGGCAATCCCGCTTTTCGTGGAGGAGGCCCGGAGTGCCCGAGCCGCCGAAAGCAGCGATCGGACCAGATATGAGTTGTACAGCCCGGTGGCGGCCAGGCGGATGCCTTTTACGGCAAGACGTGTCAACATCATTCGGCCCGCGCCATCAATGAGTGTGACATCACGCAAGAAGAGTTGGACCGGCTTTTGGCTGGACCCTGCCTGCGCGCAGCAGGTTTCGACAAGTGCGATGGACTCACTCGAAAGCTCTCCATCGATGGTTATGACTGCTTTTGATCTTTCCTCCGTTTTTGTGACGCGGATCATCTGAGGCTCTTACTAACATCAGCAGCCTGCATTTTCGACTCCACTTTACGCGCTGCGAATGCGCCTGTTACGGATTTCATTCGTGCCGTAATACCGCCGTTCGCCACACCGAGTGCCGAAGATGGCGCATATGCAGGTGCAGCCTAAATGGCTACTGATGTAACGGCGCAGAAAGCCCGATCGGCAGAGTCCCAAAATGCCTCCGCGATAATTAAGAAGGCATTGAGGGCTCGGCGCCGCCACCGGGGACCAAAAGATCGGAGGAGCTATCGGACTCCGGCGGCTGCGCCAAGGCTAAGCGGGTCCCTCAATCCCGCATGCGAGTGAGCAGGCCCGGCTGAGGTTGTGCACCTGTCGTGCCAAACTGGCCCAGGTGAGTCGCTAAACCAATTCGGCATAGCGAACCAGTTCGATCCGGTGGTGTTTGAGCGCCTCTCGAGCTTCCGGCGACGTAAGTGCCTCCAACTCTTCCTGGCGGCTCTCTTTCAGACGGGTGCATGCCTCCCGTAGCGACTCCCCAAAATACCCGGGATGGCACATCAATTCGGTGCTGCCGCCTGGAAGCAAGCCAAGGAATCTCACGAGTTCCACGGTACGAAGCCGGCCGGTGATCTGGAATCCTGAGAAATGATCGGTGCTCCGGCATCCGTGGCGTTTCAGCACGAGATGAAAACGGGGACGCATCAGTCCCAAGCCATCGCTCGTCAACCGTTTCAGCCGGGGGACCGTGGCGCGGAGCGTCTCCAGCGGAAAGTCGAACGGCTGTCTAACCCAGCGGATGCCGAACTCCTCGCTAATGCGCGCGACAGCATCCAATACCGGCGGGGCGAGATGAGTATGCTTATGTGTATCCAGATGCGTGGGGCGGATACCGGCATCGAGGATTCTCCGCACTTGCGCGGCGAATTCTTCGTATGGCCGGATCTCGTGCCGCGCCAAGGCAGCCACAAACTGTGCCACACTAAGTGGATAAGGTTTGCCCGACAGCAGGGACGTGCCGCCGATTAGCACCAAGTGGCAGCCAACGTCGAGCGTAGGTGTCTCGCGCGCCAGCCGAACGGCATGGTCAAACGCCGATCCGTTGGCCATCAGGGTCGTGGCACTCAGAATTCCATGGCGGTGGGCATCCACAATGCCACGATTCACGTCGGTCGTGAAACCAAAGTCGTCGGCGTTTATCACAAGTTGTTTGCGCGCGCTCAAGACAATTCCTCCGAGACGGAGTACCGCGACTGACTGCCGCAATTCCCCGGCCAAACGACTTGACTCCGGACTTTCAATCGAGAGCATCAAGCTTTGTGCCGAAATCTCGCCACCTGCCGAGTCACTTGGGATTTCTGCGGCATCAGACTCGTCCAACACGCATTTATTGAGCCTTAGGAGATCCAAGAAGGAGTACTCAGCGCACGCATACGTCGTTCGATAATGAGCGGCCAAGCTACCGACGGATGACTCCAAGGGGCCTCGAATTGCAGTTGCCATTGAGGCGCCGGGCACCTCGCGGGGAGGCGCTGCTGTCTCGAAACTGAGGAACCCTCCGATCCTTAGGAGTAGCCGGTGGCAGCGCTTCCCCGGGGTGCCCGCCGGCCACAGGTTTTGCTTTTAGACGGCCGGCAATGTTTGCGCGCCACTCCAGACCACTCGCAGCTCGATTTGGCTCTATACCTGCACTTCAGACATCCGAGAGGTAACCGGTATGATACGGATCATGACGGCAGACGAGCCGGCCAGCACAACCATTACGGTGGACGGGGAGCTCTCAGCGAAAACGGCCGAAACGCTCGAAAACTGCTGTGCCGAAGCGCTTCTCAAAGGAAAATTAGTCCGGCTTCACCTGCGCGACGTATCTTCTATCGACGAACGCGGTCGTGGCACGCTGCGGCTTCTGGCGGCCAAAGGCGTTGACTTGACCGCCAATGGTGTCTACAGTTCATACATCGTCGACGGGATTCAGTCCGGAAGCGCGGGGCGTCGCTAGCCAGCAATTCCGGGCGACAGTTCTGTCGCCGTCTGCTCGGGCACGTCAATAGCCGGTTCAATTCAGGGATGAAAAAGAGAACAGATGAATCAGGGCGGTTCCAACGCGGCGGTTAGCGACGGGAGCAAAAGGATCCGCAGGCTTTCCGGTCAGGCGCGGCGGGAGCAAATTCTCAAAGTCGCCGAGGAGCAGTTTGCGGCGGCTGGTTTCGTGTCGACAAAGACCGCCGGCATTGCGGAAATGGCGGGGATTTCCGAGGCGACCGTTTACGTTCACTTCGAGACGAAGCGGAAGCTGTTCGAAGAGGTGGTCGACCGCAATAGCCGGGCGCGGCTGGAAGCTTTACGGGAATGGGTGAGCAAGATTCCGAAGCTGCCGCTTTTCGATTTTATCGAGAGCCTGGCGGAGTCTACCGTGCTGAGCTGCGTCGAGGGGTCGGGAAATGCGTCGGTCATGATATGGGCATTGATGGAGGCGCCCCAATACGCGGCGGACTTGTACCGCGCGGAAATTGGCGCAATTGAAGCCTTGTGGGATGTTGAAATCGAGAATCACGTAGAGGACCCTCTCCTGCGGCGGCGGATTGCCGTTCACATGGTGCCGTATTCCGTACACGCTTGCATGGCATTCGGGTTATGGCTGGCTGCTCTGCATCACAAACCCGAAACAGCACGGGCTCATGCTCGACAGTACTCCGACGCGGTGGTGCAGGTAGCACGGGGACTTGTGAGTTCCTCCACGGAAATTCTCGCAATGCCGTTGCCGCAGCTGGCGCGACGGAGCGAACTGTCAGACTGAAAGCACGTCGCTCCCAGGGCGGCCGCGCCGCAAAAAACCGCTGGGAGCGCATCCTGTTGAATGCATTCCCAGCGGCGGCTCAACCTTCAGCCATCCAAGTAGCTCAGTTTGTTGGAGTTGCTCCGGCCGAGAAATGGACTCTCCGGTTTTTTTGCCAGCACTCTTCTGTGGAATCGCTGCACTGTGGCCTCTCTTTCCCGTAGCTGATCGTGCGCAGCCGGCTGGTTTGCACACCGAGCGCTTCGAGGTAGGCGCTTGCCGATGCCACCCGTTGTGCGCCGAGACCGATGTTATACTCCGCCGAGCCGCGCTCGTCGCAGTGGCCTTCCAACACGATCACGACGCTTGGAAAATCCGCCAGGATCGCGCGAAGCGCCTCGGCGTCCTTCGCGAGAACGGCGCGGGCATCGCCGCGTATTTCGCTCTTGTCATATTCAAAAAAAGCGTCGGAGACTTGCTCCAACCGTTGCTGAAACGACAACGGTACCACGTCCGGCGCCGCTAGAACCGGTAGCGGACGAGCGGCGACGTTGACCGTGGCGGATACATTTATGGACCCGCCGGGCCCCGTCGCGACCAGTTCGTAAGTCGTGGATTGCGCAGGCCGAACTTCCTTGGTGCCTTCGGGCGCCACGGCCCCAAGCTCCGAAATGATAACGTCAGCGGCGTCCGCGGTCGACCACTTCAGAGTGACGGCCTGTCCCGGCTCGATACTCGCCGGCTCGGCGGAGAGTGAAGCCGCCGGCGCTTTCGGCTCCGGTGGCTGCGCAGGTTGCTCTATTGCCGGCGGAGGAGCGGGCGGCGCGAGCGCGGCCTTCTTTCTGCATCCGGTGAGGCTGGTTAGCAGCAGGCCGGGAACTAATAAAGCAATATTGATTTGGATTTGGATTCGCATTTGATCTTCTCTCGGAGCACTCGTAATGTCCGTTGCGGACCGTAGAGTGCAGCTCGCACAGACCAACTGCACGCCGGTTTCCATGAGTAGGGTGAATCTGGCGCTGCGACTGACATGCGGCTACGGCACTAAGTCTTTCAGGAGAGTTTCTGTAATCGCCACTTCGGCGCGGCCGAGTAATGGAATTACCCATGCCAAGTGAGTGGTGCGGCTCACGGCGCATCCATTTACTACCTTCGTGTCACGCACTAGTGTCACCTCCCCAGCACTTGGCGAAGTGTCCGTCAGGCGTCCCGACAGCAAGACTTCAGCGCCGGTCTCCGAGTCCATCCATAGCCTCCCCAGCACCAAGCCAGGCCGCTTCTTCCTCGGCGCGACGTCGTAAATGTAGGCCGCGCCGGCTCCCGACCTGACCTCTCCGGCAAAATGGAACTTGTAATTTACCGGGGTAATGGAGACGAGGGTGCGCGGTTGCAGATCGATCTCCTCACGGAGATCGGCGTAGCGGCCGATCACTTCCTCGCTGACGGTCTCGTCGCCAACGACCTGCAGGAGTTGGAATCGAGCCGGCGTCTTTCCATGTGGCGTACGGACTCCCACCGCGGCAGCCGCCTTATACAGATCTGGGAGCGATGCTTCGATGAGAACTCCAACCGGCCCCGATTTTTCAAAAGGATCGCGTTCCGCATGCGCCACACTGTATCGGGCGAATGCGTTCGCTTGAGTGGAACCAGCCGTCATCCGGCAGAGCTCGGCCGCGCGGATATTCAGTCCCGGGAATCCGAGAACAAGCATCGCCGAAATCGCGCTCCACGTGTGCTGGCGCGAGAAATCAATCAAAGGTTGCATGCCGCCTTACAACGCAGATCAGTGGCCAGTCCCCGGTGCCCCTGCCCCGGGGTCTGCCGGATTTAGGGGGAGCCGCTTTCGCGGCGCCTGCCGTGGCACTTGACCAGATTCGGCACGCCGCGCGGAACACCCAGGCCGATACTTACTGACCGGCCTATCATGCCGCCAGTTGAGGGTGATAAACATCGGCCGACTCTTGAGTGTCACGCAATTCCTGGCAGTGCAGACAGTAAGCAGCCCATGGCAGAGCCGCCAGACGCTTTGCGGGGATCGGCTCCTCGCAATCGAGGCAGGTTCCAAACTCACCTTCATCGATCCGCTGAATTGCGGCGTTGACTTGCACCAGCCTCTTGGTATCGCGTTCGAGAGAAAGCGCTGCGATTTCGCGTTGACCTGCTAATTGTACTGTCTCAATCTGTTCATTGGATTGAACGATCCGAATATCCTCACGCGAGGACGACTTGCTCATCAGCACTCGACGCTTCGCCATTAGTAGAGCCCTGTACTGATTCATATCGACTTCTGTCATTGTGGTGACCTCTGAGTTTTTAGTCCCGGTTTAGCGAGATAAAACGATCCTTTCCGAAAAGTTTCCATCCTCTACGAGCTAGCGGCGATAACGTCGCGCGATCTCGCGATTCGGATGGCTGCAGGTGCAAGGTGATTGCCAAACCGAAGGAGAGACGCCATTTCTGTTTCGCTGGTCATGGCACCGAAGTTGCCGTAGAGTTTGTGCGACGACAAGTCAGGGGCCGCAAACCCGGCTCCATGGCTCTGTTGCCTGATCTCGGGCGCACTTATGGGATGCTACTGGCGGGCTACGGGTTGAGCACGGTTCCTCAACCCGTACCCGTCAGACCGGCCGCGCGCTCACCTATTGACCAGCCTTTTCGAGATCCCGATCTTTATTCCTGCGATCGAAGCTGTCCGGACATCGGGCTCGCCGTTCCGTCATTTGACTCCGCTCCCCACCCGCGGACTTCGGCGTCTGCCGATCTTCGGCGCGTCAATCGGCACATGCCGTAATCTTGCTTTGGAATCGGCGAAAAGTCTTTCAAAAACAGGAGAGTTCTTCGAGGAATCCAAAGTGCAATGCCCTTCGGGAGCCCACATGGATGTGGATTGTCTGGTTCATTGGCGCGGGAAGCTGGAGACGCGAAGTAACCGTATGGCTGCCGCTTCCAAAAGAACCGGGGTGCGCGCGGGACACACGCGTATGCCCTTACTCGAGTACAGAGGCGAAGCGAGGCTATGAAGACAACGACTGATAATACCGTTACGAGACTGGAAGCGGAAAAAGGGGAGAATGGCCCTAAGGTTGTGAAGGGCGGTCGAATCGCAATTCACGAACTGCCGGTGCTCGGCGCAGGCTCACGACCTCCCGTGCCGTTCGTTTTGGGCGGCAAAGGCCTTCCAACTCCCCAATATCCGAGATATCCGGAAAAATGCGGCGACGTGGAGCCCGATCCCAGGTTTCTGCCGCGGGATGGCAACCCTTATCGAAAACGGGTAACCGCACCTATGGTTGCCCGGGCTCTGCGGGGATGGCTCGTCCCCTATATCAAGTCACGCGTGAAGACCGGCGATTTTCATCCCATCATCTCCTACCTCTTCACCGAGTGGAAATGCAATCTCGACTGCCATTATTGCTGGGCCTTCGACAACCGCGTGAAGGGTATGACGGAACAGGTTGCCCGCCGGTCGATTGATTGGCTGCATGACACGGGCTGCCGCGTCCTTGCGCTGATGGGCGGCGAAGTCCTCCTGCGGCCCGATTTCGCGCATAAAGTGGCGAATTATGCCGCGCGCAAGGGCTTCTGGGTGTATGTTCCCACAAACGGGCGGCTGATGCGCCCGGACGTAATCGACCGGCTAGGCGATGCAGGCGTGGCCACCTTCAACCTCGCTGTGGATTCCGTCGAGGACCGCAAAGAGCTGCCGAAAGCGCTCAATCCGATCCGGTCGTATTTTGAATATCTGATCAAAAAGCAGTATGTCTACGGCTTCAGCGTCTTCTTCAACATCAACATCACACGAATCAATCTGGAAGACGTGCGGCGATTGACGGAAATCGCCCATGACGTCGGGATCGCGACCGATTACCACATCAACGAAACCCCCATGCTGGAGCAGCCCCACTTCAAGCACAACTCCGGCAACAGCACCTATATAACGAAGGAGGATTGGCCCGAAGTAGATGCCGCCGTCGATTGGCTGATCGAGAAGAACCGTTCCGGGTACAAGATGGTGAATTCGGTTCGCCGGCTGGAGGAAATGAAGGCATTCATGCGGGGCAAACTGCAGGAGTGGGACTGTCGCGCCGGGCAGAACTCGCTCATCATTCGGACCGATGGCACCCTGGCGCCCTGTTTTCCGATGTACAGCGCTACGCACAACTGGGGAACCGCCGGCAACCCATGTTTCGAAAAAGAGCAGCTTGCGGAAATGAAGGTAGGATGCCAGCCGCACTGTTTTTCCACCCTGAACCATAATCTTGCCTATTGCTACCACGCCTCGCGCGCGATTCGCTGGACCTTGAAACAGGCTGTGCACGGATTCCAGGGAACCACAGGCAGTTTTGAAGATTGAGTTGGGGTGCCGCTGGGATGCCCGGCTCGCGCTGCTCTTAAGCCGCGGCGCGAGCCGGCTGGA
>Ga0335078_10002642_pt1 | contig 27018 bp, 24 predicted proteins | sample Lox_Sample_32_FD_206711 | JGI IMG/M metagenome (GOLD analysis project Ga0335078, IMG submission 206711) | Soil microbial communities from Loxahatchee National Wildlife Refuge, Florida, United States - Lox_Sample_3.2 | ecosystem: Environmental > Terrestrial > Soil > Wetlands | place: USA... | reverse complement strand
CGAGCGCCTCGTGGGCGGACTGGGCGACCCGATACGCCCGGTCGTACTGCCGCGTGTCGAACGCCCCCTGGGCTTCGGCGATCAGCTCCTGCGCCCGGCGAACGTCGAGCCCCTGGCCGGCAAGGATTTGGGCCTCCCGTCGGGCCATCGCGAGCCGGTTGAACGCGCGGTCCTGGTTGAGCTCGGGACGGTCCTGAAGGTCGGTCAGCAACTTTTCGCGGCGATGGCGGAGGCGGCGAAGAAGGTAGAGGAGAAGACCCGCGACGACGCAGGCCAGGACGACCACAAAGACGACCGCGAGGATCTCGATGTTGTTGAGCGTGGCCACGAACGCACCGCCCGCGACGATTCCCCCATCGGGGGAGCCATCGAAATAGGGGTGGGTCGGGTATTTAGAACGACGCTACACCCCGGTGTAGGACCCCCGTACGCCGTCTCGCGGGGGCCGACCATGGGCTCGGCGAAGGAGCCCCAGCGGCCCGGTCAGGCGAGCGCGACCACGACCGTCCAGAACGGGTCGTTCCTCGCGACCGTCGCGTGGAAGTCGATGCGGTAGTCCGGGCTCGGACCATAGGTGCCAAGGAAACAGCTCCCGTCGCAGACGTTGAACGGGGTGAGGTTGGTGAACGGCTCGTTCGTCGCGACCGTCGAGCCGTTCCACGGGTCGAAGAAGTACTGCGTTTCACCGACGTAGCCTCCGGTGAGGTAGTCCGACGTGTACACGTACTGCTGCACTTCGAGCAATCGGGACCCGGAGGCGTTGTAGCGGACCATCCCGTTGGTCGTCAACTGCCCGGAACTGTCGTAGCCAAGCACGTAGGTGAAGGCCCATCCGTCCCCGCCCGAAGAGTAGGCGATGCGGCCCGAGGAGGGATTGTATCCGAGGCCGTTCACCCAGTTGACCGGGATCGCATTATCGACCGTCACCGAGGCGGCGAGCGAGAACACAGCCTCGCCAAAGCGATTCAGCGATTCGTTCAACTGGTCGACGCGGTCGTGCGTCGACCCCGCCGCTTCCACGTCCAACAGCTGGCCGCGTTGCGGAAGCCAGTACACGTTGTTGGCTTCGAAGAAGGGAAGCGTCCCGGCCGACCACTCCGTCCCGTTCGTAAGGTCGACTCCCGTCACGTTGGCCTGACAGTCGTCCGCGTTCGTGCAGATATTGGTGGCCGACAGGATGACCGCGGTTTCGGGGCCGATCAGGATCGGCTGCTGGTTCGAGGGCGTGGTGTTCACGGTCGTGTTCACGAAGCGAACGGCGCCCGTCGATAGGTTCACGGCCTCGACCGAGACCCACTTCGCGTAGGAAGCGTACGTTCCGAAGAAGAGGGCCTCGTCATAGCCGTACGGAACGAAGAACTCGTTCGCGAGCATGCCGCCGTACCACGCCCACGCCTGGTGGAGCAGGGTCACGTTCGCGACCGTTCGCACCGAGCCGTTCGCGAGGACGTACTCGACGAGCTGCGAGTCGTTGTTCACGTAGTAGATGCCGAACGGTTGGTTCGAGTCGCTTGAGAGGACGGGGATCTGCGAGAAGTTCGACCCCCCGCGGAAACACCCGTCCATGCCCGGAAGACAGTTGTTTCCGAGGACGTACCCGTAGAGCGGGTCGAAACCGGGCAGCGTCGCGGTCGTCTCGTTGAACTTCGGAAAGCTCGGGGTCGCGAGCCCGGGCGGGGGACCGAGCGACGGCAACCCGTGCGGGGTCGGTGCGGTCATCGGCCGCGACGGAAGGGCGAAGAGAACCGGGATGATCACGAGCAGAGCGACCGCTACGACGATGACCACGATCACGGGTCGCGACGGGATCTGGACCTGCGACATCGAACTCCTAGATCGGCGTCCCCAGTAGATACGTCGAACGCGCCCCATCCACCCGCAGGTCGACCTCCGCTCCCAACGGCGGTCGACGCTCGAGCACCACCGGTAGGTAATTGGGGAGCCGGACGACCGAACTCGTCCCCGGCCCATACTCGAGGACCCGGCCGCGGGACCGGGTTCCTACCCACCGCTCGAGCCGGGACCTCGCGACCGTCTGCCGGAGAGCCGTGATCGAACGCGACCGTCGCTTGGCCACCCGCGGTGCCAGCGGCGGGAGCCGGGCCGCGGGGGTTCCCGGACGCGCCGAGAAGCGGGTCACGTTGACGGTCTCGGGGCGGACCTCTTCGAGGAGCCGTTCGGTCGCGCCATGGTCCTCCTCGGTCTCTCCCGGGAACCCGACAATGACGTCCGTGGCCAGATGGAGATCCGGGAACCGTCGCCGGGCGGTCTCCACCTCCGATCGGAAGAGGCCTACCCCGTAACCGCGACGCATCGCCGCCAGGATCGGGTCCGACCCGCTCTGTACTGGGAGGTGCAGGAACCGGTACGTTCGTTCCTCCCCGAGCGCTTCGAGGTAGTCGGCGAGGATCGGTTCGAGGCTCTGCGGGCTCATCATGCCGACCCGGACCCGGAACTCCCCCGGAATCCGGGAGACGGACCGAACGAGGTCCGGCAAGCGTTCGCCGCCGGAAAGGTCCTCGCCCCATGCGGCCGTATCGAGCCCCGTGAGACGAACCTCGCGCGCTCCTCGTGCGACCGCGCCTTCGACGCGCTCTACGATCCGGTCGAGCGGAACGCTCGTGAGCCGTCCCCGCGCGAGCCGGCTGAAGCAGTACGCGCACCCGCTCGTGCAGCCCTGAGCGATGACCACTTCCTCGGTGAGCGAAGGTCCAGGTACGAGCGGGGGCGCGAGGACGGTCGGCATCGGGATGGGGTTCTCGACGTACCAGGAGTCGAGCAGGGCGGGAAGGTGCTCCTGCTCGCGGATCGGGACGAAGGTCGTTCGAGCTCGCCCGGGACCCTGCAGGAGATCGGTGCGCAGGGGGACGAGACAACCGGTAACGACCACACGAGGGATTCGGTCGGCGAGCGCGTGCCACCGGCGGACCATCCGCGACTCGGTCGAACCGATCACGCCGCAGGTGACGAGGATTCCGACGTCGGCGACCTGGGGTGCCGACGCGATGGCGTGCCCGCGGGCGGCGAGTTCCCGGGCAATCGCCGCCCCTTCTCCCTGGTTCTGCGAGCAGCCGAACGACTCGACGTAGACCCGCACCGTCGACCGACCCCCCCGGGCCGCATCGCCTAGAAGACCGTGAGCTTACCGGTCAGGAGGCGGCGGGGGATCGACTCGATGTCGTCGAACCACTTCTGGGCCACGGCGTCGGCGTTCGTCTTGAGCCCGGCGAGCTTCACGCCGTCCGCCGGCAGGATCTGGATGCTCGCTACTTGCGGCTGGTCGACCGGCTTTCCGATCTGCGAGAGGATGCGGACGTGGACCTCGCGGACATCGCCGCCGGCCTCCTTCACGATGTCGTTCGCGATCAGGTTGCCGAGCAGGTTGTAGATCTTCCCGACGTGGTTGACCGGGTTCTTCCCGGCCGAGGCCTCGAGGCTCATCGGCCGGCACGGAGTGATCAGGCCGTTCGCCCGGTTGCCGCGCCCGACCGACCCGTCGTCCCCGGCTTCCATCGAGCATCCGGTGACCGTGAGGTAGTAGCGGCCGAGCTCGGGGTCGTCCGCCGTGTTGACGTCGATCGCCACCTTGCGGCGCGTGAGCTTCGCGGCCTGCTCGGTCAACTGGTCGTGGATCTCCTCGCAGACGGCGGCGTACTCCTGGGGGTTCTTCACCTCGCTATCGACGAGCGCCGCGGCGACGGTGAGTCGGATCTCGTCCTTGTGGCGGAATCCCATCACCTTCACGTCCTCGCCGAGCGCGGGGAGCTTCTTCTTCAGTTTGAGCGTGAGGAACCGCTCGCTCTCGAGGACAAGCCGCTCGGTGTCCGAGAGCGGGGCGAAACCGACCCCGAAGGAGGTATCGTTCGAGAGGACCGCCTTCTGGTCGAACACGCCGCGCAGGTCGACCGATCCCTGGCCGATCTTGCAGTCGAACTCGATGTGCTTTTCGGTGTCGATGTGGGCGCAGACCGATTGGACGTACTTGCGGGCCGCCTCGACCGCCACGTCGCGGTACGGGAGCTTCTCCCCGTTGACCTCCGTCGTCGCCCGTCCGACGAGGAGAATGTAGATCGGGCTCGTGACCTTGCCGCCACCGAACTTCGGTTCGGAGCCGCCCCCCACGACCTGGGTTTCGTCCGTGTTGTGGTGGAGGATCTTCCCGAACTCGTCGAGATACATCCGGCAGAGCGCGCGGCTCACCGATTCCGAGACGCCGTCCGCGATCGAATCCGGGTGCCCGAGCCCCTTCCGCTCGACCAGTTCAATCTCCTGCTCCTCGATGTGCACGGTGCGCAGCGGTTCCACCTGGATGTTGCGGGCCATGGAGGGTTCACTCGGTCGGCCGAGCCGGGGGTGGGTTTAAGGGTTGCGCGACCGGCGAGGAGAGGAGGGGGACGCCGACCCGTCAGGAGTTGTGTCCGGCGAAAACACTCTTCGCCATGTGCGGTCCGACCCGCTCGTACCCCTCCCGACGGTAGTACTCCCGGGTGCCGACCGCGCTCATGACGAAGAGGCGGGAAAACCCCTCCCCGCGCGCCCGCTCCTCGGCGGCTCGCAACAGCCCTCGGCCGAAACCGCGGTGCTGGTACTCGTGCGACTGCGTCCCGTCCGCTCCCACGGGTACCTCCGTCCCCACCACCTTGAGCTCGCGGATGACCGGGTCGGCGAGGCCCCCTTCCGTCTCGTGGGACGGGAAGCGGAGTCGAAGGAAGCCCGCGATCGTGTCCGTGACCGGGTCCTCCCACGCGAAGAACGTCTCCCGGCCGCCCGCGGCATCGTACGTCGTTTCGTGGAGACGGAACGCGTCCAACGGGGGCGTCGCGCGTCGACCGGCCTCCCGGCACCGCAGGCAGCGACAATGCTCGCCGGTCTCCCGGAGCCGGGCGAGCGCCTTCTCGCGTAGATTGCTCGTCCGCACTCCGGCAGCGATCAGCCGCGCCGGTATGTCCCGTTGGATCCGCTGAATCCGAACCCACGGAGGTAGCTCGCGCTTCATGCGGGCGAGCAGTTCGACGGCCGTGGCGGTCTCGTAGGGCACATAGCGGCCGGCCTTCCAGTCGTCGTACAGCGGGGTACCGGGGATCACGAGGGTCGGATAGACCTTGAGCAGGTCGGGCCGATAGGAAGGGTCCGACCAGAGCCGCTCGAAGTCCGCGAGGTCCCGGTCGGGGTCCATTCCCGGCAGTCCGAGCATGAGGTGATAACAGACCTTGAGGCCGCGGTCCCGCGCCTCGCGGGTTGCCCGGACGACGTCGTCCGACGAGTGGGCCCGCCCCACGGAGTCGAGGACGTCGTCGTGGAGGCACTCCACGCCGATCTCGACCCGGGTGACCCCGGCGTCGAGCAGGAACGGTAGCACCCTCCCGTCGCACCAGTCGGGGCGGGTCTCGACGGTCAGTCCGACGACCCGGTGGCTGGCCGTCTCGTTGAGCCCCTGGGCTTCCACGAGCGAGGCGGAGGGCATGTCGTTGAGCCCGTCGTAGATGCCGCGGAGGACCTCCTCCTGGTACGCCCGGGGTCGGGCGGGAAACGTGCCTCCCATGACGATCACCTCCACCTTCGAGGTCGGGTGCCCGATCGTCTCGAGGGTCGCGATCCGATGCGCGGCGATCGCCCGGGCATCCCAGTGGAACTGCGCCCCGCGTAGGGCGGACGGCTCCTCGCCGGTGTAGCTTTGCGGGCTCCCGTTCTCGACGCCGCCCGGACAGTACGAGCACCGACCGTGTGGGCACCGCGACGGCGCGGTCATCACCGCGACGATCGCCACCCCCGAGAGCGTCCGCGACGGCTTCCGCCGGACCGACCGCTCGTAGCGAGCCTTCTCGTCGGGCGGCAGCGCGCGGACCCAATCGACATTCGAGGGAAGGCCGCCCGTCGAGCCGGCTCGCATCCCCGCGAGCTTCGCTCGGTGGATCTCTTCGGGGGTCGGCGTCGCTATCGACGGCGCCATAGACGGCTCTCGCCGGTCAGGAGGTAGGGCGACTTCTGGAGATCGGCGACCGTCCGGGAACCCGTGAGGAACATCGCCACCTTGAGCTCGTGGACGAGCGTTTCGAGCTCCTTGCGGGTCGCCGCATAATCGACGGCCGCGACCCGAAGCATGCCGCCCGCGATCCCGGCGGAGGTAGCGCCCAGCGCCAGCGCGCGCGCGACGTCGAGGCCGCTCCGCACGCCGCCGCTCGCGATCACGGGGAGTCCCAGCGGCGCGAGCTCGAGGACGGAGATCGGCGAGGGGATGCCCCAGTTCCAGAACGTCTTCCCCACGCGGGCCTCGCGGTCGGCCCCCTGCTCGACCGCCCGGTAGTACTCGACCGCGGCGAACGAGGTCCCGCCGGTCCCGCTCACGTCGAACGCCTTCACGGAACGGGCCCGTAGTTGCTCCGCCACTTCCTTCGAGATCCCTGCCCCGGTCTCCTTCACGAGGACCGGGAAGAGCTTCGCGAGCTCGCCGATCCGTTCGAGGCATCCCCGCGCGCGACGGTCGCCCTCGGGCTGGACCATCTCCTGCAGGAAGTTCAAGTGGATCGCCAGGACGTCGGCGTGGATGAGCTCCATCGCCGCCCGAACGTCGTCCGGCCCTACGACCCGGTCGCCCGGCTTCTGGGGGATGATCTGGGGGGCACCGATGTTGGCGAACTTGAGGGGGACCGCGTGGGCGGCGACGCACGCGTAGCTCTCCGGATACTGCCCCTTGAGGATCGCCGCCCGCTCGCTACCGACGCCCATCGCGACGCCGACTTCGGCGGCGGCCCGGGCGAGGTTGTCGTTGATCTTCTGCGCGTCCGGAAACCCGCCGGTCATGCCGGTGATCACGATGGGCGCCTTGAGGCGGTGCCCGAGCAAGGAGACGGAGGGGTCGATCTCGTCGAAATCGATCTCGGGGAGCGCCTTGTGGACGAGCTGGACGTCGTCCCAGTACCGGTAGCGGCCCTCGACATCCTTTCCGAGGACGACCTTGACGTGTTCCGCCTTTCGGTGACTCAAGTCGAGACCCCCCGCGTCGGTGGCGTCAGGAGGATCCCGCACGAGCCCAGCTCCCGAATTCCGTCCCGCCTCGAATCGCGCGCGAGAGGGCGCCATCCGTGAGTCCGCTAATAAGACCTGCGTCAGCGCCGGCGGCGGCGATGGCGAGCATCGCCCGCGCTTTGCCGCGGATCCCCCCGGTGACGTCCGTGGTCCCCGGCGAGGGTCGGAGGGAGGATACCGCCTCGGCAGTGACCGTTCGAATCACGGGACGCTTCCTTCCCGATACGGGCCCGAGGATGCCTTCGACGTCGCTGACGAAGACCACACGTTCGGCGCGGAGCGCGGGCGCGAGAGCGACCGCGATGGTGTCCGCGCTCAGGATCGACGTTCCCCACGCCTCGTCCGGCACGACGTCACCGAACGACACCGGCAGGAACCCGCCCGCGAGGGCGGAGTTCACGGGCGACGGGTCGAGATTAATGAGCTCGCCCGCCCGATTCCGTGCGTGGTTCGCCATCGGCACGGAGAACGGCGAGGCGCCGGCGCTCACGAGCTCCCGGAGCACGGCCAAGTGGAGGCGACGGACCTCGGCGGACACGATCGCGGCCCCCCGCGCGCGTTCGGCTCCGCCGGTCCCTTCCGCGGGCGGACGAGCGAGGCCGAAACGCTTCGCCCCGGGGTGACCGAACGACCCCGCCCCGTGCAGGAGGACGACCCGCTTCTCCTCGACCCGGGCGACCTCCCTCGCGAGTCGAGCGAGGACCTTCGGCCGGAACTTCTCCACTTCTCGCTTGCGGGTGAGGACGCTGCCGCCGAGCTTCACGATGACGACCGGTGCGGGCGCGTCCGCCACGTTTGCCATCCCGAGGAGTTCCCGAGCGTTACGAGCTGTCCGGCCCGGTGCCCCGGGTGAAGAGCATGTACGCACCGGCCACGAGCGGGATCACCGAGGCGAAGTAGAGCCAGTCGAACGTCACGAGCCAGTACGCCATGCCGCTCAGCCCGGCCCCGGAAAGGACCGCCGCCAGGACCAGGAACGGGATCGACACGTGCGAAGACCCCTCGGAGTGCACGGCACTATCGCCGGAACCGTAACCGGTCATCGTCGTGACGACAGAATCGCCCCTTCAAATGGATTCGGTCGAGCGAAATGCCGGAAAAAACGACTCGTGACGTCGTTCGTCGCGTCGAGCGACGCGTCGAACGACGCGCCGCGCGCAAAACCGGCAAAAGCTACATATGGCTCGCACACCTCGCACACCCGCCCGAGGCCCGGGCAGGCTTCGACGGTGTCACCTGCTAACGAAAATCGGCCGGTCGACGCTCCGGAACCGCTCGACAGTACCAGCCAAGCCACCAATCCGGCGGCCACGCCCGTCAGTGACCGCCGCCCGGGCGCGAACGACGCGGGGATGCCGGTGCCGGCGTCTCCGCCGTCCGCGCCCGGGAACCCCGGGGCCTCGGCGGGGAGCATCCTCGACGCGATCCTCACCGCGAAGAGCGAGCTGTTCCGAGGAAGCCGCGAGGTTCTGCGAGACTCGTACGTGCCGAGCCGCCTTCCTCACCGGGAGCAGCAGATCCGTCAGGTGGCGGAGATCCTCGCTCCGGCGCTCAAGGGCGAGCTCCCGTCGAACCTGCTCATCTACGGAAAGATCGGCACCGGCAAGACCGCCGTGGTCGCCCAGGTCCGACAGGATATCCAGCGGCGGACCGACCTCGCCTCCCACATTACGTTCATCACGCTCAACTGCGGCAACATCGACACGCCGTACAGTTTGCTCCAGACGATCGGGAACTCCTTCGCGAAGAACGAAGCCGACCGCATCCCGACGGGCTGGTCCCTCGACCGCGTCCAGTCGGGGATGCGCCGACTGATGGACGCGAAGGGCGGCATCCAGGTCCTCGTCCTGGACGAAGTCGACCGCCTTGTCGCACGAAGCGGCGACAACGTCCTCTACACCCTGAGCCAGATCAACACCGAGCTCGAGACCGCCCGCTTGGCCCTCGTCGGGGTCTCGAACGACCTCAAGTTCACGAACCACCTGGATGCCCGGGTCCGCAGTCGGCTCAACGAGGAGAAGATCCTCTTCCCGCCGTACGACGCGACGCAGCTCCAGGACATCCTGAGGGACCGGGCCCACGAAGCGTTCCGGGACGGTGTCGTCGACCCCGGAGTCGTGGAGCGATGCGCGGCGTACGCCGCGCTCGAGAACGGGGACGCGCGCCGCGCGCTCGCGCTCCTTCGCCTCTCCGCGGAGATGGCGGAACGCGACCACGCGAAGCGGATCACTCCCGACCACGTCGTGAAGGCGAAGAACCGGCTCGAGCAGGACATCATCATCGACTGCTGCCGCACCCTGCCTCCGCACTGCAAGGTGCTCCTGTACGCCATCCTCCAGTCGTTCGAACGGCGCCGCAACGGCGTGCTCACCGGCGAGGTCTACGACAGTTACCGACGGCTCGCGGAACGCCTCGGGCTCCAACCGCTCCACGCGCGGTCGATCTCGAACTACGTCTCCGAGCTCGAGTCGCTCGGGCTCATCCGGGCCACGATCGTCTCGCGCGGACGTGGGGGCCGCACGCGGGAGATCATCGTGGACGTGCCGATCTCCGAAACGATGCCCGCGCTCGAAGAGGACCCCCTCATCGCTCCCGTCGGCCGTCCGAAGCCCCGCGGGCAGATGCTGCTCACGAACTTCGATAACCCGGCCCGCACCGACACGTTCTGAGGAACGAGCCTCCCCGGGCGGCGACCCTCTTCTCCGGACGAGGTCAAACGGGCCGTCGGGCCGCTCCGGGCCCCGAAAGTGCCCCCGTCAGGGCCGCGGGCACCTTTTTATCTGAGGAACTAGCTCGATGTGGCGCAGGCTTTGACATGAGCGAGTCGTCACCAACCAATCGAGCCGCCGGAATCGTACGCGCGAGCGCCGCGGTGGTCGCGGTGCTGGCCGTCGTGGTCGCCATCGCGTTCCTCGCGTTCGGGGGAACGGCGTCGGCCGCGAACTCTCATCTTTCCCCCGCTAGCGGGTCGTCCGAGCAGTGGGCCTTCGGCGGCATCTCGTCGGGCTCGTACAGCTGCACGAACTCGAACTGCTTCAACGGGACCACCACGAACTTCACGTTCAGTTTGAAGTTCAGCTACTACATCGAATGGGTCGTCATCTTCACGCAGACGAACGTCTCCGCGAGCCAGACGATGATCGAGAGCCAGGCGGCGCTCAACGCGTCCGCCTCGTACACGTTCTCGGGCTGCATCCCGAACGGGACCGGCCCCTGTGTCAGTGAGTCGGGGAGCATCAGCCTCTCCGGGAAGGAGGCCGCGGTCGGCTTCACGAACATCACCACCGGTACGGTCTACGAGAACTACCCGAGCACCGTCCCCGCGCTCGCGATCATGAACGCCGCCTCCCAGGAGGCGTTCAACTTCAGCGGCAGCTACTCGCTGAGCGGTCCGTTCGGCCCGGGTGGCACGACCGAATCCGGTAGCGCCAACTTCGACTTCGGCGCGAACGAGACCTCGGCCGTCACCTTCTCGACCCCGCTCGGGATCGTCCCGGTGAGCCCGTCCCCCGGCGATTCGTGGAACTCGAGCGCTCCGTTCTCCGCGGACGGTTCCTGGACGAGCGGCTACAGCTTCTCCGCGTCCGGGTACGGTGGCAGCGGCGGCAGCAGCTCCAACTGGACGTCCGGGGTGGTTTCGCCGTCCGGCAACCTGTTCGTGAACGGCACGGACCTCGGCCAGTACACCCTCTACGACAACTACACGAATCCGCCCACGCAGACGACCGCCCAGTTGATCGCCCTCGACTTCGACAACGGCACGTTCGAGGCGGCGGACGGATGGGTCCTCATTCCGTTCGGAATGTACGGCGGCGTGTTCTACGGCCTCGGCGGTCTCGCGGTCGCCCACGGGAACGTGGGGTCGATCGTTCAGGCGCAGCCGGAGCAGGGCCTCTTGTCCGCCCCGACCGGTGAGTCGGCCTACTACCAGCAGGGCCACGGGTTCATCGGCGCCGGTGCCTCGGGCAGCACGAGCGGGTTCGGCGGCTCGACGGGTCCCTCGGTGCAGTTGACCGCGGGCCCCGAGCCGGTCAGCGTCGCCCAGTCGCAGTACAACGCCGTGACGAGCTCGAGCTCGGGGGGCTCCTCATCGGGCTTCCCGATCCTGGACGTCATCCTGATCGTCGTCGTGGTCGTGATCGTGGCCGCCGTCGCGGTGGTCCTCCTGACCCGGCGCCGGCGCGGCCGGCAGCCGGCGGGAATGGCTCCCGCGGCGATGGCGCCGCCCTCGGCCGGACCGAGCGGCCCCACTCCCCCGACGATGCAACCGGTCCCGGCGGCCGCCGCCGCTCCGGCGTTGGCAGCCGCACCCGCAGCGCCCGTGTGCGCTCACTGCGGTCAGCCCGGAACGTACATCGCGCAGTACGGCCGGTACTACTGCTACAACGACAAGCAGTACCTCTAGGCAGGGACGACGCCCGCCCCCTCGACGGGGGCTGGCGCTCCGACCGCGGGGAGCGCTCGCGCGGAGCTTCCCAACTAGGCGACTTCCTCGCCGGTCACCACCGCGTCGGCCGCCGAGGGCACCTCGGCCCGCCGCCGAGCCCGCTCCCGTCGGAGTTCCCGTAGGTCCTTGTCGATGTCATTGAGCTCGGAGGTCGCCCGTCGAAGTCGAATGCGGGCGATCCGCTCGAGGGCGGCGATCTCGCGGTCGAGCTGCTCGTCGGTCGCCCGAAACCGGCTCATGTCAGGGTGTCGGTATCGATCTGGGCCTTTTGGAGCTTCGCGGAGAAGTCGACGAAGACCGTCTTGATCTCCGTGAACTCCTCGATGGCCACGCTGCCGGCTTCGCGACCCCCGTTGCCGGTGTTCTTGACCCCACCGAACGGAAGCTGGACCTCGGCGCCGATCGTCGGGGCGTTGATGTACGTGATCCCGGCCTCGAGGTCGTGGATCGCCCCGAAGGCGCGGTTCACGTCCTGCGTGTAGATCGAGGAGGAGAGCCCGTAGTCGACGTCGTTCGCGACCCGGACGGCCTCCTCGTAACTGTTGACCCGGATCACCGAAAGGACGGGTCCGAAGATCTCCTCTTTCGAGATTCGCGTTCCGTGCTTCGTCTCGAAGATCGTCGGTTGGAGGAAGAAGCCACGGTCGTAGGCACCTCCCGTGAGCTTCTGCCCGCCGTAGCGGAGCTTCGCCTCCTTCTTCCCGACCTCGATGTACTCGAGGATCTTCTTCTCCTGGTCGGCGGATGCGACGGGACCCATCGCGGTCTTCGGGTCGAGCGGGTCCCCGACGGGAAACCGGTCGAGCCGCTCGGTCAACATCCGAAGGAACGGCTCGTAGACCTTCTCGTGGACGATGAGACGGCTCGTGGCCGTGCAGCGCTGGCCGGCGGTGCCGAAGGCGCCGAAGAGGACGCCGTCGAGCGCGAGGGGGAGGTTGGCGTCCTCCATCAGGATCACCGGATTCTTTCCCCCGAGCTCAAGGTGGACCATCTTGAGCCCCTGCGCGCCGCGCACGTAGACCTCGCGACCGGTCTCGACACCCCCGGTGAACGAGACGGTCCGCACCCGCGGGTCGCCCACGAGCGCGTTCCCGACCACACCGCCCGAACCCGTGACGAAGTTGAGTACCCCCGGGGGTACTCCGGCCGCCTCGTAGATCTTGACCACCTCCGCCCCGCACCGGGCCGTGTTCGTGGCGGGCTTGAAGACGACCGTATTGCCCGTGATCAGCGCGGCCGCGATCTTCCAGTTCGGGATCGCGGTCGGGAAGTTCCACGGGGTGATGCAGACGATGACCCCCTTGGGCTGCCGAACGGTGAGACAGAACTTTGAGCGGAGCTCGGAGGGGACCGTCTCCCCGGCGAGACGCCGCCCCTCGCCCGCCATGTACTCGATGAAATCGATCGACTCCTGAACGTCCCCGAGCCCCTCGCTGATGACCTTGCCCATCTCCTGCGTGACGACCTTCCCGAGGGCGGGCTTCGCCTCGCGCATCCGTCGCGCGACCTCGAGCAGGACCTGACCTCGCCTCGGCGCCGGAGTGTCGCGCCAGGAGGGGAACGCCCGGGCGGCCGCGGCCACCGCCGCCTCGGCATCGGCCGTCGTGCCGACCACGAACGACCCGACCGGCTCTCGCGTGGCGGGGTTCTCGGTCTGGAACCGCTTCGCGTGCGGGGGGACGACCCACTTTCCGTCGATGAACAGCCCGAACTCTTCGACCTTGGGCGGCATGGATCCTGGACCGACCGGACGAAGGACGGGCGGCTAAAACGCTACCGGAAGAAGGACCGCTCGCCGGAGGCTTGCCCGGCGGACTCGCGGCCCTTCCGTCGACCATTATAACCCGCCCCTCGGTGCTCGGGCCGATGGAGCATCGGCTCGAGGCCGACGTGACGCTCAGTGCGCCGCTCCCCGCCCCGGTCGACGCGGGGGAGCTCGTTCCGCGGCTAGCCGCCGAAGCGTTCGCCCGAACGATAGCGAACCGGGGAGAGGGGAAGCTCGCTTCCTTTACGGTGGACGGACCGAAGCTCCTCCTCGTCCTGGAGTCGAACGGACCGCGGCCGCATCAGACGCTTCTCGCGTTCGTTCGACGTCTCGGCGAGGAGCTCGGCCGGAGCGCGAAGGTCGGAGTTCGCTCCTTCGAAGCGAGCCGGTACCGATCCGAGTTTACCCTCGACTCCGCCCCGGAGGGACCGATCACGCTACCGATTCCGCATCATCTGACGATCGAGGGAACGCTCGCGGCGCTCTCCCTCCTTCATCTCTCGGAAGAAGGGTTGAGGGACAACTGGATGGACCGAGCCGTCGCGCTCGTCCAGGAGAAGGTCCGTCGCCAGTCGTACACGGGGAAGGAACAGTTCTGGTCGCTCCTCTCCGCGAGTCCCGCTCGGGAGGTGCGGTTCGAGCACGACCCGACGGAGGAGATGCTGAAGCGCCAGTGGGTCCGGTCGGGTCCGACGAAGGGGAAGTGGTTCCTCGGACCGACCGCCGCGCATCTCCTGCGAACGATGGAGCGGATCGCGCTCGAGGAGGTGCTCCGCCCGCTCGGATTCCAGGAGGTCGTCCAACCGCACCACGATTCGTTCGAGACGCTCCTCAAGACCGGCCACTTGGAGGGCCTTCCCGGCGAGTTCTACTACGTGGCCGAGCCGAAGACCCGCGACCCGGCGGCGTGGGAGCGGTTCACCGACCTCGTCAAGATCACCCGCCAGGTTCCGACCGAAGAGCTCGCGCGCATGGTGACCGGCCCGACCGCCGTCGCCTGTTACGCCCAGTGCCCGACCACGTACTGGTGGCTCTCGGGACGCACGCTCGGCACGGACAGTCTGCCGCTTCGTATCTTCGACCGGGCGGCGGTCTCGAACCGCTACGAGAGCGGCGGCCGCCATGGACTCGAGCGGGTTGACGAGTTCCACCGGATCGAGCCCGTGTTCCTCGGCGCTCCGGACGACCTGGTCGCCCTGCGCCAGGCGCTGCTCGACCGGTACACGCACGTGTTCAACGAGGTGCTCGAGCTCGAGTGGCGCACGGCCTGGGTCACCCCGTTCTACCTGCAGCAGAGCGGCAAGGTGGGGGTCGAGGACGTCCACGCCCGCGTGAAGGGAACGATCGACTTCGAGGCGTACCTTCCCTACCGGGGCCCTCGGGAAAGTTCCGAGTGGCTCGAGTTCCAGAACCTCTCGATCGTCGGAGACAAGTACACGAAGGCGTTCTCGATCAAGGCGCAAAAGGGCGAACTCTGGTCCGGATGCACCGGCATCGGGCTCGAGCGCTGGGTGACCGCCTTCCTCGCTCAGAAGGGGCTCGAGGTCGCCGACTGGCCGGACGGGTTCCGCCGCTACGCCGGCGAGCTTCCCACCGACGTGCGGTTCCTGTAGGGGCGGAGCCGGGGTCGGAGAAGGGGAAACCCGAATAGGCTCCGAGGGGGCTCGGTCGTCGAGGGAATCCCGTGCCCCGTCAGCGTCTGCTGGACGACTTCGAAGGAGGGGTCGGCCCTCCGGCCGCCGAGCCGGCCTCGGGACGACCGCATCCGCCGGCCCTCCCCGGAACGTGGGAGGTCCGCGAGGGGTTCGTGGTCCATCCGCTCCTACGGGCCGGGCAGCTGCGGGCGCTCCCGTTCCAGCTCGAGATGGCTCGCGTAGGGCTTGAGGAGGACCTTTTGGTCGTTCTCCCGACCGGGCTCGGAAAGACGGTCATCGCGGCGCTGCTGGCGGCCGAGGTCCTCCGACGGTCCGACGGAAAAGTGCTGGTGCTCGCCCCGACGCGGCCGCTCGTGCAGCAGCACGCGGACTCGTTCGCTCGCTGGCTCACGCCGATGAGGACCGCCCGGTTCACGGGAACGCTCCGACGCCCGGTCCGGGAGGGGGCTTGGGAGACGGCCGACATCGTCTTTGCGACCCCCGAGATCGTCGTGAACGACCTCGAGGCAAAGCGCTACGACCTCCGCGACGCAAAGCTCGTCGTTTTCGACGAGGCCCACCACGCGGTCGGGAAATATTCCTACGTGCCGCTCGCGGCCCGCTACCAGACGGACCGTCCCGCCGACGGTCGGGTGCTCGGCCTCACCGCCTCCCCGGGCGGCCGGGACGAGCGCATCGAGGAGGTGGTCGCCCACCTCGGGTTCCGGCGCATCGAGGCGAGGTCCCGGGAGGACGACGGGGTCCGGGAGTTCGTGCAACCGATCGACGTCGAGTATCGCTGGGTCGACCTCCCGCCCGAGGCGGAGCGGATCCGCGAGATGCTGGAGACCGCCGCCCACGCAACCGCCCGCAAGCTCCAGAAGATGGGCTACCTTCGGAAGAAGCCGATCAAGAACCTCTCCGTGAAGGACCTGATCGCGTTGCGGGCGGAGATCTTCGCGCGGCCCGGTCCCATGGTACGCCGGTTCGGGCCCCTCTTCCACCAGCTCGTCCTCCTTCACTTGCACCACGCGCAGGAACGACTCGAGACCCAGGGTCTCGCGCCCTTCGTCCAGTACCTCGACCGTCTTGTGGAAAAGGAGAAACCGAGCCGAGGCGACCTGGCCGTGCTCAAGCTTCCCGAGGTCGCGGCGGCGAAGAAGGAGGCGGAGGAGTTCCTCCGTTCGTCCCGCGAGCCCTCCCATCCGAAGCTTGACGCCCTCGTGGAGCTCGTCCGGGAGACGTTGGCCGCTCCCCGGGACCATCCGCCGCGCATCCTCGTGTTCGCGCAGTACCGCGACACGATCCAGACGATCCAATCGATCCTCGAGCTCCAGGGCTGGACGACCGGGCGTTTCGTCGGCCAATCGACCCGGGACTCCGAGGACAAGGGCATGAACCAGAAAGAGCAGGCTCGGGTCCTGTCGGATTTCCGGGTCGGCCGGTTCCCGATCCTCGTGGCGAGCAGTGTCGCCGAGGAGGGGCTCGACGTCCCCGACGTCGACCTCGTCGTCTTCTTCGAGTCGGTCCCGAGCGAGATCCGCGCGATCCAGCGCCGGGGGCGCACCGGGCGGACCTCGCTCGGTCGGGTCACCGTCCTGCTCACCCGGGAAACGCGGGACGTCCGCTACCAGGTCGCCGAGGTCCGGCGGGAGCAGGCGATGCGCCGCATCGTCCGACGACTCTCGAAGGAGGCCCGAGCGCGTTCGAAGAAGGGCGCGGAACGCCCCGGGTCGGACGGGGCCACCCCGCCGAGTTCCGACCTATAAACATTCGGTTGCCGCATGCGACGGTGCCGCTCGGTCACCTAGCATAAATACGGAATCCCGGCTCGAACGCGAGAAGGCGTCCGATGGGCTCGCTAGACTGGATCGTGCAGAACGCGGGACTGATGGGACTGACGCTCATTTGCGTCGGGCTTACCTGCTACCTCGTCTACTGCATGGTCCACCCCGAACGATTCTGAAAAGGGGTCGATGTCGTTCGACGTTCGCTCGCTGTGGGACATCATTCTCGTTCTGGGTCTAGCAATCGCGATCGCCCCGTTCTTCGGAAGCTACCTCGGCCGCGTCTACATGAATCGTCCCCTGTTCGGGGACGTCCTCCTCACGCCGATCGAGAACGCCGTCTTCCGTCTCCTGGGCACCTCGCCGCGCTACTCGATGCGCGCTCGCGAGTACATGCTCGCCCTCCTCATGGTCAACGCCGGGGTTCTCCTGTTCCTGTTCTTCTTCTTCTTCTACCAGTCCCAGATGCCGTTCAACCCGCTCGGCATCCCGAACATGGGGTGGGACCTCGCGTTCCACTCGGCTTCGAGCTTTACGACGAACACGGACTTCACGCACTTCACGAACGAGTCGCAGCTGAGCCTCGGGTCGCTCATGGTGGCCTGGCCGCTCGCCCTGTTCCTCTCTCCCGCGACCGGTCTCGCGGCGATGGCGGCGATGATCCGCGGATTCGTCCGGAAGGACGGGACCCTCGGGAACTTCTACGTCGACATGGTACGCACCTTGACCCGGCTCCTGATCCCGATCGCGCTGCTCGGCGCGGTCGTCCTCGTAATCCTCGGGGTTCCCGAGACCTTCACGGCGTACGTCACCGCGCATCCCCTCACCGGCGGGACCCAGACGATCTACCTCGGGCCGGTCGCGAGCTACCAAGCGATCTCGTTGCTGGGCACGAACGGCGGTGGGTTCTACGCGGCGAACGCGGGCTCGCCGCTCGCGAGCCCGTCGGCCATCTCGAACCTCTGGGGCATCGGCCTCATGCTGCTCTTCCCGCTCAGCGCCCCGTTCGCGTTCGGGACGATCGTCCGGAAGAAGTCGGAGGCGTGGCCGTACCTCGGTACGATCCTGATCATCCTCGCGGTCGCCCTCGCCCTGTTCATCGCGTTTCAGGCAGCGACGAACCCCGCCCTCGCCACGGTGTCGGGGCTCGGCCCCCAGACCGGCGGCTACCCCGTGGGCCAGGAGACCCGGTTCAGCCTCACGGAAAGCTCGACGTTCCAGGTCGTGAGCGTGTTCTCGAACGTCGGGGCGAACAACCAGATGATCGGGTCGCTCTCGCCGATCGGCCAGCTCGTTCTCCTGTTCGGCATGTTCACCCAGAGCACCCCGGGCGGAGAGGGCACCGGGTTCGGGATGCTCCTGCTCTTCGCGGTGCTCGGAATCTTCGTCGCGGGGCTCATGGTCGGGCGCACGCCCGAATACCTCGGGAAGAAGATCGGGACCTCCCAGGTGAAGTGGGCCGCGATGGCGCTGTTGATCCATCCGGCCACGATCCTGCTCCCGTTCGTCGTGGCGATCGCGGGGGGTTTCGTCCAGGTCGACGCGGGGACGATCGGGGCCACCTCGCACAACTTCACGGCCGTGCTCTACGAGTTCACGTCCGAGTCGGCGAACAACGGGAGCGCGCTCTCGACGGGAGCGTTCAACGATACGACGCTCTACTTCAACGTCGCCGGCGCGTTCGTGATGCTCGTGGGCCGGTTCGTTCCGATCTGGGCGATGCTCAAGGTCGCCGACCTCTTCTCCCACCAGGAGGTACTGCCCCCGAGCGCGGGGACCCTTAGGACCGCAAGCGCGACGTTCACGCTCTACATCACCCTGTTCCTGGTCATCGCGACGACCCTCCTCTTCCTGCCGGTGATCGCGATGGGTCCGCTCGCCCAGATCTTCGGAGGGATGTAGGGTGGCGACCACGGAATTCCACCTGGAGGCGGGGGCGCAGGTCTCCGTCCGGAAGGTCCCGCACACCTCGTGGAGGCGCGTCTTCGTCGCCTCGATGCGGGCGTTCGACCCGCGCCGGGAGATCCACAACCCGGTGATCTTCGCGGTCTACGTGCTGTTCCTGTTCCTCGTCGTGCTGACGATCGTTCCCCGGGCGTTCTCGGACATCGCGCACACGTACAACCCCGACTACTACCTCGCGGTCACGATCATCCTGTTCCTCACGCTCTGGTTCGCCCACCTGTCGGACGCGATCGCGGAAGCGCAGGGACGAGCGCAGGCCGACAGTCTTCGGGAGATCCGAAGCGGGATCCGGGCGCGTCAGGTCCGGCCCGACGGCACCCAGGTCTGGGTCTCTTCGGACGTTCTGCACGTCGGCGACACCGTCGAGGTCCGTCCCGGCGAGCCGATGCCGATCGACGGCGACGTGATCCACGGCGCGGCGCTCATCGACGAGTCGATGATGACCGGCGAGTCGGAAGCGGTCACGCGGGAGAGCGGCGGGGACAAGACGAGCGTTCTCGGCGGTACCCGGGTGCTGCAGGGGACGATCCGGGTCCGCGTCTCGACGGAGCGGGGCCAGTCGTTCCTCGACCGCCTGATCCGCGTGGTCGAAGGGCAGGGACGCGACCGGACGCCGAACGAGCTCGCGCTCGGGGTGCTCCTCTACGCGTTCACGATCGCCCTGTTCACGGTCGTGGTGACGTTCATCTTCCTCGCCGACTTTACGAGCATCATCTACATCGACGTCGCGACGATCGTCGCCCTGTTCGTGTGCCTCATGCCCACGACGATCGGGGCTCTCCTGCCCGCGATCGGCATCTCGGGGATCAACCGGGTCGCCCGGGCGAACGTCATCGCAAAGTCCGGAAAGGCGGTGGAGGCGGCCGGCGACCTGGACGTCCTGATCCTCGACAAGACCGGCACGATCACCGTCGGGAACCGTCTCGCGGTCCAGCTGGTCGTGGCGCCCGAGGTTCCGATGGCGGAGCTTCTCGATGCGGCGATGCTGAGCTCGAGCCTCGACGACACTCCCGAGGGTCGTTCGATCGTGCGCCTCGCCGCCCGTCGGGGCGCCCAGACACAGCGGCTCGACCCCGGGACGTTCAAGGTGCTCCCCTTCACCGCCGAGCGGAGGATGAGCGGCATCGTGCTCGCGGACGGACGCGAGGTGATGAAAGGGTCGCTCCAGGCCATGGAATCGTACGGCGCGAGCCTTCCGCTCGAGCTCCGTCGCAGGGCGCAGGAGGCGGCCCGCCAGGGGATGACTCCGCTCGCGATCTCGAGCGCCAAGCGAGCCCTCGGCCTGGTCTACCTCAAGGACGTCGTCAAGCCGGGCATCCGCGACCGGCTCCGCGAGCTCAAGACGATGGGCATCCGCACGATCATGTGCACCGGGGACAACCGCCTCACCGCGGCCGCGATCGCGCAGGAGAGCGGCGTCGACGACTTCATCGCCGAGGCGAAGCCCGAGGCCAAGCTCGTCGTGATCCAGCGCGAGAAGGCCGCGGGACGTCTCGTCGCCATGACCGGGGACGGGACGAACGACGCTCCGGCGCTCGCGCGCGCGGACGTGGGGCTCGCGATGAACAGCGGGACGAGCGCCGCCAAGGAGGCCGGCAACATGGTCGACCTGGACAGCGACCCCACGAAGCTCATCGAGGTCGTCTCGATCGGTAAGCAGCTCCTGATCACGCGCGGCGGGCTCACCACGTTCTCGATCACGAACGACGTGGCGAAGTACTTCGCCATCATCCCGGCGGTGTTCATCGCCGCGGGCGCCGGCACGCTGCCCGGGATCGCGGTGATGAACGTGCTCGGGCTTGCGAACCCCGACCTCGCGGTCCTCTCCGCGCTCGTGTTCAACGCGCTCATCATTCCGTTCCTCATCCCGCTCGCGCTCTACGGGGTTCCGTTCCGCCCGCGCACCGCGATCGAGCTGCTCCGACGGAACCTCCTTCTGTACGGCGTCGGGGGCCTCCTGAGCGCGTTCGTCGGGATCAAGCTCGTCTATCTGCTGCTGGCGTGGCTCGAGACCCAGGGATGGGTCCAGTACCTCGGCGTCGTCGTCACCCACGTCTTGCCCCTCGGAGGACTATGAGCGGAAACCCATCGACCCCGGAAGCCGAGCCCCCGGCCGAACGTTCCTCGCCGCCGGCCCCGACCGTCCACTCCGGATGGGGCCACGTGAGGGCGACCGCGATCTTCCTGGTCCTCGCGATCCTGGTGTCGGGGTTCGCCTACCCCGCGGTCGTGGTCGGGATCGCCGACGTCATCAATCCCTCGGGGGCCGCCGGCTCGCTCCTCAAGGACCCGAACGGCACGGTTATCGGCTCTTCCCTCATCGCCCAGAACACGAGCGCTCCGTACCTCTTCTGGGAACGCCCCTCGCTCACCGACTGGAACACCACGCTCGGGGCCAGCACCCCGCCCGGTCCGAGCGACCCGGCGCTCGGTCAGCTGCTCAACGAGACGATCAACTACACGCGCGCCGCGTGGAACTTCTCGAACGACAGCGAGCTCCCGTACTGGTTCGTCGCCCCCTCCGAGTCGGACATCGACCCGGACCTGGTCCCCCAGGCGGTGCTGATCCAGGTCCCCCGGGTCGCGGAGGCCTCGAACCTCACGATCACGTGGCTCACCTCGTTCGTGAACGCGCACATCGTGAACCCGCTGTTCCCGTACGTCGGGGTCCCGTACGTGGACGTCCTCGAGCTCGATGTCGACCTCCTGCCGCACATCGGACGGTGACCGTGTACCACCAGATCCTCGTCCCGGTGCAGCGTTCCTCCGAGGTCGAGCCGATGCTTCGGTTCGCCTCGATGCTGCTCGACGCCGACGGCGAGATCCGCCTGCTCCACGTGATCCCGACGACGACCCTTCCCGAGGTGACCCGGGAGTGGCGCGCGTCGGTGAACATCGTCGTTCCGGCCCACGAGACGGGGGCGGCCCTCGACATCCGCGTCGACCCCGAGGTCCGCGCGGCGACCGACGTCCCCGGCGAGATCCTCGAGAGCGCGGAGTCGCACAACGTGGACGCGATCCTCCTGACGCTGCGCGGCGACCGTCGATCCTCCCACTTCTTCGTGGGCCACACCGCGACCGGCATTCTCCAGCATTCCCGCGCCGACGTCCTCGTGCTCAACCGGCTCGCGCTCGCGTCCCCGAGGATCCCCCGCATTCTGGTCTCGACGTTCCAGGAGCAACCGGCGGCGAAGTCGATGATGCTCGCGGAGGAGCTCGCCGTCCGCAACCCGCCCGCCCCGGTGATCTCCCTCACGCTCGGCCCCCGGACCAGTGGGGAGGGCGGCGAGGGCGCGGAGGAGACCACGGCCCGCGGGGTCCGGGTGCTCCACCGGCACGCGTCCTTTCCGGAGTCGATCCTCGGTCGGCGCCGGCGGTTGCCCGAGGTGCTGCTCCAGGCCGCGCAGCGGGAGCGGTTCGGTCTCTTGCTCGTCAGCGAGGAGGAACGCGGAGGGTCGCCCCTGCTCACCCGTCGTTTCCTGGAGGAGCTGTTCCGCGCCGCCCCGTGCCCCGTCCTCGCCCTGCGAGACTGACCGAGGACGGCGGTGGGCGAGCTCGCCTTTGTCGGTCTCGGCCTCTCCGACGAGGAAGGTCTCTCGTCCCGGGCGCGCTCGGTCCTCGCGTCCTCCGACGCCGTCTTCGCGGAAGAGTACACCGCGGTCGCGGACCCGGGGACCCTGGACCGTCTCGCCCGTCAGATCGGGAGGCCGGTCGTCCGCCTGACCCGACCGCTCCTGGAATCCGAGACCCCGATCCTGCAAGCCCTCGCGACGCACGACCGCGTCGCGCTCCTCGTCGTCGGCGACCCGTTCGCCGCGACGACGCACGTGGCGCTTCGGCTCGCGGCCGAGCGCGCCGGCCACGAGTGGAGCTACTACCCGAACGCGAGCATCCTCACCGCGGCGGCGGGGTTCCTCGGTCTGATGCACTACCGGTTCGGCCGGGTCGTCTCCCTTCCGCTTCCGAGCGAGGGGTTCCGGCCGACGTCCCCGCTCGAGCAGGTCGCCGCCAATCGGGAGCGGGACCTTCACACGCTGCTGCTGCTCGACCTTCGGCCCGAGGAGGGGAGGTTCCTCACGGCCCGCGAGGCCCTCCACCTACTGCGCGAACGCGACCCCGATTCCCGGGTCCTCTCGGAGACGGACCGCCTCGCCGTCGCCGCCCGGGTCGGACGGTCCGATGCGAAGGGGTGGGCGGGCACGTTGCGCCGGTTGAGGTCGGTCGATTTTGGTCCTCCGCTACATACCTTGGTCGTCCTCGCGCCGACGCTCCACTTCGAGGAAGAGGCGGCGCTCGCTCGCTACACGGTCCCGGACGAGGGCTGAACCCGACCTCACGTCGAACGCGGGGGGTTCCCCGCCGGGGGCCCGGGGACGAGCGCTTCCGCGAACTGGCGGATCCGGAACGGTCGAAGCAGGAGGGCGTCCGGGCGTTGGATCGGGTCGTTCGGCAGGGCGGGCGGACGGGACGCCGGCGCGACCAGGATCACACGGATACCGGGCACGAAGCCCCGCGCTTGGGCCACGAGGGGGGTCGAGCTTCCCTCCGCGAGCGTCGCGTCGACGACGAGCAAGGTCGGTCGATGCAGACGCACGAGTTCCACCGCCTGCGTCGCCCCCTCCGCTTCCCCGTCGACCCGGAAGTGGTGGAGGCGCAGCAGTCCGCGCAGGAGGACTCGCGTTTCCTCGTCTCCCGCCACGACTATGGCGGATGCTGGCGAGCCGACGTTGCCGTTCACTGTCTCTGCGCTGGGTGCGTACCCGGCACGCACCTCCCCAGAGCTGGGCGTACTCATCATCGTCGGCCTATTTCTGACTACGCTTCGAACGCCAGCAGGACCGGACGACCCCGAGCGGCCCGCGGGTACTCGCTCATGGACCCTCGACCGCCACCTCGCCCCAATCCGCCACCCCGGCGGATTGCAGCAGGTGGTCGAGCGATTGGTGGTAGCGGTCGGAGGGGGCGGAGAGGAGCTCCCGGGCCTGGGAGGCCAGCGCCGCGCCAAACTCCCGCTCGGTGGCGGAGAACTGCCACGCGTGAGCGCCGTCCCGTCCGAGAGCGACCAGGAACGCGAACGCGAGGCCGCGTTCCTTCCCGTCCGCCGGCATCGTCTGCACGATCGTCCGCTCGGCGCCGGCCTCCCGGTGGGTCCGGTACTCGCGGGCGACGCGGTCGACCCAGGCGGCCTCGCGGGCGAGCCGAGAATAGCGAGGTAAGGTCCCGAGGAGCTCCTTCTCTTCGCTGAACTTCTCCGCCCGCTTCAGAAGCTCCGCGACCCGCCCCGGCGAGGCGCGAGCGTCGTCGATGATCCGACGGGCCTCCTTGGGGTCGGGGACGATCGACCGGACGATCGTCTCGGCATGGCCGGCCCACAGCTTCTCGAGGGCGCGGCTCGCCCTGGGTTCGTCGACCTCGAACGGCCCCTCCCAGCTCCCGAGGACGGCCTCGAGCGCGCGGCGTTCGCCCGGCGTCGGGGAAAGGGCGTCCAGGAACGGGACGAGCGAAGGCCCGTAGCAGACCCCGCCCGCGACCAGGGTCGTACGCGACGTTCGGGCGACCCGAGCCCCCACGTCCGAAAGGTACGCCTCGAGCAGACCTCCGTCCGACAGTCTTCCGAGCTCGTACTCCCGATGTTGCGCGCGAGAGAGAGGAGGCAGGGACGCGTGCACGCACTCCGGCCCTCCCCGACACTGGATGTTCGACACCGCAGCGACCGGGAAGTCGCCGGACGGGTCCGGACCCGCCGTTCCGTCCGAGAGGTACGAGAGCAGATGCCGGTCGTCCTTCGCGCACTTTCGGCAGACGCGGAAGGCGGTGCCGGCCCCGGGCCAGCTCACCTCGAGGTACGGCCGGGGCTCGCCGGCCTGGAGGTGCTGGCACTCGTACCGATGCGCGGGGGCGTTCTCGAAGAAACGGTACGGCGTTTCGGCGATCTTCTCGGCCTTGAACTCGGGAGGCGGTGTCGCGGTCAAGCCCGTGCAGAACAGGGCACGTCGCGTAGCGAAGAAGTGCAAGCCTCGCCGAGCCCAATCGAGATAGCCGAGCAACAACCGGCCCGGGTCGTCCGATTGTTGCACCGCGACCTCCGCCTCCCGGTCGGTCCGGGCGAAATTGGCGTAGGAGACCGGACCGCCCGGGAGCTCGAACGAGATGACGGTGAACTTCGACGGCTCGACGTAGAACCTCAGGAGGCCCGCGTAGGCGCGCGCGAGGGAGTCCCCGTGCTTCGACAGTTTCGCGAGTCGCGGCGCGTCGTCCCGCGACTCCCGGACCTGTTCGAGGTCCGCGCGCCGTCGTTCGAAACGTTCGGGCGGACAATCGGGCCCGAGCTGAGGAAGCAGCAGGTCGACCGAGCCCCGAAGCACCTTCGCCCGGGCATTGAGGTCGTGCTCTCGAAGAACCGAGCCCCGATGGACGCGCGCCACGTGACGCCTCGCCCGGGGAGTCTCGGACGCTACTTATTTCCGGGGGTCAGCGCCGGCACGTCTCAAGGAAATGGCGAAAGATGTCCCGGCCGCCCTCGGTGTGCTCCACCTCGGGGTGGAACTGGACGCCCCAGATCGGGAGCGTGGGGTGTGCCATCGCCTGGACCGGGCAGACCGCCGAGTGGGCGAGCACCGACCATCCCGGCGGGGGAATCGCGACGTGGTCGTTGTGGCTTGACCAGACCTTGAGGTGCGTCGGGAGCCCGGCAAAGATCGGATGGTCGGCCCGGTCGACGGTGAGCTCCACCGACCCGAACTCGGGCGCGGGGGCACGTTCGACGCGGCCCCCGAAGTGGCGGCCCAGGAAATGGTGGCCGACGCAGATCGCGAGCACGGGGACCCGGCCCTCGTCGATCCACTCGCCGACGCGGCCGAGCGGAGCGTCGGTCCCTTCGAGGCTGAGCGCGCCGCCGGAGAGGACGACCCCGTCCGCCTCCATCTCTTCGAACGGGGTCGTATTGGGCAGGATCTTCGTCTCGGCGCCGAGGTCGCGAAGGACGCGCCACTCCCGGTGCGTCCACTGACCGCCGTTGTCGAGGACGGGGACCTTCACGGGGACTCCTTCCGCTCCGAGGGTTCGGCCTCGTCGCCCGCGGGAGGAAGGCCGTTCGGCTTTCCCTGCTGGCGCGCGAGTTCGTGCCGGATCTCGCGGAGGTCGGCCCGCATCTGCAGCATCTCCTCCTCGAACGGAGTAAAGCCGGTCGGGCTCAGCAGGCGGTGAGAGACCCAGACGCCGATGAAGATCGCACCGACCAGCGCGACCAACGTCGTGAAGACGAGCGCGCTCACGAAGGCGAGCGGGTCGGAGAGGGCGTTCTGGACGGGCAGGGTGAACACGTGCGTGATCTCGGCGATCTCCACGAACAGAAGGACCGCGATCAGGGCGAGCCAGAGGACGACCGCGATCCGGCTCGCTCTCATGGTCCGCCTCCCGGACCCGCGTTCGCGAGCAGGATCGCTTCCGGTAACGTGTCGTTCGAGACCGCGATCGAAGAATCCACGGCGACCCCCGAGGTCGGACTGCTCGCATAAAGACTCTCGCCGGACGGCGGCGAGGTGAGCCCGACGTAGAAGGCCAGCATCGCCACGTACCACGTCGCCCCGGCGGGGCTCGCGTAGTGGACGAAGACGCTGAGGGCGAGAGGGTTCGCGGAGGAAGCGAGCGACACGGAGAGGGTGTCGGTCTGGTTGGTCCAGGCGGAAAAGTTGAGCGCGCTCCAGTTGAGCGCCTGCGTCCCCGTCCAGTTGAAGCCGGTCGCGACCCCGACATCGATCTGCGCGTAGCGGATCGTTTCGCCGAGCGCCCAGATGTAGAAGTGCATGGTCGCATTCGAGGCGATCTTGTCCACGACCAGTTCGGCCTGGGTCAGAAGACCGGGTCCCGGCTGGTGCGAGTTCGACTCGAGCGCCGGGGTGAGGACGATGAGCACGACGAGGAGGAGCGCCGTGCCCACGAGCGGGAGGGGGGCGAAATGGCCGAGGCGGCCCCGTCGGCGGGAGGCCGACCCGAACTCGAGGGGAGGGGGTCCCGTCACGCCGGTCCCGCCTTCCAGCTTCGGTAGAGCGCGTGGGCGATCCCGAGGTGGTCGAGAACCTTGCCGGCGAGGTAGTCGGTCGTCTCCTCGACGCACTTCGGCTTGAGGTAGTAGGCGGGGGAGGCGACGAGGACGACGGTGCCGAGCTCGCTCAGGGTCGTCAAATGACGGAGCAGGGTGGTCGACAACGGCGTCTCCCGCGGGACGATCACGAACCGGCGTCGCTCCTTGAGATGGACGGCGGCCGCGCGAGTGAGCAGCGTATCCCCGAGGCCGAGGGCGACCTTCGCGACGGTGTTCGCGGAACACGGAACGATGACCATGCCGCGGGTCGGGACCGAGCCGCTCGCGATCGGCGCCGCGAGGTCGGTGTC
>Ga0335078_10002641_pt1 | contig 27021 bp, 22 predicted proteins | sample Lox_Sample_32_FD_206711 | JGI IMG/M metagenome (GOLD analysis project Ga0335078, IMG submission 206711) | Soil microbial communities from Loxahatchee National Wildlife Refuge, Florida, United States - Lox_Sample_3.2 | ecosystem: Environmental > Terrestrial > Soil > Wetlands | place: USA... | reverse complement strand
AGTTCGGAGTCTCGGCGCTTGTGGGCGCCAGCAAGTATGGGCGCGCCGGCAGGAGTGCCGCCGCGGCAGGCACGAGTGCCCGCGCCACGAGCATACCGCACAATGTTAAGTCATTTTTGCGTCAGCCCTAAGCGGACGCGCCGGTGCGCGAAATGCGGATGCCGAGCTTGCGCATGCGGAACTGCAGCGTCGATCGCTTCATGCCGAGGCGCGCCGCCGCCCCGTTCGGCCCGGCTACCAGCCAGTTCGACTGCTCCAAAGCGTTCAGGATCTGCTGCCGTTCGGCTTCGTCGAGTTTCTCGCGCAGATTCTCCGCCGGGGGATCGGCGGTCCTCTCGGGCTTCGGCTTCGCCTGCGTCCGGCTTCTCAAGTCGCCGGCGGGAACGTTCAGCACCGAGCCCCGCGAAACGATCACCGCCCGCTCGATCACGTTCTGCAGCTCGCGAATGTTGCCCGGCCAGGGGTAGCGCACCAGGGCCTCCATCGTGTCCGAGGGAATCGCATCGATGCCGCGTTGATTGCGGCGGCTGAACTGTTCCACGAAATGGCGGACCAGCAGCGGAATGTCCTCCGGCCGCTCGCGCAGAGCCGGTATGCGGATGGGAAAAACATTCAGCCGGTAATACAGGTCCGAGCGAAACCGCTGCTCCTCCACCATGGCTTCCAGGTCGCGGTTGGTGGCGGCGATCAATCGCGCGTCGGTGTGCAGCGTTCGTGAACTGCCCAACCGCTCGAATTCCCTCTCCTGCAGAACCCGCAGCAGCTTGGGCTGCAACTCCAGCGGAATCTCCCCGATTTCGTCCAGGAATACGGTGCCGCCGTGGGCCAGTTCGAAACGGCCCACGCGCTGCGTGATGGCGCCCGTGAAGGCGCCCCTCTCGTGGCCGAACAATTCGCTTTCCAGCAGGCCGGTGGGAATGGCCGCGCAATTCAGCTTCACGAAGGCGTTGGCTTTCCGCGAGCTGAGATTGTGGACCGCGCGCGCAATCAGTTCCTTTCCGGTTCCGGTCTCGCCGTAGATCAGCACCGTGGAATCGGTGGGCGCCACCGTTTCCACCTCCCGCAGCACGCGCCGCAATCCTTCGCTGGTGCCGATGATCTCCTCGAAATTCAGCTCGCTGCGGATTTCGTCCTCGAGATAGACCTTCTCCTGCGCCAGCTTATCCTTGAGCTCTTCGATTTTGTTGTAGGCGAGGGCATTATCGATGGCGATCCCCACCTGGTTCGCGAGCTGTCCGAGAAAGCCCATGTCGTCCTCGAGAAACGCGTTCTCGCGCAAGGACCCCAAAGTCAGCACGCCCAGCACGCGCCCGTGGCTGACGATGGGAAGCCGGCAGAGCGATCTGGCGCCTTCGGACGCCACTACATGCTCCGCCTGAATCTGCGCCGGCGTGAGATTGAGAGGCTGGCCGGTTTCAAAAACTTCGTGCACGGAAACGGACGAGCCGTGGACCACGGCTCCCTCGCGCACGATTCCCTTGCTGGTGGGAAAATCGAGCGCGCAGAGGCGCAGCTTCCCGGTGTCGGGATCGGGCAGCGTCACTCCGACCGCCTCCACCTGCATCACGCGCCGTATGCTGGCGGCAATCTCCCGCAGCACTTCGCGCAGGTCGAGGGTCGAAACCACGCGATTGGTCAGATCGAGCAGCAACCGCAGCCGCTCCCCGCTGCGCTGCGACTCCTGGAAATTCAGCGCGTCGTCGATGGCCAGCGCGATCTGCGCCGCCACCATTTCGAGAAACCGCACCTCGTCTTCGGAATAGGCGTCGGACTGGAGGCTCACCAGCACCAGGCTGCCGAGCCGGCGGTGCGTGGTGCTCAGCGGCAGGGCGCAGACGGAGCGAAATCCCAGGCTCCGCATCCGTTCCAGGCTCGCCGGGAACCGCGTTTCACTCTCGATATCCGGAATCACCAGGTGCTGTTGATGATGATGCACCCACCAGGCGATGGTCTGTTCCTTGTTCAGGTCCGCGACCGGATTGGGAGCCGGCCCGCCGCACGGCTTGCAGATGCGCCAGTTTACTTTGTTGGCGCTGTCATCGTACTGCACGATGCCGTCGAACGGCACCACGCCGCGCAGTTCGTCGGCCAGGATTCGAAACAGCTCATCGTGATTGCGTCCGGCCCGAATCGCCTCGGCCAGCCGCATGAGCGACCGATAGCGAGCTGTCACGGACACAACCGGCGGAATATCGCCGGGCTGTGCTGGGGACGCTGAAATTCCCATGAGTGCCTATAAATCCACGCTAGCACACGCGGCGATTGGAAGCCTGTAGGGCGGGGTTGGCCGCTTCGGCTGCCAGGCACTTCCGCCTGCCAAGATCCTGGCAGAGGGCCCGGCTTTGGGTAAGCGGGCGCGCCGCACAAGCCGTAAAAGTCTTTTTGTTTCAATTACTTAACGGTTGGCTCGACAGGTGCATTCCGAAGGTGGTTCGAGGAGAGGGGCCGATGTTGAGGATCACGGTTCACGATGAAGAAAGCCGCTGGCGCATGCAGCTCGAGGGAAAGCTGGCCGGGGCTTGGGCCAGGCAGGCCGCGGAGACGTGGCGCTCAGCCAACCCCGCCGGCAAGCCGGTCGAGATCGATCTGACCGGCGTAACCGTGATCGACGATTGCGGCTTGAATCTGCTGCGCGAGATGAAGAAATCGGGCGCGCATCTGCACACCAGGGGCGTCAAGATGAGCGCCGTCATAGGAGAGGTGGATGGGCCGTCCTCAGGTACATCGCCCTGCGGCTGGGTCCGCCACCTGTTCTGAAACGGGCATGGTGCTGGCGCTCGAGCGGCCCGAAAGCTGGAAGAGCCTTATGCGAAATGAAACTCAGAGAAACGATGGGATGCGAAGTCTGAATGGGAGGAGAACCACCATGGAGATGCTGGTCGACGAATTGGAACCGGTCGTAATGGAAGACCCGGCTCCGGCGCCGCCAAAGCCTGAATCCAGAGGCAAAGCCAAAGTCTGGCTGCTGCTGGCCGCTGGACTCGCGCTGCTGGTCGCCATAGCCACCGCGGGATATTTCCACTTCCGCTACCGCATCTCCACCGACGATGCCCAGGTGGATGCCCACATCGCGCCCATCGCGCCCAAGATCTCGGGCAACATTTCGGAAATCCTGGTGGACGACAACCAGGCGGTCAAAGCCGGCCAGGTGCTGGTGCGGATCGACCCGCGCGATTACCAGGCCAAGGTCGACCAGGCTCGCGCGGCGCTCGCCGCCGCCGAGAGCCAGGCTGACGGCGCTCGCATCGGCGTGCCCCTCACCAATGCCACCACCGCCAGCGGAACTTCCGCCGCCGAGGCGCAACTTATCGCGGCTACCGCCGATTATCAGCGCGCCAAGTCCGACTACGAGCGGGCCTCTTCTTCGGAATTGGCGTATGCGCGCGCCGACGTGGAAGCCAAGCGGGCCACCGCCGACCGCGCCGCTGCCGATCGCGAACGCATGGTGCCGCTGGCGGCGCAGGAGGAGATTTCGAAGCTGCAGTTCGACGCGTATGTCGCCGCGGCGCGGGTTTCGCAAAGCGAGCTCGCGGCTTCACGAGAAAAGCTGGCCAACGCCGAGAAGCTGGCGCAGAGCAGCAAATCGAACATGGATGCGGCGCTGGCCCGGGTGGCCGTGGCGCGGGCGGCGGTGGAGCAGGCGAAGGCCAACCGGCAGCAGGTGGGAGTGAGCTCGGCCGAGGCTGGAACGGCGTCGGCCGCGGTGCAACAGGCGCGCGCCAGTCTCGAAGCCGCCGAATTGATGCTCGGCTACACCACCATCGCCGCGCCCATCGATGGCGTGATCACGCGGAAATCCATCCAACTCGGGCAGATCGTGCAGCCGGGTCAGTCGATGCTCACCATCGTCCCGCTAAAGGACGTCTGGATCGCGGCCAACTTCAAGGAAACCCAGCTCGCCGGCGTACGCCGCGGGCAAAGAGCGGAAGTGCAGGTCGATATGTACGGCCGCTCGTTCGCCGGACGCGTCGATTCCGTGGCCGGCGCCACCGGCGCGCGGCTGAGCCTGCTGCCGCCCGAAAACGCCACCGGCAACTACGTCAAAATCGTGCAGCGCATTCCGGTGAAGATCGTGCTCGACCGCGTGCCCGCCGGCTTCACTTTCCGTCCCGGGATGAACGTCGACGCGACCATCTTCACGCGCTAAAACAATCGGCAACTCAAAAAGGAAGAGCCATGCAGAACACTGCTACAGCCCGGCCCGCGGTCAATCCCTGGGTGATCGCCGCTACCGTGATGCTGGCGACCTTCATGGAAGTGCTGGATACCAGCGTCGCCAACGTGGCGCTGCCCAATATCGCGGGAAATCTCTCCGCCAGCGTGGATGAAGCGACCTGGGTGTTGACGGCCTACCTGGTGGCCAATGCCATCGTTCTGCCTTTGAGCGGCTGGTTCTCCAGTCTTTTCGGCCGCAAACGGTTTTACATGGCCTGCGTCGGCATCTTCACGGTGAGCTCCTTCCTCTGCGGGTTCGCTCCGTCGCTGGGAATGCTGATTTTCTTCCGCGTCTTGCAGGGCCTGGGCGGCGGCGCGCTGCAGCCTGTCTCGCAGGCGGTGCTGGTGGAGAGTTTTCCCAAAGAGAAGCAGGGCGTCGCGATGGCCTTTTACGGAATGGGAGTGGTGGTGGCGCCCGTCATCGGGCCGACGCTGGGCGGCTGGATCACCGACAACTACAGCTGGCGGTGGATCTTCCTGATCAATATACCGGTCGGCATCCTGTCGGTGGTCCTCACCACGCTGCTGATTTTCGATCCGCCGCACCTGGTGCGCCGCACATTCGCCACCGGCCTCAAGCTCGATTACATCGGCCTGGGGCTGATGGCGACCGGCCTGGCCGCGCTCGAGATCTTTCTCGACGAAGGCCAGCGCAACGATTGGTTCGGCTCGAACATGATTCTCGCCGCCGCCATCATTGCCGGCGCGGCGCTGATCGCCGCCGTGATCTGGCAACTCCGGCAGCCCGAGCCGGTGATCGATTTCCGCATGCTCAAGAACCGCAATTTCGCGCTCTCGGCAATCGCCATGTACGCGGTCGGCTTCACGCTCTACGGCAGCACCGCGATCCTCCCCATTTTCCTGCAGACCATCCTCGGCTATACCGCTCTGCTCAGCGGGCTGGTGCTCTCGCCTGGCGGAATCGCCATGATGCTGGGGATGGCGGTGGTCGGGAGGTTGCTTGCCAAAGTCGAGGCGCGCTGGCTGATCATCTTCGGCCTCATCGTCGCTTCCATCGGCCTCTTCCAGATGGCCGATTTCAATCTCACGGTGGACTTCCGGAGCGCGATGTGGGCGCGCACCATTCAGGCGCTCGGCATGGCGTTCCTGTTCGTCCCCATCAACACCACGGCCTTCAGCTCGGTGGCGCGCGAGAAGCTCGGATACGCCACCGGCCTGATGAATCTGTTCCGCAACATCGGCGGCAGCGGCGGCATCGCCATGGTCAATACGATTCTCGCCCGCCGCGAGCAGTTCCACCAGCAGACGCTCATCAGCCACCTGACGCCGCTCGACACCAACTACCTCAGCACGCTGCAGAATACGACCTCGGCCATCGCCAGCCAGGGCGCCAGCGCCGCCGACGCGGCCGGACAAGCCCAAGGCGTGCTCTACGGTATGGTGCAGCGCCACGCCGCGATGATGGCGGCGGCCGATACCTTCCTCACCCTGGCCGTGATTTTCCTCTGCCTGATTCCGTTGATCCTGATGCTGCGGCGGACCCAGCCTCAGGCGGGCTCGATGGCGATGGAGTAATCGCTCACAGCAGCAGCGTTTCCAGGCGGTGCGCGTGCACCATGCCGTCCGCGGGCGACCATTCAAACAAGGTGAACCGGCCGTCCTGCGACGCCACCAGCGCCACCGCATCCTGCCGGTCGTGGACGAACTGGGCGGCCGAGAGATGGCGCGTGCCGCCCAGTTCGTCGGGATGCACGTGCATCGGCGCCGCCCCGTGAATGGGCTCGCTGAGCACCACCTGTCCCACTGCCGGAGAGCCCGGCTGTCTCACAATCTTGGCTCCGAAGCCGAGCAGCTCGTAGCGGCTGTTGAGCAGGGTGGCGCCGTCCACGGCCGTCAATCCGCCGATGGCGGCGATTGTCGGAGCCCCGGCTGTCGAGTCGAGCCCGGCCAGTTGGTCGAACGGAGGCGAGACGGCGTAGGGCATCGGCTGCAGAATGGAAGTCCGCCAGGACTCGCTCTCCGCGGGAACGATGAGCAGCGTGCCGCCGCGGCCATGTTCGCGCATGGAGATTGCCACCCGCACGATGGTGACCACCGATGGGCGTCCGGGGGAGTCGAATTGCAGCAGCGAACGGACAAACTGTGGAGAGTCCGGCCGCTCCGGCATGCGCTCGTCCACCATCTTGATCTGATCGCCCTCGATGACCGCGACATTGATGAACTTGCGCGTCCGTTCGCCATTGTGGTGCTTGATCACCAGCAGGCCGGGCGCGGCCACTTCCACCACGAAACACAGGAACGGAATGCCGCGCGTCGCTCCCCAGACGGACAGCCCGTCGCCGGCCGGCGGCGGCGCGGAGTCAGTGGAGTTGTGCCAGACGCCGAGGTGGATGCCGGGCCGCTCGACCGCCGGCGCGATGCGCGTCAGGGCGGCGGCTTCCAGCGGCAAAGGACGTTCGAAGAGGATCGGATCCTGGGCATCCTGCCGCGGCAGGAACGCCAGCGAGATGCGCGTCACGTGGCCTTCCTCGCGGCGGAGACTGGCCCAGAAAGCGGCTTCGATGATGGCCTCGATGGCGCGGGCGTCCGGCATCGGCGCCAGCCGGTCCGTTCCGCTTTCCAAGGCCTTTCTCCGATGGCAGTCGAAGTACGCGCGGACCATCGGCGCCACTTTCCGGGCCGCCGCGTAGGCTTCGTTCATCGCGCGCCATCGGCGGGCGCGGCCGCGCGGGCCCGCCGGATTCCCAGTTTCTCCATGCGAGCCTGCAGCGTGCTCCGCTTCAATCCCAAGGCGGCCGCGGCGCCTTTCGCCCCGCTGATCACCCAGCCCGAGGCGTTGAGCGCGTCCAGAATATGCTGCCGCTCCAGCTCTTCGAGCGAGTCGGTCATGCTGCTTTTCGCGGCGGCGGGCGCCGGCGCCGGATGCAAATCGTTCAGCGGCACTTTCAGAATCGGGCCTGACGTCAGAATCACCGCGCGCTCCACCAGGTTTTGCAGCTCCCGGATGTTGCCTGGCCAATGATAGCGCACCAGGACGTTCATCGTCTCCACCGGAATGGTGTCCACGGCTTTGCCCATGCGCCGCGAAAACTGCTCCACGAAGTGGCGGACCAGCAGCGGAATGTCGTCGGTGCGCTCGCGCAGCGGCGGCACCTGCACCGGAAAGACGTTCAAGCGGTAAAACAGGTCGGCGCGGAATTTCCGGTCCTCGACCATGACGCTCAAATCGCGGTTGGTGGCGGCGATCAGGCGCGCGTCGGTGGTGAGCGTGCGCGAGCTTCCCAATCGCTCGAACTCCCGCTCCTGCAGCACCCGCAGCAGCTTGGGCTGCAACTCCAGCGGAATTTCTCCGATCTCGTCCAGGAATACGGTGCCGCGATTGGCCAGCTCGAACCGTCCGATGCGCTGCGCCACCGCTCCCGTGAAAGCGCCCTTTTCGTGGCCGAACATCTCGCTTTCCAGCAAACCTGTCGGTATGGCGGCGCAGTTCAATTTCACAAATGCGTTGCCGCCGCGGGTGCTGAGATTGTGGATGGCGCGCGCGATCAGTTCCTTCCCGGTTCCGGTTTCGCCGTAGATGAGCACCGTGGAACCGGTGGGAGCCACGGTTTCGATGTCCTGCAGCACCTTTCGCAGGCTGGCGCTTCGTCCCACGATCTCGTCGAAATTGAGCTCGCTGCGGATCTCGTCTTCCAGGTAGACGTTCTCCTGCGCCAACTGGTCCTTCAGCTCCGCGATTTCGCGGAACGCCAGGGCGTTCTCCACGGCGATGGCCACCTGGTTGGCGATGAGCCGCAGAAACTCCAGATCGCGGATCGAGAACTCTACCGGCTCCAGGCGGGCCAGGCTGAGCAATCCGAGGGTGCGGTTACGGCTGGTCAGCGGAAGGTGGCACAACGAGCGGACGCCCTCCGCCCGGGCGGCGGCGTAGACCGGGTCCGATTCGTCAACCAGCATGCTGGCCGGCTCGCCGGTGCGCAGCGCGCGCCCGGCGGGCGAGTCCTCGCCGGTCGGAACCGGGATCTCCTCGCGAAAGAGCCCCTTGCCTTCCGGAAAATCGAGCGCATACGGCCGCAACTGCCCGCTCGCGGAATCCTGCAGCGCGACTCCGACGCCGTCGCAGCGCAGCACCGAACGGATGCTGGCGGAGATCGCCCGCAGCAGGTCGCGCAAATCCAGGTTCGAAACCAGCGTATTGTTGATTTCGAGCAGCAGCTTCAAACGCTCGTTCTTGTGCTGCAAGGCCGTCTGGGCCATGCGGCTGGCCTCAAAATTGAGCGCGTCATCGATCGCCACCGCCACCTGCCCGGCAACCAGGGTGAGGAACCGTACTTCTTCTTCGTTGTACGAACCGGGCTGTTTGCTGGCGAGCGCGATGCCTCCGATGCGGCGATGCGGCGAAGTGAGGGGAAGCGCACAGGCCGAAGCGAACCCGTGCTGGCGCAGAAAGTCCAACGTTCCGCGAAAACGGGTTTCCAGATTCAGAGAGGGAATCACCAGCGGCCGCTGGGTTTCGTAAACATATTTCGTGATGGTTTCGTCGGCGGGCGCCTTGGGCGGCGCAGTCGGCCCCTGTTTGTCGCAAACCTGGCACGCGCTCCAGAGGATTTCGTTCGCTTTTTCCTCGAACTGCGCCACCACGATGCCGTCAAACTGAACCACGCGGTGCAATTCCGCCGCCAAAGCGCGAAACAGATCCTTGGGATCGCGGTGGGCGCCGATCACCTGGGAAACGCGGATCAATGTCTCATACCGTTCGGCAAGCAGCAGGGCCGGAGCAAGTTCAGAAGACGCAGCTGCGCTGACACCCGGAGTTGCACCCATGATTCCCTCGCTTTTCTTGTTGTGATGCCCGCGCGGCGCGGCACGATTCAGAAGATCGCGGGCGCTCTGAGCGCGCCGGCTGCTGATCTTACTTCTGCTCGACCAGGACCAGTTCCGCGTGTTGCCACAGGGAGGGAATCGCGCCCGGGATGCGCATAAGGGTCTGCGGACCGGCCTGATAGAGGCATGCGAGCCAGGCGCCCGCCGAGGAATGCTCTTTCTGCGCCGCCTGGAGCCGCTGGGCCATGTAGCTGTATTCCGGATCGGATGCCGGAACGGTGAGAAGAATCCTCCGCGCCTCGCGCAGGGCCTCCCGTGACGGACCGGCCGAATCGATCAGGAACGCAAACAATTCCTGCCGGTACTCCGTCCGCCCGGGCGCCAACTGGATGGCCCGAGCCAGGTACACCCGCGCCCGCGAGGCGTAGCGGGCGCTGAACGGCTCCGCGATATCGGCCAAAGTCTCGTAACATCGCCCCACCCAGTAGTTCGATTTCGCATCATCGGGATTGTCCAGCAGCGCCAGTTGAAAATGTCTCAGCGCCCCCTTGAAATCACCGGCAAGGTAGGACGCGCGGCCCGCCTCTAAGTCGGTTGATTGCGCCGATAACTGGCTGCCTAGAGCTGCCGCCAGGATTGTGGCCGTCAGGAGGATTCGCATAACTTTCTCCATACAGTCGCGCCGTGCATCGGCACTCGGTCGTGCGGCCGATGCACGGCGCGTAGGACGATACATCAGTTAGAAACGATAGCCGAATCCGATCGAGGGTTCGGCGCGGTGGGTCACGCGATCGGTTCCTTGCGTGGCCGCCAGGCCGAATGTCGGGCTGTTGTAGACGAAGCCCCGATATTCGGCGCGCAGAAACAGGCGGCCGGTGAGGTTAAAGTCGGCGCCGGCGCCATAGACGAACGAAACACGAGCTTGAGTCGAGGCGCCGGCCATGTCGCGCGGATCGAAGATCAGCGCGCCGACGCCGGCTTCGGCGAACGGCGTGAATCCAGCCAGCCGGTGCCGGTAGACGTAGGCGGCGGTGGTTTCATGCTGGTCGGCTTTCACGCCCAGCGGCCCCGTGAGCAGGCCGAACGACTGCGTGTTCAACGAGTAGCCGTAATTGACTTCGATGCCATTGCTCGGCGTGAAGAAGTACCGGTAATTGGCCAGCACGCCGCCGCTATTCGTGGCACTCTGCGGAATGCCGTTATCGGTCGTGCTCTTCACGAAACTACCAAACGCCTGCACGGAAACCTCGGACCGGTTCACCTCCTGGGGAAATGCCGGCAACACCGCCAGCGCCGCGCCCGCAACAATGACTGCCAGGTTAGTAATCTTAGACATATTCTCTTCTCCCTTTCCTCTAAGTGGTCCGGCTGATTCCGGCCACGCCCCGGTAAGTGCAACTATCGCGCCAAATCATTCCGCCGCGCCCAACCAGGACATGCATAGAGTTACCGTCCGCCAACGAGTCAGGCGCCGGGTTGCGCTGCCAAGAAGCTGGCAAGTGATCGACACAGTGCCGTCACCATGAATTGCCCGGCCCGCGTCTATCCGGCCCCACACAAAAATGGCCGCTGCCGGAGGCAGCGGCCGAAATATCGTGCGATGTGCGCCCGGGAATCACCACTCCGCATTTCGGGTGGAACCCCGTCCGGGCCGGTAAGGAGCTTCTCGAATCATCAGCTCGGCCGGACCCACCAGGCGGGTGCTTACAAGGAGATGAGTAAGACGTGTAACAGGCTTTCCATGATCCAGTGTGACTACGCGAGTTACATCCAGGCGTTTCACAAATACCGATGAGGTCCGCACCAGGTACCCGGAAATGCGGATGGCGGCGCCGGTTTCGCCGTCAATCCACAATTCGCCCTTGATCAGGCCCTCCCGTTTCTTGCGGGGCTTGATTTGAAAAACGTAAGCGGTCTGCGCATCGATGCTGACGGCCCCGTGATAGCGAAACTCGTAGTTGGCCGGGGTGATCGCGGCGCTGCCGGCCGGCAACGCCGCCGCGGTCTTCTCCGCCGACAGATACCTGGCGATCACCTGGCGCCGGACCGTCGGATCGCCGCCCGTATCCACCACCTGGTATTCCGCCTCGCCCTGAGAGCTGGTGCTGCGGATCGCTCGCAACCGGCCCTCCTTGGCCAGTTTCGGCAGCGTTGCCTCGATCTCGACGTCTTCCAGCGCCCACTTGTCCGAACTGTTCAGTCCGGTTATGTAGCGGGCGAACGCGGCGCTGGCCCCGGCAAGGGATTCGGCGGAAGGCCGGTCAGCGCCGTGAAGGGTCCGCGGCCAGAAGATCGCAAGCAGCACGGCCGCCGGCACCAGAACCGAGCGGATGCGGCGAGAGGAAGTCATCGAGAGCCGCGCCGCGGGCGATACCGCCGCCGGAGCGGAAACCGCGGCATCGCCCCATGCCACCGGATATCGCCGCCCGCAGATCCTGCATTCGTACTCGCCATGAATCGGCCACATGGGCGAATCGTGCATCAGGCTGCACCAGAAGACGCCCGCTTTTTCACGTGTACCGTCAAGCATTTTGGAACTCTCCTAACCCTCCTGGAACCGGCCTGTCCGGCACTTGAAGACGGGTGGAGGACAAGCGGCGCGTGAACTCATCGAGGGCGCTCGCCAGGGCTTTTTCGACCAATCCGCGGTCCGCATCCAACAGGATCGCGACGTCCTCCACCGGCAGGCCTTCCAGAATCGACAGCACCAGAACGCACCTGGGAAACACGTCCATGGCGAGCAGCGTCCGCTCCAGGTCGACCTTGGTGGCGGCGTCGCTCAGGGACCGGTTGCGCAGCTTCGGGGCCCGGTCTCCCGCGAGCCGGGCTTCCGTTCTCTGCGCCGACGCGTGGAGATCGTCGCGAACCGCCGCCAGAGCCTTCGAGATCGAGATCTTCCGCGACCAGCGCAGCACCCAGGTGGAGAAAAACGGCTGCGCGCCGGCGCGCAAATCGACGGCGTCGACGGCGGCCTCCACGCTGGCGTCGTGGTCGCCTGTCAGCAGGAATGCCAACCAGTAGACATCCGCCAGCCGGCTGTCGACCCGAGCTATTGGCTGCATCCCGGTTGCTCCATAAGCTGATCGAGAACGTCCTGAGTGGACAGGCCCATACGCTTGAAACCCACTCCCTGGCTATGCATCAATTGCAAAAGATAGCGGCCCGCCCGGTCGACGCACGTCACATCTTTCAAATCGAGGGAGATCTTGCGGGCTGCGTACTTGGCGCGCGCCGTTCGCCAGGAGTTTTCGAGGACTGGAACAAAGGCGCCGGCCAACCTGCCTTCGACAGCCAGGATAACCTCGTCACCGGCCTCTTCCACTTGAATCTTCATCATGTCCGATCTCCACTGGCTGCAAATCTGATTGGGCAACCTGGCCGCCAGTTCGTTACCGCAACTTTTGAGTGAGCCGCGCGATCTCCCCACGCGTCGGGTCGTCGGGCGTGTGAGGCAGATCGGCGTACTCCGCGAGCAAAGCTTGTGCCTCCGGGAGATTCCGGCCGCTATTAATGTAAGCGGCCGCGCGCGCGAAGATCACTTTCGCCGAGCGCGGATCGCTCCGGCTGGCCAATTCGAACAGCGCATCGCTCTCCTGATATCGGCCCTGCTTCGAGAGAAAGGCCGCCAGGTCGATCACGCGGCCGACGTCCTTCGGCGCGGCGTCCCGGGCCTTGCGCAACTCGCATTCCGCCTCTCGCGTATTTCGCCGCTTTTCCGCCAGCCGCGCTCGCACGAAGTGCCGCTCGGGCTCGCTCAGTTCGCCAATGCGGGCGGCAATCGCTTCCGCTTTGTCCATTCCGCCGCCAACGATGGCCGGGGCCTGAAGATAGAACTCGAAAAGATCGCCGAGGGCTTCGCGATTTGCCGGATCGAGCGCCGCCGCCTTTTCAAAGCACTCGCGCGTCTTGACCGCCAGCGGCAGCGCCGAAATGAAAACAGACTGTTCGGCGCGCCGGCCGTAGGCTTTGCCAAGCCAATCGTAGTATCCCGAGTTCGAACCGTCGGCGGCGATGGCCTTTTCCAGGTAAGCAGTCGAGCTCTTGTATTGGCCGTCCATGTAATACGACTTGCCGATCAGCGCATTTATAGCGGCGTCTTTGGGCGAGTAGGAGAGCAAAATCCGGATAGTCGCGCCGTAATCGGTCCGCTCATATTGTTCCTGGGCGCGCTGCAAATCCGTGCCGGCGCCGGGGAGCGCCCCCGGCAGCATCAGAAACAGCGGAACCGCGCCTCCCAGGCGCCATCGGATATTGCGTCTCATGGCTTATTGCAGGGCAAGCCGCTTGCCGCAGTTTCCGAAGGTGGTTTCGTTGAAAACTAAGGCGATCTTGCTCGAGTTGTCAACGCGCCGGATGACAAGTGCCGGAATTTCGGCACCTGAAGGCCAGTGCCGCCCGATGGCGGAACGAAGCCCGCCGATTCCGTGCTATGTTCGTTCGAGATTCCCATGCCGAACGGCGAGAGCGAATGGTTTGAGACTATCCGGCGCACTTTGTACACGCCGGTAGTGGGCGACATCCTCGACGCGCGCGGCTATTATCACCAGTTTCTGCCGCAGGCTATCCAACCCATTCGCGAGGACTTCATCATAGTCGGGCGGGCGATGCCGGTGTTGTGCGCGGCGGTTTCGGGCCGGCAGGAAAAACCCTTCGGGCGTCTGACCGAAGCCCTGGACCAGATCGCGCCGGGAGAAGTCTACCTGGTGACCGGCGCGTACGATTGCGCCAGTTGGGGCGAGATTCTCACCGCCGCGGCGCGCACACACGGCGGCACGGGCGCGGTGATCGACGGATTCCATCGCGACACGCGGCAGGTGTTGGCCCAGGATTGGCCGGTCTTCAGCCGCGGACGGTACGCGCAGGATGCGGGCGTGCGCTCGAGCGTGGTGGAGTATCGCGTGCCGGTCGAAATCGGCGGCGTGCGCGTCCATCCGGGCGATCTGATCTTCGGCGACCTGGATGGCGTGCTGGTGGTGCCGCGCGAGGTGGAACAGGAGGTCATTGCGCGCGCGCTCGAAAAGGCAAGCGGCGAAAAGCTGGTGCGCCGCGAGATCGAGCGCGGCGTGCCGGCGACCGAGGTGTTCCGCACCTACGGAATCCTGTAGCGGCTATGAAACGGGCTTTTCTGAGTCACGCGGATGATAATGTCGCGACCCTGCTCGAGGATGTTGCGGGCGAAGCCGTGGAACTGATTGGCGCGCCCGCGCGGCGAATTGTCGTCGCCGCCGGGGCCATCCCGCAGGCCCATAAGATCGCCGTGCGAGCCATCGACCCCGATAGCGCCGTGGTCAAGTACGGCGTGGCCATCGGTGTCGCCACGCGCAAGATCGCGGAGGGAGGATGGGTTCACCTGCACAATTGCCGCAGCCAGGTGGATGAGCGCTCGGCGAAGTTCGAAGGCGGAACCGAGAAAGAAGGGGAAGGCCGCTATGCATGAGGCATCCTGGCCAGGCTACCTGCGCGCCGACGGCCGCAAAGGGATTCGCAACCACGTCCTGGTCATTTATACAGTGGAGTGCGCCAGCCACGTGGCCGGCGAAATTGCCCGCCAGGAAGACGGCACGGAAGTGATCGGATTTCCCGGATGCTATGACAACGATTATGCGATTCGCCTGATGCTGGCGCTGGCGCGGCACCCCAATATCGGCGCGGTGCTCTGCGTCGGGCTGGGATGCGAATACACGCAAGCCAGGCTGCTGGCGGAAGCGGTGCGCGCGTCGGGACGGCCGGCCGAATGGTTCCTGATCCAGGAGAGCGGCGGCACGCGAGCCAGTATTGCGAAAGGACGGGAAATCGTCGCTCGTTTGCGCGGCGAGATCGCCGGCGCCGAACGCGTTCCGATGACGCTCGCGGACCTGGTGGTGGGGTGCGAATGCGGCGGGTCCGACGGCACGTCCGGCCTGGCGGGGAATCCGGTGGTCGGTCAGTGCTTCGATCTGCTGGTGGATGCCGGCGGGACGGCGCTGTTCGAGGAGACGGTGGAGATGATCGGCCTGCGCGACACCATGCTGGCGCGCGCGGCGAATCCGCAAGCGGCGGCGCAATTGGGCGCGGCTTACGACAAGGCGGTCCACTACTGCCGGAGCGTCCGGCAATATTCCATCTCGCCGGGCAATTTCGAGGGCGGGCTGACAACCATCGAAGAAAAGAGCATGGGCGCGTTCTCCAAGAGCGGGAGCCGGCCCATTCAGGGAGTGGTCCGGGTTTCCGAGAAGCCTCCGCACGCCGGCCTGTGGCTGCTGGATAGCGTGCCCGACGAACATTTCATGCAATTCGGCTACACCAATCCCAACGACACCGAGGGGATCCTGGATCTGATCTCGGCCGGCGCGCAGATCGTGATCTTCGTCACCGGGCGCGGCAGCGTCATCGGATCGCCGGTAGCGCCCCTGATCAAAGTTACCGGCAATCCACGGACTTTCGAAAAACTGAGCGACGATATGGATTTCAATGCAGGCGTGGTGCTGCGCGGCGAATCGACGCCGGCCGAGGCGGGCCGCCGGTTGCTGGAGCTGGTGGTTCAGGTGGCCGGCGGCATGCGAACCAAGCCGGAACAGTTGGGCCATCGCGAACACTTCATTCCCTACAAGCACCAGAGCACTCCGTCGCTGGAGACGGGCTGCCATGCCTGAAGACGGCGCGGCGGCGCGCGCCTCGGCGGAGATGTTCTCGCTGGCCGGCGAAACCGCGGTGATCACAGGCGGCGGCAGCGGGCTCGGCCTGGGAGTGGCGCGGGCATTCGTCGCGGCCGGCGCGCGGGTGGCGATTATCGGCCGCCGCGAGTCGGTTCTCCAGGAGGCGTGCGCGGAACTGGGGCCGCAAGCATCATACTTCGTGCGCGACGTGACCGAGAAAGACGCGGCCACGGAACTGTTGGCCGCCGTCGAAAAGACCGTCGGCCCGGTGACGATCCTGGTCAATAATGCCGGAGTCCACCTGAAAAAGCCGTTCCAGGAGACCACCGAAGAAGAATTCCTCGAGGTATTGCAAACGCACGTGATCGCCAGTTACGCGTGGACGCGCGCGGCGGCGTCCTCGATGATGCGGCGCCGGCATGGTTCGGTGATTTTTCTGGCATCCATGACCGCGCTCATGAGCATACCGCTGGTAATCGCCTATACGACCGCCAAAACGGCGGTGGTGGGGCTGGTGCGAGGGCTGGCGGCGGAGCTTTCGCCCTGCGGCGTACGAGTGAACGCCATTGTGCCCGGCTGGATCGAATCGCCGATGCTGCACCAGGCGCTGGACCATGACCCTCAGCGGCAGCAGCGAATCCTGCAGCGGACGCCGATGGGAAGGTTCGGCGAACCGGAAGACATCGGGGCGGCCGCGGTTTATCTGTGCTCGCCTGCCGGCCGGTTTGTCACTGGCATTCTCTTGCCGGTGGATGGCGGCGCCAGCGTGGGATTCTAGCGCGATGAACCGACAAGCTGTCGGACGCTTTCCACGAAGAATCAATGAGTTACCCCAAAGAATCTGACATCGTGTCGGAAATCAAAGCCGGTGGGACCTTGTTTCAGCAACCTGCCGGCGGCGGGTAATGGCGTGCAGGGCGGCGAGCGCGGCCAGGTAGGCGACGCTGGAGCCGGCGAAGATCAGTTGGTAGCTGTGGGTCCACGCGAGAATCAAGCCGATCGCGGTTGCCGCCGCGGCGCCCGACGCGCTCGCTGCCGATCCGCACATTCCGATCACCGACGCCACCTCTCGCGGCTGAAAATAATCGGACACCAGGGTGTAGATATTGGCCGCCCATCCCTGATGGCCGGCGGCGGCGGACCCGATGAGCACTACCAGCAGCGGCAGCGAGGAAACATGCGGAACCAGGGCCAGCGGGGTCACCATCACGGCGCCGGCCAGCATGGCGAATTTGCGCGCGCGAACGGCTTCGATTCCGTGACGCATGAGCGCGGATGACAGCCAGCCGCCGAAGAGGCTGCCGGCGTCCGCCGCCAGGTAGATCGCGACCAGCGGCAGCGCGAGCTTTTGCAAATCGATCCCGGTGCGGGAAACCAGGAACTTAGGCGTCCAGTAGAGGAGAAACCACCAGACCGGATCGGTGAGAAACCGGGCCAGCACGAGTCCCCAAAGCTCTCTTCGCGGCAGGATGTCGCGCCATCCTGCATTTCGGGCGGCTGCCGCCTGGCGCGCCGGCGGCGGATGACAACGGCGATCGTACGCCGCCAGCCACAACACCAGCCACACCGCTCCGAGCGCCGCCGTGACGCGAAAGCAGGATCGCCAGCCGAATCGCGCCGTCAGCCAGGGAACCAGGGCGGGCGCGATGATGGCCCCGACGTTGGAGCCGGAATTGAACACGCCTGTGGCAAAGGATCGCCGATCCTGGGGAAAGACTTCGCCCACGGTCTTGATGGCGGCGGGGAAATTGCCGGCTTCTCCCAGTCCCAGCCCGAAACGGCTGGCCGCGAATCCGGCGGGCGATGACCAGAGAGTGTGGGACAGCGACGACAAGCCCCATACCGCCACCGAAAGCGCATAGCCGGCGCGCGTGCCCAAGGCATCGATCAGGCGGCCGAAAAGCGCCATCGAAATGCCGTAGGCGATCTGGAAGGAAGTGATGACGTAGCCGTATTGAGCCTCGGTCCAACCGTAGTCGCGCTGCAGGATGGGCGCCAGAATGCTGAGGATCTGCCGGTCCAGATAGTTGAGCGTGGTGGCGTAAAACAGCAGCGCGCAAATGGTCCAGCGATATCGGGAGCCGGCCGCGGTCGCCATCGCTACACTTCCGCGATGGTGTGGTTGTCGAGCGCGTCCCAATCCAGTTCCGCGCCCAGCCCCGGCGCCTCCGAAACGTGGACGAAGCCCTCGGCATCGATGCCGATGGGATTGCGCACGCCGAAGGAGAACGGCTCCTGCGGAATGAGGATTTCGAAGTACTCGCAGTTGCGAATGGCGCAGGTGACATGCAGGTTCGCCATGTCGAGGAGCGCGTTGGTGGTGGTATGCACCTCGCAATTCAATCCGAAAGCTTCGCACAGCGCGGCCGTCTTCATCAGCCCGGTGACGCCGCCCTTCCAGGAAACGTCGCTGCGCACGATGTCCACCGCCCGCTGGGTGATGTACTGCGGCGTGCCGAAGAGTCCGCCGGGAGTGGATTCGGTTCCGGCGATGGGGATTTCGAGAGCGCGGCAAAGCTCCTGATAGCCGTAGATGTCGTAATCGGAGAGCGGCTCTTCCAGCCAGTAATAGTTGAGGGCCTCGAGCCGGCGCCCGACCCAAAGGGCCTGGCGCTGGTTATAACCGGCGACCGGATCGGACATCAGCACCATACTTTCGCCCACGGCCTTGCGCACGGCGGCGCAGGCCGCGACGTCGCGCTCGGGATCGCCCCACGGGTGGAGTTTGTAGCCGCGGTAGCCCATGGCCTGGTACTCGAGGGCCTGTTTGGCGAAGGCTTCCCCGGTGGGCAGGATCAGCGAGCTCGCGTAGGCGGGAACGCGGTCGCGATATCCGCCCAGCAGGCGGTAGAGCGGAAGCCCGGCTCCCTTGGCGGCCAGGTCCCACAACGCCACGTCGACCGGTCCGTGGGCGTAGATGGGCAGGAATCCCCACCAGCGGTCCATCTGCCGGACCTTCTGCCAGAGCATTTCGCGCAGCAGCGGGTCCTCGCCGATCAGCAGCGGACGTATGATGGAGCCGATGAGGTGCGCGGTGGCCAGGCCGCTGCGGCCGCCCCAGGCGAAAGCGTGGCCTTCGATTCCGGCGTCGGTCTGCACCTGCAGAAAGACGATGTCGTGCGCCGCGCGGCCGCCTTTGATGCCGGCGGTGACCATGGCGCTGTGAGGGTTCTCGATGACGCGGATCTTGATGGCGGTAATCTTCATGACGTTTGAACAGGTATTGTATCCGGGGGTTCGGCGCCGCGTAGCAGGCTGCCTGCATAGCTATTCAGGGGTTTGACAGCCCGCGGACCGCCCGTTACGATAACGGTTTCCTTCCATAGAATCGGTGCTTCGATGCCTTCATCCGCAGCCGACCGTGTTCCTTATCGCGAGCTCCCGACGGGAGCGAAAATGCCGGTGATCGGCCTCGGAACGTTCGGTTCCGACCACGCCGCGGCGGAATCCGTTGCCGGCGCCGTGCGCGGCGCCTTCGAAATCGGATACCGCCATTTCGATTGCGCGGCCGTCTACGGAAACGAACCGCGGATCGGCGAAGTTTTTGAGGAACTCGCCCAATCGGGCGTGCGGCGCGACTCACTGTGGGTGACTTCGAAAGTGTGGAACGACCGGCATGGCGCGGTGGGCGAAGCCTGCCGCCAATCGCTGCGGGATCTGCGACTCGAATACCTCGACCTGTACCTGGTGCATTGGCCGTTTCCCAACTGGCATCCGCCGGGATGCAGCGTGGAATCGCGTTCGCGGGATGCGCGCCCCTACATACACGAAGAATTCATGCGGACGTGGCGCCAGATGGAACGGCTGGTGGACGAAGGATTGGTCCGCCACATCGGGACGTCGAACATGACCATCCCCAAGCTGCGGCTGGTGCTGCGCGACGCGCGCATTCGTCCGGCGGTGAACGAGATGGAATTGCATCCGCATTTGCAGCAGCCGGAGTTGTTCGATTTCGTCGTGTCTAACGGACTCCTCCCGGTGGGATATTGTCCCCTGGGCTCGCCCCATCGCCCGCAGCGCGACCAGACGCCGGACGACACGGTGGATATGCAGGACCCGGTGATTGTGGAGATCGCCCAAAGGCACGGCGTGCATCCGTCGGCGGTGTGTTTGAAGTGGGCCGTCCAGCACGGGCAGGTTCCGATTCCCATGTCCACCAGGCGCGAACACTATGCCGCCAACCTGGAAGCGGTTTGCAGCGATCCGCTGAGCAGCGAGGAGCTGCGGCGCATCGGCGGGATCGACCGCAATTGCCGGCTGGTGAAAGGACAGGTCTTCCTCTGGAAAGACGGACAAAGCTGGGAAGACCTGTGGGATTTGAACGGCGAAATCACTCCTCCCTGAGAGAGCGAAACCATGTTTCAAACGATGCAAGGCGCATACCTGCCGGGCAACAGCACCGTCGAGCTGCGAGCGGCCGCGGTGCCCGATCCGGGCCATGGCGAAGTCCTTCTGCGAATGAAGGCGTCGACGATTTGCGGATCGGATATCCGCTGCATTTATCACGAGCACCTGGGCAAAGGCCCGGAGGGCTACCAGGGCTTCATCGCCGGGCACGAGCCGGCGGGACAGATCGTGTGCGCCGGTCCGGGCTGCCGCAGATTCCAGGCGGGCGACCGCGTCATTGTGTATCACATCTCGGGCTGCGGCGTGTGCAACGATTGCCGCCGCGGCTACATGATTTCCTGCACCAGCGCGAAGTACCGCCGCGCCTACGGCTGGCAGCGCGACGGCGGCATGGCCGATTACCTGCTCGCCGAAGAGAAGGACCTGATCGCCCTGCCGGACGAGCTGTCGTACCTGGACGGCGCGCAGGTGGCCTGCGGCTTCGGTACGGTCTACGAAGGGCTGCAGAAGATCGGCATCAGCGGAACGGATCGTGTTCTGATTACCGGTCTCGGTCCGGTGGGGCTGGCCACGGCGGCGCTCTGCCGCAAAATGGGCGCGCAGCAGGTGATCGGCAGCGACGTGGTTCCGGAACGGCTGAAGCTGGCCGCCGATCTGGGGTTGTGCGACGTGGTATTGACGGCCGGCCCGGACAACGTGAAACAGGTGCTGGACCTGACGCAGGGACAAGGCGTGGAGCGGGCCGCGGATTGTTCGGCGAACGATAGCGCCCGGGCCACGGCCATCCGCGCCACGCGCAAATGGGGGAGAATCGTGTTTTTGGGGGAAGGCGGACGCGTGGAGTTCAACCCGTCGCCGGACATTATTCACGACCAGAAGACGATCTACGGCTCCTGGGTGACTTCCACCTGGCGCATGGAGGAACTGGTGGAGCAATTGGTGCGCTGGCGGCTCCATCCGGCGGAACTGGTCACGCACCGCTTCTCTCTCGACCGTGTCGGCGACGCGTACGCGCTGATGGCTTCGGGGCGATGCGGCAAAGTCGCGGTCTGCTTCGACGAGGAGCTGTGATCGACCGGCGCGAGTTTCTGGCGATGGGTGTCAGCGCGCCAGCCGTTCTCGCGCAAACGGCGCGCCAGATCGTTCCGCCGGCAACGCGGCGCGTGGAGATTTTCGAGGATTGGAAATCCTCTCTCGGCGATGCATCCGCCGAATCGCCCGAGTTCGACGATTCCGCGTGGCCGACGGTCCAAGTCCCGCACAACTGGGAGGACTACCAGGGCTACGAGCGGAAGAGCCACGGAAATCTGCACGGCACGGCGTGGTACCGGCGGCGATTCACGGCGGATGCGGCCGGCCGCGCACGGCGGTTCTTCATCGAATTCGAAGGCGTGGGTTCGTACGCCACGGTCTGGCTAAATGGCCATCGCCTGGGCGAACACGCCGGGGGCCGCACCGGGTTCACCTTCGACTTGACGCCGCATTTGCTTTTCGGCACATCCAATGTGCTGGCGGTGCGCGCCCATCACCCGGCGATGATCGACGATCTGCCGTATGTGTGCGGCGGCTGCTGGGGCTCGCCCAACACCGAGGGGTCGCAGCCGATCGGGATTTTCCGCCCGGTGCGGCTGGTGATCACAGACCCGGTGCTCATCGCTCCGTTCGGCGTGCACGTGTGGACGCCGGAGATATCGGCGGAGCGGGCCGTGGCGCGCGCGGCCGTGGAGGCGGCGAATTACGGTTCCGCGCCGCGTTCGGTCGTGGCGCGGTGCGAAATCGCCGACGCCGCCTCGCGCGTCATTACATCGGCAACTTCTCCCGCGATGTCGCTCGATCCAGGTGCATCGCACGTCTTCGACCTGGCCTTTCCGCCAGTCTCTCGCCCCCGTCTTTGGTCGCCGGACGACCCTCATCTTCATCGCGTGCGCGCAACGCTCATGGCCGATGGCAAGCCAGTGGACACGCTCGAAACGCCTTTCGGGTTTCGCTGGATCGAATGGCCCGCGCCGGAAGAGGCCGCCAATGAAGAAGGAGTCATCGATCCGCTGAAGCTGGCGGAGAAACCGGCATCGGGGAATCGGTATTTTTCGCGGTCGACGGGCCATCCCATCGATTCCAAAATCCAGATCCAGCCGGTCCAGGTGTTCGTGCCCGCGTGCACCGCCGAAGCGGCCACGGTGCGCGTCCTCACACCCGTGAAGAATACCGGCAGCGCACCCGCCAGCGTGAAGCTTTCCTCGCACATCCAGAACTTCGCAGGCACTAAGTTCATCTACTCGATGGATGCGGAGCAGGAAATTGCTCCGGGCTCGACCTACCGGTTTGAGCAGACCAGCCCCGAGATCCGCTTCCCGGAGCTGTGGACGCCGGCGCGTCCGTACTTGCACGTGGTCGAGACCGCTGTCACCACGTCGGCCGGTCTCGATACCGCGGAAACGTCTTTCGGAATCGCGCCGGGTGAGGGCCTGGCGAACAAAGCCAATGCTTACGTGCCCGGGACTGCCGGCCAGGGCGGCGCGGGCGCGCAGTTTCTGCTCAACGGCAAGCCGTTTTTCATAAACGGCATCGGCGAATACGAGCATCTGCTCGGCAACGACCACGCATTCACCGGCGAACAGATACGGGCGCGGGTACAGCAGATAAGGGCCGCCGGATTCAACGCCCTGCGCGAGGCTCACCATCCGCACAACCTGCGCTATCTCGAACTCTGCGACGAACTGGGATTGCTGGTGTGGCCGCAGTTGGCCGCGCACATCTATTTCGATAACGACCGGTTTCGCGCCAACTACCGGCAAGGTGTGCGGGAGTGGGTGCGCGAACGGCGCAACAGCCCGTCGATCGTGCTATGGGGCTTGCAAAACGAATCGGCGCTGCCCACGGCGTTCGCCAGGGAGCTCTGCCAAAGCATCCGCGAGCTCGACCCGACGGCGTCGGCACAGCGCAGGATCGTCACCTGCAACGGCGGAACCGGAACGGATTGGAATGTCCCGCAGAACTGGCTCGGCACGTACGGGGGCAATGTCAACGATTACGGGTCGGCCGCGGCCGCGCAGCGGCTGGTGGGCGAATACGGCCAATGGCGCACCGCCGGTTTGCACGCGGAAGGCGATTGGCCGGCGAATTGGAGCCGGAAACAGGATTCCAGCCGGGTGGTTCCGGAAGAGTTGTTCACCTTTTGCCTGGAGACCCGGGTGCGGCAGGCGGAGGAGCAGCGCAACCGGTTTTGCGGCCATTTTTTGTGGCTTCTGAGCAGCCACGCCAACCCCGGCCGGTCGGAAGAGGATTGCCGCGACGGCCTGGGGTTGAACGCGGTGGGCGTGGTGAATTACAAAGGCCTGCTGACGTCCTGGGGACAGCCGGTGGATGCGTACTATATGTATCGCGCCAATTATGCGCCGGCGGATCGCGAGCCCATGGTCTACATTTGCTCTCATTCCTGGCCGGATCGCTTCGCTGGGCCGGGCTCGAAGAGCAATATCGTCGTCTTTTCGAATTGCGACCAGGTCGAGCTGTTCAACGATTATCGCGGCGCCTCGCTGGGAATTCGCGCGAAGGGAGCGCGGGGAACGCATTTCACCTGGAACAACGCCGATATCGGCTACGACACGCTCTATGCCGAAGGCCGCCGCGGAGGGCGCACGGTGGCCTCCGATATCGCGCACTTGAACCATCTTCCGCCGGCGCCAAACCAGCAGCGATGGATCGAGAGCCAGCCGGACGATACGGCACCAGCGCGCGGCGCGGAATATCTCTATCGAGTGAATTGCGGCGGCGAGGATTACGCCGACCGTCACGGCAATTTGTGGATGGCGGACCGCGACTGGCAGGCGGGCGGATGGGGGTCGCTTTCCTTCGAGGCCACGCGCTATGCCAGCCAGGACCGCATATCCGATCCGATCGCGGGCACGCGCGACGCGTCGCTCTACCAGACATTTCGCTATGGCCGCACGAAGCTGCGGTACCAATTCCCGGTGGCGGATGGTTCCTACCGCGTGGAGCTGCATTTTGTAGAACCCTGGTACAGCGCCGGCGGAGCGTCGGATTGCTCCGGCTGGCGTCTCTTCGATGTGGCGTGCAACGGGCGGACGGTGCTGCGCGATCTCGATATCTGGAAAGAAGCCGGGCATGCGCGAGCCTTAAAGAAAGTGGTTGCGGCGCGCGCCACCGGCGGCTCTTTGACCATTTCGTTCCCGCGCGTGAAGAGTTATCAGGCGGTGATTTCCGCCATCGCGATTGCGCGCGAAAAGGAGTGACATGAACCGGCGTGCGTTTCTTCAAACCAGCGGCGTATTGGCGGCGGCCGCGCAGGCAGGCCGCGGGCAAAGCGCGCCTGCCGCGACGCGCTTCCTAGCGGTGGCGGAATCACTGAAACCGAAGCTGCGGGAAACCGTACACAAGCCGGTCTCGCTGGTACGCGCCGTGGCTGACGAGGCCGCGTTTCTGCGCTGGCGGATGGAGCCGGCCGGGCCCGTGTCGCAGCTCGCAACAACTTCCCTGCGGAGGGGCGACAGCTTGATTCTGGATTTCGGTGGGCACATCACCGGACATCTCGCCTTCACGCTATCGGGGACCGGCTCGGCGGTGGATGCGCCGGTGCGTTTGAAGCTCATCTTCGGCGAGGTGCCGGGCGATATCGCCGTGCCGCTGGAAACGTATGCCGGAACGCTCAGCCGCGCCTGGCTGCCGGACGAAATTGTGAATGTCGATTTCCTTCCCCGGCGGGTCCGCCTGCCGCGGCGACACGCGTTTCGCTACGTCAAAATCGAAGTGATCGACACCTCGCCGTTTTTCGCGGCGCAATTCGCGGACGTGGAGGCCGTCGCGCTCACCTCGGCGGGGCAGGCGCCGGCGCCGCTCGATGCCCGGGTTCCCGCGCTCTTGCGGCGGATCGACGCCGTCAGCATCGACACGCTGCGCAACTGCATGCAGACGGTGTTCGAAGATGGCCCGCGCCGCGACCGGCGGTTGTGGATCGGCGATCTGCGCCTGCAGGCGCTGACCAATTCCGTCACCTTCCGCAATTTCGACCTGGTGAAGCGCTGCCTGTACCTTTTCGCCGGGCTGCCGCGGGAAGACGGCCTGGTCGCGGCCTGCGTGTATGACGACCCCGCGCCGCTTTGCGGACGGCAGTACATCATGGACTACTCGGCGCTGTATGCGGCCGCGGTGCTGGATTACGTTCGCGCAACTCAGGATATGACGGCCGCCCGCGACCTGTGGCCGGTGGTGCGGCGGCAAATGGAAATCGTCGGGAAGTTCATCGATGCCGACGGCCTGTTCGCCGATCCCAAGGATTGGTGGCTGTTCATCGACTGGAACGACCACCTCGATCGCACCACATCCATGCAAGGCGTCCTGCTGTATTGTTATCGCCAGGCCCTCGAGCTGGCGAAGCTGGCGGGCGCGGAACGGGAAGCCGCCGGGTATGCGGAGCGGATTCAGCGCATGACGGCGGCGGCGCGGCGGGCGTTCTTCGACAGCTCGCGGGGACTATTTCTCAGCGGGCGCGAACGGCAGGCATCGTGGGCGTCGCAAGCCTGGATGATTCTCTCCGGGGTGGCTTCGGCCGACGAAGGACGGACGGCGCTGAAAGCCATCGCGGAACTCCCGGACGCCGTGCGCCCCATCACGCCCTATCTCTACCACTACGTGCTCGACGCGATGCTGGCGTGCGGCATGAAAGCGCAGGCGCTGGAACTGATCCAGTCCTATTGGGGCGGCATGATTCGCGATGGCGCGGATACGTTCTGGGAAGTCTACAATCCCGCGAACCCTTCGCTTTCGCCATACGGCAGCTTATTGGTGAACAGCTATTGCCACGCGTGGAGCTGCACGCCCGCGTGGTTTTTGCGGGCGCGCGGGCTGGTGTGACGTTCGACGGGTTGAGAGCTCGTTACGGAACCGGAACTGCGTGGCGGGCGCAGAGGGCGATCCGGCATGGAGTGCTGGCGACCAGGCGGGTCAACAACCTGCCCCACATCATTCGGCCCAGAGGAGGCCATAGAGGGACACTTCAGTCAAGGCGTGAGGGCCCATCACGCGCAGATAGCGGATGACGGTTCCGGCGGGAAGATTATCGGGGCGTTCCAAGTCGGCGGAGCGCGACGCGGTCTGATCCACCACGGCGTCCCACTTCTGGCCGTCCTTCGATACCTCGATCCGGTAGCCGTGCGGACCCGCCGATGCGAAGCGGATTTTGGTGGAGTAGATCAGATAGAAGCCTTCCAGATCCACCTGCCACCAGGGGGAGCCATCGCCTTCGGCCGCCTGCCAACTGGTGGACGGATCGTTATCGTTGGCGGCGCGGGCGGGATGATCGGCGGCGGCGCTGCTCGATTGCGTGGGACGGTCGCGAGCGACGTCCGCCACCGATTCCACCGTGGAACGGAAGCCCGAGCGGTTCGCGGCCACATAGGGACGCTCGCGGACCGGCGGCGTTTTGCCGGCGATGTAAGGCGGCTCGCCTGCGGTGGTGATGGTGATCGCGGCATCCTGCAAACCCGGCGACGTCGCGCGGATCACGCTTCGTCCGCCGTAGTACGAGCGAAATTCGATGGCCGCCTGCCCCTCCACGATCATGATTTCGGAATCCGGAGCGAAGGTGATTGCGGTGCCGGTGGGGAATTCTCCGGGACCGGATTCCAGCCGCAGCGTGACCGGCGGCGAATTACTGATGCGGCGGCCCCGGGCATCGAGCACGGTGACGATCAACTGGCAATCGTCGGTACCTTCGGCGCCGCGAATCGTCGTTTTGTCCGCTTTCAATTCGAGCCTGGCCGCGGTTCCGGGCCGCGGCCATTCCGGCGGCGGAATGTGCCGATACTGGTTGCGATACCAGAACCAGCTTCGTTTCGGCAGCCGGAAGTAATCGATGATCCCTTTGAATCCTTGTTTGCCGGCGATCGTGCCGTAATCGAAGCCGCTCCAGATCGCCTGGCCGCTGCGCCAGGCGAATTCCGGCTGCGTGGCCAGGTCGGCGAAATACGGCGCATAATCGCCCGGCACACCTTTGCCGAGCGCGCCGTACTCGGACACCATG
>Ga0335078_10002640_pt1 | contig 27022 bp, 24 predicted proteins | sample Lox_Sample_32_FD_206711 | JGI IMG/M metagenome (GOLD analysis project Ga0335078, IMG submission 206711) | Soil microbial communities from Loxahatchee National Wildlife Refuge, Florida, United States - Lox_Sample_3.2 | ecosystem: Environmental > Terrestrial > Soil > Wetlands | place: USA... | reverse complement strand
TGGAAGGGACTGCGCCTTAGCCCGGCGGCTTACTTGAGCCGATTGACCTGCTGCCTAATGGCGCTTGGAGTTGCGCTTTTAGCCGCGATGTTTTTCAATCGCTTCGATCCAGCGCTGGAGTGGGGGCTGAAGCGGGCGAAAGTGGTTGCTGTGCTGACGGGAAATGGCGAAGCCTCGGCGGCGGTTCCGGCGCAATCCCCAGTTCACCTGACCGCGCTCGCGCATGCAAGGAGCGCGTCGAGCCTGCCACAGCTGGTTCTCGCCGAATTGAAATTGATGCTGAAGGGGCACCGCTGGTGGTGGTACGCAGTCGCGGGTGGATTATTCGTCGCGAGTCTTACGACGCCACTCAATGCGGTTCGCGGAGTTGCGATCGCCATTTTGATCTGGCCTGTGCTGGTGTGGTCGCAGATGGGAACGCGCGAAGGGCGATTCAACACGGCGTCACTCATTTTTTCTTCGGAGCGCTCACTTCAGAGACAGTTCCCCGCGATGTGGACTGCAGGCCTTCTGGTCGCCGCGTTGACCAACGGGGGATTGGCAATCCGATTACTGATTGCAGGAGATCGCAGCGGACTGCTGGCGTGGCTGGCTTGTACTCTTTTCGTGCCGTCACTGGCACTCGCGCTTGGCATTTGGAGTGGAACCAGCAAGACGTTTGAAGCGGTCTACACCGTGTGGTGGTACATTGGGCCGGCGCATAGCGTTCCCGGCATGGATTTCCTGGGTGCGTCGCCTGATTCTGCACGGCCATATCTTTTTCTTTCTCTCGCGGCAGCGCTGTTGATCGCGGCTTATCTCGGGCGGCGTTCCAAGCTGGCGTATGCGTAGCAAATGCGCATAGGCTTTTTGCGAAATGATGTCGGCTTTAGAATGGCTCATGCTGCCGAGCCCGGTAAACGATCTCAAAACCTTCGTGCCCGCAAAGGACGCGGAACTCTCCAAAAAGTTTTACAGCGATCTGGGCTTCACCATCAATTGGAGCAATGACCAGATCGCCGAACTGCAAATCGGCTCATTCCGGTTCCTGTTGCAGACCTTCTACGTGGCAGAGCACGCGGACAATTTCATGATGAGCCTCAGCGTCGAGGATGCGGATGCCTGGTGGGACTTCATTCAGCGGCAGGAGATCGCGAAAAAATATCCTGGCATCATGTGCAGGCCTCCGGCGATGCAACCTTGGGGAATTCGGGTGCTTTACCTGAGCGACCCCACCGGGGTTTTGTGGCATATCACGGATATGCGGAAATCCTAGAGCCTCAATGCTGAGAGTTCGTCCTTTTCTCCGGACGCCAAGCTCAGATCCGCGAACACAAATTGATCGCGCGTCACCTTCACGCCGACGGAGACTGGAATTTCACGATCGAACATTGGCCCAGCATAGGCGAAAGAGTGAAACTCGCCTTTTTCGCCGCAGGGATCGATGTTGGCAGGCAGGTCAGCAAGGAGCTCCTCATCAAATTCACGCCCAACGAATTCGGCATCGAGTTGCTTCGTGTCAACACAGGTGAGCTTGGCACGCAGTCCTGATCGAATCATGGTTCTTGCCAATTCGGGAGTGGGCCGACCCCATAAAGGGAATATTGGCTCAAGGCCAGTGCCTATAAGTTGTTTCTCACGATACGCGCGTACATCTTCCAGGAAGAGATCGCCGAAAGCAATGCCTGCAATTCCGTTGCTAGTTGCTTTCCTGCAGGCTTCCGCCATCAATCGCTCGTAATGCTCGTTCGAACAGGGCCACGGGAGATGAACGGGCCAGAGCGGCAGGCCGCAGTTGGATGCTTGAAGCTCGACTAGGTCGCGCCGCACTGCATGCATTGCGACCCGATCGGCTGCTTCGTTGAAGGTGGTCAAGAGACCGACAATTTCATGCTCGCGATTTTCGCGCAGCACATGCAGAGCCCAGGCGCTGTCTTTGCCGCTACTCCAGGAAAGAAGAATTTTCATAAGCCGACTTCGAGATCAGTGCACGGGAGACGGCGATGTTAGCTGCTTCACCAGTTCGTAGAGAAACTCCTGGCCCTCATAGAAGGACTGGACGCCCATGCGCTCATCGCGGCCGTGGGCGCGGACGTCATCGCGATCCACGAAGAAGCCCTGAATTCCGTAGCAAGGGATGCCGGCGCTCCGCAGGTATGCGCCGTCGGTTGCGCCCATCACCATCATGGGAACGACTGGAACTCCTGGCCAGAGTTTGTCGGTCTGTTGACGTGCCGCATTCATCAGGTCAGAGCGAAGCGGCGAACTGGGACCGGGATGCGGTTCACCGAGGAGCTTCAGACTGACCTGATCGTCTGCGATGACCGATTTAAGCGTGCTCTGGACGTAGTCGAGTGTGTCTTCCGGCAAGACGCGGCAGTTCACGGTTGCAGCCGCGAGTTGCGGTAATGCGTTCACCGCGTGTCCGCCTTCGAGCATAGTCGCGACACAGGTGGTGCGGAGAGTTGCATTCCAGGCGGGCGATGCAGCCGCCACGCGTTGCATGGCGTCGGGTGAGTTCTCGGCCGCTTTGGCCAGATCGTCCTTGTGGGGGCCGTTGTCGATCTTTGCCATCTGCTGAAAGTATGCCGAGGTCACAGCATTGGTTTTGAGCGGGAATCCAAATTTTGAGAGCCGGTCTAAGGCGCCGGCGAGATGATAGATGGCATTGTCCGGAACGGGCATGGAACTGTGGCCGCCCTTGTTGCGGACTTCCAACCGGAAATTGACTACATATTTCTCGCTGACCTGCAGATCGTTAGAGATTTTTTTGCCTTTGCTTTCTTCGCCCCAACCGCCTTCGTTTAAGGTGTATTCCGCCTCGATCAGATCGCGATGGTTCTTCAGTAACCACTGAATACCGCTATACGGACCGCCACCCTCCTCGTCCGCGGTGAGAGCGACAATGATGTCGCGATCCGGCTTGAATCCCTCTTTCTGATATTGAATGAGATTGGCAATCCAAATGGCGGCCTGGGCTTTGTCGTCGCTAGTGCCGCGACCATAGAAGAAGCCGTCTTTCTCGATGAACTGAAAAGGATCGGTGCTCCAATCCTCGCGCTTGGCTTCGACCACATCGATATGCGCGAGCAGCAGAATTGGCTTCGCAGTGCCCGTACCGTGATACCGGACTACGATGTTCCCTTTTGTCGGGATCGCGCCGCCGAGGAAGATGTCGGAATCGGAAAATCCTGCAGCCTTCAGGCGAGCCGCAGCCGCTTCCGCTACTGGCGTAGTGGCGCCGGTCGTATAGCCTGACTGAATCTCGACAAACTGCTTATAGATGTCGTGAGCAAGCTGTTTTTCGGAATCTGGACGCGTAGTTTGGGCACTAGCAGAAACGCTGAGCAGGATTGCAGTAAAAATGATCGACGATTTGAGCATGGGGGGAATTTTTTCACGGCAATCGGAAACACGCAACGGCTAAGACTCAGCGTATGATCGACTGTATGGGACAGTACAATAATTCCGCCGCGCACGCCCGCACATCCTCAGATCGGGCCAGAGCATCGTCTCTGCACCATGCGAGTACGCTGTTCAAGTTGCAACGCTCGGCAAAGAAAGCCGCGGATAATCTTGAGGAACGCAGGGGCAGACATTCCCGGCGGGAAGTGAAACGGCAGAACCCGAAACGCACAACCCGGTTAGCGTGAAGCCGCAAATCGTTGTCGCCGCACTCAGGCGTGAACGCTAATAGATAATTATCCGACGCACGTTGTCCCGCGTGAGCATATTGTGTGGGTGCGCGATGTGAAATTTGCAGATTTCCTGCGCGAGTTCCCTGTTAGCATGGACGGAAATTAAAGACGTCTTGGAAGATAGATTTTTGTAAATCCATTGCTCAAGCTCGGACGCTTAAGGAGTTTTCAATGGAGTATTCGAGAACAGGAAAGCTGTGGCGGGCTCTAGTCGTCTTGGCCCTGTCGGGGACTGCATGTTTCGGCGTGGCTCCCCGCGCGTTTGGCCAGGAGAATTCCACGAAGCGCGAGGCTGGGCTTGCGGCCTGGCAGCAGGTTTACTCGGTGCTGACTCATCCTCGTTGTATCAATTGCCACACGGCTACCAGCTATCCCCAACAAGGCGACGACCGGCATCCTCATTTATTTAATGTGGTGCGCGGGCCCGGAGGGAAAGGCGTGCCGGGGCTGAACTGTGGCACCTGCCATCAAGGCGCGAATGCGGACAGCACCGGCGTCCCCGGGGCGCACAACTGGCATCTGGCACCGTTGTCGATGAAGTGGCAAGACGTTAACAATCAGATTCTGCCGAGCGGTGAGGTTTGTCGATCTCTAACGGACCGATCGAAAAACGATCACCTCGATGCGGCCGGAATTTTGCGACATCACCAGACCGAACCGCTGGTGCTCTGGGCCTTTCAACCGGGCAAACGCCGCGATGGATCTGCCCGTTCTTTACCGCCAATGACACACGACGAGTTTGTAGCCGCCACCCGGACATGGGTCGAAGCTGGAGCACCCTGTCCGTAATGCGAATCGGAGGCTGATATGGAAACCTATAAGTTGACCGTCAACGGAGAGCCGAAGGAAGTCAGCGTGGATCCTGGCACTCCGTTGTTGTGGGTGCTGCGCGAAGAACTGAAGATGACGGGCACCAAGTATGGTTGCGGCATCTCGGCTTGCGGCGCCTGCACGGTGCACGTGGGTGGAATTGCGACCAGGTCGTGCGTGCTACCAGTTTCTCTGGTAGAGGGGAGAGCGATTACGACGATTGAAGGTGTCGGGAAAGATCCGGTCGGGCATGCGGTTCAGGAAGCGTGGGTTTCCGAAGACGTGGTGCAGTGCGGATATTGCCAGAGCGGCCAAATCATGGCGGCGGTCGCATTGCTGAAAAGTAATCGGAAGCCGACCGATACGAATATCGAAGAATCCATGGGCGGGAATCTCTGCCGCTGCGGAACTTATGTGCGCATTCGTCAGGCGATCAAAGCTGCTTCCCAGAAGTTGGCGTAGAGGAGAGAACAATGTCAGCGACGAGTTTGTTCCGTAAAGAATCCGGTGTTACACGTCGCAGCTTTCTGCGTGCGTCCGCAGGCGCTGCAGGCGGTTTGATGGTGGCTTTGTATTTCGATCTTCCTCTATTGGCGCAACCGGCGGCGAAGACCTACCCGCCAGATGCCTTCGTGCACATTAAGTCTGACGGCAGCATCGTGATCCAGGTGAATCGATTGGAGTTTGGGCAGGGCGTGCAGACGTCGTTGCCCATGGTGTTGGCCGACGAGTTGGACGCTGATTGGTCTCATGTAGTGCCAGAGTTGGCGCCTGCGGCGGATGTTTATAAGGACCCGATCTTTGGGATTCAGATGGTCGGTGGGTCGGGTTCGATTGCCCATTCCTTTGAGCAGTATCGCGAGTTGGGAGCGAAAACTCGCTCCATGCTGGTTGCGGCAGCCGCGGAAGAATGGAAGGTCTCGCCCGAGCAGTGCCGAACTGAGGCCAGCGTGGTTCACGGGCCCGGCGGGCAGTCGGCGAAATATGGCGAATTGGCGGAGAAAGCCGCCCAGATGCCCGTGCCAGACAAGGTGAAGCTGAAAGATGCTGGCCAATTTCGGTTGATCGGCAAGAAGACTCGACGACTAGATAGCCACGGTAAATGTGACGGTTCGCTCAAATTCGGGCTCGACCTCGATCTGCCCGGCATGAAAGTGGCGCTGGTAGCACATCCTCCGGTTTTTGGTGGATCGCCGAAATCGGTCGATGACAAAGATGCCCGCAGCATCCCCGGAGTGGTGGATGTATTTGAAATTCCCGCCACCAAAAATGGCAAAGCGATCGCGGTAGTGGCCGACAAGTTCTGGACTGCGAAACAAGCGCGCGATCGCCTGAAAATTGATTGGGATTTCACTGGGCTGGAGCAGCCGGACACCGCGCAACTTCGGGAAAAATTTAAGGAGATAGCCGCGACTCAGGGGAACATCGCAGCGTCTCGCGGCGACATAAAGGTGCTGGACGGAATCAGCGAGTCGAACCGACTCGTGGTCGAGTACGAATTTCCCTATCTCGCTCATAGCCCCATGGAACCGTTAAACACTACGATTCGCTTCGACGGGGACGGCGCAGAAGTATGGGCTGGTTCGCAATTTCAGACCATCGATCAGATGGCGGTTGCACAGACCCTGGATCTGAAACCGGAGCAGGTGACGTTTCACACAGAGATGGCCGGTGGTGGCTTTGGCAGACGAGCGGTTCCTGACTCCCATGTGCAACGCGAGGCGGCCGCTATTGCAAAGCGTTTCAAAGGCACGCCAGTAAAGCTGGTCTGGACTCGTGAAGATGACGTGCAGGGCGGCTACTATCGCCCGATGCATGCACATCGCGTCGAGATCGGAATCGGCGCCGATGGTATGCCCGCGGCATGGCGGCATGTGATCGTTGGGCAATCGATTACCGCGGGGACGCCGTTTGCGGCGATGTTGATCAAGGACGGAGTCGATGAAACCGCGGTGGAAGGGGCTTCCGACACGGCGTACGACATTCCAAACTTCCTGGTTTCGGCACACCATCCGACGGTGAACGTTCCGGTGCTCTGGTGGAGGTCAGTGGGAAGCACGCATACGGCTTTCGTGATGGAAACATTAATCGAAGAATTGGCGATCCGGGCAAAGGCGGACCCGATTGCGTACCGCCGAAAGTTGCTAAAAGCGGACGCCAAGAACCTGCGCAGCGCGCTCGACCTGATGGATGAAAAAAGCGCGGCGTGGCGACATAGTTTGCCGAAGGGTCACGCCGTAGGGTTCGCATGTCACGAGTGTTTCGGCACATCTGTGGCGTGCGCCGTCGATGTGTCGATCGAGAACAAGCGGCCGAGAATTCATCGAGTCACGGTTGCGGTGAATTGCGGAAGAGCCGTGAATCCTCTAACTGTGGAAAGCCAGTTTCAGGCGGGCGTGACTTTCGGCTTGTCGCAAGTAGTACCGCGGGGGGCCATCACGTTCAAAAATGGCATGGCGGAACAGAACAACTTTGACGGCTTTACTCCGCCCTACATGGCGGACGCTCCGGTTGCCGTGGATGTTCACATCGTCCCGAGCACCGAAAAACCAACCGGATGCGGCGAACCGCCGGTTCCAGTGATTTCGCCGGCCGTAGTCAATGCGCTGGGAAAGCTCACTGGAAAGCGCTATCGGAGTTTGCCGCTCGTCACAATCTAGCTCCACTTCAATTTTCTGGCTTCCTCTTGCTAACCGAGGGGAGTTGGCCTAGTCTAACTCGGTAACCGAGAGGAGACTTCGTGAGCAAGCCTTCGGACCTGCTGCAAGGCACGCTGGACATGCTGGTACTCAAGATTCTGGCGTTGGAGCCCATGAACGGGTGGGCCATCAGTCAACGATTGAAACAGATTTCAAGGGATGTGCTGGGCGTGAGCGATGGCTCGCTGTACCCGGCATTGCACAAACTGGAAGAGCGAGGCTGGATCGCAGCTGAGTGGCGATCAAGTGAAAACAACCGCCGCGCGAAGTTTTACTCGCTGACAGCGACAGGACGAAAGCAACTCGAAAAAGAGACGGCGAATTGGAAACGTGTGTCGGCAGCGATCGCAGGCATCGTGCGGCTCAAAGAGGCGTAAACATGGGCATACGATCGTTCTTCAATCCGGGTGCCGTCGATCAGGACATCAAGGAAGAGCTTCGCGAGCACCTCGAGCAGCAAGTTCAAGCAAACATTGCGAAGGGAATGACTGAGGAAGAAGCCCGCTACTCAGCGAAGCGCGCCTTAGGTGGGTTCACGCAAATCGAACAGGAATGCCGGGAGGCACATGGTGAACGCGTGCTTCACGATTTTGCTCAGGATTTGCGCTACGGGTGCCGACAATTGTGGCGCAACCCTGGATTCTCTGCATTGGCGGTTCTCTGCCTGGTCTTAGGAATCGGCGCGAATGCGGCTGTATTCAGTTGGATCGAAGGAATTTTGTTCCGGCCTTATCCCGCGGTCGCCCATCAAGAGAGATTGGTAGCGTTAGCGGGCACAGCGCAGGGGGAAACCGGAGCGACGGAAATTTCGTGGCAGGATTACCTGGATCTGCAAAGAAGCTGCACGTTGTGTGAGGAATTTTTCGTCAGCAAGATTACTGGCGCGACTCTCAGCATCGGGGATCATGCGGAGAGGACCACTGGAAGCCTCGTCTCGGCCAATTATTTCGACGCGATTGGAATTCATCCGATGCTCGGCCGCGGATTCCAAGCTGGTGAAGATGTCGGGAACAACTCCCATCCCATCGTGGTGATCAGCTACCAGCTTTGGCAGAATCGCTTCAAAGGCGACCCTGACATTGTTGGCAAAACCCAAAGGTTCAACAATGTCCCGCACACGATTATTGGTGTCGCGCCGAACGGATTCTACGGGACTTTTGTCGGCTGGGCGATGCAGTTCTGGGTGCCAGCGTCGATGGAAGAAACATTTGAGGGCGGCGGATACAAACTGGAGGATCGAGGAGCGCGATGGATTGAATCCTACGTGCGGCTCAAACCGGGAGTTAGCCGGGCGCAGGCGCAACAAGAAATTTCGGCGATTGCATCGAGGTTAGAAAAGAGCTATCCGGCGACGAATCGGGGGCGCGGCATCGGGTTATGGCCGTTGTGGCAAACGCCGTTCAACAATGCCGGGACGCTGCTTCCGACGTTGGAGGTAATGGTTGCGGTGGTCGCGTTTGTTCTGCTGATCGCCTGCGCCAACGTGGGCAATCTGCTGCTGGCGCGATCGTTCGCGCGGCGGCAGGAAATGTGCGTTCGCTTGTCGGTTGGGGCCAGTAGTTATCGGCTGTTTCGGCAACTCCTGACCGAAGGGCTGATCCTGTCAGCCTTAGGAACCGTGGGCGGCCTTCTGGTCGCGTATTGGTGTCGGTACTTACTAGTTTTGTTGTTGCCTGCGCGCTCTGGTGTCTCAATGTACCTGCCCGGTGAACTGGATTGGCGGGTGATGACATTGAGCGCGGGCATCTGCTTCATGGTTGCGTTGATTGTCGGATTGTTTCCCGCGTTCCAGACCCTCAATCTCGACCTGGCTGGGTCGCTGAAGGCTGAGTCTCCAACCATGGCAGGAAGCCGAAGCCGGGCGCTGATGCGATCCGGCCTGGTGGTTTTCCAGGTGTGCCTGAGCTTCATTTTGTTGGTTGGCGCGGTGCTGCTGCTGGAAAGCCTGAACAAGATTCGAACCACCAGTCCCGGATTTTCCACGACCAGCGTGCTAACTACGGGCGTTCCGCTCGTGGCGGCGGGTTATGACGATCAGCAAGCTAAAGTTTTTCAGGACGCGTTGATTGATCGCCTGGCCGGAGTACCGGGCGTGCAATCGGCGGTGTTCGCACGCGTCACACCGCTTGGATACGGCACGTACTCATCCACGCCGATCACGGTGGACGGTTATCAAGCCACACTCGAAGAGCAGCCCGCGATCGATTACAACCACGTTGGTCCCGGGTATCTCGCTACATTAGGGATCCCTTTGCTCTCGGGCCGGGAATTCACTCGGGCTGACAATGAAAACGCACCGCTGGTAGCGATCGTGAATCGCACAATGATGATGCGCTACTGGCGCGGGCAGGATCCCGTAGGGGGACGGCTTCAAATCAAAGGCGGTGCATGGGCGCGGGTGATTGGGGTGGCAGCCGACTCCAAATACGAGAGCATGCGCGAAACGCCAAGGCCGTTTTTCTATGTCCCACTGCGGCAAGACTTCGCACGGGGAGCGGTTTTGAATATCCGCACTACGCAACCGCTACAAAGCATGTTGAACATCCTCACGCGTGAAGTGCATGCGCTGGATCCAAATCTGGCCTTGTACGAGATGATCACGCTGCAAGAACAGGTGAACCGCTCCACGTCGCCGCAACTGGTGGCTGTCACCCTGGTATCGACTCTGGGAGGGTTAGCGTTGCTTCTCGCTGCAGTCGGATTGTATGGAGTGATGTCTTACGCGGTAGCGCAGAGCACCAGGGAGTTGGGATTGCGAATGGCACTCGGGGCTGGCGCCTCAAACCTGCTACGGTTGGTGATCTCCCGTGGTCTGAAGCTGACGGCAATCGGAGTCTTGTTCGGCGCGGTTGCCACTCTGACGCTCACCAGGTTGATGGGCAATCTTCTTTATGGCGTGAGCCCCTACAATCCGCTGGTTTTCGGACTGGCGCTGACCGTAATGCTGATGACCGCCGTGGCTGCTTGCCTGTTGCCGGCCTGGCGCGCGACGCACACCGATCCGGCAAGAGTTCTACGGGATTAAACAAACCTAGTCGGCTCCCGCTTCCTTTAGTTGGACCGAACCGCCACGCAGCTTTCGATTGACGAACATGCTGCCTGCGACCAGCCCGAGCACAATCGCGGCGAACAACAGCATCCACCCCCAGTAACGATCGGGATGGCGGATTACGCGAATAAAGTGGCGACCATAGTGATCGGCAACGATGGCGATCATGCTATATCGGACCGCGCGGCAAATCGCCACGACGGCAATGAAGCGGGACTTGGGATATCCGGATACACCGGCGGCCGCGAAGAGGACGCTAGTTGGAAATGGGAACGGGACAGCCGCAGATGTGGCGAGAATTGCGGTGCCCCACTCGTGGAACATGTCGAGCACACCCTGCATCTTCTTCCGATGAAATTTCCTATTCAGGTACGCCGAACCCGACTTCTTCGCGATCGCGAACGTGATGTAGGCGCCGATGATCGAGCCTGCTGTGGCAACGGCTGCGTACTCGTACCAGGGGTTGCGATGAGTCGCAGCCAGAATGGCGATCAGGATGTCCGGGCCGCCGAACGTCGGCAGCGGCGAACTATCAAGGATTGCAAGAAAGAAGAGCCCGAACGCTCCCAGATGACGCAGCGTCAGCGTCAGGCTCTGGCTGTGCGGTCGCGGTTTGGGCTTTGGCGCAAGAGCGAAGAACATGCCGGGTCGGGGTCTTGAGTAGTGTCGCAGATATTTCTATTGATTAGGATGCCTTCGGATCAAGCGGAAGCCTCGAACTCAACACGGCGGATGGTTTCGAGGGTCCACAGTGCCTCTTGAATGCGTCGTTTATCAGTCACGCGTTCTGAAGACGAAGCTACCCGGGATAGCTGAGTTCGGAGAACGACGATGGCTGAGTCCAGCTTGTCGATGACTTTCAAGCTGTCGGTTTCGAGCACAGCGGCAGTGTAGACGTCTTCCCAGTTTTGCGACATATCGAGATGCTCCTTTGGAGAGTAGGTTTGCAAGTTTATGAACCGTTTATGAATCAAACCCCGGAGGCGTGCTCGACGACGTAAAGAGTCCGTCATGAAAAGTGAATAATTGTGAGGGCAGACGCGCCCGATGATGGTTGGGGATAGAAACGCTGGGCGTGAGAAGGTTTCGAACCAGTTATACTCCGCCCCTTTTGGACTAGAATTGCACCGCAAACGAAGGATTCACCGGTCTTGATCAAGCTACCCGAAGCATTCAATGTGGCCAGCGTTATGGTGGACCGTCACGTTCTCGAAGGGAGAGCGGCGAAGGTAGCCATCGAATGCGGCGGCGACAAGGTCACATACCAACAACTGCAGCACAGAACAAATCAAGCTGGAAACTTTCTTCGAAAACTTGGTACAGGCATCGAAGAACGCGTCCTGCTGGGCTTGGTCGACAGTCCCGAGTTCCTGTACTGCTTTTTCGGGGCAATCAAGATCGGGGCGGTGGCCGTTCCGGTGAACCCCTGGTTGCGGGCGCAAGATTACGAATACCTGCTCAACGACACTCGTGCGCGGATCGCGGTGATCGGCGAAGCTTGTCTGCCGGAGTTCCAGAAGCTTTCTCGAGAGAAGCTGCAATACCTGAAGGAAATTGTGTTGGTGGGCACTCATCAGCCAGAGTTCCACAACTTTGCAGAATTGGCGGATGCAGGTTCTGGGGAACTCAGCGCCGAGCCTACCAGCAAGGACGACGCTGCTTTCTGGTTATATTCGTCCGGGAGCACAGGTCCACCCAAAGGATGCGTCCACCTTCACCATGACATGGTGGTGAGTTCGGAGATGTACGCGAAGGGCATTCTGGGAATGAACGAGTCCGATCGCTGCTACAGCGTCGCACGGCTGTTTTTCGCCTATGGTTTGGGCAATGCCGGGTACTATCCGCTGTATTGCGGGGCTACCACGATTCTTTCTCCGGCGCGGCCCACGCCGGAAGGGATCTTTGCGGATATCGGGCATTATCGTCCGACGCTTTTCTTTTCCGTGCCGACGAATTACAGCGCGTTGTTGTCGCATTCGAATTCGGATAAGAAAGACTTCGATTTATCCTGCGTCCGGTATGCGATCTCGGCTGGAGAATCTTTGCCGGCCGCAATCTTTGAGCGCTTCAAACAGCGCTTCGGCGTCGAAATTCTCGACGCGCTGGGTTCTACCGAAACGCTGCATATGGTGATCTCCAACCGGCCGGGAGAGATTCGCCCGGGATCGAGCGGTAAGGTGATTCCCGGATTTGAAGCAAGGATTGTCGACGACAGCGGGAATCCGGTTTCACAGGGCGAGATCGGCCAACTTTTGGTAAAAGCCGATTCGACCTGCACCGGTTACTGGAATCAGCACGAAAAAACCAAGGCCACCTTTGAAGGAGCATGGTTTCGCACCGGCGACAAGTATTACCAGGACGAGGACGGATACTTCTGGTATGCCGGACGCGCCGATGACTTATTCAAGGTGAATGGCCGATGGCTGAGCCCCGCCGAGGTCGAGAGCGCACTTATCGCTCATCCGGCAGTTCGCGAAGCTGCGGTGATCGCCCGTGACGATCACGCCGGACTGACCAAGCCCGTCGCATACCTGGTTTTGCAGGCCGGCTTCGCTGGCGACGAGGAACTGGTGCGCGAACTACAGGACTGGGTTGTAGAGAAGATTGGCGCCTACAAGCGGCCGCGATGGGTTCGATTTCTGCCTGACCTTCCGAAAACTGCTACCGGAAAGCTGCAGCGCTACAAACTTCGCGAGCTTGAGTCTGAGCAGAAGCTCTGATGGGACAACACGCTTTGTTGGGTCTAGCGGCGATGGTCCAGGCCTATTAAAGTGCTTGGTGCCGTTCCGGCGCTACAATATGCGAGTGTCGTCGGCACCAAAACCGCAGCCGGAAAAGAAACCGGCGGAACACCACCCGGTTCCCGAAGTCTACACGCTCGAGACCACCGGTCTACTGGTGATCGCTGGATTAATCCTCATCCTGACGCTGATCCGATACTGGCATTCGATTTCGTGGAGCGCGCGCTGAAGTGGCCTCCGAGCCCCTGCTGGTTGTAATCCTTGGTCCGACAGCGAGCGGAAAAACTGCGCTGTCTCTCGCTTTGGCCGAGCGGTTTCGCGGCGAAATTGTAAATTGTGATTCGGTCGCTCTCTATCGCGAATTTGAAATCGGCACAGCTAAGCCTAGCGCGGAAGAACAGGCGCGTGCGCCGCATCATCTGCTGGATTGCGTCGACCCGACGAGTTACATGACGGCGGGAGAATACGCTCGGCTCGCCAGGGAGAAGCTGCAACAGATCGCCAGCCGCAACAATCTGCCGATCGTCGTTGGCGGCACGGGGCTCTATCTGCGCGCGCTGCTGGAGGGTCTATTCCCGGGTCCACAACGGTCGGATGAGTTGCGTGAACGGCTTCGGGAGCGCGCGGCGAGAAAGAGTTCCCGATACCTGCACCGCATTCTGGTTCGACTCGATCCGGCAGCTGCCGCGAAGATTCACGAGAATGACGTCCCGAAGCTGATTCGCGCCATCGAGGTGTGTCTGGGGTCGCAGCAGAAGATGACGGAACTTTGGAAGCAAGGGCGGGAGCCGCTGCGAGGGTTTCGAATTCTCCGGCTGGGCCTGAATCCAGAGCGCGATGCGCTTTACCAACGCATCAACGAGCGGGCTGCCAAGATGTTCAAGCTCGGGTTGGTCGATGAAACCAGATCAATTCTCGATCACCACGGAGAACGTGCTCGAGCTCTCGCGTCACTTGGATACAAGCAAGCAACTCAGCTCATTCGGCGAGAGATCGATGAGCCGACAGCAATTCAAGCAGCCCAGCAAGCACATCGCAACTACGCCAAACGGCAGATGACATGGTTCCGTCGTGAACCGGATGTGAATTGGCTGGCAGGATTTGGAAACCGACCAGAGATTCAGAACGCAGCGATCGAACTCGTACAGCAAAGTCTGAGTTCTGATTGCGATTGAGCTGACCCGTTCAGATCTGGGCTGCCGAGTGAGCCGCTACCCGGCCCTTGGACCAGAGCTTAGCAAGCGAATGAGCGACGGATTCCAACTTCTTGAGGTCAGCGGGGGTGAAGTCTGCTCCAGCGATCGCAAGTCGCGGCGCCTTGCGTGAGATCTGAATCACGCCGGCCACCTTTCCCTGCGAGTTGATGATCGGCGCCGACATGAGCTTCTGAATGATTTGCGCGTCGAGGCCGCTGTCGCCCATCTTGACCAGTTCGAAAACACTGAAATGGTTCACCTGCGTGAAGTGGTTAAAAATCTCCGCCTTCTGCTCTTGTGCAGTGCGGGCGGCCACCGCAGAACTCGAAACTGGAATAGCTCCGGCGGCTTTTAACTCGGGTGGAAAGATGAAGTGCAAGAGTTGGCCACGGAGCTCCAGCAAGGCGACTTCGGTGATCTGGATGTGAAAAATGTCGGCAACTTTTTCGCACAAAGACTCGGGGGTCCAAGTGGACGGCTTCAGTCCCGCCAGCTGCGAAAACTCTTCCACATGATGAGGATGAAGGATGAGCAAGGAACCGGCAAGTAACCAACGTGCTGTAGCTTAGTAACGCGTTTTCAATAGCTTAGCAAGGGCTTATTTCGAGCCTTGAAGACTGACTTGTCAACAAAGTTGCCAACCGCGGGTTGTCCGTCGTTAACGTGCTATCTTCTGCTCATGCAGCGTTCTCTGATCTTGCTGGCGTTCGTGTGTCTACTTGGATCTCTAACATTCGGCAAAGAAAAGTTCACCGCTCCGGGTCCCGTGCGTCTCGATCATGAGGGAGAGAAATGGGCCGAGAAAACCCTCCACAAGATGTCCACGGAAGAGAAAGTCGGCCAGTTGTTCATGATCTGGTGCCGGGCAGAATTTTTGAATGTGAACAGCCCGCAATATCTGCAACTGCGGGACACGATGAAGAAGTATCACATCGGCGCATTTGCCATGACGGTGCGGTGGGACCCTCCTTTTCTTTATCGCAATGAACCGTACGAGGCGGCGGTGCTGCTGAACCATCTGCAGCAGGATTCGAAGCTGCCGCTGCTGATCGGGGCTGATTTCGAACGCGGGCTCACGATGCGGCTGCATGGGGCGACCGAATTCCCGCACGCAATGGCGTTTGGCGCCGCCGGAAAAACGGAGTATGCCGCAGCTTTTGGCCGGATCACCGCTCAGGAGTCCCGCGCGATCGGCGTGCATTGGAATTTCTTTCCGGATGCGGACGTGAATTCGAATCCGGCGAATCCGATCATCAATACCAGGTCGTTCGGGGAGAACCCGCAGCAAGTGGCCGATCTGGTGACGGCTTACATCCGCGCGGCGCAGGCCAACGGCATGATGACCACGGTGAAGCATTTCCCGGGACACGGAGACACGGCGACGGACTCTCATCTTGGGGTGGCACAGGTGACCGGAGATCAGGCACGCCTCGATTCGGTGGAACTGCCGCCGTTTCGGCAGGCAATCGCGGCCGGAGTTGATTCCGTCATGGTGGCTCACGTCAGCGTTCCTTCGCTCGATCCGGACCCGGATCGAGTTGCGACGACTTCGCCGGCAATCGTTACCGGCCTATTGAAAGATAAGCTCGGATTTCATGGGCTGGTGGTAACCGATGCTCTCGACATGGCCGCCCTCACTCGCCTTTATGCGAATAATACCGGGCGCGCTTCTGTGGACGCGTTCAAGGCTGGCAGCGACGTCTTGCTGCTGCCAGTGGACCTCGATTCGGCTTACAAAGCCATGTTGCAGGCCGTAAAGAGCGGTGAAATTTCGAGTTCGAGACTCGACGAGTCCGTCCTTAAAATATTGAAAGCAAAGGCTTCTCTGGGTCTCCATAAGCACCGGGAGGTCGACCTCGACGCCTTATCGGAAATGATCGGGCGGCCTGAGAACGAAGCCTTAGGGCAGCAGATTTCGGACGATGCCGTGACCCTGGTTCGGGACAATGGCAAACTTTTGCCGCTTAAACATTCGGGAACCGAAGAGGCCGGACTTCCGTATCAGAAGACAGCGGAAGTTCGCAACGACGTCGTTGCCGTCATTTTTTCGGAGGACGTTCGTCTGGATGTGGGCCGGACGATGGAGCACCAGATCCGAAGCCGCGTTCCGGATGCGAACGTAATGTACGTCGATTCGCGGATCGCGCCTGCGATGTCAGACCAGGTTCTTATGGCGGTGGATAAAGCCAAGTCGGTGATAGCCGCTGTATTCGTGGTGCCTACGGCAGGACGTGTGCTGCAAGGGCCGAACGGTCCCTCCAACTCGGTGGCTGTTTCCGATGCGAATGCCGTTCTTCTTCAAAAGATTCTTGATCATGCCGCCGACCGAACGGTCATGCTGGCAATGGGCAATCCTTATTTAGCGGAGGATTTCCCCGCTGTGCAGAACTATGTCTGCACCTTTTCGAATGCCGGAATCTCCGAAATCAGCGCTGTGAAGGCATTGTTTGGGGAAACTGCCATTCATGGGCGCTTGCCAGTCACGATTCCGAACATTGCACAGCGCGGGGCCGGAATCGAGCGCCCCATGCAGGTGGCGGAAGGGAGGTCTCATCATGCTCAGCCATAGAATTGTCGGCAATAAATTTGCGCTGACAATTGTCGCCGCAAGCTGTCTCGTACTACCGGCTTGCTCGGTCAGTGTCAAAGATCACGACAACGGCGAGAACAGCAAAGTCGATATTGAGACTCCGATCGGCGGGATCCATGTCGACGAGGGTGCGGACGTCCGCGATACCGGTTTGACCGTTTACCCTGGAGCGCGGCAGAAACAAAAAACCAGCGACGGCGACAGCAAGAGCGCGAACGTCAATATCTCGAGTGGCTTGTTCGGCGTGAAGGTGGTTGCCATTGAGTACCAGTCGGACGATCCCCCGGACAAAGTCCTAAGCTTCTATCGGGATCAGATGAAGAAGTACGGTTCCGTCCTCGAGTGCCACACGGACAAGCATGGTGGGGATCTGGATGTTCATGCTGGTGATAAGCACGACGAATCTCGTCCGGTGAGTTGCAATGGGGATAATCACGGAAACGTGATTGAACTGAAGACTGGAACCAATGACAACCAACATTTGGTTTCGGTTGAACCGGAATCCAAAGGTTCCGATTTCGCGCTGGTGTATATCAAGACTCGCGGCAAGCGGGAAGGATCGATCTAAGAGGTCGTTATGGCACTCTCTCGGTTAAGAAGATCGCTGCTGATGTTGGGTTTGGCCATAGCAGTTTCCGTCGCATTCACCCTCAAGGTACACGCGCAGAACGACTCCGATCATGGCAAAGGGCTCGACATCAAGAGTTCCTACGGCGATGCACACGTTGGAAATGACGCAGACCCGAGGGAAACCGGATTGCCCGTGTTTCCTCACGCAAAGCTCAGGAGGCACGACGATAGCCGTAACAGCGCAAACTTGTCGATTTTCACGACAGGATTCGGGATCAAGTTGGTCGTGCTGAACTACGATTCCGAGGCCGCGCCAGATAAGGTTGTCGCCTACTACCGGGATAAGCTGAAGAAGTATGGAAAGGTATTGGAGTGCCACCAAAAGGACAGCAAAAGCGACCTCAACCTCTCGCAGGACGATCAGGATTCCGGAAAAACAAAGGAATTGAAATGTGAGGGGGACGACAGCGGTCCGGTGGTGGAACTGAAAGTTGGCACCGAGGAAGATCAGCACATCGTGGCTATCGCGCCAGCCGAAAACGGCGACGGCTCAACGTTTGCTCTGGTTTACCTTCACACTCGCGGCAAGCAGGGAGACATCTAAAAGTATCAACCGGGCAGGATGCTGGCCCCCCTGCTCCTTATCTACAGGCGTCCCTTTCTTGCACCTTGCCCCCCTGTCCCTGTACTTTGAAATCTAGTGGAACATCCGTGCCATCAATGCAATGCGGCAGTCGAGGACGGTACCGCGTTCTGCCGGCAGTGCGGCGCTCCCCAAATTCGAGTAGGCGGCCAGGAATTGGCGTTTCCGCCTACGGCTACGGCGCAGTCTCCTTATTTGCCCAGCGGCGGAATTCACTGGTCGCGGGCGCTGCCTTCGGCAACCCTGGCGGGGCTCATTGCCGCCGTTCTGATGTTCATTCCGCTTGGAGCCTTTGGCTTGGGAATGATCGCGGCGGGAGTGCTGGCCGTTTTGTTTTACCGTCGGAGAGATCCGGGAGAAAATCTCAGTCCAGGCGCCGGCGCGCGTCTGGGTGCGGTAAGCGGCGTGATCGGGTTCGCAATTTTCTCGGTGTTTACTGCAGTGGAGGTATTGATCTTCCACAGCGGGGGCGAGTTGCGGGCGGCGCTGATCGAAGCGGTTGAGCAGTCGGCCGCACGCGCCTCCGATCCCCAGGCCCAACAGATCCTGGATTACCTCAAGAGCCCTCCCGGCCTGGCGTTAGTGATGGGGGCTGGTCTGGTGGTGATGTTCTTCATTTTCATAATCTTTTCCAGTCTTGGAGGAGCCCTGGGAGCGCTCCTGCTACGGCGCAAAGATAAGATTTAGAGATGTTTGTCCTCCCTTGCCCGCCGGTGCTCCGCCCGCGTATCATGCAGCGTTCATGAGTCCACGACCCTCAGCCCGCCCAGCTAACCTGAAAGAGAAATCCCAGTTGATGTCGGCGTCGGAAATCGAGCGCACTCTGGTCCGGTTGGTGCACGAGATTATCGAGAAGAATGGCGGCGCGAATGAACTTGGGATCGTGGGTATCCGGCGGCGCGGAGTGTTCATCGCCCAGCGGCTGGGGGAAATGATCCAACGGATCGAGAAGGCCGAGGTTCCGGTCGGGACCCTGGATATCTCGCTCTATCGCGATGACCTCTCAACAGTAGGTCCGAAGCCGGTGGTGCAAAAGGGTGAAATTGGTTTTTCGATTACTGGCAAGAAGATCGTACTGGTCGACGACGTCTTGTACACAGGCCGGACAACTCGAGCCGCGCTGGACGCGCTTTTCAGTCACGGCCGCCCGAAGCAGGTCCAGCTTTGCGTGCTGATTGACCGCGGCCATCGTGAACTGCCGATTGAGGCGACGTTCGTCGGCCGAAAGGTGCAGACCACGCAGCGGGAGATCATCGAAGTAAAACTCCGCGAACTGGACAATGCGGAGAAAGTTCTGCTGGTAGAAAAGCAATCTTAAACGGACGACTTTGGCACGGGCTGTCGTCCTGGACCACCGATCAGGTTTGGAATGACCAAAGTTGCGCGCGGTTCCCTGCTCGATATCGAACACCTCGCCGTCGCCGAAATTTCGGCGCTGCTGAACCTGGCTCGGCGGATGAATCCACAGAAGCCCAGACCGTTGCTTCGCGGCAAGCGCGTGCTGCTTCTCTTTTACGAAGCATCGACTCGTACCCGGAGTTCGTTTGAAATTGCCGCGAAGTCGATGGGAGCGATGACTACACTCGTGCTCTCGAGCGGGTCCAGCATCGAAAAAGGAGAGTCGCTGCTGGATACGGGTTACACGCTGCAGGCGGTGGGAGCCGATGTCATGGTAATCCGGCACCCTTCCGCGGGCGCGCCGCTGTTAATGGCCTCGCACTCCAATGTGCCGGTCATTAACGCAGGCGATGGCATGCACGAACATCCATCGCAGGCCCTGCTGGATGCGTACACGATCCTGCGGCACAAAAAGACGCTCCGCGGGCTGAAGGTAGTCATCATCGGTGACATTTACCACAGCCGGGTGGCAAGGTCGGCGATTCATCTACTTTCGAAATTCGGGGCGCAGGTCACGTTATGCGGTCCGCCGGAATTTTTGCCCGATCTGGCAGCCTGTCTCGCGCCGGGCTTACAGATTACGCGCAGTGCGGAAGAGGCGATCCGCGGCGCCGACGTGATTACGGTCCTGCGGGTTCAGAAGGAACGGCTGGCGGGGATGAAGATTCGCCTGCAGGACTACATCGCGCGGTATCAAATGACGATGTCTCGTTTGAAATTGGCCAAGAAAGATGCGCTGGTCATGCACCCGGGGCCGATCATTCGTGGGTTGGAATTGACATGGGAAGTGGCAGACTGTCCGCAGTCCGTGATCGTCGAAGAAGTAAAAAATGGCGTACCGGTGCGAATGGCGATCTTAGCGAAGGCAGCGGGAAAGGCTCGATAAGAGCCATCTTAATCATTCATGGCACAAGGTAAGTCCAAACCGAACTCGATCCTGATCAAAGGCGGGCACGTCATCGATCCGGCTGCCGGCGTGAATGGTGCGATGGACGTGTTGCTCCGCGATGGCCGCGTTGCGGAGATCGCAGCTCCGAATAAGATTCGCGCGAGTGCCGACGAAAACTTCAACGCGCGTGGACTGGTTGTTACTCCCGGATTCATCGATCTGCACGTTCATCTTCGCGAGCCAGGGCAAAACTATAAGGAGACTATTGCAACGGGGACAGCGGCAGCGGCGGCCGGCGGCTTCACTTCCGTCTGCTGTATGCCGAATACGAGTCCAATCGTGGACTCGCCGGAGTGGGTGACGTGGATTCAGCAGCCCCAACGCGGTGCGGTAGTGAATGTTTTTCCCATCGCAGCAGCGACCCAGTCGAGCAAAGGCGCCGTGCTGACGGACTTTCGCGGATTACAAAGGGCTGGAGCGGTGGCAGTAAGCGATGATGGCCGACCGATTTTGAGCGAAACCATCATGCGGGAAGCGCTGCGGCTCGCCTCCGAGATCAATCTGCCAGTGATTCAGCACGCGGAAGATACACGGACGACTGAGAACTGCTCGATGAACGAGAGTGCGACGTCGTTTCGCCTGGGTTTGCACGGAATGAAGGTGGCGGCTGAAGCCTCGATCGTGGATCGCGACGTTCACATGGCCGAGCAATTCACCGGAGCGCGATTGCACGTTGCCCATCTCTCGACGGCCGAAGCGCTGAAAGCAGTGCGTCGCGGGAAGCGCGGCAAAGGCCGGGTGACTTGCGAAGTCACGCCGCATCATTTCACGCTTACGGATAGCGATGTCGGCGATTACAACACGAACTGCAAGATGAATCCGCCACTCCGCTCGGAGTCGGATCGCGAAGCGCTATTGGTAGCTATGGCCGACGGCACCGTCGACGCGATTGCCACGGACCACGCTCCTCACGCGACGCACGAGAAAATTATTGAGTTTGAAAAGGCATCGTTCGGTATTACAGGGCTCGAGACTGCACTGGCGTTGGCCATTTCTCGCTTAGGCGCGCAACGGATTCCGCTGAAGAGGATCGTGGAACTCTTCACGGCTGGTCCTGCTCGCGTGCTGGATTTACGCGGACGCGGAACGCTGGCACGGGGAAGCTATGCCGATGTGACGATTTTCGATCCGAAGAAACGCTGGACCTTCGACGTGACGAAGTCGCGGTCGAAGTCCCACAACTCGCCATTTGATGGATGGCAGCTAATGGGCAGGGTCATCGCGACGATCGTAAGCGGACGGTTCGCCTACCGATCAGACTAGTTCCACTTCGATCTTCTTCGCTTCGGGATCCATTTGGGTAATTCGAAAACTGCGAATCTGACCTTCGCGAATTTCCTCCGGCTCGGCAACGGCGGCAGCCGCGCCACCTTTCCACCGCGACTGCAGCATCGAAGTGAGAGAGGCCAGATCTGCCTTAGGAGCGTTGACCGTGCTCGCCTTCGCGGTCTTGGAAGCCGGAATTCGGCAGGTAATCTGAATTCCTTCTCCTAGTTCGACGCGCGCGGAATCGCCAGTAATCTCGATCACCCTGCCGCTGACGGTATCACCTTTTTTGTGTTCCACGACGTATTCGTCAATGCTGGTCGGAGCCATTTGCTTAATGCCGAGCTTCAAGCGGCGCTTCTCAACATCCAGTTCGAGCACCTGCGCTTTGACCGCCTGACCAACCTTGAAGACGTCTTGCGGATGATTGATGCGCTTCTCCGCGCTGATGTCGCTGACGTGAATCATGCCCTCGAGTCCCTCGGCTAATTGCACAAATGCACCGAATTTTGTGAGGCTCGTGACCGGGCCTTCGACAACGGAACCTAACGGAAATTTCTTGTGGGCGTCGGCCCAGGGATCGCCGAGAGCTTGTTTCAGGCCGAGAGACATGCGCCGCTCCGCGGGACTAACACCGAGAATGATGGCTTCGACGATTTCGCCCGGCTTGACCAAGTCGCTCGGCTTGCGCACTTTCTTGACCCACGACATCTCGGAAACGTGGATGAGTCCCTCAATGCCGGGCTCAAGTTCCACGAAGGCGCCGAAATCCGTGACACGCGTGACCGTGCCGCGAACGCGCTCGCCAATCTTGTATTTTCCCGAAACAGAATCCCAGGGATGCGGCAGCAATTGCTTCATTCCGATCGAGACACGCCGCTTTTCCTGATCGATCTTGAGAATCCTGGCGTCGACCTGCTGCCCAAGCGAGAGGACGTCGGAAGGCTTGTTGATCCGGGACCAGGAAATATCGCCGACATGCAGCAATGCGTCCACGCCGCCAATATCGACAAAGGCGCCGTAATCCATAAAGGAGCGCACAGTACCGCTCACCAGATCGCCTTCTTTCAGTTCCGAATAACGGCGTCCCTTGGCCGCCTGCTCTTCCTCTTCGAGAACGGCGCGGCGATCTACGACAACATCCTCGTCGGCAGCGTCGAGCTTGATGATCCGGCACCGGATTTCCTGCTCGACGAGTTTCTCCATCTCCCCAGCATCCCGGACGCCGCTCCGCGAAGCAGGCATGAAGGCCCGAATTCCCACGTCTACGCTGAGGCCGCCCTTCACCACTCCAGTGACGGTTCCGAGGATCGTGGTCTTAGCGTTGAAGGCGCGCTCGAGCGCTGCCCAATCCGCAGGCCGGGCCGCTTTACTGCGAGTGAGTTGGTAATAGCCCTCAGGGTCACGGCCTTTAATCGTGACCAACAGGGTTGCGCCGGGTTTGACCGAATCGCGGTCTTTGCCCAATTCGGCGATCGGCAGAATGCCCTCAGTTTTCAGGCCGACGTCGAGGTAGACAGAGTCGCTTGAAATCGAGACTACTGTACCTTCGCGGCTGCCTTCGACGGGCTTGGTGGTGTGGCTCTTCTCGAACTGAGAGAGGATATTTTCGAAAGACTCGTTCGTTTCAGGGATAGCTGGAGATTCAGGGATGTTTTGGTTGGGCATGTCGGATCAGAATGCGTGGAATACGCGCTATCCAAGGATACCATCGCTGTGTGCCTTGCCGCGGAGCGATCACCACTACCTCAGCCAAGGTGCGACGCAGTGAATGTCTCCGTCTCTTTCCCGAATTGATACTTTCGTAAGGACCCGATGTGACTTCGATCACTGATCAAGGCACTGCTGGTTCATAAACTTTAGATAATCTTGGTGACAGTCGGCCTGGACAGATCGATTTGAAGGAATTGCATGGCTTCTCGAATTTCGGCCGTGTCTGACAACTCGGAATGGAAGCAGGCGTACCTGGCTGCGGTCCTGGAAAAGAACCGAAGCACAGTGCTTGGCCTGATTGAGACGGCGAAGCGGAAGCTGCAATCCCGCCATTTCGAACTGATGGCTGGCGGCCTCGTTCCCTGCGACGAGGAAGAAGCGATCCACGATGCCTATTATCTACTTAAGGCACTGGAAAGCAGCTTGCCTTTCCGCCAAGACCTCCTCAGTTGAGCGATCCGGTCTTCACGGCGTAATCTCAAATATCACACCCTGGTTGTCGCTCCCTCCAATGGTAGCCGTGCCGAAAATGTTTCCGTTCGAATCGACCGCAACGCTGCCATAGGGCAAACCGCCTTCATTGCCGCCTGGGAAGTCGTACAGGTCAGTAAACGTCCAGCCACTGCTGCTATGGGTTAGCTTGAATACCGAGCCCAAACCATTCGCGCCTGCCCCGTTAGTCGTGCCATAAAGATTGCCCTTGGCATCCAGAGTGAGCTTGTTGTACGGACCGTAGTAAGTGCTGAAGCTGTAGAGCGTGGTAAAGGTCCAAGTTGCGCCGGATGGGGATAGTTCATAAACCGTGCCGCCACCGTCGGCCCCGCCGAAGAAAGTGCTGCCGTAAACGTTGCCGGCCTTGTCGAGGATCACGCCGCCTGTAGGGTTCTGGCCGTCATCCAAGCCTTGGAAGGTGTAAAGCACGGTCTCGGTCCAACCCGATCCTGACGGTGACAACTTGAAGACAACTCCGTCCCCGTTTGCTCCTCCTAACGACGTGGTGCCGTACAGATTGCCCTGACCGTCAACGGTGACGCCGGATACGGGATTGAAACCGTCGTTGCCTCCGGTGAAGCTGTAGATCACGCTTTCGACTCCGGCACGTGTTATTTCGAAGACCGTCCCATTGTCGTAGGCTCCTCCCAGGCTGGTCGTGCCGTAAGAATTTCCGGCCGAATCAAAGGCGAGGCCGCCCAAGGGCTGCGCACCATCGGTCCCGGTGCCAAATGAATGGACAATGACTTCCCCAGAAGGGCAGGAACAGACTGCAAAAGCGGTCCCGAAGTATCCACCACCCTCGGTGGTTCCGAACAAGGCGTGATTCGGTCCCATAGCAAGAGAGCCGAAACCCGGACCCGACCCGTCCGACTGGCCACGGAAGCTGTGCAACGAGGTATACGTCCAAGAAGACCCATTAGGCGAGAGGCTGTACACGCTTCCGGCGCCATATTTTCCACCGAGATAGGTTGTGCCGTAAAGATTTCCGGAGTGGTCGAGGATTGGGCCTCCGTAAGGATCCGCCCCATCCGTGCCTTTGTTGGTGAAGTTATGGATCACTTGATAGGTCTGCGCCTGCGCCGGCTTAGAGCCGACCGCGATTAGAAACAGCAGGAATAAAGACGTGAGAAGCACCGGGGTCAGCGGCTTTACCGAAGCAAAGCGGCCTGTATGAGATTGCACCGTGAGAGATCCTCCTTCGTGGATATGGCTGGCCAACTCGGCCAAGACTGCGGGCCAATATTATGCACCAGGACGGGAGCGCCTGGCGTGGTCAGGGACGGATTGTCTTACCGTGTGATGTCGCCAAGGAAAAATTATTCCGGAGTCTTGCACCAGGCACACACCATCGATGCCACGGCCATGGCGTAGCCGATGGCATTCATTTCGGCGCGAACGCGACCGGGAAGCGAGTCAATGTCCAACTTGTCCGCGCCGGGGATTCCGTATTCGATCGCTTTAGGCAGAAGATTCGCCATCGTGTCAGCTACATACTGGTAGAGCGGCGAATCGTCGTGCCCATCCATAACGGCTTCGAAGCGCATTTCCGGCACCGGCAACCCAGCAGCCGGGAACACGCGATGCAGACGCGGTCCGAGGTCCACGTGGGCGCCCGAGCGCCGCAGTGTCTCGATTATGCAACTGATGGTGGTTTTGGTCGTGCTCTCAGGACCTTCGAGTGGCCGAAACCACGGTTCGATGAATGCAGCGATACCGCCGGGGCGGAGATGTTTGGCCACCTGGGCCAGCGCCACGGCAGGATCAGCCTGATACATGAGCACGAGGCGTCCGACGACGGCATCGAGCGGCCCGTCAGGTTGGTAGTGGGCGAAATCGGAATGAACGAAAAGCACGTTGTGAAACCGTGCCTCAATCGCACGCTCGCGGGCGTGCTGCATGGCGTCATGATCGAGATCGAGGCCGATGACGCGGCCCTTTGGGCCGACCATCTCCGCCAACAGCATGGCGACATCGCCGGCTCCTGAGCCGAGATCAAGCACGGTCATGCCGGGGCTAATGCCGGCATCCGAAAACAGCCGGCGAGTCATGGGCTTCATGATTTCCGCTTGCCGTGCCAGACGGGCATACTCCTGCGGCGACCGGCCCAACGCGTAGTGCTCGTGTGCAGCGCTCATAGTTCAGCCTCGTGAAAGTCGAGACATTTTATACGGGCTTGGGACGATGGCGTACGAGGGCAGCGACGGCAGATCGAGTTGGGTGGTGGGAAATGACCGTGTCCGAAGACGTCTAGTGGGAATCAGCGCGAGTGCGACAATCAGCCTCTGCACTTCAGATTGGGTGAAAGGATATCGATGGCTATTTGTCGTACCGCGGTGCTGGTCGCACTTTTCGCTTGTGCGATTGGGCTGACCACGTTTGCCGATCAAAGTCGAAGCGACAGCAGCCAAGACATGGATCGTTCCATCAAGCCAGGAGACGATTTCTATCGCTATGCCAATGGGGGATGGCTTAGGACGGCGATCATCCCGGCGGGTCAGTCGACCTTCGATACCCGGGCAATGCTTACGGCGAAAACCAGCCAGCGAGTACGCGATCTCATTCAAGGGGCGGCGGCGGACCACTTCGCCAAGGAGAGCGCTGCGCAGAAGGTCGGCGACTACTATGCCAGCTTCATGGACAAGAACAGCATCGAGGCCAAGGGGATGGCGCCCTTGGCCGACGAAATGTCGTTGATTTCAACGATCAGGGATAAGGCGGCGCTGTCAGCTTATCTGGGCACCACGCTGAATAGTGAAGTGGACGGTCTCACAGGGAATGCCGACCATGTATTCGGGGTGTGGGTGAATCAAAGTTTTACAGACCCGGACCACTACTACTTCCACCTGATGCAGGGCGGCCTCGGCATGCCGGACCGCGATGACTACCTCGACCAGTCGCCGAAAATGGCCGCTTTACGCGGCCAGTATCAGTCGCATATCGCCGCAATGTTGAAGCTGGTGGGTGTCGAGGACGCAGAGACGAAAGCAGCGAGAGTCTTGAGCTTCGAAATTGGGATCGCTCAGGCTCACGCTCCCGACTCGGACGCCGCCGACGTGTTCAAGCAGAACAACCCGTGGAAACGCACTGAGTTTGCGACCAGGGCACCGGGAATGGATTGGGACGCCTATTTCAAGTCGGCCGGCGTGGCCGATCAATCCGAATTTGTAGTTTGGCAGCCATCGGCCGTGACCGGCACTTCGGCTCTGGTCAGGAGCGAAGACATCAA
>Ga0335078_10002639_pt1 | contig 27023 bp, 27 predicted proteins | sample Lox_Sample_32_FD_206711 | JGI IMG/M metagenome (GOLD analysis project Ga0335078, IMG submission 206711) | Soil microbial communities from Loxahatchee National Wildlife Refuge, Florida, United States - Lox_Sample_3.2 | ecosystem: Environmental > Terrestrial > Soil > Wetlands | place: USA... | reverse complement strand
ACCACGTCTACTGCGCCCCGCTTCCCGTCTCACCCCTCCTGCTCGTACGCGACCACCCTGCCGGCCACCCCGCCACCCGGGGGCAACTTCGCCGCCGCGGTGGGGGCGATCCACGCCGCTGCTTGCACTTGGGTCCCTCGGGGCTCACGAACGGACCGCGAGCACATCGCGCGACGAACGGGCGCCTTCGCAAGACCGCGTTAGCTCGCTCCGCCGGGACATCGCGATCAACTTCTAGATGACCCGCTATCGGGAGTGACCGCCGCTACAGGTTCGGTTTTGAATTGCGCGTCTAGTTTGCGGAGGCGACGTGCCAGGCAGCTGAGAGAGCCCAGCACAACCTCGAGCGCCGTTTCCAGAGGCGGGAGATGAATCGAAAACGCATGCCGCGACGGTCACCGCCGTCCACAAACCACCCCCCAGGCACAAGGGCCCGAGGATGTCCTCGCCGAGTTACCGTGTCCAAACCGCGACCCCGGGCGCACAGCATTTGGGCCTGGGCAGGGGCACGCGTCGAGAAGAGAGCGCGGAAGAGGGAACGGAGGACAACGGCAAGTTCACGTTTGTAGCCAAGGACTCGTGGGGCCACCATCGCTAAGGGCATCCGGCGAGGGTGAGATGAGACGCGCGACAGGGTTCTCTCCGCCAGAAACGAGTACCGGCACTGCTTCCATTGCCGGCACTGGTTGACCTTCGACTACTGGTCTACACCCGCTGGGTCATGACGTGCCGGTCACTTGCTCATGCCCCCGCCGATGACCAGGAGCAACTCCTGCTGCTCGAGCGGAGGGTCCGCGGACTAGGTCGGACAATCCGTGCAGCCGAGTCCGCGCGAGGTTTGGATCGGCGGACTAGCAGCTAGGAACGGGGGCGCCCCCTTGGGTGCTGCCGGTCAGATAATGCCTCGTACCTTGTCGAAAACTCCGTAGTAGAGGCCCAGTAGTGCGTAGGTGATGAAGGCCAGGTTCGCGCCGATATTCATTCTGCATGCCTCACTGCTGCCCCTCAACCTGCGCCGGCTTCGCCAGGCCTCGGCGAGGGGCATGGCTCACCCGGCATCTTCCGAGTAACAAGCCCTAGCTTGTCCCCACCGGGTTTCGCTCATCCTGCCGTCGCAGGGGCGAGGAGGCAGGATCCGCCGCCGCTTCGCGGGGTGTCGAGTAACCCAGTGGCCGAGCGGACAAGGCCCGAGCCGGGCCGGGAGAGGTGGCTGACCCGAGAGCTATATGGTTCTGCGAAACTGGGAGTAGCCTTTAGTCTCTGACCGGTCGTTGCGTGAATGACCTGAATCCTGCACCCAATCGATATCTCCTTGAATGACGGCACAGGTTGTTTGCCTCGGGTTTGCTCAAAGCGGACCAAGTTATTGGACGTTGTTCCGGTCCCTTCCGTCCTTCTCGTGCGGTGCGTGGGGCGGCAAGTGCGGGGAGCTATCGCGTAGTGGTCGTATGCTCCGCCCAGTCCATGCTCCTCCCCACGGCCTTCTGCCACCCAGCGTAGAGCGCACGCCGTTTCTTATCGTCGATCTGTGGCACGAATCTTCTGTCCAACTCGAAGGTGCCCGACAGATCGTTCTGATCCTTCCAAAACCCGGTCGCGAGTCCAGCCAGGAAGGCGCAGCCTCGGGCTGCGGCTTCGACGATTTTCGGTCGCATGACCGGCGATCCGAGAAGGTCAGCCTGGAACTGCATGAGGAAATCATTCTTTGCCGCCCCACCGTCCACCCTCAGCTCCAGTTCGCTAATACCAGAGTCTTTCTGCATCGCCTCGATGACATCCTTCATCTGGTATGCCATCGATTCCAGGGCGGCGCGAACGAGGTGGTTCCTGTTGGCTCCCCGCGTGAGGCCCACGATTGCGCCCCGCGCATAAGGGTCCCAATAGGGAGCAGAAAGACCGACAAAGGACGGGACAAAATAGACACCGTTGGTGTCAGAGACCTCCCGCGCGCACGCCTCACTCTCTTCGGAGGTTCTGATGATCTTCAACTCGTCGCGTAACCACTGAATTGAGGCACCGACAATGAAAAGTAGCCCTTCCAATGCGTATTCCACGGTGCCGTTGAGGCCCCACGCAACCGTGGTGAGCAGACCACGCGTGGAGGGGATAGGCTTCTCTCCTGTGTTCATGAGGAGCGAGCCGCCTGTACCATAGGTGGCTTTCGTCATGCCTGGTTTGAAGCAGGCTTGCCCGAAGAGTGCACCCATTTGGTCCCCCACGGCGGACGCAATCGGGACCTTTCCGCCAAACAGGCTCTCTTCCGTCATGCCGTAGACAAAGCTCGTGGGCGCGAGCTTAGGCAGGATAGCGCGTGGGACGTCCAGCTCACCGAGGAGCCGGTCGTCCCAATCCAGCGTCGTGATATTCTCCAGCAGAGTGCGGGACGCATTCGAGTAGTCCGTCACGTGTACTCTGCCCCCAGTGAGGTTCCAGATGAGCCAGGAATCGATCGTGCCGAACGCTAGCCCGCCCCTCTCGGCTCTCTGACGCGCTCCGGGCACGTTGTCGAGGATCCACTTGATCTTGGTGCCGGAGAAATATGCATCGATGATCAGGCCGGTGGTCCGCGCCACGTATTCGACCAGTCCCCGGGCCTTGAGCTCGTCGCAGATGTCGGCGGTGCGGTGATCCTGCCAGACGATGGCATTGTATATCGGCTTCCCGGTCGCCCTGTCCCAAATGACAGTCGTCTCTCTCTGGACCGCGATCCCGATTGCCGCGACATCCTCTGCAGTCGCAGAAGCCTGCGCGAGGGCACGCCGCGCCACCGCAAGCTGGGTCTCCCAGATCACGCGGGGGTCGTGCTCGACCCATCCGGGGTACGGGTAGATTTGAGAAAACTCTTGCTGCGCGACGGAGGCTATCTTGCCCTCATGATCAAAAAGAATTGCTCTGCTGCTGGTGGTGCCTTCATCGAGAGACAGAACGTACTTCTTCGCGCGCATGGCTGCCTCCCTACCCCACGGCGTTAGCCCAGGATCATGGTCTTCAACCCGCGCCCCGAGGCGGCGTATTCAAAGGCGGCACCTATATCGGCGAGAGCGAATGTTCTACTCACCAGGGGCTTGAGGTCGACCCGCTTCTCCGCCACCATGGTCATGCACTTGAAGTAGTCGAAGTTGGTGGCTCCCGTGGTGCCAACGACTTTCAGGCCGCGATAGTGAAGGCGATTGACATCGACGGACACCATGGCGTCCTTTCCGAAACCCGCGAAGAAGTTCACACGGCCATGCGTGGCAAGCGCCTGAAGGGATTGCGTAAGCACGTCGGCAACGGCAACTGTCGCAATGATCACGTCGACGCCTCGACCCCTTGTGTCTTCCATCACCGCCTGTACCAGGTCGGTCGCACTCGTATCGACTGTCAGGTCGGCCCCGAAGGCTGCTATTTTCTCTAGGCGGTCCCTGCGGATGTCTGCTGCAATGATTCTCTTCGCCCCCGCGATGCGGTTCAGGATCACGTGCATGCACCCGATGGGCCCGGCCCCGATCACGAGCACGGTATCCGCGTGCGCGGTGCCCACAGACCGCAGAGCGTTGTGGCAGCAGGAGAGCGGTTCGGTAAGCGCCGCTTCTTCGTTGCTGGTTGCATCGGGGATGGGGAAAAGATTACGGCCCCTGACGGCGATCGAAGGTACCTTCATGTATTGCTCGAAAGCGCCGTCGATGCTGATGCCGAAAGCCTCGTAACTGTGGCACATGTTGTTGAAGCCGTCGCGGCAGTATTCGCACATGCCGCATCCGATATTGGGAGTGACCGTGACGCGCATTCCGACCCGGAATCCCTGTGTGAGCTTTCCGACCTCGACGATCTCGCCGGCTATCTCGTGCCCCAGTACCCGGCGCTGGCCCGCGGGGATCTTGAAGTGACCGTGCTTGAGGATGCGCAGGTCGGTCCCGCAGATGGCCGCGGCCTTCACGCGGAGGAGGAGCTCGTCTTCCGCAATGCGCGGAGTCTCGACCTCTTCGACTTTCAACACGCCCGGTCCGCAGTAGAACGCCGCTTTCATAATCCGCTCCGTTGTTCTTTCCGAGCTTCTTCCGAGATGACAAAGACCACTTTGTTGTACCAGGCCTTCCGCGCAGCTATATCCGCAAAAACCTGGGGGGCCTCACTGAGGGCGAACGTATGGCTGATAAAGGGCTCCACCCGGAATTCTCTTCCCATGTGATGCAGAACCATGTCCCACTCGCTTTTCCCAGGAGGGACCATTTTCGAGTTCCACGTGCCATAAATCACCAACTCGCGCCGCAGAATCGAGGAGATCAGCTGCCCGCTGAGGGTGACGTCTGTATGGTGATCGCCCAGGAACACGACCCGCCCGAACACGGCGGCCACTTCCAAGGTCTGCAGGAACGTTGAATGAGTTCCGCAGGCCTCGACCGCAACGTCCACCCCGCGGTCTCCGGTCAGCTCCCTGACGGCAGCGATCGTGTCTTTCTCTTTCGGATCAATGACCTCGAACCCCTGCCCTCTCAAAATCTCCTGTTTGCGTTCGTCGATCTCCGCCACGATTACGCGGCTACAGCCGAGGATCCTGAGCCACATCGCCGCAAAGGCACCGATGGGCCCGCCCCCGATGACGAGTGCGTCCGCGTTAGGGGGGAGGGTGACCTTGAGCATGGCGTGCAAAGACACCGCTGAAGGCTCCACCAACGCTGCGCTGATGAGCGGAACAGTATCGGGGAGGAGGACGAGGTTGTCCTCAGGAACGATCAGCCGCTCCGCGAGCGCCCCGTCCCTCCGCGAGCCGAAATAGTCATAGCCGCGGCTGACTGCGGGCTCTCCCGCCCTCACCATCGGGTCCGTAGGGTTGGGAATCAGGGGATACGCAGCCACCCGAGCGCCCCTGGAGAAGCGGCTGCTACGGGGTGCCTCTTCCACGACTGCAGAGAACTCGTGACCGAGAATGAGCGGATAGTGGTAGGCTGCTTCCGCAGCGAAGCGGGGAATATCGGATCCGCAAACCCCGACGGCCGCGACGCGAACGAGGACAGGATGGTCACCGAACGGCTCAGGCTCGGGGACGTCGGTGTACACCATCTTCGCTTTGCCCTCGAGCACCGCAGCCTTCATGATGGCTTTCCCTCCGATATGACACCGGGCTCTTGGTCGTTATCAAATGCAGCACTCTCACGGCAACGGTGCGCGTATGAGCACGTGAGGACAAACGATCCTGCTCAGCACTGGACCATTCCGGTGGTGTCTTCTCCTGGCTTGCCAGCACAGAAGAGGACCGAGTGAGTGCAGCGATCTCGTCCTGAAGCTCAAGGGGGCGACCGCTCACCCAATCCGGTCCTCAGACGACCTCGAGAGGTTCATCGCCCATGCTGGTTGCATTTGAATCGGTGAGGAGTCTCTATTTTGGAGTAATCTTCTTCTTGTAGATGTCCATCTGTGCCGCGAAGAGATCTGCGGTGGCATAACCGCTCTCAAACGGCATCGAGGCCCCGCTGTACACCCAGATGAACTCCACCGGTTCGCTAAACGGGTTTCGCAACCAATGGATCTCCCCTATCTTCGCGAACTGGGTGTCTCCGGGCGTAAACAGGTATTCCTTGTCACCGCTGCCCACCACGCATTTGCCGCTCAGGCAGAAGATGAATTCCTCGGCATGAAAATGATTATGCGGTTCATGGTATGCACCCGGGTGATAGACCGAGCGGCCCATGACGGTCCGTTGTGAGCCCGCCTTTTCGCGGGTAATGATCTGTTCGGTTTCAACACGGCCGTAAATTCCAGGCCATCCCCCCTCTGGATCCGGCGGGATCTCTCGCCAGTTCACGGTGCCCTGGGGAAAGTTGTACGACGCCCTTGGCAGGTTCGCCTCTCTCTTTTCCATGATACTGACTCCTTCCTGGGGTGCTCACACATAGTGGCAGACAACGGTTCCCCCGAAGCCACACGCTTCATCTCTCTGCGCTGCTGTCACCCTTTATTGAATTGTAGACCTGTAAAGCAAATAGCTCAAGGGTTCTGTGCTGTTTCGCAACTATGCCGCTGCGTTGCTCGTGCAGTATCAATGACGCTTCCCCCTCCCAACGAGAGAATGAATTCAACTCTATGCTCCCTGCAAAGCGGACGCCCTTATGGCAAGACTAAGACGCCGATTCGTGACTATACCGACCTTTCCACGGCCTTAATCTTTTTCTCTTTCCCAAGGAAGAAACGATCGTGTTCTATAGGCCCGACTATTTGACGCTCCCCTGGCAGTAGACAAAAAGGACGCTGGCTCCTCCAACGCGCCTGACTTCGCTACCAGATTGCTTACACTTCCATGACCGGAAACCACAGGGGTGCTACTGCCTAGAATAGAGGCGTCCATGTTTTCCCCCGCTCCGCTACCGAGAGCTGCCCGTCGCGAGGTAGGGAATGACCTCGCTGTTGATGTCGGGTCCAAAGAATTTGAGTATTTCAAGGTCTGCGGTACCCGTGTTTTCGATGAGGACCCCTGCCGTCGCTGCATCGTGGCATATCAGGAGCTCATCACAATCGAACTGCTGACCGGCAACATCTATCGCCCCCACACGGCCGTTCCCACGCCAAACAAGAATGTTATGTACGCCCCGCTCTCTACTTATGAAGCGTTTCCCGGGGTTCAGGACAAGCCGTTTGCCGCTGAATCGGGTCGTATTGTAGTAAATCCAATACTCGGTAACTCCCTCCTGGTTGTGGATCTCTATCGGAGGTGTGTGATGGTGCTCGTAGAAATAGGGATCTCCGTTCTCCTTCCACAGAAGTTGGTCGAGCGCGGCCCGCTCCCCCTTCTCTCTGAACTCCGCCGGGGGGATGTCCTTGGACAGAAGCTGCTTTGACATGTGCCTGCCTTCCACCGTTGCCTGGAGTACTCCCATCACATCCGAAGGCTCCTGCAACTCCAAGGTGAGCGCGGTTCCCGGCGCATGAAGCAACCCGGCAGGAAGATGAAAGCCGTCCCCTGGTATGTTCGCGTATGCACGTGAATGCATCAGGATGAGATCATCATCCCATTTCTCCAGAAAGGGCAGAAGCAGGTCGAATTGCCTGCCCTGGTCGACAATATACGGATGGACACCGAAAAACGTTTCCGGATGGGGACCGAGATCGACTCCCGTGGGAAAATAGTAGGCTTCCTCCTTGGAATTACGACCGAGCTTTTCCGCGTCCCGTCGCGTCTGGTGATAGTGGAAGAAGATCCTGGTGCCGAAGTCATAAAGCTTGGCGAGTCTTCCAAGGCTGTCGTGGCTCCGTGCATAGGCTGCCCCAAGGATGGCCTCTTTGCAGCAGGATACTGCGTCGCGAAGAAGGATCTCACCCTCGCACTGGACGCAGGACAAGCCCTCGTTCTCGAAAGGTATCTCGTTGTCAGCCTCTGTCTCCGAAGCCAGCCAACGTTCACAAATGAAGCCCCGTTTACCGACTGCGTATTGATCCTCTCGAAGGCCTAGCCTTTTGCCAGGCGGTAGAAAGTTCCGCGCAACCCAAGTAGGAGTGAGCTGGAGAAGGCCGCCGCTCCGCTCCAACTGTTTGAGGATGACCTTCTCAATTTCCGCGCACGTCATGTCATTCTCCCGGGACGGAGGGGAACCCATCGGAAGCAATGGCCCCGCCGTCCACTGGAATGATGGCGCCATTGACAAAGTCTGATGCGTCAGAAGCCAGGAAGATGGTAACTCCGAAGAGATCCTCCTTGTTCCCGGCCCTCCCCGCAGGTACACGTGCGCAAATGCCTGCGTAGAAATCGGCATGTCTGAGCGCAGGAGCCGTCAGGTCAGTCCAGCACCATGTGGGAGCGATGGCGTTCACGCAAATTCCATTTTTAGCCCATTCGCAAGCCATGGACTTGGTCATGAGGTTGACCGCCGCTTTGCTGGCCGCATACGCTGGATCCCCGGGTCTGCCGGCAAAACCCTGCAACGAGGAAATGTTGATTATCCTTCCCTTTCCCTGCTTCAGCATGACCTTGGCTGCTTCCCGTGCGCAGAGAAAGGTTCCCTTCACATTGATATCCAGGATCTGTTCCCAGACGTCCAGCGGGAACTCGGTGATCGGTTTCACGTCCGCGTAGCCGGCGCTGTTGATTAGAATGTCCAGTCTGCCAAACTCCGCAACGACCGAAGCCACCATGGCACTCACCTGCGTTGGATCACGAACCTCCACGGTCTTTGCACTCGAACGGCGGCCCATTCTTTCGATTTCAAGCACGACACGTCTATTGTTTGCCTGGGTCTTTCCAGCTATGACGACGTCGGCCCCGGCGCCGGCAAGTGCAAGCGCCATGGCCTCGCCGAGACCCTTGCCGCCCCCCGTCACGACGGCGACCTTCCCCTTCAGACCGAAGAGACTCAGAGCGTTCTGGGCTTTCGCAACGAGATCTGTCTCCGATTTCATGGTGTCCTCTATTTTGGAGTAATCTTCTTCTTGTAGATGTCCATCTGTGCCGCGAAGAGATCTGCGGTGGCATAACCGCTCTCAAACGGCATCGAGGCCCCGCTGTACACCCAGATGAACTCCACCGGTTCGCTAAACGGGTTTCGCAACCAATGGATCTCCCCTATCTTCGCGAACTGGGTGTCTCCGGGCGTAAACAGGTATTCCTTGTCACCGCTGCCCACCACGCATTTGCCGCTCAGGCAGAAGATGAATTCCTCGGCATGAAAATGATTATGCGGTTCATGGTATGCACCCGGGTGATAGACCGAGCGGCCCATGACGGTCCGTTGTGAGCCCGCCTTTTCGCGGGTAATGATCTGTTCGGTTTCAACACGGCCGTAAATTCCAGGCCATCCCCCCTCTGGATCCGGCGGGATCTCTCGCCAGTTCACGGTGCCCTGGGGAAAGCTGTACGACGCCCTTGGCAGGTTCGCCTCTCTCTTTTCCATGACACTGACTCCTTCCTGGGGTGCTCGCACATAGTGGCAGACAACGGTTCCCCCGACGCCACACGCTTCATCTCTCCCTCCGCTGCATGCCGTACGCCGAAACAGCCCCGAGAATGATGATGCCCTTGATGAGCCATTGGTAGAACGATGAAACCTGCATCAGGTTGAAGACATTGTTGAGCAGCGAGACGATAAGAAACCCCGCCAGGGTGCCGAAGACGCTGCCTCGCCCTCCCGAAAGTGCGACGCCTCCCACGAGAGCCGCGGCGATCGAATCGGGATCGAAGAGATCATAGTTTAACCCCCCCACCTGCGGATCCCCGATCCCCATGCGGCTGATGAGAAAGAACGCGGAGAGGGCCGCCATAAGGCTAGAGAATGTGTAGCAAAAGATGAGTATCGCGCGGGTGTTTACCCCGGAAAGCCTCGCTGATTGCTCGTTGCCGCCGGTTGCATAGATGTAACGGCCGAGAACGGTCTTGTTCAGCATAAAATAGGCGACCGCAACTGCCAAAAGCAGAACGATAACCGCGAAAGGGATCGGACCGACCATGCCGTCGGCAAAATACGAAAGCTGTGGCGCGATTTTGCCGATCGGCCGCTTCGCGTAAAGCAAAACGATCCCCTGAACCACTGCCCCCATTGCCATCGTCGCAATAAAGGCGGTCACGCGGAGGCGGCTGACCAGCAATGAATTGATGAACCCGACAACTAATGCCATTGCAACCGTTGCGAGCATGATCGGTACGAATATCCTCGGGTCCGATGTGCCCACCATCAGACCCGAGGAGTAAACCGCGACCATGCTGATCGTCGCGCCAATCGAAATGTCTATTCCCCCTGCAATGATTACCACGGTCTGCCCGATAGCCACCAGACCGAGTGCGACCGATTGCAACAGGACATTAGTGAGGTTCTGTGGAGATGTGAATCGAGGCGCGATAACTGCCGCGGTTGAGACAACAGCGATCAGGATAAGATAAATCGTAAACGTCTCCAGATTTCGCTGGAAGAAGGCGCTGATCCGGAGCGAGGAAAGAGGGCTAATTGATGACGTCATACGACGATGACTCCCCAAAAGAAGCAAGCGTCAAGATTGCCTCTTCGTCGGCGTCTGCCGCCTCAATCTCGCCGGCGGCGCGACCCTTGTGCAGGACGACGATGCGGTCGCTCATGCCGATGATTTCCGGAATCTCCGAAGAAATCATGAGCACCGCCGCGCCTGCGTCCGCAAGCGTCCGCATGAGCTTCCATATCTCCGTCTTGGCCTTGACATCGACCCCGCGCGTCGGCTCGTCGAAAATGAGGAGCCGTGGTTCGCAGATAAGCCATTTCGCTATTGCCACCTTCTGCTGGTTCCCGCCACTTAAGCGTTCCACCTCTTGCTGTAGGCTTGGCGTCCTGATGGCTAGCGCGCCGGCTGTCTTCTCCACGGTAATTCGTTCCGCGCGGCGTTTGACGAAGCCCAGAAAACTGCGGCTTCGCAGGCTCGGAAGCGCCGCATTGTGCATGAGCGACATGCCCATCACGAGTCCTTCTTCCTTTCGGCTCTCGGGAAGGTACCCGATTCCCTTATTAATGGCCGATCGGGGAGATTTGAAGCGGACCGCAACGCCATTGAAATAGATAACACCCTTGCTGCAGCGGAGCACTCCGATAATCGCGCGGGCGAGTTCGGAACGTCCCGACCCCATCAGCCCAGCCAGTCCTACGATCTCCCCGGCGTGCACCGAAAGGCTTACACCGTGGAGGAATGGCTCGGAAACCAAATTCTCAACCCTCACGACCTCGCGTCCCGGGGAAACGGCTCGCGGGGGGAATTGCTCGGTGAAAGTGCTGCTCCCGATCATCATCCGTACCAGTGAGACGCGTTCGAACTCGCCTACCGGTCGGGAATCCACCACCTCGCCGTCACGGAACACCGTTACTCGATCGGAAACGGTGAACACTTCCGCGAGCCGGTGGGAGATATAGACGACCGCCACGCCTTGGCGCTTCAACGAATGGATCGCCTGAAAGAGCCGCTCCAATTCCGCGGTCCCCAAAGTAGCCGAAGGCTCGTCCATGATGACCACTCGTGCCTCGACCGCAAGTGCCTTGGCGATTTCGACCATCTGTTGCTGGGCTATGCTCAGGCTTCCCAACCTTGCCGACGGGTCGATGTCGACGCCGAGCCGCGCCAGCACCTCGGTAGAACGTTTGGACAACTCGGAATCGCTCAGGAACCCGAAGGCATGGCGCGGCTCACGGCCGAGAAAAACGTTTGCGGAGACGCTGAGCTCCGGCATCAGGTTCAGCTCTTGGTGAATGATGCTGATACCCAACGCCTGCGCTTCTCGAGGGGACGCGAAGCGGACCCGCTTGCCCTCAAGATATATCTCTCCCTCGTCGGCCGAATAGTCGCCTGCCAGGATCTTCATCAGGGTGGATTTCCCAGCTCCATTCTGGCCAACAACGGTATGGACTTCACCCGTTCGGCAGGCGAATGAAACCTTCTTGAGGGCCTGAACGCCCCCAAAAGATTTGCTGATGTTGCGCATTTCAACAATATGCTCAGGCCCAGGCACTTGATGGCTCCCATCGCAGCTGGGTTCTCTAGCGCTAGCCGAGCTGGGCCCGGCTAGCGCCACTCGCATCACTTTCCCCCAACGGGGAAGAATGGACATTCGTTACTTGAACATCCTACTTGTGACTTCCGGCATCGACGAGGTCCAGAAGTCGTCAGGTAGATCAGTACGAACGTACTTGTCGAGGTTTTCGTTGGTGTAGACGCCGTTTGCCCTCAGATACACCTTGGGCACCGTTTCGCCTTTCAGGACCTTGAAAGCGAACTGCACAGCATCATAACCCTGCTTGACGTCGTTATTCGACGCCATTGCATTGAGTTTGTTCGCCTTCCATATCTTTAGGAACTTGTTGAAGTCCTCTGAGGTGATAGGAGGCACCGGCAGGCCGGCGTCGAGGAATGCTTCCACGCAGCCTGTCGCCTCCATGCCATCGACCCACACGCCATCAATCTTGGGGTATTTCTGGATGAGCGTCTCCATCATCTGTTTGGCCTGGACAGGGGACCAGCCGGTATATTGAGGGTTATCGAGTACCTTGATGCCAGGATACTTCGCAAAGGTGGCCTTCGCGCTCGCCAGGCGGATTTCTGCCGGGCTCGATCCCGCCTGTCCGGTGAAAAGAACGATGCTCCCTTTTCCATTGAGCTGTTTCGCAAGCCACTCCGCCTGGACTTCCGCCATCTTATCGGAAGAGACTGATATAAACGTAACGTAATTCTTGCTCATAATGGTGCGGTCTGACATTACTACAGGCACACCCTTGTTCATGACCTTCTCAACTTCTGCGGTCAGGGCTTCCTCCCCAGCGGGGCTGACGATAAGTAGATCAATGCCCTTGGTCAACAGATCCTCAATATCGGCAATCTGCTTTGTTGCGTCATCGTTAGCGTTTGTCTCGTAGAAGTTCTTTATAAGGCCTTTCGCCTTCGCCTCATCTATGGCAAACTTGATGTGCTCGTCATAGGTCACTCGCCACGAGTTGGACACGGACGCGTTGCTGAATCCTATTGTCCACGGAGGCGCTTTCTTATACTTTGCTGTGTTCACCGGCGTGTTGTCCGCCACCTGGGCGGACGCCGAGAAAGCGAATCCCACCAGCGCTACTGCGACCGCCACTTGCCGCCAAATCCTTCTGCCCATGGCTGCTCCTTTTAGAGAATTATCATCGCATTACCAAAAGCGAACCGGCCACGGCTGATTGTTCGGCATGATTCACTGCCGACTCCGAAGTCACCGGTCGTGTCGGTTTCCAATCGCCTAGGTGAATTGAAGCATTCCGGAGAACGCCTCATACTCAGTCTTCTACCTCCCTCCTGCGCAAAGGCTTGCGCCCAGGTCTCATTCCCTTCTGTTCAGTCGCGCATACAGGGACACGGCAAAAATGATGACGACGCCCTTCACGATGCGCTGGGCATCGACATCAAGACCGATAAGAAGCACTATGTTGAACATGATCCAAGTCATCAGCGCGCCGGCGAGTGAACCCCACACGCTCCCCTTCCCGCCGCTCATCGCGGTGCCACCGATGACCACGGCAGCGATAGAATTCAAGTCATAGCCGCGGCCAAGCCAGTTGTCCGCGAAACCGATATAGCCGGTCAAAATGAGACCTGCTATGCCCGCCCAAAGGCTGCTAAGGACATAGGTAATTATTCGTACCTTGTCGACCTCTACCCCCGATAGGTGGGCAGTTCGCAGGCTCCCGCCTGAGGCATACACGCCACGCCCGAATGTCGTCAACTTCAACAATGTCCACGCAATCAGCGCGCCTGCCACGCAGAGTAGGACCGGAACCGGGATATGCAAAACCATGCCGCGGCCGAAAAAGCGAAGATTGTCTGGAATTGAACCCTTAGGAATACCATTACAATATATAAAGCGCACGCCTTGCACGATCAGCCCCATCGCCAGGGTCGCGATAAAGGGGGCGATCTTCAGCCGGGTGACAAACAGTCCGTTCATCAGGCCAATTACGACAGAGATTCCCAGGCAAAGCGCTGTCACAGGAAGAAACATCTCGTTTCGTCCTGCCATGAGATTTGCGCTCATAATCGACATGAAGGCGATGACTGAAGCGACTGAAAGGTCTATCCCGCCCGCGAGAATAGCAAAGGTTTGCCCCGTTGCCACGACGCCGAGGATCGCCGCCTGCCGAATGACATTCATGATGTTGCGTTCTTTGAGAAACACTGGTGAAACGATTGAGGCGACGACGAAGACGAGACAGAGAACGATGTAGATAGCCGATCTTTCGAGCATCCTGTTTCGTTCGACCGGGTTTTCCGCTCCCTGCTTGACAGATCTCAGCGCGTCAGCCATGCCCAGCATGCTCAACCTCATTGAAGCATTCTGTCGGATGATTCGCTTTGTTCGCTGCGCATCATATCGTATGCTTGTGGTTGCTCACCTGGGACCCTGGCACGATCTTGTCCTCCGCCTCGCTTTCGACATCCTCCGTCATGTCTGTACCCGGTACCCCTTGATTGCTTCGCCGCTCACGGTCAGGCTCTTGACAGCCCTTATTCCCATTTTGCTTGCAACGACCACATATAGTGAATCAATCAGTGAAATTTCCGCGACCCGAGAATGCAAGCTTTCAGAGAGTTCTTCAGAATCGTAGGTAGATGTGAACAAGTGGACGTTAGCATGTCGGGTGATCGGAGTTTCCAGGTTGTTCGTGATGCAGATTGTCTGTGCTCCACTCTTCTGGGCTATTTCCAAGGCCTTCACGATGCCCGCCGATCTGCCGGAGTTAGAAACCCCGACGGCTACGTCGTTCTTTCCGAGCAGAGAGGCGGAGACGATTTGAGCGTGTGAATCGCTGTACGCAAAGCAGGAGAGCCCAAGCCTGTAGAGGCGTACGTGTGCGTTCGTGATCGCTACGGCGGCGCTCCCAGATCCGTAGAAGAATATCTTGTCGGCTTTCACTATCAGCTCCGCAGCCGTGTCGATGTTGTCAAAGTCAAGGACCCGGAGCGAATCTTTGAGTGCCCGAACGTTGTTATTGTATATCTTGGCGCATATCGATCTGACGTCGTCTTTCAAGCTTATTTCGCCATAGATCATCTCCTTCCCCTCCCCCGGGCTGTCCGCGGCGAGGTAAATCTTGAACTCCTTGAATCCTTCGAAACCCAAGGTTCTCGCAAACTTCGTTATCATCGATTCGCTGACGCCAATGCGACGCGCAAGGACACTAATAGTCAGAAATTTCGCTTCTTTGCTGTTTCGGAGTAAGTAGTCTGCAATCCTCTTGGAGGCTGGCTGAAGCGAGTCATGCATCCCCCTCATCCTGAGGAGTAGACCCTGCAGATCCTGAACGCCGTTTTGGTTTCTCGTTGACTTAATCATTCTCAGTTTCACCCAAGGAAAGCGCCTCCGATATTCCTTTCCGCCATTTGTCGATCAAGACCACCACGACTACGACCGCGCCAGTTTACGAAGGCCTGCTGAGAGAGATCTCGACCGTTGTGCAGGAATCGTGAAATTTGCGCTTAGGGCTGTCAAGAAATTTCTTGTGTATGTCGGTTTGTGGAAAGAAATTTGTTGGAGCCGTCTTCGAGCGGCGCCGCGAGGAAAGGGTTGGGATGTCAGTGGGTTCGCGGGGCATGAGGAGGTCTTGGCCTGTGCCGGCTACGAATCTCACCCGTCCCCGCTCTCGCAGGGAGCCGGCTTTCGGCCACCTCAGCGTGGCCGACCAGCATCGCTCGAACCACCTTGTTTCGGTTCGCGTCTTCGGTCACCGGTCTCCCCCGTGTTGAGGAGTTTGTGCTCCGCGGTAGTCGCTCGTTTCCGCCGCGCCGGCACCGTGCTTCGCCGCGCGGCCGTGATTATTTGGCGCCCATCTGCAAGGCCAGTGGGTATCGCCGACGGCGCCCACGCCGACCGCCTCGACAAGTTTCGCCCTGAAAGCGCCTTCCTTCGTCGTCGACTTCTGGTCGTACCGCGGTTTGAAGGGGCCGCACTTCCGCCTGGGACTGCTTACTCTTCGTTGCTGTGGCCTACTGGCTTCCGCAGCGGCGTAACGCTCTCGTGCTCGTAAAGCCTGACATCCGGCTTCACGGGCATCTTCAGGGCTTCCGCCTGTCCGTCCTGAATAGCCCTTTAGGGGTCCAGAAGTGTCGTGTGGCCCGAGGGAACAGAGCCGACGTTGACAGCGTTGCCCTCGCCGACGGACAGGAGTCGGGAGGCAGGCCACTGACGGCGCGGCCGAACCCGCGACTCCTCGGCTGCGTTGCTCAACCCATTTCGGATCCGCCTGACCCTCGTCATGCGCAACCACCGAGCGGCTCTGTCCAGTCAGCTGGGTGAGTCGATGGGCAGTCCTCCCGCTGTGAAGGGCTTCCCCTTGCAATAGGCCGGCGAGCTGAGCCCGCTCGCACTCCACTCCGAGACCCGCCTAGGCGATCCAGCGCGAGCTGCGGTCGGCGGCGGGACTGGGCGGGAGGCCGCGCCACCTGCGGGACCCGACCGACCGCGCGCGCAAGGCCGTCACCGCCCGCCTACCTTCCGCGATGGCGCGCATCTCCGAGGTGCACCCCCCAGCTTGGCGAGCACCTCCACGGGACCGTCTCGACGGGGCTGAGCTGCCGGTACCGCCCCGATCCGCCCGTCAGCTGGTGGGCGTGACGCGCGCTATCCGGTCCTCGCCGGGCCGCGTTTCGTCGCCGCGTGCACGGTGGCTGCGGTCATCGGCTGGCCTCCGATCCCTCGGTCGCCTTCCTTCGTCTCCTCGATGAGGACGTAGGTAAAGGGGCGCATCCCATCTCCCTCGACGGCCACCACCGCGTCCGTGAGCCGCTCGAGCAGTTCCTTCTTCTCTTTCTCGCTGAAAACCCGCTCGATGCACTTCGCCTCTATGACAGGCATGTCCCGTACCTCTCGCTTTCTCCCCTCTCAGGCTGCGTTGCGCCAGATCCCGCGTGGCTCGTGGCGCCTCCTGATCTGGCGCCATGTCCGGCGAGAGCGAAACAGCCGTTAGACCCTCCGATGAGGGAAGGAGCTCACGATGACCACCTTAGCGAACACGGCCGAGCGGGACGTTGCCTCGGCGCCGTCCGCCGGGGACGTCCTCCGCGCCCGGCAAGGCGGAGCGCGTGCGCCTGTACAAGCAGCAGCCCGGCAAGGCCTGGACCGTCGACCACGCGACGACACGGTCGGAAGGGCCGGAGGCCAACGACCCCATGCATGACACCGTGAGAATCGCCTCCGGGTTCGACGTTCCCGTGGACATTGGCGTGCACCGCAACCTGGGCGGGCTCCACGATTCCCCGACGCCGGGTGACGTACTGTGCGCCGCGCTCGCCGCATGCACGGACTCGACGTTCCGCCAGGTCGCGACCAAGCTCGGCCTGCCCATCGAGGCCCTCGCGGTGGACGTGCAGGCCGAGGTGGACGTCCGGGGCACGCTCTGCGTTGCGCCCGAGGTGCCGGTCGGGTTCCAGCGAATGCCCGTGCAGGTTCGAGCGCGGCTCACAGGCGCCGATGAGCGCCTCGCCCGCAAGCTGGAGCAGGCGGTGGAGCACTGCTGCGTCGTGCTCCAGACGCTGCGTTCCGGCGTTCCTGTGGACGTCGCGTTCCACCGGGAACCACCCTCGCCCGGCACCACAGGGCACTAGAAGCCGGTTTGGGTCGCATGTGCTCCCGCTTTACAGCTAGCAACCGCTTGACATGGGCCGCCCTGGCACACCGGTTGTAACGACTGGCCCCCGTGCCGAGCGTGGCGTCAAGGGTTCCCTCGCTACACGGCGGCTACGCCGCCGTTTGACCCCATCCTCGGCATGGGGGCGAAGGGCTGTTGGCGCAGCTCGCGCAGCTGCTCGACCTCAACCGTCGAACGGCGAAGGATCTCGGCTGCCGTCTACACTCGCCAGTTTCGGCGGCCCCGCTCCAGCTCCCAGGCGTGAAGCGCGGCCGTCGTCTGCGAGCGGAAGGGAGGCCCTCATGGCACTTGGCGTCCCCGTTCCCCAGGATGGAAGCCAGCGATCGCAAGGACCTGAGCCTTGGAGGTGCTCATAGCTGGTGCCCTCGCGCGCCACGCCGTCCGCGTCTCGCCCGCCCGCACCTCCAGTGGCCGGACGTCCCCCTCCCGGGATGCGAGCTCTTCCGGGGCCGTCGGTGGCGTCTCCCCCTGCGAAAACCTAGGGATCGCGCTCGAAGGGCAGGAGGAAAGGCATGCGAAAGGCGATCTCGCTCCTTTACGGCATCGCATCGTACGTCTTCTTTCTCGGGGTCTTTCTGTATTCGCTCGGTTTCGTCAGCGGCTTCGGAGTCCCTCGATCGATCGACTCGGCAGATGGCACTCCGGCCCTGGCGGCCGGCCTCATCGACTGCGTTCTCCTTGGTCTGTTCGCCGTGCAGCACAGCGTGATGGCGCGCCCGACCTTCAAGCGCTGGTGGACGCGGTTCGTGCCGGGGGAAATCGAGCGAAGCACGTTCGTGCTCCTCTCGAGCCTCCTCATGGCCCTGCTCTTCTGGCAGTGGCGGGCGATCCCCTCGATGGTGTGGCAGGTGGGCTCGCCGGCCGGCGCCGCGGCGATCTGGGCGGCTTACTGCCTGGGCTGGATGGTGGTGCTGTTCTCGACCTTCATGATCAGCCACTTCGATTTCTTCGGGCTGCGGCAGGTCTGGCTCGCCGCCCGGGACGTCCCCTACCGGCCACCGGAGTTCGCGACCTCGCTCCTCTATCGCGTGGTGCGCCACCCCCTCATGCTCGGGTTCGTCATCGCATTCTGGGCGACGCCGGCGATGACCGTCGGTCACCTGCTCTTCGCGTTGCTGTCCACGGGGTACATCCTCGTCGGTATCCAACTCGAAGAGAAGGACCTCGTGCGCGAGCACGGCGTGCGTTACGAGGAGTACCGGCGACAGGTCTCCATGATCCTGCCGCTTTCGAAGCCGATCGCCCGTTCGTCGGACCACCACGATCCCGCGCCAAGAGGCGTGTCACGCTGATGCCACCGCGGCGTAGTCATCGCCCGCCGGCTCAGCGCCAACGGGTGCCCTGAGCCCCGCCCTATGGTCCGGCATCGCCAGGCAACCTGCGCGCACTTTGCCTCCGAACTCCATCCGGACGCGTGGCTTGGTTTCGTTAAGACGTCAGTCACCGGCGTAGCCAGCCCGCGTGGGCGGCCACGAGCGCGGTGGTGTGCTTGGCTACTATTCCAGCACAGGTGCTTGACCGAGCGGCTCACATGGCATCTTCGATGACCGATACCGACACCGTGATCGTGGGCGCGAGCGTCGCCGGCCTCGCCGTCGCGGCATGCCTGTCGCGTGCGAACGTGCCGTACACACTCCTCGAGCAGAGCCGCGAGATCGCCCCTGCATGGCGCAATCACTACGACCGCCTGCACCTGCACACCACCAAGGGCCTCTCCCACCTTCCATACCTTCGCTTCCCGCGAAGCGTGCCGCGCTACCCCTCTCGCGATCAGGTCATCCAGTACCTGGAGGAGTACGCACGCCGCTTCGCCCTCGCACCGCGCCTTGCCGAGCGCGTGGTGTCAGTGAAGCGCGAGGACGGCCGTTGGCTCACCCGCAGCGAGGCCGGTTCGTATCGGTCGCACAACGTCGTGGTCGCCACCGGATTCACGCAGACGCCGCACCGCCCCGCCTGGCCGGGGCTGGACTCGTTCACTGGCCCGGTTCTCCACAGCTCCGAATACCGCAACGGCAAGGCCTGGTCGGGCCGGCGCGTGTTGGTCGTGGGCTTCGGCAACTCGGGCGGCGAGATCGCGATCGACCTCGCCGAGTACGGTGCGCGCCCGAGCGTGGCCGTTCGCAATGCCGTCAACGTCGTTCCGCGCGACTTCCTGGGCTTGCCCATCCTCGTCTGGGGCATGGCGCTGTGCCTATTGCCGATCGGCCTGGCCGACGCGATCGCTCGCCTCGTGTCGCGGATCTCACTCGGGCGGCTGGAGCGGCTCGGCCTGGCTCCGCTTCCCTACGGCGCGATGACACAGATTCGCCGTCACGCCCGAATCCCCCTAATCGACATCGGCACCATCGGGCGCATCCGCCGCGGCCAGATTGAGGTATTACCTGAGGTGACGTCGTTCGTCGCGCGCGGCGCGCGGTTCGTGGACGGGGTCGAGCGCGACTTCGACTGCGTTGTGCTGGCGACAGGTTACCGCCCCTCCGTCGCCACCTTTCTAGCACCGGTCGCCGAGGCCCTCGACGCCGAGGGTGTGCCGACCGCGAGCGGCGCTGAAACCCTTCCCGGGCTCTACTTCTGCGGCTTCCACATCGCGCCCGGAGGGATGTTCTTTGAGATCGGCCGGGAAGCCAGGCGCATCGCCCGCGCCATCACGAGGCCCGCGGCCTTCAGGCAGGTCCACGCCCGAGCGCAGGGCCATTAAAACTGAGCAGGTATTCGTCCCAGCCATGGATGACCCACACTTGCGGGCAGCAAACGGCCCCTCTCTTCTGTGCTCTGCGAGGCCTCGATGGGTACCCTAGAGGAGCACGTTACGTCGTCCTAAAGGTCGAGACTCTACGAGCTAAGTGCCCGTAGAGCCTCAGGAAAAGCGCGCCCTAGAGGATTTGAACCTCTGGCCTTCGGATTCGTAGAAGATAAGGACCATCAGTCAAGTGCATGCAGTCCTGTGCAAACCCCTGCAGCTACTGAAAACGCCGACGGCTCTGAGCCGCCGGCAATGCAAGTTTTGGTAGGGGAGAGCAAGCCTCTTGCTGCAGCTTTGCTGCAAGTAGGTTCCACTGAAAGTAATGATGCCGGGCGTCTTCGCCCCTTGCTTTCGGTGCGCGACGCCGCACACCTCATCGGGGTATCTGCCGCCACGGTCTACAAGCTCTGCGCCGACGGCGAACTTCCGCACGCACGCATCCTGAACTCCATCTGGATTGTACCGGGAGACCTGGCGGCGTTCGTCAGGGTCAAGCGACTCCCTTGACGAAGGAACGGCCCTCTTGATGCGGCGCGTGAGCGATCGGGGGAATCCTGGCGGGTATTCGAGAACGAGCTACACCCATCCGGTTCGCGAGGGACCGAGCGGTGGGGCCGTGAGCGTCTTTGCGGGCCACCTCATCCCTCCGCGCGAGCCGTGCTCACTTCAACGCAGGCTACCCGGGCCACCGACCCGGCTCAACGATCGCAACCTCCTCAGAGTCGTGGATGTTGCGGAGGCGGTCCGCAAGGCGCCGGCCACTGCCGCGGATGCGATCGGCTACATGGCGCGCATCCTCATTCAGACGAACCTCCCGCACGGCGATCCCGGGGATGTGCCGGCGTGGACGCGTCGCAACGGCAAGTTTGTCCTTCAGATCACACCGGGCGCGACCGTGGGGGTCGTTCCCGCCCGACAGCTGGGTATCCCGTTTGGGATCTACCCTCGGCTCATCCTGGCGTACGTAACGACCGAGGCGCTGCGCCCGCGCTCACCGCTCATCCGGCTCGGTCGCAACCTGTCGGAGACGATGGAAAGGGTAGGTCCCCTCCGATGCACTGGCGGACAGAGGGGGACGATCACCCGGTTCAAGGAGCAACTTATGCGCCTCTCCCGCGCCGAGATCGCCTGGGCTTTCCGCGAGGGGGACAAGGTACTTTCGGCGGGATCAAGCCCTTCGAGGGGATGGAGGCGTTCTGAACCGTCAAGGACGAGCGCCCGTTCATCTCGGAACTCGTGCTGAACGAACGGCTCTTCGAGAGATCCTCCGTGCCCCTCGACATGCGTGTGATCCGCGAGCTTGTGCGCCAGCGCTCTTCGCTCGTGATCGATCTCTGTCCGGCAAGTCACAGTCAGTTCTTGTTCCGTGGAAGGAGCTCGAGGGGCAGTTCGGAGGAGACTACGCACGCACTCGCGACTTTGGTCGGCGACTCGTGTCCATGCTGAAAGTGGTCAGCGTCCTTTATCGACAGGCGAACACAACACCTCAACGCCGCGGACTCTTCATGCGGCCCGGAAGACCGCACATCGCCGCTCGGACCCGCCCCCGGTCAGCGACTCGCTTAAGGCGGCGCCTCAGGTGCGGCCGGCGCGATCCGCGCTCGGGGCTCGCCCGCTGGGCCCACCGGTTGCGCACCACTGCGGACGAGATGGACGCGGCCAGTGTACGGGCAGCAGCGGAGGGCCCTTCAGCCGGAGCTCCGGAAGCTACTCAAGCCACCGTCCTGAAGCTGGCTCCCGGGAGGGCGCCGCCAACGGGCGCCAGGCCCCACGGGCAAGAGGAGAGATGTCAGACAGGACGGACGTTCGCCGCCTGGAGGCCTTTCGGGCCCTTCACGATGTCGAACGCCACCTTCTGGCCCTCGGCGAGGGACCGGAACCCCTGCGCCTGGATGGCGGTGTGGTGGCAGAACACGTCATCGCCCCCGCCGTCCTGAGTGATGAAGCCAAAGCCCTTCGAATCGTTGAACCACTTCACAGTACCAGTAGCCATTTACCCTTGAACTCTCTCTTCAGTACGGTCGGCAGAAGTTGCCGTTCCGCTCCGTATTGAAGCGGCACGCCGGCTGTATAGCGCATCGGAGACTTAGTGTCGACGTGGAATGCCACTACCGAGGCTCGCGTCGACTCGGTCGAGGATTACTTCGAACGGGCAAACGGCACGACTAAATTCCGGCGCGTGTTGCTCACGATGAAATCTAGTCGCCTCGCCTCCGTTCGCCCCGCCGCGCTAGCGCGGCTCTCGGAGCAGCAGCTCGCAAGCAAGCAACCGTCGACGCTCACGCGCCAGCGATGTTTCTCGAGACATTCCAGAGTAACAGTGTGCCTTCGGACGGCGAATGTCGTGCGTGCAGGAGCGCTCAAGGGAATAATCTAACGGGGCCCGGTCGACGGCCGATTCACAGTGGAGCGAGCGGTCTTCTAGTCTACCTGCCATCCGCGACCGCGTGGTGTCACGAGGTATCTCACGCGCTCCGCCGTGCGAGGGCCTCGGCGCGCTCGAGAAGCACCCGGGGCTCCTCGCTCGGCTCACGTGACCGGTCGCCGCGGCGCTCGGCGCGGTGGACGAGGCTCAGCGCCTGCGGGAACTCCAGGCCCGTGAGACCTCGCGCGGCGAGGATCTCGTCCAGCCTTCGCAGTCGTGCCTTGAACTCGCGGTACACGTCGTTCATGGTTTCCTCCGCGACGCGGGTCTGCCCAAGAGTGTACGAATCCCTCGACGTCAATGAAGTCGCGGGCACCATGCGGTCGCAGCTCGTCGAGGAGCTGCTCGGAGAAGTCCCGAAACACGTTGTAGGTGACCCAGTTCGGCGCCGGCTTGTACGATGAACGTCTTCTCGCCGGCGCAGTGGCCCGCCGCATCATAGCGAGCAGCGGCCCTGACCAATGAGTCTGCTGCGCGATCTCGCCACCGCCACCAAGGAAGACTTTCGTTGAGCTACGCCCAGATTCACCTGGTGGCCAGCGGAAGTTCGGCCTAACGCAACGAGCCAAGATCCTGACGGCGTCGGAAACATTTGTTCATGGGTCCGACTGGCGGCGCCATCGAAGGCCTCTCCGGTGGAATCGACGTGACATCGTGATGGGGTCGACGTTAGAGAATCCGTTGAAGCGCGACGCCCTCACCCGTGTGACGAGGCCCTCGTTATGTTGCGCCACCCCGCCGATCGCAGGACGGTCCTGTACTTACTCGCGACTGCGTCATTGGCCGGTGTCAACTGGTATTTGGGAAGGGTTGAGCCGGTTCTCTACGGCCTACAGCTCTTCATGTTCTTCACGGCAGCGGTCATCAGCCACAACCACAACCATGTGGCGATCTGGAAATCGCGTTCCGCGAACCTGTTGACGAGTTACGTCATCTCCCTGTTCTACGGGTATCCGTCGGTGGGCTGGGTGCCAACGCACAACCAGGTGCACCACAGGCTCAACAACAAGCCAGGAGATAGTTCACGATCTCCCAAGATCTTTAAGGGCAATCACCTGCTGGCGCTACTGGTCTACCCCGCGGCTACTGGGATCGCGCAGACGCGGGATATCCAAGCGTATTTGAGGCACCTGTGGCGTCGCGACCGCAGCGCATTCTGGAAAGCCATCTCCGAGTATGCCGTATTCTTTGGAGTGATGCTCGTCCTCTTTGCCAGCGACTGGCGGAGGGCCCTGGTGTTCGTGCTCCTGCCGCAACAAGTGGCACTCTTCACCATTCAGGTCGTGAACTACCTCCAGCACGTCGAGACCGATACCTACTCCGAATGGAACCACTCGCGGAATTTCGTTTCCCCCCTGCTGAACGCGATACTGTTCAACAACGGATATCACACGGTTCACCATTTCAAGCCTGGGGTGCATTGGTCACAGACGTGGGAACTCCACGGTCGGCACGAAGCCAAGATTGATCGCTCCCTGATCGTCCCGTCGCTGTTCGCCTACCTTGGCTATACCTATTTTGTGCGGCCCTTCAAACGTGCGTTGGCTCAGGCTCGTTGGTCTGACTCGTAGTCCGTGCACCCACCCCACATTCTCGACTCCGGAGCCGCCATGGCATCGCGTACCTCTGTCTTACACGGTGAGCAAGCTTCTTTCAGAGTGAGAGCGAAGCCCTCGACAGGTTCACGGTACAAGGGCAGGAAGGTCCCGATCACCACCCTGATCGAGGACTACATAAACGAACGCATCGACATCGAAGGCGACTTCAGCTCGTTCATCCGCCAGCGGCAGGCGATGGTCGACTACAGGATCGTAGCTGGTCATCTCCATTTCCTGGTGACTCGCTTCATCCCGGAGGTGCTGATCCATTCGCAGAAGCAGGACATTCGCGTGGGCCGGGCGCACTACGATCGGGGCAACGATTTCTTTGCCTGGTTCCTCGGGCCGCGGATGGTGTACACCTCGGCCTTCTTCACTGGGCCCGACCAGACACTCGAGCAGGCCCAGGACCAGAAAATGCGCCTGGTGTGCGAGAAGCTCCAGCTCCGTTCCGGCGAGCGGTACCTCGACATCGGCTGCGGATGGGGGACGCTGGTCGCAACGGCCGCGAAGGACTGCGGCGTGAGGGCGACAGGCATCACCGTGGCCCCGAAGGGCGCGGCCTATGGCGAGGAGCAGATCGCACGCATGGGCGTGAGCGACAGCGCCCGCATTCTCACCCTGGACTACCGGGACATCCCGCGCGAGACCTACGACAAGATCTCCTGCCTCGAGATGGCCGAGCACGTCGGCGTGAGAAGGTTCCAGAAATTCATGAGGCAGATCTATGGGTTGCTCGCCGATGACGGCCTATTCTTCCTCCAGATAGCGGGGCTTCGGGCCAGGAAGGGCATGCTCGGTTTCCACTGGGAGGACCTCGTGTGGGGTCTCTTTATGAACAAGTACATCTTTCCTGGTGCCGATGCGTCGATGCCCTTGTCGTTTGTCGTTCGCCACCTGGAACGCGCCGGGTTCGAAGTTCACAGCGTCGAGAATATCGGCATTCACTATTCGCTCACCATAGCTCGGTGGTACGAACGCTGGGTGGCGAACCGTGCTGAAGTCGTGCAGGCCTATGGTGAATGGTGGTTTCGGTTGTGGCAGGTATTCCTCGGGTGGTCGGTAGCCATTGCAGCCCAGGGCTCGTCGACCTGCTACCAGGTCGTCGCGAACAAGAACCTCGACCGGTTTCGGCGAAGCCGTTGGATCGGGGCTACCTCCCTCGGTGAGCGGGCGCATCTATGATGTGATGGCTTCTAATTTTGCTCCGAAGGTGGTCAGCGCCCTTTACCGAGGGGCGAACGCCACGGTCCAGAACCGCGGGGCCTTCATAAGGCCTGGAAGACCGCACATCACCGCTCGCGCCCCACTCCGCGGCGTCCCAGTGACGTCCCCTGCCCGCAGCGGCGCATGATGAGCACACCTTTGCCACGACTCGCTCTGCGCCTGGCTCGACCCGGTAGTGGAATTCGCTCAGCTCTCGCTCGGGGAGCAGGTGACGCCGGTACCGATGGTCGATCGCGGTGGGGCGTTCTTCGAGACGATGGCTGAGCTTGCGCGACGCGGGAGCAGAGTTCGTCAGGTCAGGAGGGGGATAGGAAGAACAAGCCATCGTGGCGCGCGCTTTGCTCGTGGGGGCGGTGACCGGGGCACGGTGGACGGTGGCGGCGAGGAGCGCCGGGACGTCCGGGCCTCAAAGCGGAGGCGCGGCAGCGTCGGAGTAGGAGCGGTGTCGAGGTGCATCGAGGCGCCAGCGGGCCCGCGCCCCGCAGCAACTCGCTAAGGCCCGAGAGAGTGCGGCTGAAAAACATGACGGAGCGATGGATCGAGACGGTTTCGGGTCAGCGGCACCTCGCGCTTGACCGTGTGCGGCCTCCTCAGGGAAGTAGAGGTATAGTTGGTTAATGCCCGACCACGACGAGCCCATCGACCTCCGGCGGACTCGCCACCTGGCCGTTGACGCCAGCCTCGCCGACGTCCGCCGCTCCCTCGTCCGCGCGGCACGCATCCCATCGGCATTCTCGACGGAGCTGCGCGCTCTTCTGGTGGTGGCGGATCTCGATCGCCGCGTAATTGCTGGAAATCGATGCGTAGCCTGCGAGACCACCGTGCCACGACGCCGCCAGCCTCGGCGAGGCGGCGCATCGCAGCGGCCTTGAGTCGCACCACCTCGGGAGGAACCCATGGAAGGTGAGTTGTGTCGGATGTGCGGTGGAGATGGACGCATCGGGAACGCGCTCGGCGGCAGCAGCACGGCTAGGTGCCCGAGCTGCCACGGGACCGGGCGGCGCGCAGAGGCTTCGGTAGGATTCCACGACGTTACCAAGACGAAACCGTCGCACCACCAGGCCCCGGTCGCGGCCCCCAGCGGTCCAAGGACCCCGATGACGTCGGAGGGCGCTCAGCTCGCGCTCGAGGTGAACGCGAGCGCGGTCCTGGCCCCCGACGCCAAGGCGCGGTTGATCGGGGAGATCGTCAACCACGAGAGCACGCACGGTAGGTGCACTAAGACCTTCCTTAAGAAGGTGAGAAAGCAGACGCGGCCGGCGTGATGTGAGGACCGCAACAACCAGCCGGAGGTCGTGACCCTGGTGCGGCCCTCGGAGTCGCTCCGCCCGTCGACAAACTCGTCAACTCCGAGGTCGAGGCACCCCTGCTTCAGCGGTCGACGACGAGCCCGCCGTCCTCGAGCGGGCGGTCGAAGGCGAACCAGAGGTCGCCCACGTGCTCGCTCATCATGTTCAGGTGATGGTCGAGTTCGTCGGGGCGCTCGATCCAGCCTCCCCAAAGCTCGTCCAGAGCGTCGTCGTCCTCGTCCCGATCTCGTCCTCAATGAAACGCTCCAGCTTCCCCCAAGCGCTGGTCCGGTCCTCGCCCGTATAACGCGCCCCAACGCCTTTGGCGAGGCAGCACTTCTTAAACTTCTTGCCGCTCCCGCAGGGACAAGGATCGTTGGGCCAGTCTTCTCCATCGCGGAACCTTGGAGGATGAGGCGGGTCATGCCAAATGATCTTCGCGATCCCGCGGGCGCTTCTGCGCTCGGCGGACCCGAGCACGACAGGACCTCGGGCGCGTACGTCACGGGAGTCTGGTAGAAGCTCGGGGGTGTCGGCTCCCGCATTGTTCCACCGCGTACGTGTCGCGCTCCTTCGAGAGCGTGAGCCGAGCCTTTCCCGGATTGGGGGATCCGGTGAGGGATTCTGGGGAGGTGGAGGAGTGAGGAAGGCCCC
>Ga0335078_10002638_pt1 | contig 27029 bp, 23 predicted proteins | sample Lox_Sample_32_FD_206711 | JGI IMG/M metagenome (GOLD analysis project Ga0335078, IMG submission 206711) | Soil microbial communities from Loxahatchee National Wildlife Refuge, Florida, United States - Lox_Sample_3.2 | ecosystem: Environmental > Terrestrial > Soil > Wetlands | place: USA... | reverse complement strand
AGTCGGCGGCGCAGGCGCCCAGCGGCCGCACTAGCCTGTCCCGTAGATCGTGGGACTGGGTCGCGGCGCCAGATCCCGATGGCTCGCCTTATGGTCTGGCGCCGGCCCATGGCCGCCGCCGACCGCACCGCCCCGCCCCGCCCCGCACCGCACCGCGCCGCCCGGAGATGATCTTGATGGATGTGGCGGATGTCCCAGAATACGCAGTGGATGTGGCATCCATTCCACCGACACCCCGATGATCACATGCCGTTTCTACTGGTATGCCCGGTTCCGGGCGGCCGTGCTCGGCCAGGCGGCCGCGGCGGCGCGGCGCGGAGGCCAGCCGCGCTGTTCCGGGTTGTCCGTGGCCGGTGATGCCGCGCGGTAGAGCCGTCGGTGCCCGCGGAGATCTACGGGGACAGGCGCTAGTCGGGCTCGGCGCGCGGCATCGTGACGGTTACCGTCGTTCCCTTGCCCGGCTGGCTGGCGACGTTAAGCTCGCCGTGGTGTGCCCTGACCAGCTCGCTGACGATGGCCATGCCGATGCCGCTGCCCGGTGCCATGTCGCCGGTGCGCTCGCCGCGGAAGAACCGCTCGGTGACCAGCGGCAGGTCTTCGGCGGAGATCCCGATCCCTGTGTCGCTCACCCTGAGCATGACGAGGTGACGGCCGTCCGGACCGGACTCGACGACGACCCGGCCGCCGCGAGGGGTGAATTTCAGCGCGTTGGTCAGCAGGTTGGTCACGACCTCCCGCATCCTGCCCTGATCGCATTCCGCCGGGGCCTGCGTCAGTCGCATCTCCAGGCTGATCCCTGCGGCTTCGAAGGATTCGGCCAGCCTGGCGACCGCCTCCGCGGCGATCTCGGCCAGGTCCTGCGGCAGGAGCTTGAGCTGCAGGGCCGCGGACTCCGCCGAGGCCAGATCCTGGAGGTCGTCGAGCATGCGCGAGAGCCTGGCCACCTCGTCGTGCAGCGAGGTGATGGACTCCTGGGACGGCGCGGCCAGGCCGTCCTGAATCGCCTCAAGGCCGGCTTGCAGGACCGCGACCGGAGTCCGCACCTCATGCGCCATGTTGGCGACCAGGTTGCGCTGCACCCGGTCCCGCGCGTCCAGCGCGTTCGTGGACGCGTTGAAGCCCTCGAGTACCTCTCGCAGCACGCCGACCGAGCGGACGTTCCTGATCCTGGCATCCCTGTTACCCGCCTGCCTGGCCCGCATCGCCTCGAGCAGCCGCTCCAGCGGGGCGGCGATCCGCCTCGCGACGAAGAACGACGCCAGGCCGGCCAGCAGCACCGCGAGCGCGGCGGCGAGCAGCCGCACCCGCCACCGCTGGGCAAGGAACCTGTCGATGTCGGTGGAGTAACCTGCGCTGCCGAACCGCAGGGTCACCCGCCCGACCGGCCTGCCCGACGCGATGACCGTCCGGACGAGCTGAGGCCGACGCAGGAATGCGGCGAACCCCGAGGTGGCGGCGACCGGCCGACCCGCAGCGTCGGTGAGCCGCAGGGCCGCGCCGGACCGCGCGACGAAGGCGAGGACCGGGGCGAGATTCGCGCTGGTCCAGCCCCCATGGTCGTAGGCGGCTGCCGCCGACGCTGACGCAGCGCCGGCGAGCCTGGCCTGCTGCCCGGTCACCAGGTGACGAGCGTCCCTGGCCAGCGAGGCGGCGCCGACGGCGATGACGACCACGACGGCGAGCACGGCGACACTGACGAACGCGAGCATGATCAGCCGCCCCAGCTCGCCGATACCGAGAATGCGGTGGTTGGGCCGACTATCCGCCATGGCGATGCACCTTGCCGCCCGGCGCAGCGTCGGGGAACCTGACGGTGACCTTCGTGCCGGTTTCCGCGTCGCTGGCGATCTCCAGCTGGCCGTGGTGCGCGCGGACCAGCTCGCTGACGATCGTCAGCCCGATGCCGCTGCCTGTCGATGTCTCCCGCGAGTGCTGGCCGCGGAAGAACCGCTCGGTCACCAGCGGCAGCTCCTCAGCGGGAATGCCGACGCCGGTGTCGCTGACACGCAGCATGACGGCCCCGGCGCGATCGTGGCCGGTGCCGAGCACCACGCGGCCGCCCGACGGGGTGAACTTCAGGGCGTTGGTCAGCAAGTTGGTGATCACCTCGTAAATGCGCCGCTTGTCGCAGGCAAGCGTGGCGCTCGTCAGCTGCCTGACCAGGCTGACCCCCTTCATCTCGTAGGATTCCCCGAGGCTGGTGGCCGCATCGGCCGCGATCTCGGCCAGGTCCTGCGGGACGAGCACCATCTGCAACGCGGCCGCCTCGGCCGAGGCCAGCGCCTGCAGGTCGTCCACCATGCGGGCCAACCGCAGCACCTCGTCGCGCAGCGAGCCCAGGTTCTCGGCGGTCGGCTCGCTGATGCCGTCGAGCATGGCCTCGTGGCCTGCCTGCAGGATCGCCACCGGCGTGCGGAGCTCATGCGCGATGTCGGCGAACAGGTTGCGCCGCAGCCGGTCCTGCTGATCGACGATGTCGGTGGACTCGTTGAAGACCACAAGCAGCTCGCGCAGCACGCCGACGCCGGACAGCGGGCTGACCCTGGCCGACCGGTCTCCGGCGGCGCGGGCGCGGGCCGTCTCGAGCATCCGGTCAAGCGGCCGGCTGATCTGGCGGGCGACCGCGAACGACACGAAGAGCGCAAGCACCGCGGCGATCGCCCCGGCTTCGAGCCTGACCCGCCACAGTTCTGAATTGAGGTTGTTCGCCAGCGCGCCGAGCCCGGCCGGCCCGAACCGCACGATGACGCTTCCCACCCGGTGCCCCCTGGCCGTGACCTGCTGGCGCAGCTCGCTCGAGGCCGGGTACGCGCGGTATCCGGGCGAGATGCCAATCAGCCGACCCGACGCGTCGCGCACCAGGACGGCCGCGCCGGCTCGCCGCGCGATGTCGAACACGGGAACGAGGTTGGCGCGCGGCCAGCCGATCCCCTGGTAGGCGGCGCCCGAGGTCAGCGCGACGGCCCTGGCCAGGCTCTGTTCCTGCTGGCGAGCGACCGTAGTGGTGTCCGTGTGGACGCTGAGCTCGGAGACGACGGCGCTGATCAGGATCGCCGCGATCGCCACGGCGACGAACGCCAGCGCGAGCCGCCACCCGAGCTGCCCGATCCCGAAGGCCCGGCGGCTAGCCATCCTTGGTCAGGCCGAGCCGATACCCGCCGCCGAGCACGGTCTGGACGATCGCCGGGTTCGCCGGGTCGAGCTCGATCTTGCGCCGCAGGTTCTTAACGTGCGAGTCGACGGTCCGCTCGTATCCCTCGAAGTCGTAACCGCGCACCCGGTTGATCAGCTCGAACCGCGAGTAGACCCGGCCGGGAACGGTCGCGAGTGCGACCAGGATGCCCCATTCCGTGGGGGTCAGCTCGACCTCGGTGCCGCGCACCAGCGCCACCCGCCGCGGCTCGTCGATGACGAGCTTCCCGTCGCCGTACTGGCTGACGCCGTGCTCGCTCGCCGCCGATGCGTTCCGGCGCAAGATCGCCTGCACCCTCAGCACGAGCTCGCGCGGGCTGAACGGCTTCGTCACGTAATCGTCGGCGCCGAGCTCGAGCCCTGCGATCCGGTCGTCCTCGCTGGTCTTGGCCGTCAGCATCAGGATCGGCGTGTGGCTGACGGCCCTGACCTCGCGCGCCACGGCCTCGCCGGGCACGTCGGGCAGCCCGAGGTCGAGCACGATGAGGTCGGGCGACGCCGACCGCGCCACGGTGATCGCCTCGGCTCCCGAGCCGGTGGACAGCACGGCGATCCCGGCCCGCTCCAGGTAGGAGCGGACGAGTTCCCTGAGCTTGCGCTCGTCCTCGACGAGCAGCACCGTCGCCGTCATCGCAACTCCGATGCCCCCATTCGGCGCGAACGCTGCCCGGCGCCCCGTCGCAGGCCAGCACCGCTGATCATGCCCAGGTTGACCTGCCGTGACTCCCCGGGGGTCCGCCGGCCTTGCACTCAGCCGCTCCCCGCGCCCGCTCCGCCGTCCCGGCCACCCGGGTCGTCAGGGTCGCCCGCCGCGCCCGCGGGCAGCGTGACCGTCACCTTGGTGCCCGCCCCGGGCTCGCTGGCGATGTCCAGCCTGCCGCGCTGAGCGCTGACCAGCTCGGCCACGATCGCCAGCCCGAGGCCGCTGCCCGGCACCGCGGACACGGCGCGGCCGCGGAAGAACCGCTCGGACACGTGCGGCAGGTCCGCGGCCGGGATGCCGACGCCGGTATCGGTGACCCTTAGTACGGCGAGCTTCCCAGGCTGCCCGGCGGGTGAGGTCGCGATGGATGAGGTCGCGATGGGTGAGGTCTCGATGGGTGAGGTCTCGATGGGTGAGGTCTCGATGGGTGAGGTCTCGATCGTGACAGTGCCGCCCGCCGGGGTGTACTTCACGGCATTGCTGAGCAAGTTCACCGCGACCTCGTGCATCCGGTGCCCGTCACAGCGGACCTGGATCCGGCCGAGCCGCCTGACCAGGCGCACGTCGGCCTCGGCGAACGACCTGGCAAGCCCGTCGGCCGCCTGAGCCGCGATGACGCCCAGATCGTGCGGCGCCAGTTCCACCTGCAGGGCCGCCGCCTCGGCCAGCGCCTGGAGGTCGTCCACCGTCCGGGCCAGCCGCCCCGCCTGCTCCCTCAGCGAACCGAGGCTGGCGTCCGATGGATCGATCACGCCGTCGGCCATCGCCTCGGACTCCGCCTGCAGGACCGCGATCGGGGTGCGCAGCTCGTGCGCGATGTCGGCGAGCGTGTCGCGCCGCAGCTGAGCCTGCCCGGCGAGCGACTCGGCCATCTGGTCGAACGCGACGGCCAGCTCGCGGACCTCGGCCACCCCGCGGGTCTTGCCCACCCGCGCCGAGCCGTCGCCGGCCTCCATCGCGCGCGCCGCGCGGGTCAGCCGGTCGACGGGCACGGTGATGCACTTGGACACGACCACAGAGACGACCAGGGCGACCAGCAGCGCCGCGGCGGCGCCCGCGAGGCGAATGTGCCATCGCAGGTCGGCGAATTGCGCGACGGCCGCCTCCAGGCCGGTGTTGTCGAACTTGACCGTGACCGACCCGACCGGCCTGCCCCGCACCGTCACGGCCTCGCGGCGCTCGGAGGTCCACGACGACCTGGCGAATCCGGGCGTTGCCGAGATGACCCTGCCCCCGTGCCCGCGTACCTGAACGGCAGCACCCGCCCGGTCCACCAGGTCAAGCACCGGGCTCAGGTCGCCACGGTTCCACCCGGCACGACCGTAGGCGTCGTGCGAGGCGAGTGCCAGCGCGTGAGTGATGTCCGTCCGCTGCTCGGTGACCAGCCGGTTCAGGTCGCCGGCCACCGTGGCGGCCGCGATGGCCAGCACCGTGCCGATGGACAAGACCGCGACGCCGGCGAACACCAGAGCCAGCCGCAGCCCCGTCTGGCCGATCCACGGGCCGCGCGCTCTAGCCATCCCGGCCAGTCCCCCGATGCCGGCCGCACCGGCATCGCCACACCGCCGTCACCCCAAGACGCCCCCTCATCGGCGCGGCGCCGGCTGACGCCCCCCACCCAGGCGATGACGTGATCATGCCCGCCGCGAGCCGCGGTGACCCCTGCTCACCGGCCGCAGTCTCGCCAGCCCCCCGGCGACGCGCTACTCCGCGAGCAGCACGTCCGCGTCGAAGCAGGTGCGGTCGCCGGTGTGGCAGGCAGCGCCGACCTGATCGACCTTGACCAGCACGGCGTCGCCGTCGCAGTCGAGCGCGACCGACCTGACGTGCTGCGCGTGGCCGGAGGTCTCGCCCTTGACCCAGTACTCCTGCCTGCTGCGCGACCAGTAGGTGCACCGGCCCGTGGTCAGCGTGCGGTGCAGGGCCTCGTCGTCCATCCAGCCGAGCATCAGCACCTCGCCGGTGTCGTACTGCTGCGCGATGGCCGGGAACAGCCCGGCCTGGTCCCGCTTCAGCCTGGCCGCGATCCGCGGGTCGAGCCCGCTGGGCTGGTGAGCGCTCATACGCCTCCCTACTCGCTCCGATGGTTCGGGTGGGCCGGCTGGACCGCGCGGACCGGGTACCCGGCGGCCCGCAGCGACTCCTTCACCTCGGCGATCCGCAGCTCGCCGAAGTGGAACAGGCTCGCGGCCAGCACCGCGTCGGCGCCGGCCCGCACGGCGGGCGCGAAGTCGGCGACCTGCCCGGCGCCGCCGCTGGCGATGACCGGCACGTCGACCGCCGCCCGGACCGCGCTGATCAGCGGCAGGTCGAACCCGGCCTTGGTGCCGTCGGCGTCCATCGAGTTCAGCAGCACCTCGCCGGCGCCAAGCTCGGCGGCTCGGCTGGCCCACCGCACCGCGTCGAGCCCGGTGCCGCGCCGCCCGCCATGCGTGGTCACCTCGAACCCGCTCGGGCATCCGGCCGCCCGCCTGGCGTCCACCGAGATCACCACGCACTGCGAGCCGAACCGCCCGGCCACCTCGGTCAGCAGGCCGGGCCTGCCGATCGCCGCCGTGTTCAGGGACACCTTGTCGGCGCCGGCCCGCAGCAGCGCGTCCACGTCGTCGGCGCTGCGCACCCCGCCGCCCACGGTGAGCGGGATGAACACCTGGTCGGCGGTCCTGGCGACGACGTCCCGCATCGTCGCCCGGTCCTGGCTGGACGCGGTGATGTCGAGGAACACCAGCTCGTCGGCGCCGTCGGCGTCGTAGGCGGCGGCCAGCTCGACCGGGTCGCCGGCGTCGCGCAGCCCGAGGAAGTTGACGCCCTTGACGACTCTGCCGCCGTCCACGTCCAGGCACGGGATGACCCGCACGGCGACGCTCACGCCGTGCCCCCCGCCGCCGCGAGCGCCTCCTGCAGCGTGAACAGCCCTGCGTACAGCGCCTTGCCGACGATGGCGCCCTCCACGCCGAGCGGCACGAGCACGCGGATCGCCCGCAGGTCGTCGAGCCCGGAGACGCCGCCGCTGGCGATCACCGGGCTCGCCGTCCGGTCGCAGACCAGCGCAAGCAGGTCGAGGTTCGGCCCGGCCAGCATGCCGTCCCTGGCCACGTCGGTGACGACGTAGCGCGAGCAGCCGTCGGACTCCAGCCTGCCGAGCACGTCGAGCAGCTCGCCGCCGAGCGTGGTCCAGCCGCGGGCAGCGAGCCGCGTGCCGCGCACATCGAGCCCGACCGCGATCCGTTCTCCGTGCTTGTCGATCACGCCGCTGACCCAGTCGGGCTGCTCCAGGGCGGCAGTCCCGAGTATCACCCGTTCGCACCCGGTGGCCAGGGCCCGCGCCAGCGACGCGTCGTCGCGGATGCCGCCGGACAGCTCGACGGCCACGTCCAGCCTGCCCACGACCTCGGCCAGCAGGCCGGCGTTGGAGCCTCGGCCGAACGCCGCGTCCAGGTCGACCAGGTGGATCCACTGCGCGCCGGCCCGCTGCCAGGCGAGCGCCGCATCGAGTGGGTCGCCGTAGGACGTCTCGGTGCCTGCCGCGCCCTGGACCAGCCGGACGGCCTGGCCGCCCGAGACGTCGACGGCGGGCAGCAGCGTCAGGGCGGGCGTCACCGGATTAGCTCCAGCCAGTTCGACAGCAGCGCCGCGCCCACGTCGCCGGACTTCTCCGGGTGGAACTGGGTCGCGCTCGCCGGTCCGTCCTCGACCGCGGCGACGAAGCGCTGGCCGTGCTCGGCCCAGGTCAGCAGCGGCCGGGCCGCGTCGCTCCGCTCCGGTTCCGCCCAGGTCCTGACCGCGTAGGAATGCACGAAGTAGAACCGCTCGCTCGCGTCGATCCCGGCAAACAGGCGGGTGCCGGCCGGCGGCTGGACGGTGTTCCAGCCCATGTGCGGCAGCACGGGCGCCTCGAGCCGGTCCACGACGCCCGGCCACACCCCGCATCCGTCGGTCTGCTCGCCATGCTCGACCCCGCGGGCGAAGAGCACCTGCATGCCCACGCAGATCCCGAGCACCGGACGGCCGACCGCGAGGCGCTTGGCGATGATCTCGTCGCCGCGCACCGCACGCAGGCCCCGCATGCAGGCGGCGAACGCGCCCACGCCAGGCACCACCAGCCCGGCCGCGTTCAGCGCCGCGTCGGGATCGGCGGTGACCGAGGTGACCGCCCCGGCCCGCTGCAGGGCCCGGGCTGCCGAGCGGAGGTTGCCGGAGCCGTAGTCAAGCACGATGACCCGTCGCGGCACGTCGGTCACAGCACGCCCTTGGTGCTCGGCACGCCGTGGCCGCGCGGGTCGGGTGCCGCGGCGGCGCGCAGCGCCCGAGCGAACGCCTTGAACTGCGCCTCGACGATGTGGTGCGGGTTGCGCCCGTACAGCACGGTCAGGTGCACGCAGATCGCGGCGCTGGCTGCCAGGGTCTCGAAGAAGTGCCTGGTCAGGCTGGTGTCGTAGGTGCCGATCAGCGGCGCCATGCCGGCCGGCTCGGCGTGTACAGCGTACGGCCGCCCGGCCAGGTCCACCGCGGCCCGCGCCAGCGTCTCATCGAGCGGTATCAGCGCGTCGCCGAACCGGCACAGGCCAGCCTTGTCGCCGAGCGCCTGGCGCAGCGCCTCGCCGAGCGTGATCGCGGTGTCCTCCACGGTGTGGTGCGCGTCGACCTCGATGTCGCCCTTGGCGTGCACGCGCAGGTCGATGCAGCCGTGCTTGGCGAGCTGGGCGAGCATGTGGTCGAAGAACGGGACGCCGGTCTGCACGTCGGCGGACCCCGTTCCGTCCAGGTCAAGCTCGACCGCGACCTGGGTCTCCCTGGTCGCGCGCTCCACCCTGGCCGTCCGGCCCGGCCGGCCGGCCTCGCCGGTCACGCCAGCACCGCCTTGAGCGCGCGGCGGAACGCGTCCATCTCGGCCGGCGTGCCGATGCTGACCCGCAGCCAGCCCGGCGGGCCCACCTCCCTGATCAGCACGCCCCGGTCGAGCAACCCCTGCCAGACCGCCCGGCGGTCGGCGAAGGTGCCGAACAGCACGAAGTTGGCGTCCGAGTCCGCGACCGCCAGCCCGCGGCCGCGCAGCCAGCCGACCAGCTCGTCGCGCGCCTGGCTGATGGCCCGCACGGTCTGCAGCAGCTCGCCGGAGCGCGCGAGCGCGGCCCGCGCCGCCGCCTGGGTCAGCGCGGACAGGTGGTAGGGCAGCCGGACGATCTGCAGCGCGTCGACCACCGGTTGGCCGGCCGCCAGGTACCCGACCCGCGCCCCGGCCAGGGCGAACGCCTTCGACATGGTGCGGACCACCACAAGCCGCGGGAAGCCGGGCAGCAGCGGAAGCGCGGTGGCTTCTGGGTCGCGCGCGAACTCGGCGTAGGCCTCGTCCACGATCACCATGCCCGGCGCGGCTTCGCAGATCCGCTCGATCACGGCGGGCGCCAGCGCGGTCCCGGTCGGGTTGTTCGGCGAGGTGAGGAAGACCAGGTCAGGGCGTGCCTGGGCGATCGCGGCCAGCGCCCGAGCCTCGTCGAGGCCGAAGTCCTCGGCCCTGGCCGCGCTGAACCACCCGGTGCCGGTGGTCTGCGCGATCAGCGGGTGCATCGAGTACGACGGCTCGAACCCGACCGCGGTGCGACCCGGCCCGCCGAACGCCTGGAACAGCTGCTGGATGATCTCGTTCGACCCGTTGGCGGCCCACATCTGGCGGTAACTCAGGCCGTGGCCGAGGTAGGCGGCCAGGTCGCGGCGCAGCGCGACGGCATCGCGGTCCGGGTACCTGTTGAGCGCCGCGGCCTCGGCCGCGGCGGCGTCCGCGATCTGCCGCACCAGGTCGGGCGAGGGCGGGTAGGGGTTCTCGTTCGTGTTCAGCCGGATGACGGCCTCGATCTGGGGTGCGCCGTACGGCTCGCGGCCGATCAGGTCGGGGCGCAGCGGCAGCGGCGCGCCAGGCCCGTGCGGCCAGGGTCCGGGCCGCACGGGCTCCCCGGCAGCCGGGACTGCCGTGTCCGCCGGGACTGCCGCGTCCGCCGGGTCCGGCCCGGCGGGCACCCTGACCCTGACCGCGGCGACGTGGGCGGCCAGGTCCTCGGCGCCGCCCAGCGCGTCGATGTGCGGCGCGACCCGCGCGAGCGCGGCCCGGTCGCAGCTCACCACGTGAATCCCGCGCAGGAACGTGAGCACGGACAGCCCGCCCGAGTGCCGAGCCGTCCCGCCCGTGGGCAGCACATGATTGGACCCGGCCAGGTAATCGCCGAGCGAGACCGGCGCGTACGGCCCGACGAACACCGCGCCCGCGTTGCGCACCCGTGCGGCGACGCCGGCGGCATCGGCGGTCTGGATCTCCAGGTGCTCGGGCGCCCAAGCGTCGCTGACCGCGAGCGCGGCGCCGACGTCGTCGACTAGGACGCAGGCCGACTGGCCGGTCAGCGCCTCCTTGACCCGGTCGGCGTGCCTGGCGGTCGCGATCTGCCTGGTCAGCTCGATCTCGACGCGGTCAGCCAGCCCGGGATCGGTGGTGATCAGCAGGCAGGCGGCGAGCGGGTCGTGCTCGGCCTGCGCGATCAGGTCGGCCGCCACGAACACCGGATCGGCGCCGCCGTCCGCGATGATCGCGATCTCGGTCGGCCCAGCCTCAGCGTCGGTGCTCACACTGCCGAGCAGCAGGCGCTTGGCCGCGGCGACGTAGACGTTGCCCGGCCCGGTGACGGTATCGGCGGGCGCGCAGTCCTCGGTGCCGTAGCCGAGCATCGCGATCGCCTGGGCGCCGCCGGCCGCGTGCACCTCGGAGACGCCGAGCAGCGCGCAGGCGGCCAGGATGGCGGGATGCGGCAACCCGCCGTGCTCGGGCCGGGGCGGCGAGGCGACCGCGATCTGGCTCACCCCCGCCACCTGGGCCGGGATCACGTTCATCACCACCGACGACGGGTAGGCGACCAGCCCGCCCGGCACGTAGACGCCGGCCCTGGCGACCGGCACGTAGCGCTCGGTCACCGTCGAGCCGTCGGCGACCGGGGTGCTGCGCTGCACGGGAAGCTGCGCCTCATGCACGGCCCTGGCCCGCCTGGCCGCCTCGGTCAGCGCCGCGCCGACGGCATGGTCGAGGCGGGCGAGCGCGCCGGACAGCGCCTCGGGCGGCACCCTGGTGGTGGCCAGGTCCACCTTGTCGAACCTGGCCGTGTGCTCGCGCACCGCCTGACCGCCCCGCTCGCGCACGTCCTCGCAGACCGGCCGGACCACGGCAAGCGCCGCCTCGACGTCAAGCTCGGCGCGCGGCAGCACCCGCGCCAGCCGCCTGCCGCCGACCTCGGCAACCGGCTCGCCCCGTAGATCGATCCTGTTGAGCACGTCGCAAGCCTAATCGGCGCGCGGCGCGCACCCGGCCACCGATCGCGGCACGGGCGCGGCGCGGTCAGGACGACGTGACGTCGGCGAGGGTGACGATCGTCCCTGACGGGCCCATGTCGGATCCGACCGCGGTGCACCGCGCCGTGACGCAGGACACCCCGCTCATGAGACTCTGGCTGGCGCCCACCGGGAGGGCGATGAACTCAAGCCTCCAGCTGGTGCCGTCCCAGGCCTCGGCGAAGGACTCGACCGCGTTGTTCGGCGTGAAGTCCCCGACCGCGGTGCAGGACCTGGCCGACGGGCAGGAGACGCCGGGCATGTCCACCTCGGCCGTGCTGGTCTGGTAGCCGTCCGGCGCCACCGGCGCCTGCGGCCGCCAGGCGTGGCCGTTCCAGCGCTCGGCCAGCGGGGCACCGTTGCTCGAGAAGCTGGCCCCGGCAGCCGTGCACGCGCCGGGCGAGCTGCAGGAAACCCACGCCAGCGCGCCGCCGGGGGATCCGGCAGGCCGCGGCAGGTCCCATGCCCGCCAGTGCTCGCCGTTCCACGTCTCGGCCAGCGGCTGGGCGTCACCGGTGCCCTTATTCCGATAGCCGACCGCGGTGCAGAAGCTGGCCGACGGGCACGACACCCCGAGCAGCCAGGTCCGCTTGGCCGCGGCGAACGCGGCTTGGATGCTCCACCGGCTGCCGTCCCACCGCTCGGCCAGGCCGATGCGGCGCCCGTGCTTGCTGTAGTAGCCGACGGCGGTGCAGGCTCGCGCCGAACTGCAGGACACCGAGTACAGAGCGAGTCCCGAGTGCCGGGAAGGCTCGGGCACCCTGACGATCCTCCACGCCGAACCGTTCCAGGCCTCGGCAAGCGGCCGCTGCGCCCCCCGGCTGTTAGCCGAGGCGCCTACGGCCACGCATGCGCGGGGTGAAGCGCACGCCACCGCATTGAGGAAGCTAACTGCCGCGCCGCGCGAGTCCGGGCTCGCCACGATGCGCCAGTGCGAGCCGTTGCGGATCTCGGCCAGAGTATCGACGGTAGCGGCATTCCTGGCGTAGTAACCGACGGCGATGCAGACGCGCGCCGAGGGACACGCGACGGCGTTGAGCTGGCTGGAGTTGGCGCCGACCGGGCTCGGGGAGGGCTGCAGGGTCCAGCCCGTACCGTTCCACCCCTCGGCCAGCGTGATGCCGGCCAGGCTGATCTCGGGGGTGTAGCTGCCAACCGCGACGCAGGCCGCGGCCGCCGTGCAGGAGACCGCATCGAGGGCGCCGCCGCCGCTTCCTGCCGGGTTCACCGCCGACGTGACGTGCCAGGCGACGCCGTTCCATGCCGTCGCCATCGGGGCCAGGATCTCGATTCCGGAGCGGGGCCCGGCGGGCGCGGCGGCTTCATGGGCCAGGTAGGCGCCGACGGCGGTGCAGGCGGCCACCGCGGTGCACGACACGCCGAACAGCTCGCTGCCTCCCGAGCGGGCCGGCATGGGGGCGACCTGAATCGTCCACGTCGTGCCGTTCCACGCCTCGGCGAGGCTGAGCCCTTCGCCCGAGCTCTTGTTGTAGCCGCCCGCGGCGATGCACGCGCCCGGTGCGGCGCACGAGACCGCGGAGAATCCGCTGCCGGTGGCGCGGGCCGGCACTGGCACCGTCTGATCGGCCCAGGTCGTGCCGTCCCAGGCCATGGCCAGCGGCTGGCTGGCACCCGAGCTGTTCTCGAAGGAGCCGACGGCGGTGCAGGCCGACGGCCCGGCGCAGGAGACCGCGAGCAACTCACTCGGCACCGCGACCACGCTGATCGGGTCGGCCTGGATGGTCCAGCTCGACCCGTCCCAGCGCTCCGCGAGGGTCAGGGACGTCCCGTTGCTCGTGTCGTAGATGCCGACCGCGGTGCAGGCCTGCGCCGACGTGCAGGACACGCCGTACAGGCCGCTGGCCGCGCCGACCGGCCCGGCGCTCGGCTGGATCTGCCAGCGGGTGCCGTTCCACCCCTCGGCGACGGTGAGCACGCCCCCGGCTGCCGTGAAGTAGAAGCCGACCGCGACGCAGGCGGCCGCCGACGCGCACGAGACGCCGTTCAGCACGGTAGCGGTGGCACCCGGCGGGTTGGGAATGCGCTGGACACTCCAGGCCGCGCCGTTCCACTGCTCGGCCAGGGCGACCGTGGTGCCCGTGCCGTTCTCGTAGTCGCCGACCGCGATGCAGGCCGACGGGCCGGCGCAGGAGTCGGCAGCGAGCGTGCCGTTGTGCTGCTTGACCGGGTTCGGCGTCGGCTCGACGCGCCACCCGCCGGCATGGCTGAGGGCCGACCGCACGGGCGGCCTGGCCGGTCGGGGCAGCGCGCCGCCGCGGGTCAGCAGGCCGGATCGCCACTGCGACCCTGGGGCCGCGGCCGGCGCCCGGAGCCGCCCGAACGACGAGAACGCCCCCATGCCAGGCCTAGTGGCGAGCGGCGTCGCGGCAGGCGCGGCCGGCGTCCCGCTGGTCGGGCTAGCCTGGGCACCGGGTGCCGCGGCCAGTCCGGCCGTGGTCATCAGCGCGACGGCGGCGGCCGCGGCCGCCCGACCGATCAAACCGGCCATCTTGGCCACCCTTCGCTGCGGCGGGCCGCCGCGTTGCTGCTTACGAGGACGTACTGCCGGGGCGGCAGGTTGCCCTATCGTTCCACTTACGGCCCATTAGACGAGGAGCGCGCGTGTACGTCGAGCACTCGGCGCAGATCTGGCGCGACTTCCCCGACCTCGCCGCTGGCGCGCTTGCCGTGAGGGGGATATCAGCCCAGGTCAACGCCGACTCCGGGGTGGCTGAGTACACCCGCGCCGCGAAGGAGCGGCTCGCCTACGGGCCGGAGAGCGAACTGCCCGAGATCCAGGCGTGGCGGCGTGCCTTCGCCAGGATGGGGCTCAAGCCCACCCAGTACCGGTGCGCGTCGGAGTCGCTGCTGCGTCGGTTGCGTAAGGAAGGGTCGCTGCCGCGGCTGCACCCTCTCATAGACCTGTGCAACGCGGTCTCGGCCGCCTACGCGATCCCGGTCGCCGTCTTCGACGTTGACCAGATCACCGGGCACCTGGAGATCCGCTACGCGGCAGGCGACGAGGTGTACCTGGCGTTCTCCGGCGAGACCGAGCAGCCCGCGGCCGGCGAGGTGATCTTCCGCGACGCGGCCGACCAGGCGCACGCCAGGCGCTGGACGAACCGGCAGAGCGCGCGCTCAGCCGTCCAGCCCGCGACCTCTGCCGTGCTGATCATGGCCGAGGCCCTGCACGCCTCGGCCGCCGGCGACGTGCCCGCCCTGCTCGCGGCGCTCGGCAAGGAGATCGAGGCCGTGTGGCCCGCGACCACGGCCGGCGCCGTCCTGACTCAGTCCGCGCCGCGGTTCGCGTTCGAGGCGTAACCGCCCGTCAGCCTGCGCGGGCGGGCCCGCCTGATCGAGCGCCAGTATTATCCGCTCCTCGTAGCGGCCAGGACGATCCGCGAGCGGCGGGATCAGCCCCCGTGCTGACGAAGCCCAGCCGCACGTACAAGCCCACGGCCGGGTCGTTGCCGTCGAGCACCCACAGGTAGACGGTGCGGATGCCGGACGCCCGCAAATCAGAGAGCACGCTGCGGACCATCGTCAGCGCCACGGATGTTCGACGTTAACTCGGTGAGACCCACAAGTACTCGAGAACTCGCTCGTCGACCTGCCCACCCGGCTCAGTGGTCATGCCGACAAGAGCTATTGGCGTTGCATCCCGCATACAGATATGCCATGCGCCGCAGTCGAACTCGACCAGCCATTCAACCGACCCGCAATGGGATTCCTTCTTATACGTAGCCAGAAATGAGTCGGGTGAATCCAGCAGCGCGGCTAGCCGTCCTGCACCGCGCGGCGGCCGACGCCGAGCACTCCGTCAGCGTCCTGCCACTGATTCTGCTCGCCCTGGTGGTCGTCTTCTTCGGGATGGTTACCAAGATCAACACCGAACTGGTGAACATCTTCTCCCAGCTGATCAGGACGGCGGCGGCGGTCGGCCGCATGCTGCTGCTCCTGGTGGTGATCGGAGTGCTGGCGCTGATCGTGCTGCTTCACCTGTGACCCGCTGGCCGACTGGCGGGCCACCCGATCGACCCGCGAGCCGCGCTACTCGATGATCTTGGAGATCGGGATTTCCAGGATGTCCCGCGCGCCGGCCGCGCGCAGCGCCGGGATCAGCGTGTTGACGCCGCGCTTGGGTACCACGGCCTCGACCGCGTGCATGTCGCCGCGCGCCAGCGAGGTGATGGTCGGCGAGGACATCGCGGGCAGGATGTCGGTCACCGCGCTCAGCTGCGCGTCCGCGACGTTGAGCTTGACCAGCACGTTGCCGCGGGCCCTGATCGCTCCGCGCAGCAGCAGGGCGACATCTTCCATCGCGGCGCGCTTGTCCGGGTCGGCGTGCGCCTCGTGGTTGGCGATCAGCTCGGTGTAGCTGCTCAGCAGCGTGTGCAGGATCTTCAGCCCGTTCCTGCGCAGCGACGAGCCGGTCTCGGTCAGGTCCACGATCGCGTCGACGATGTCGGGCACCTTCGCCTCCGTGGCGCCGTAGGACGGGGTGACCACCGCCTTGATCCCGTGCTCCTCAAGGAACCGCCTGGTCAGCGACGGCAACTCGGTGGAGATCCTGATCCCGTCCGGCAGGTCCTCGATCGACTTCCAGCCCGAGCTAATCGGCACCGCGAGTACGACCCTGACCGGGTCGCTGGTCGCCTTGGAGTACGGCAGCTCACCCAGCGAGGCCACGTCTGCTCCGGTCTCGGTGATCCAGTCCCGGCCGGTGATGCCGAAGTCGAACAGCCCCTCGGCCACGTAGGTCGGGATCTCCTGCGGCCGAAGGAACCTGACCCGCTCGATCCTCGGGTCGTCGATCGACGCGTGGTAGTCGCGCTCCGAGGCACGCCGCACGGTCAGGTCGGCCGAGTCGAACAGCTCAAGCGTGGCGCGCTCAAGCGACCCCTTGGGCAGCACGAGGGAGAGCATTCCTGCACCCTATCCGCCCGGCCCCGCACGCCGGACGGGCCGGACGGGCCGGACGGGCCGGACGGCCTAGCCTTCAGCCGGCCGGGCACAACCGCCTGCGGGACATCGTGGCCCGTTGATGTCGTAACTAGCGACATCAACGGGCCACAAAGTACGAAGCCTGAGGCGAAGGGAGCTAGTTTTCGTGCGAGGCCCGATCCAGCTGCCCCACAGGGCCGGGTTGTAGCGGATGATCTCGCTGACGCACGCAGCACGGACCGGACGGGCCGGCAGGCAGGTCAGGGCACCTTGGGGAACGCGGGAGGCCGCCGGGGATCGTGCGCGTGCAGGCGGCCCAGGCCGAGCCGCTGGCCGGGACGCCGGCCTCGATGAACGCGCTCCTCGACGTGGCTTGCGGATCCGGGCTCGCGATCGAGCGAGCCCGCCTGCGCGCGGTCGCGTCGGCGATCAGGCAGCCGTCCTTTGGTCCCTAGACTCCCGTTTGACGCGTCAGGCGACCACCCGCGCGGTGGACGAGCCGTCGGGGAGACGGCGGATCTCGAGCCGCTCGGTCACCCGGTCCTTCAGGTCGGCGACGTGGCTGACGATGCCCACCGCCCGGCCGCGGTCGCGCAGGTCGTCGATGACGCCGAGCACCTGATCGAGCGTCTGCTCGTCCAGCGACCCGAACCCCTCATCGATGAAGAGCGTCTCCAGGTCCACTCCCCCGGCCTCGGCCTTGACCACGTCGGCCAGCCCGAGCGCCAGTGCCAGCGAGGTGTAGAACGTCTCGCCGCCCGACAGCGACCGCGGGCTGCGCTCCTCCCCGGTATGCCGGTCGACCACCATCAGCGTCAGCCCGGTGCGCTGCCGCCGCGACGCGCCCTCGTCGCTGCGCCGAAGCTCGTACCGGCCGGAGGACATCACCGCGAGCCGCACGTTCGCCGCGGCCACTACCTGCTCGAACCAGTGCCGCAGTACGTAGGTGGTCAGCGCCACCCGCCGGTGCCCCTCGGTGCCCTTGGCCAGCCCGGCCAGGTAGATCACCGGCGCGGTCGCTTCGGTCAGCGCCTGCGCCCGGTCCTGCGCGTCCCGCACCTCGTCAAGCCGCCTGGCAAGGCGCTCGCCGCGGTCCTGGCTGCCCGCAAGCTCGACCTTTGCCTTGTCCGCTGCGGCGCGGGCGATGGCCAGGTCGCTTGCCGCGCGCTGGACCGCCGCGTGCGCCTCACCCGATCGCCCGGCGTCGAGACTGGCCAGCTCGGGTGCTTCGGCCGCGGCCCGCAGCGCGCTGAGCCGCTCGTCCCAGGCCCGCACGCCCGCCTCGGCGGCCTCCTGCTCGGCCGGAGCGAGCACGGCAGCCCTGGCCAGCTCCAGCGTCGCGAAGCCGCCGGCCGTCGCCTCGGCCTCGGCGCGGGCCGCTGCCCGCCCGGCGGCCTCCAGCGTCCCGGCAAGCCGGGCGATCCCGGCGGCCAGTCTCCGGTGGGTCTCGGCCGCAGCGCGCAGCGCCGCCTGCCTGACCGCCACCGACGGGTAGGTTCCGGCCGCCAGCTTGAGGTCCGCGCGCAGCGCCGCGAGGTCGGAGCCGGCTTGCCGAGCCAGGCCGGTCACGGTCACCGCCTCCTCCCTGGCTCGCTCGAGGTCGTCACCCAGCCTGTCCTGCTCGGCGCGGAGCCCGGTGAGCTCGGGCTCCAGCCTGGCGAGCGCCTCGGCGGCCTGCTCGGCTCTGGCCAGCCGCGCGTCGACGGCCTCGGTCTCCCGCGCCACGCTGCCCGGGGTCGCCCCGGCTGCTACGGCGGCGTACGTGGCCGCCTCCCGGTCCATCGCGGCGTGCCGCTGCTCGGCCCGCTCGCGTGCGCGGGCGGCGGCATCGCGGGCCTCGCGCGCCGCCGCCACGGCGGCCGCGGTCACCGGTGCCGCGACCGGGGCGGCGGGCGCCGGGTGCTCGGCCGATCCGCAGACCGGGCAGGCGCCGCCGCGGGCGAGCCCGGCCGCCAGCTCGGCGGCCATCCCGGCGAGCCTGCGGTCCATCGCCGCCTGATGCTCATCCACGAGGCGCTGGTGCTCGTCGGTCGCCGCCCGCAGCGCCCCGGCGAGGGCCGCGAGCTCGGGCTCAAGCTCGGTCAGCCGGCCGGCCGCGGCACCGACCCGCGCCAGCTCGGCCCGGCGCCGCGCGGCGGCATCGAGGTCGGCGGCACCGGCGCGCGCCTGGTCGAGCTCGATCTGCGCCGCCGCGATCCTGCCGGGCAGCGCCTGCCTGGCCGCGACCAGCGACTCGACCTCGGCGGTGGCCCTAGCCGCGGCGGCATCGAGCTCGCGGGCCGCGCTCTCCCGCGCCGCCACTGCCTCTTCAGAGTGAACAAGCTCGCTCAGCCCACTCGCCTCGCTCGCGGCGGCCTCGGCCCGGGCGGCTGCCTGATCGCCGGCGGCCCTGGCCAGCGCTGGGTCGCCGAGCTCGGGCCCGGCCCGGGCGTGACCTACCGCCTCGCGGGCATCGGCGACCTCGGCCCGCGCGTCCGCGAGCGCTGCGAGCAGCGGCCGCACAGGCTCGGCCCGGCGCGCCGCGTCAAGCCGGCGTGCGGCCAGCTCGCGCGGCTCCCTGGTGGCCTCGTGCTCGGTCAGGGCGGCGCGCGCCGCGATCAGCCTCGTCATCAGGGCAGCCAGGTCGGCCGCGGCCCGCTCGGCCGACTCGGCGGCTTCGAGCTCGGCGGCCGCCACGGCGGCGGACTCGGCGGCCAGCGCCTCGGCCTCCGCCTGCTCATCGCCGAGCTGCTTGAACCTGACCGCCAGCTCATCGGCGCCCAGGCCGAGCAGCGCGGCGCGGGCGTCGAGGTCAAGCCCGGCGGCCTCGGCCGCGGCCGACGCGGCCAGGTCGATCTCGGCGGCGGCCGCCCGGCGGTCGCGCAGCGCCTCGGACTGGCGGTGGTCAAGCTCGGCGGTGATGTCGTCGTAAAGCTCGGTGCCGAATAGCTGGGTAAGCACGTCCCTGCGGGCGTCGTCGTCGGCGCGGAGGAACCTGGCGAACTCGCCCTGCGGCAGCAGCATGACCTGGGTGAACTGTGCCCGGCTGAGCCCGACGAGGTCGTCGATCGCGTCGCCCACCTCGGCCTTGTTGGACGACAGGCTGGTCCACCTCGCGCCGTCGCGGCGGCGCAGGTGCACGCGCATCGGCTGGGTGGTGAAGCCCTCTCCGCGCCGCTTGCGGCGCCGGTACTCGGGCACCCTGGTGATCAGGTAGCGGACGCCGCGCAGCGAGAACTCCAGCGACACCGACGGCTCGGCGTCCGGGCCGGCGAAGCCGGAGTGGGTGCGGTCGTGGCCGGAGTCCGCCCCGGCCAGGCCGCCGTAGAGCGCGAACGTGATCGCGTCGAGGATGGTGGACTTGCCCGCCCCGGTCGGCCCTTCGAGCAGGAACAGGCCGCCGCCCGCCAGCCGGTCGAAGTCGATCACCTGCGGTGCGGCGAACGGCCCGAATGCCTCGAGCTCCAGCCTGTGCAGGCGCATCAGGCCGCGGCTCGCACCCCGGCGGATGCGGCGGCAGCGGCAGCGACGGCTCCCGGCTCGCTGCGCTGTACGGCCTCGATCACGTCGGCGAGCACGGCGCGCTGCTCGTCGTCGGGTGTGCCGCCGCTGGTGAACTCGACGTGCATGGCGCAGATCTCGCCCGGATCGGTGGTGCCGGCCAGCCGCCGCAGGTCCGCTGCCGTCGCGGCGGGCTCGCCGTCGGGCTCGAACCCGAGCACGAGCGTGTGCGGCCACTTCTCGCGCAGCCGCTCCATCGGCGCGGCGGGCCTGATCTGATCGGTCAGCACCGCCTTCACCCAGGCGCCGGCCAGTTCGCCGTCGTCGCGGGCCAGCAGGTCGGCGAGCGTTCCGCGCACCTCGCGCAGCGGCCGCGGCACCGGGACGGCGATCTTGGTCGTGCTCACCCGGCCGGCGCCGTCGATGTCGACCAGGGTGACCGACTTGGCGTGGTGCCGCTCGGAGAACGAGAAGGCCAGCGGCGACCCGCAGTACCTGACCGCCGTCCCGGTGCCGCGCGCGACCACGTCCTGCTGGCCGTGCAGGTGGCCGAGCGCGACGTAGCTGAGGCCGGCGAACACGGAGGCCGGGGCATCACCGATGCCGCCGACGCTGATGTCGCGCTCGGAGTCGCAGCCCACCGCGCCTGTCACGAACGCGTGCGCCACCGCGACGGTCCGCCCGATCCCGTGCCCGGCCGCGTCGGCGCGGATCAGCGCGGCCGCGGCGGCGAGGACCGAGGCGTGCGAGCGCTCGGCGGACAGATCGGCCATCACCGCGTCGGGCAGCAGGTAAGGGATGCCGTAGACGGCCACCTCGCCGTCGGCATCGGAGAGCACGACGGGCCTGGCGATGTCGGCGACCCTGGTGCGCAGGTGGATGCCGGCCGCCTCGCTCAGCGCCGCGCCGAAGCCGAGCCTGATCGCCGAGTCGTGGTTGCCGCTGGTCATGATCACCGGGATCCCCGCCGCGGCGAAGCCGGCCAGTGCCTGATCGAGCGCGGCGACGGCGTCCACGGTCGGCACCGCCCGGTCGTAGACGTCGCCGGCCACCAGGACGGCGCCGACCTGCTGCTCGACCGCCTGGCCGAGCAGCCAGCCGAGGAAGTCGGCCTGGTGCGGCAGCAGGTTCTCGCCGTGCAGCGTCCGGCCCAGGTGCCAGTCCGAGGTGTGCAGCAGTCTCATCGATCTCTCATCATGCTGGCCGCCGCCGGCGCTCGCCCGCATTGCCCGCCGACGGCGTGTCGCGGCAGGAGCGAGCCGGTCAGGTCCCGTTGGTAGCGTTAGCCCATGCCAGCCGGCCCCGAGATCGATGCGCTGTTCCCCGCCGACCTGCCCGAGCCCGGGCACTGGGAGCAGCGCTATCCGCCCAGGCTGCTGTCCAGCGGTGCGCAGGTGACCAGGCTCGGCCCGTCGCCGACCGGGCACATCCACATCGGCTCGATCTACACCGCGATGCTCGACCGCGACGTGGCCCACCGGTCCGGCGGGCGCTACGTGCTGCGGATCGAGGACACCGACCAGGCACGCGAGGTGGTCGGCGCGCTCGGGCAGTTCGACCGCGCGTTCGCCTACTTCGGGCTCGAGCCCGACGAGGAGGACGGCCGCGGCGACTACGGGCCCTACCACCAGTCGGCCAGGGAGGCGATCTACCTCAGCTACGCCAGGGACCTGCTGCGGCAGGGCAAGGCCTACCTGTGCTTCGCCACGTCCGGTGAGCTCGCCGAGATCCGCAGGCGGCAGGAGGCGGCCAAGCAGCCGCCCGGCTACTACGGGCAGTGGGCGACCTGGCGTGATGCCAGCGACGAGCAGGTGCGGGCCGCCCTGGTCGAAGGCACACCGTACGTGGTGCGATTCCGCTCCCCAGGCGTCCCCGGACGCCGGGTCGAGTTCGACGAGGTCATCCGGGGTCACCTGTCCGCCGAGGACAACTTCAACGACGTCGTGATCCTGAAGTCGGCACGCGACGGCATCCGGCTGCCCACCTACCACTTCGCGCACGCGGTCGACGATCACCTGATGCGGGTGACCCTGGTGATCCGCGGCGAGGAGTGGCTCGCATCGGTGCCGATGCACCTGCAGCTGTTCGCCGCGCTTGGGTTCGACCCGCCCGGCTACGCCCACACCGCGCTGCTGATGAAGCAGATCCCCGGCGGCAAGCGCAAGCTGTCCAAGCGCAAGGACCCCGAGGCCAGCGTGGACTTCTACATCGAGGCGGGCTACCCGGCGCGGGCCGTGCTCTATTACCTGCGTGGGCTGGCCAACGGCTCGCTCGCCGAGCTTCCGCTCGACGAGGCGCTTGCGGCGCCGATCAGGCTGGCGGAGTGCGGCGGCTCGGGCCCGCTGATCGACCAGGTGAAGCTGGAGGACATCAGCGCGGACCACATCGCGACGCTGAGCGGCGCCGAGATCTGGCGCGCGATGCTGACCTGGGCCGAGAAGTACGATGTCGAGCTCGCGCAGGTTCTTGTGGCCCATCGCGAGCTGGCGCTCGCCGCTCTCGCGGTCGAGCGCGGCGATGACGTGCCGAACCCTCGCAAGGATCTGCGCAAGTGGTCCGACTTCCGGTCGGCCTACGGCTTCTTCTTCAACGACCTGTTCACCCTGGTCCACGCCGGCGACGAGCGGCTCGGCGGGCTGCCGGACGACCTGGTCCGCGCGTTCGCCGCCGATTTCGCGGCCGGCTATCAGGAGCCGACCGACGGGCAGGAGTGGTTCAGCCAGATCAGGGAGCTTGCGGCCAAGCATGGCTTCGCGCCGAGCGCCAAGGCCTACAAGCAGGCGCCGGAGGATTATCCCGGTTCGATCATCCACGCTTCGCAGCTGATCAGGGTCGCGCTGACGGGCTCGAAGGACAGCCCTGGCCTGGCCGCCGTGGCCGGGGTGCTCGGCCGAGACGAGGTCATCCGGCGGGTCAGCGCGCTGACCAGCTAGACCCGGTCGGCCCGCCGGGCCGCGCCGTCGCGGCGGCAGGTGCTTGGATTAGCTCTCGTGACCGCGGCTGATGCTCCGCAGCAGGCCGATCAGGCGGAGGCGGAGTCCGAGGAACGCCACCGGCTGACCACGCTGTCCGGCCTTGCCGCGCTGTCGCTTGACGCGCTGTCCTCGGTGGCGTACGGGCCCGAGGCCATCGTCATCGTGCTGATGGCGGCGGGCACCGCGGGCCTCGCCTACACGCTGCCGGTCACCTACGCGATCGTGATCCTGCTTGCCGTGCTCGTGGTCTCCTACCGGCAGGTGATCGCGGCCTTCCCTGGCGGCGGCGGTGCCTACGCGGTCGCGAGCACGCACCTCGGCAGGATGCCGAGCCTGATCGCCGCGGCCTCGCTGATCGTCGACTACCTGCTGAACGCGGCCGTCGGCGTCTCCGCCGGGGTTGCGGCGCTGACCTCGGCGTTCCCCCATCTCTACGGCGCCACCGTGCCGCTGTGCCTGGCCGTGCTCGCCCTGATCACGGCGGCGAACCTGTGGGGCGTGGCCGAGTCCGCAAGGCTGCTGATCGCGCCGACGATCGCGTTCATCGTCGCGATCGCGATCGTGATCGCCAGCGACCTGCTCCGCAGCCACCCGGTCGTGGCCCCGTCCGCGCACCTGCCCTCGGTGATCGAGCCCGTCGGCGTGCTGCTCCTGCTCCGGGCGTTCGCCTCCGGCTGCTCCGCCCTGACCGGCGTGGAGGCCATCGCCAATGCCGTGCCCGCGTTCCGGGCGCCGCGGGCGAAGCGGGCGCAGGGCACCGAGATGTGGCTCGGCGTGCTGCTCGGCGCCATGCTGATCGGCCTGGCCATCGGAATCAGGAAGTTCCACGTCACCTCCTCGCCGACCGAGACGGTGCTCGCCCAGCTCGCCGCCATCGGAGTCGGCAAGGGCGCGCTGTTCATCTTCATCCAGCTCATCACCACGGTGCTGCTCGCACTGGCGGCGAATACCTCGTTCGGCGGGCTGCCGGTGCTCGCCTCGCTGCTGGCCAGGGACAACTTCCTGCCGCATCTGTTCTTCCTGCGGGCCGACCGGCAGGTGCACAGATACGGGGTGGTCGTGCTCGCGATCGCGGCGGCCGCGCTGCTCGTCGCCTCGGGCGGCACCACCCAGCGGCTGGTGCCGCTGTTCGCCATCGGGGTCTTCGTCGGCTTCACGCTGTCCCAGGCCGGCATGGTCAGGCACTGGCGCGGCGAGCGCGGGCAGGGCTGGGTCAGCCGGGCCTTCATCAACGGCCTGGGCGCCGTGCTCACGCTCGCCGCGCTCGCGGTCGAGCTGATCAGCAAGTTCACCGAGGGCGCCTGGCTCGTCGTGCTGGTGATCCCGCTGCTCGTGCTGATGTTCGCGCGGGTGCACGCGGCCTACGCCAAGATCGGCGAGGTGCTGGAGATCGGCGCCGTGCCGCCGCCGCCGCAGCGGCTGAGCTCGCTGGTGGTGGTCCCGGTGGGCGGCATGTCCCGGCTGACCGAGGAGGGCATCTCGGCCGCGCTGTCGCTCGGCGACGAGATCATCGCGGTCACCGTCTGCTACGCCGACCCGGCGGACGAGGAGGCCGACGCCCACTTCAGGCAGCAGTGGCAGGAGTGGGACCCGGGCGTGCCGCTGCTGACCCTCTACGCCAGGCGGCGCGCGCTTGGCCCGCCGATCGTGGCGTACCTGCGCGACCTCGAGGCGCAGGAGCGCTACCACCGGATCGTGGTGCTGATCCCCGAGGTACAGCCGATGAGGCCGTGGCAGCGGATCCTGCACAACCAGCGCGGCTTCGTGCTCGACCGGGCGATCCAGAAGGGCACCGTCAACGTGGTGATCTGCCGCCTGCACTTCCAGCGGGCGATCTGGACGCCGCACGGCGAGATCAGCACATGAGGCTGCCCGAGGCCGAGGCGAGGCGCAGGCTCGGGGAAGCCAGGGTGGCCAGGCTGGCGACCGTCTCCGGGCAGGGCCAGCCGCATCTGGTCCCCATCACCTTCGCGGTGGACGGCGACCTGATCTACACAGCGGTCGACGCCAAGCCGAAGACCACCCGCGATCTTCAGCGGCTGCGCAACCTGCGGGCCAACCCGAGGGTGGCCGTCCTCGCCGACCACTACGCCGACGACTGGGCGGCACTATGGTGGGCCAGGGCCGACGGGACGGCATCGGTGGCTGACGAGCAGGCCGCGATGGCCGTACCGCTGCGCGCGCTGGCCGCCCGTTACCCGCAGTACGCCGGCAGCCCGCCGGACGGCCCGGTGATCGTGATCCGGGTGCACCGCTGGACGGGCTGGTCAGCGTCTTCGCTCACGGTGCCCACCCGCCCGCCTCCGGGCGTCCCGACCGGCTCGCTCACAGACCTGCCACGGCCGGGATGACGGTGCTCCCGATCACCTCGAGCGGGGTGAGCTCCCAGACGTCGGCCACCGCGCCGATCGCGGTGTCGAAGCCGAGCTCGGCGAGCGCGCCAAGCTGGTCGATCACCTCGGCGGCCTTCTCGCCCTTGGGCCCCACGTCGAAGATGAAGTAGCAGGACTTGCGGATCTCGTCGTACACCCGGTTCTCCGCGTCGCAGTGCGCGCGCAGCACGTCGAGCTTGCGCGCCAGGTCGGGACCTGGGAACAGGTTGCACGCCTGCGCGTAGCGCGCCACCAGGCGCAGTGTCTTGCGCTCCCCGCCCCCGCCGATCATGACCGGCGGGTGCGGCCTGGTCAGCGCCTGGGGGGCGTTCAGCGGCCGGTCGAGCTCGTAGTGGGTGCCGCGGTATGGGGTCTGGTCGCCGCTCCACATCTGCAGGCAGATCTGCAGCGTCTCCTCCAGCCGCTCGAACCGCTCGGCCACCGGCGGGAACGGGATGCCGAGCCCGGCGGACTCCTCGGCGTTCCAGGCCGCGCCGATGCCCAGCCATGCGCGGCCGCCGGACAGCACGTCAAGCGTCGTGACGATCTTGGCGAGCACTCCGGGGTACCGGTAGATCGCGCCGGTCACCAGGGTGATCAGCTTGGTGCGCGATGTGCAGGCGGCCAGGTAGCCGAGCGTGGTGTAGGCCTCGAGCATGTCGCGATCCGCAGGGCCGACCGCCGGGATCTGGAAGAAGTGGTCCATCACGCTGATGAACTCGAAGCCAGCCTCGTCCGCCGTGCGGGCCACGGCGGCCAGGTCGGCCCCGAGGCTAGCGGGTCCGGACGGCCAGGTGTAGTCCGGGATCTGCAGTCCGATCTGCATGTCTGGGGGCTCCTCGGCCGTGGCTGGTCAGGACCTGACCAGCCGGGAGATCGCCTCGGCGGCCTCCCTGATCTTCTGGTCGCCTTCCGACCCGCCCTGCTCGATCGCCTCGGTCACGCAGTGCGCCAGGTGATCCTCGAGCAGCCCGAGCGCGACGGACTGGAGCGCGCGAGTCGCCGCGGAGATCTGGGTCAAGACGTCGATGCAGTAGGCATCCTCCTCGACCATCCGCTCCAGGCCGCGAACCTGGCCCTCGATCCGGCGCAGGCGCCTGAGGTAGGCGCCCTTGTCCTGCGTGTATCCGCGCATACCTGACCCTACCTCGCGGCTCCTTCGTTCACCCGCCCGCGGTTGCGGGGGAGCGCGCGCATGAATGCCGCCGGCCGGGGTAGTCGCACGCGCGACTGGCGACCCTCTCACCTGTCAGCCCGTCAGTCGAAGGAGTGATCGGTATGGCTGGGATGCTGCGGGTCAGCAGGAGCCGAGGTGCCTTCAGCGGCGTCCTGCTCGTCCTGCTCGGACTGTGGGGCGGGCTCATCCCGCTCGTCGGACCCTACGTGAACTACGCCTACTCGCCGGACCGCGCCTGGACCCTGACCCACGGGCGGATCTGGCTGGAGATCCTGCCGGCGGTCGGGACACTGGTCGGCGGCCTGATTCTGCTGGCCGCCAGGCTGCGCCCGTTCGCTCTGTTCGGCGCCTCGCTGGCCGTGCTGAGCGGCGCCTGGTTCGCGATCGGCCGGGTCGTCGAGCCGCTGTGGTCCGCGTCGCCGTCGGCCGGGACACCGGTCGGCGGTCAGCTCGCCAGGACGCTTGAGCAGGTCGGCCTGTTCACCGGCCTCGGCCTGGTGATCATCTGCGTGGCCTCGGCCGCGATCGGCCGGCTCTCTGTGGTCTCGGTCAGGGACGCCAGGGTCGTCAAGCCTGCGCCGGCCGCGCCGGCGCCGGACACGACAGCGACCAGCAGGATCCCGGTCCGGCGGACGCCGATGACCAGGGTCGGCCGCAGCCGGACCGCCGGTGCCGACGCGAACTCCCCGGCCGCGGCCCCCGACTCGCCGGTCGCGGACTCGCCGGAGGGCACCAAGACCGGCGTCTTCCTGCGCAAGGTCAAGGTCGGCAGCGGCTCGTCCAGCTAGCTGCTCTGGGTGCGGGGGCGCCGGGTCAGC
>Ga0335078_10002637_pt1 | contig 27031 bp, 18 predicted proteins | sample Lox_Sample_32_FD_206711 | JGI IMG/M metagenome (GOLD analysis project Ga0335078, IMG submission 206711) | Soil microbial communities from Loxahatchee National Wildlife Refuge, Florida, United States - Lox_Sample_3.2 | ecosystem: Environmental > Terrestrial > Soil > Wetlands | place: USA... | reverse complement strand
ACAGTTCCCGCGCGTGCGAATCCAGAATGCCGACGAATGGCTCGATGTCCAGGCCGGGATACTCGATGCGGGCGAGTTCCAGAGCCGCACGATCCAGGCCGGATTCCTCGATGCGGCCCGTGAGCAGATCCAGCAAGCGCTGCATGGCAGTCTAAAATAGCACCATGCACCGAACGCTTTGCTGGGCGCTCGCCGCGACTCTGTCGGGCGGCGTCCTAGCTGCCCAGCCGCCGCGCTTTTCCGAGCACATGCTGCGGAAGTTGCATAACGAACGGGTGACAGGTTACGCTCTACAGGAGCGCACGCTCGTTACCTGGGGCGACCAACTTTTGTGGAGGGGATTGCCGCGAGGCAGTAACCTGGTCGTCCGCGGACGCGGGCGTGCGTTCGCCGAAGGCGGCTGCCTGCTGGACGTGGATGGCGACGGCAAGCCGGACATCGTGGTCAACGAAGGCGGTCCAGAATCCGATCTGGTCTGGTATCGCGCGCCGCACTCCGGCGCACAGTGGACGCGCCACGTCATCGATACCGGCATCGACGCGCCGGACATGCTGCCAGCGACACTGCTAGGCCATCGCGGCATCCTGCTGATCCACAAGCGCGCACAGGTGCGCTTCTACGAGATTCCCGCCGATCCCACGGCCCGCTGGCCCGAGCAGGATGTCTATTCGTTCTATTCGCCTTCGCACCAGGGCGGACTGCGTATGGCGGACATCGATGGCGACGGGCGGCCGGACATTCTGGCGGGCATGTACTGGATCCGGTCGCCGCAGAGCTTCGAGCTGCCCTGGCGCCTGTTTGCGATCGTATTGTGGAATGAAACGCCGGACTCGGCCATGCTGCGGTCGAGCTACGGTCCGCTGACCGGCGCGGCGCCGGAACTAGTGGCCGCCGAACGCGCCATCGAGCCCGCGCGCCTGGCGCGTTTCGAACGGCCCGCCGATCCGCGCCAGTTGTGGATCGAGCACCGCATCGAAGGCGTGCCGGATCTGGCCGAGGTGAACAGCCTGGAAACAGCCGATTTCGACGGCGACGGACGGCGGGATCTTTTGATCGCCGAGCAAGCCGGCCGCGGCCGCCTGCTGGTGCTGTACAACGAAGGCGCGGGCCGGTTTCGCCCGGTGGTGGTGGCCGAAGGGCGGCCCGTCCTGTTTGCGCGGGCAGTGGACGTGAACGGCGACGGGCGTCCCGATATCCTGGTGATTCGCGCGGACGCGATGGTCTGGTTTGAAAACCAGCGCCCTACTTCGGGGCCGCCGCCGCGACCCGCGCCTTGACCATCTGCCCGATCATCTGGTCGGCTGGAACTGCCGCATAGTCTCTAGGAACTTCGAACAGGGACGCGTCCACGGGAGCGCTGGAAAGCTCCGCGACTTCCTGGTTCATCTCCATCAGGGGAGCATCCGGGTCGATGGCGGGGGACGCCTGGTCCTGCCGCGGCACCTGCCTGGCCAACGCCGCCAGGAAAGGCATATACATTTCCATATGCATGCGCAGAATCACGGATGGATTCTTGTATAACTCTTCAAACATGGGAGCCATGGTGTTGGACATGCCGGGCATCTTGCCGAACATCTTATCCAGCATGCCCACGGGGTTCATGACATATTTCTGCCAGGCCTGGTAGCCGGTCAACTCCCGGATGGCCGGAACGCGCAAGGCTTCCTCCTTCCTGGCCGTCCAAATGTGCATTACCAGTCTCACGCTAGGCCCGGCATTGGTCGTCGCCGCCGGCATGGGAATGGCCATGGTGACGGTCACCTCCCGCTCTTCGGCCTGGACCCCCTGAATCTCGGCGGTCTTGCCGGTCACCTTGGAGGTGACGTTGGTTTTGATCGATGCCATGGCCTGCTGGAGTTCCGGCGTGGGCGCGTGCGACGCCTGGGGCATCGCGCCGGCCATCTTATCCGCGAGTTGGGAAACGGGCAAGGTGGCGAAGGTCTTGTGCGCCGGATCGATCAGGGTCACTTCCTCCTTCACAAAATCGAAGATCTGGATCCAGTTGCCGGTGGTGGTGTATGCCTTGCTGCCTTTCATTTGGACCGATTGCGCGGATCCGGCCTGCACGGACTTCATGAACTGGCCCATCATGGACTCGAAAGCCGCGGACGGCTGTAATTCGGATTGATAGCGGATGGTCACGTCCGCGCGCAGTGCCGGCATTGCCAAGGCGGCCAGCGTCACAACGATGCTGTGCTTCATGCCCTTTAGTGTAGCTCCGGTGCGGGAAGGCCGCGGACGCAACAGACAGAGGCGGTTGCCAACCGCCGCGCAGGCAGCCAGCCTGCCCCACATCACTTTTCCACCGGAAACTCGATGGACGCGAAGCGCACGATGTGATTCGGCTTGTCCGGCAGCAGCACCCGCGCCAGGGCGTGAACCACGTGGCCGGGCGGGCAGTCCGGCTTGATCAGCGGCAGAGAGTATTTGGCGGACGCTCCGACGTGGTCGTAGTCGCTCCAATCGTCGAAGGCGCGCAGGGTGTTGTCCACGCAGGAGTCGTTGGTGAACAGCTCGGCCGCGCGGTAGACGTCGTCCTCCGGAAGCAGAATGGCGATCCTTTCGCCGGCATTGGCCTTGCCATTGCCATTGCCATCGCCCAACGTCAGTTGGACCTTCTGGGTGGCGTGCTGGAAGATGCGGACCTGCTGGCCATCCACGATGCGGAAATCCGCGAAGGGTGGGGCGGGCGGGAAGAGCGGAATTTCGACCGGCAGGCGCGTGTCGCCCTGCACGCCCACGATCTGCACGATGGCCCGCTTCGGATCCCTGGCGGTCACCGTCAGCGCGATATCCGCCGATTGGCCCGGCGCGAGGGCGGGCAATTCCGACGACATGGGCGTCAGATCCACGCCCGGATTCGGGCTGAACCACCGCAACGTGGCCGGCCGCGACGGCGCGGCGCCCTTGTTCCAGATGTGCAAGCGCGTGCTCACGGGCTGGCCCGCGGTGGCCCACGCGGCGCCATCCACCCGATATCCAGAGAGCGCCAGCAGGGGGCCGGATGAAATGCCCACCTCGTACTCATCGCCATCCAGGTCGAGACTCAGGCGGCCGTCGGGGCCGGCGATGAGCGTCTGCCGCCGCAGATTGCCATCGCGCACGCGCACGATGGTGACGGTTTGCGGCTTGCGCGGCGGATACAGCTTGTCGGTTTCGATGGAAAGCTTCACGCCCGGAATCGCGGCGCCGCCCGGCAGCCACTCGCGCACCGACGAGCGGAAGCCTGCCGGCGAGACGTTCGAGAGCACCGTGAAACCCGGCTGCTTGCGGTCCGAGGACACGTCCCAGCCCCAAATGGTGAAGTTCGGATAGACGTCGGCATGGTTCCAAAGCGCGGGGCGCGGGGCCGGGTGCGCGAAGGCATGCATGTGAAACTCGAGCGTCCTGGCCATGCCGGGCGTGCCGTGATCGAAGTCGAATTCTTCGGTCTCGTGCCAGTCCCGCGCGTATTTCCAGATGGCGTTCATCTGGCTGTGGTAGAACTGGATGAAATCGCGCGTGCCGGTCACCAGGCGCGTGCGCACGCCATCGTAATTGCCGTACATGTCGTCGTGGCGGTATTCCACGGGGAAGTCGCGCGGGCCCACGAAGAACTCCGGGGAACCCATGAAACTCGAAGCGCTGGACACCAGGTGCGGGTACTTGCCGGCGATCCAGAAAGACATGAATCCGCCCATGGACAGGCCCGCGGTGGCGCGATGTTCGCGGTCGGCGATAGTGCGGTAGTTGGCGTCGATGAAATCGACCAGCTCAGGGAAATAGAGCGGAAACTGGCGGTTGGTTTCGACCGGGCCGATATTGTACGGCCGCTTGTAATTATCGCCCTCGAAGCGTGGGTTGAAGCCATCCACCTTCACCACGATCACGTCGTGCGCGCCCACGAAGTTGGCTATGTTGTCGCCGCCGTAATCGGGGCCCGAATCGTAGTTGCGGTTGGGAGGGTCGTCGACCGGTTTGTCGAAGCGCTCGCTCCAGCCGTGAAACCAGTAGATCACCGGGTAGCGCTTTGCGGAGGTGTCGTAAGCGGGCGGCAGAAAGATGCGGAAGTTGCGGGTTTCCTCGAAAACCTGGCTGAACTGGACGCGATCCTGAATCGTCGCCTCGGCGCCGAATACGGGCAGCGCGGCGAGCAGCGGTAATAGGAAGCGGACGATCACTCCATCATGTTAACGCGGCGGCTGGACACGGGGTGCTGGCGGTGGGCCGATTGACAATCGGCCGCAGCTTACCAAGCTGTCAGTCACGGGTCGGAGCGTCACCTCCGGCCCCATGCTTTCTTTGTTTTGCACGCCCCGCCAAATCAGCTCTTGTCTCATTTGTCTCAATTACCCGGCGCCGGAACGGATTGCAGCGGCTTGAAATCCGCCCAAAGTACCGAGGATGCCTCCTGCTTACGTGCGAGCGATGAATCCACGTAGTCCGACAGGTGAACGCCCGGCCCGTGCCCCTGTATAGTCCAGCAGTGTTGATCCAGTCAGCGCGTCCTCGGTAAGGGCAGCCGTCTGGTGGACGCTCGCCCACCAGCGGGCGAAGTGCAACAGATCGAGAGCATAGCTGCGCAGAGTCGTATCGGCCAAGCGGCGAACCCACTCGCGGTCCAGAAAACGATTGATCCAGGTCACCTCGCGGCCGGTGGGCTGCTCGACGATCCGAAACGGACTCTGGGCATTGGTGCTTGCGCTGGGTTGGTGCACGAGGTGGAAAGTCATGGTTGAGCAGCCTCCAACATCTGCTGGAACTGGTGGGCATCACCGCCCTGGGCGAAAAAGCTGTTCGGGTCGTGCCCGTCCGGCAGTGGTACGGGCCTGGCAGACACTCCTCGTGCCCAGAGGCGTCGCGCCATGCATTGCGCCGCGTGCTGGCCACTGGCCGCACTGACCTCGCGATCTTAATTGCACCGCGCACGTCTAATCCGGGAGCGCAAACAGGTAGGCAACCAAGTCATCCATCTCTCGCTCAGAGAATTGGTAGGGCGGCATGAAGCTGCCCGGGGAAAGGGCCTCCGGGTTGCCGAAGTGCCTCACGACCCACGTCCTGGTGCGGCGGCGCGCCAGACCATTCAACGGAGGACCGAGCTTCATCCCTATGCCGTTGACCTGGTGGCAGCTTCCGCAGTTCTTCGTCTGGTACAACAGCGCCGCCCTGACCGCAAAAGCCGGCGCGTTGGCCAGCGCACGGGCGTTACGCGGTGTCAGTTTGAGCAGAAATGCCGCCAGAGCATTCAATTGCAAATCGCTCAACTGAATCGCCGGCATCGAACTGCCGGGCACCATCGCAGCGGGATGCTTGAAGTGCTCGATCATCCACGCCGCCGTCTTCTTGACAGGCACATCCGCCAGGTCCGGCCCAGGTCCGGCGTGCGCCCCGGGCTCCCCCGACAGGCTGTGACAACTGGCGCAATTCTCTCGGCGGAAATATCCGATGCCGGCCAGCTCCTGCGGCGATAGCCCGATCCAATCGGTAGGCCCACTGAAGTCAACGGTGACTGCGGTGTCGGGCTTGGGCGTAGTCGCGATCGCGGCCATAGTCAGACCGGTCCATCCCACCAGCGCCAGGGCCACTACACCACAGGCCACGGTCCGGCGAGTCACGCGCTTCGCTTTTCCGCGGTCGACGAACGGCACCAGTAACAATGCCAGCACCGCAAGGGATGGCAGGATTACGCTGCCGATGACTGCCAGCGGCCCATCGAAGAGCTTCAGAGTCTGAAAGAGAAACAGGAAATACCAATCCGGGCGCGGGATGTAGGTGGTGTCCGTGGGATCGGCGAGGCGCTGCAGCGGCACGCGCACCGCCATAGCCATCACGAACAGTATCACGAAGGCGGCGAATATGGCGACGGTATCTTTGAACGCCTGCTCCGGGTAGAATCTCTTGCTGGGTTCGACTTCGTCCCCGGGCGCGGGGGCAACGCCATGCTTGCGCACCAGGTAGACGTGCGAGACTACCAGCAAGCCGGTGGCAGGCGGCAGCAGCAGCACGTGCAAGGCGTAGAAGCGCGCAAATGTGACCACACCCACCGCATTGTCTCCACCTAACAACCGGCTCATGTAGCTCCCCGCGAGCGGAATGTGGGACGCGATCTGGGTGGCCACGACGGTACCCCAGTACGCGCGGTTGTCCCAAGGAAGTAAGTACCCGGTCAGTCCGAAAGCCAGAGTCAAAAGCAGTAGGACCACGCCCATCATCCAGGTAGCCTCGCGCGGCTTTTTGTATGAGCCATACAGGAAGACCTGGGTCATGTGCAGCACCACCACCACGATCAGCATGCTGGCGCCCCAATGATGCAGGCCGCGAATCATGCGGCCGCCAGTGACTTCAGTGAGGATGTAGCGCAGGCTGTTATAGGCGTCGCCGGGCGTGGGAGCGTAGTTGAATGCCAGCAGGGCGCCGGTAAAGGCCTGCACCATAAGCAGAAAAACGGCAATGCCGCCGAAGACTTGATGCCAGCCGCCGGAGGCCGGAATCTCTTCGTACAGAAAGCTCCGGATGGCGGTCTCAATGCCCGTGCGATGGTCGAGCCAGCTCACGTCTTCTCCCGCGACGTATGGAGCGGGCCGAGCAGCAGTTTGCCATTCTGCACCTTGGTCTCATAGCGGTCGAGCGGGCGCGGCGCGGGCCCCGAAACCACCGCGCCAGCGACGCTGAAGATGGATGTGTGGCAGGGACACAGAAAGTAGCCGCGGTTGTCGTCCCAATGATAGGCGCAGCCGAGGTGCGTGCACTGCGGCCCGTAGGCAAACACGTGGGAGTCGTCCAGTTTCACCACCCAGGCCGTAGTCTTTTCGCTCTGGATTTTCCACCCGTCCACGCGGTTCTGGCGGAAAACCATCTGCACCGGCACGCGTGGCTCCAGGTTGGATACATCTCCTGCCTCGGCCCACTCCGGCATTTTGCGAAGCTTGGGCGGAATAAGAAGATAGATCGCGGCCGGCACCGAAAGGGCCGCCGCGATGAGGCTCCACAGGCCGTAGATCATGCCGATGTAAAACTTCCTGCGCGTGACGGCGGTGGGCGCGCCGCGATGGTCCACGACCGGCATGCTTTCACGATAAGACGGAGTACACGGCGGAGTGTGGCCAATTTGTAAAGGTTTGGAAAATTTCAGCGCGAATGAGGGCGCCGCCCGTCCGGCCCTATGATTTCACAAGTTATTTACGAATTCTCCACCCGGTTGCGCCCGGTAAGCGAAATAATAAGCAAGGATGCCCGGCTTCCGCCGCGACCCGACCCTCTGGCTGCTGCTAAGCGCACTGGAGCGCCTTGCCGCGTTTTGCATGCTGGTGGCTCTCGCGCCCCTGATGCTGATCGTGGCGGTCTCGACCGCTGTGCTTTCCCGCACGTCTCCGCTGATCGCGCACCGCCGCTTGGGCCGCGGCGGCAGGCCGCTTTGGGTGCTGAAGTTCCGCACGATGTGGCCGCGGGGCGCCCGGCCGGCGGGGCGCTTCACGCTGGTGGAGTACATTGTGGACGAGAGCGGACCGCGCGAGAAGGGTGTCGGGGACCAGCGCATTTGCAGCCGCTTCGCTCGTTTCTGCCGGCGGCACTCGATAGACGAGTTGCCGCAGTTGTTACATGTCGCGCGCGGCGAAATGTCGCTGGTGGGTCCGCGGCCGGTCACGGACTCCGAGTGGAACTTGCACTATCGCCCCTATGCGGCGGAGGTGCTGGACGTGAAGCCGGGGATCTCCGGCCTGTGGCAGATCAGGGGACGTGGACGCTTAACCTACGAGCAGCGCCGGGATCTGGACCTGGCGCTGGCCCGGAACCGTTCACTCAAGCTCTATTTTCAGATCCTGCTGCGGACCCTGCCCGAAATCTGGAGCGGGCGGGACGCCTGGTAACGTCGACTGGCGCCGCGCATCGGGTCCAAGGACTACTGGGCCACCGCGATAGTGACCTGGTCCGACGTAGTCACGCCGCCGATCTGGATCTGCAGAGGCACCGCATCTCCTATGGGCGTGTTGGACGCCGGCGTAACACCGATCTGATACTCGCTGACGAACTGCGGCGAGAGCACGGAATAAATGGGCGTGGCGGCGACACCGCCGATTAATATAGTCGGCTGCAGAACGGTGTACCGGAAGGTGCCATCGGACGCGGCCAGGTAGTTGTCGATAGGCGGGTTTACCGCGCCGAGTCCGGTGCACCAGACGATAAGTGCGTGGCCCGAACTGATCGAGATGGGGTGCGTTGTCAAGCCCGAGATCGAACCGGCGGGAGCCGCGATTGCGCTATCGGCGTTGTCGGTGGCGATCGCCTGGCCCAGCCCGGTTGCGTTCGCGGTAAAGATGCCGGGTGAAACCGGCACGATAGAAACGTTCTGCGGGGCTGACGCTCCACTGTTACGGGTGACCACGATTGGAACTGTGCCGCTGGTCTGGCCCGGTAGCACAGTAAACGGGAGCTGCGCATTGATCTGTCCTGAGCTCACATAGTACAGCCCAGCGGGAATACTGTTGAAGGTTACGGATACCACGTCGCTCCACGAAGTGGATAGGGGGATGGTCGCTGGTTGAGTTATGGTGGTGGCCAAGTTCGTGCCAAAGATGGATACGATGGAACCGGGTGCCACACCTTGCGAGCTGTAGCTTCCCGAATTCACCACGCCTCCGGCGCCGACCACCGGCTGCGCGTGTGAGATAGACACACAAAGTAACGTCCCCAGAGCCCACCAAACAGACCGCATGATTCCCTCCGTCTCGATTCTAGTCGATCTGTCACATCAACGCCAAGCGAACGCTCAAGATTTTACTAGTGCGGCGGCCCCACAGGCGTGGTTTTCAGCGCGGCGCGAATGTGATCGAGCGTACCTCCGACTTCCGGATGCTTACCGCCATCCAGCGCCACGGCGATCGCGGCCTCGGCTTCCGCCTCTTTCAGCCGCGACGCAGCCAGCAGAACTTGGGCCAGCATCCAATGCGGCTTGAACCAGTTCGGCGCGCACGAAATGGCGGCGCGCAGGCTCGCTTCAGTGTGTACGAAGTCGTTGTTACTCGCGTAGAACGCCGCCAGGCTGTAATAAGCGTTAAATCGAGCTTCGGAGGTTTCAGTGGCGCGCTGCGCGGCCAGGCCGGCCTGTTGGAAGGCCTGAACGCGGATGATCGGCTGAGCGTTGCTGCTGGCAATCTGGGCCAATCGGCGCGAATACCACAGGTCCGCACTGGCGGCGGGCCAGCGCCAACGCTGGTACCTGGCATACCGGTTGGCGGCTTCGCCTACCAAGCCCGCATCCAGATCGCGCCTCACGGCGGCGAGCGAGCTCTCCGCCATCCACAGGCGTATGCCGAAGACCAGCCACACGCCCGCACTGATCCCGGCCACTGCCACGCGCGGCCAGCGCCGGCCAACCGTGTGCGGTGGGAGAGCCGCGGGGACGCCGAGCGACACCAGCATGGCAACGGCGACATAGTAGGCCAGGGCGGTCGGCATCGTGAAGCTGGTGAACTGCTCGCTGATGGTCATGGCGGTGAGCCCTGCCGCGAGCGCGCCCGCCGGATTCGGGCGCACAAGGCGCCGGCTCACAATGGCGGCCGCGAATCCGCTGGCGGCCAGCGCCAAAAGCAGCACGGGTCCAGCCACACCCTGCGCCAGCAGCGTATCGAGCAGAATATTGTGCGGCGACTCGTGATAGAAGTCCGGATAGGCGCGGCCCAGTTCGGCCGATTGATAGAGGGCGAAGCCGGCGATGAAGGTCTCGGGGCCGTAGCCTGCCAGCAGGCGCGCGCCCGCCATGCCCAGGCTGTCGCGCCAGAGCAGAACACGGGCTCCGCCCGCCGGTTCATCGAGCGCCCAGTGGACACGGGCGCGCAGTTTCTCACCGGCTGGAGAGATGTAGAAGACCGCGGCTGTGGCCACGATCACCGGGGCCACCGCTGCCATGCGGCGCGTGAGGCGCAGGCCGCGCCAGAGCATCAAAAACCCAGCGCCGGCAGCCAGGCCAAGCATCGCCGCGCGCGTGCCGCTCAGCACCACAGCAACAGCGCCGGCTGCCACCGCCGCCCATGCCAGCCACCTCCAATGCGTCTGCTCTTCCGCTCCGGCCAGCGCCGCGGCGGCAAACACCACGAAGAGCAGCCAATTGGCCGAGTAATCCGCATGACCCAGCGTGGATGGCGGCCGCACGATGGTCCAAATGCCTTCCCCCACGTGGTAACCGCGCCCGTCCAGCAGCGGATCCCATCCGAAGTATTGCGCGACTCCGTAGACCGCCACGACCAGCCCGCTTAAGGCGACCCCACGCAACACTACGCGCAGCCGGTCCGGTTGTCCGGCGCAGCATGCGCACAGCACATATGCGAATCCCAGGGCTGCAAGCTGCGTCGCCAGTCCCCAATAGCGCCAGTTGCTGCCACCCAGCGACAGCGCCGGATTCACGGAAGCCAGCGTGGAGACGGTCAGCGATACAGCCATCCCGCATATCGCCAGCGCGAAGCAGCGCGCCGCGCGCGACGCTCGATGGAACCCCGTTGCGCCGCCCGCCGCCTGCCAGACGGCCACCGCCGCGGTGCCCCACAGCAGCAGCAAGGCCTTAGGTGTAACGTCGAAGTAAAAAAACAACCCGGGAGCGATGGCCAGCGGAATTAACGCGATGACGACGGCCAACAGCAGAGTCATATAGGCTACACTATCTCACAGGCATGCTCACGGGCACGGCGGAGTCTGTAAACAGTTATCGGTATCTGAGCACCCTGGGCTCGCGCTGGCGATTCATCGCGGCATCCTGCGCGATTGCGGTATGTTTGACGCTGGGTGTGACTCTGCTGCTCCCCAAGCAGTATACGGCCACCTGCCGCATTCTGATAGAGCCGCCCACGGGCACAGATATCCGGAGTGCCTTGGGAGTAAGTCCAATCTATCTGGAATCGCTTAAGACTTATGAACACTTCGCGGCCAGCGACAGCCTGTTTCTGCGCGCGCTGGATCAATTTCAATTGCGGCGGCGATTCCCGGGCCGGACCGTCGAATCGTTGAAGTCCGGAATCCTGAAGGTCGGCATGGTGCAGGACACCAAAATTCTGGAGATCAAGGTTACCCTGCCGGACCCGAAGACCGCGCAGGCGCTGGCGCTGTATCTGGGCGAGGAGACCGTCAAGCTCAGCCGTTCCCTAGACGAGGACGGCGACCGCGAACTGATGCAATCGATCGGGAAACAGGAGGCGGATGCGCAGGCGCGCCTGGATCGCGGTGAAGCCGCCTGGACCCGCACCATCGCGCAGCGGCCCGTCGACGTGTTACAACAGGCGACTCAGAGCGGCGGTGAGCTGAAGAGCAGCCTGGAACGCCAACTGTTGCGTGCCGAAGCGGATGCCTCCGAAGGCCCGGCAGGGGAGGCCGCCACCAGCCGGTCGCGCGCGGATACTCTGCGGAAGCAACTCGCCCGAGTGGAGCGGGACCTGACCAGCGATGAGGAACTGTTAGCGCACCGCCTGGCCGAACGCGACCGGGCGGCCACTGAGCGCACCGCCAGCGAGGAAGCCTTCGCCGCCGTCGAGGCGCGGCTCAACCAGGTGCGCGGCGGCCTGTCGTATCGCAGCGAGAGGTTGAAGATCATCGATCCAGGCATCGTGCCCGAGCAGCCGTCGTCCCCCAACATCCCTCTGCGGGGGCTGGCGGCGCTGTTGCTGGGGCTGGTGGTGCCGGTCGTCTATCTGACGCTAGAGTTGAGCTATCGCACGCAACGCGACCGGGATCGCCGATGATTGGCCGCCTGGCGATGGTCCGCATGAGCAATCCGTGGCGGTTCGCCGCGCCGGCTTGGGCGGGCGCTTACGCGGCGGCCATCGCGCTCGCGCCGAAGCCGGACCTGGCTCTGGCTCTCGCCGCGCCGTTGGCGGCCGTACCTTTCGCTTACTGGGCGATCCTGGAACGCGACCGTTGGCTGACGCTGTTCCTGGCTGCGGCGCTCCTGCTGCCGCCGCTGCCTTTCGGATGGGGCAATTCCGGGCCGCATCCCGCGCTGGTTCTTGTTCCATTCGGCTTGCTCGCGGGAGTCTTGAGTCCCGGTTCGTGGCGCGCGCGGGCCGCGCCGCTCCATCGCGCGTTCGGAATATTCTTCCTGATTCTGCTGGGCAGCGCGGCGGAAGCCTTGTTCTATTCCGGCGGCCGTGTAGGGCTGGGGAGCCTGACGCGGGTGCTGTTGTTCGGCATTTCCGTGTATGTGTTCTTTTACGCTGCCTGCGGTCCCGGCGCCCGAGAGCCGCAAGACACATTCGCCCAAACGCGTTTGTTCTACTGGCTAGCCGCGGCTTCCGCCTTGTTCGCCTGCGTCGACTTCTATTTCCAGTTCCCGGCGCCCGCGGGCTTTGGAGCGCAGTATATCTGGCTCCGTTCCGGAGTCTTCCGGCGGGCGCAAGGCTTGTTCTATGAAGCCAGCACGCTGGGCAACTTTTGCGCGTTCTTCCTGACGATGATTGCGGCGGCTCTGCTCGCGCCGCGCGGGCAGGCTCCGGTTTCGCGCCGCGGGCTGCTGGCTGGCGGGACGGTCTTTGCCGCCGCGCTGGTGCTCTCCTATTCGCGGGGCTCTTTGCTGAATGCCCTGGTGGCCCTCGCGGTTCTGATCTACGTTAGCCGGAGCCGCATCCGCCTGGGTAGATTCTTACTGGTGCTGGCGGGCGCCGCGTTGTCCGTCACGCTGGTTGTACGCACGCTGTTGCCGTCGTTCGCGGACGCTTACTGGATGCGGGTCTCCACCTCCGTACAATACCTTCTCTCCGAGACCGAAGGACTGCTTTCAGGTCGCGTCGCGAGCTGGCGCGCCGTGCTTGGATTCCTGGCGCAGCACCCTTGGCACGCGCTGTTCGGCGTGGGATACAAGACGCTGCCCTATTCGGATTACCTGGGGCACACCGTGATCACGGACAATATGTACCTCAGCCTGCTCGCCGAGACCGGCATCGTGGGCCTGGGCGCCATGTTGTGGCTCAGCCTGCAGATCCTGCGGTCTGCGCGGCGCGCGGCGGGCTCGACGGACCCGCGAAGGCGTTTCTTCGGCAGTTGGATCTTCGCGTTTTGGGCCGGCCAGACGGTGCAGATGTTCACCGGCGACTTACTGACTTACTGGCGCGTGCTGCCGCTGTACTTCTGGGTGTTGGCTGTCGCGGTGCGCCATGAACATTCTGTGTCTTGACCAGTTCGGCGAGTTAGGGGGCGCGCAACGGTGTTTGTTGGATTTGATACCCGCCATGACCGGCCGCGGCTGGACCGTGCACCTGGCCGCGCCGAGTACAGGTCAACTCACGGGGCGGGCCGCGGCGCTCGGCGCCACGGTCGATCCTATCCGGTGCGGGCTTTACTCTTCGGGCAGGAAGACGCTGGCGGACATGGCGCGCTTCGCGGTCGAAGCGCCGCGCCTGGCGGGAGAGATCCGCGGTTTGGTCTGGCGTTACGATGCCGGCCTGATTTACCTGAACGGCCCGCGCCTGCTGCCTGCCGCGGCTTTGGCCGCGCGCCAGGGTCCGCCGGTGCTTTTTCATGCGCACAGCCTGCTGAGCGGGCTGGCGCTGCGCGTGGCGGGCCGCTCGCTGGCCTGGTTGCGCGCCGCCATGGTGGCCTCCTGCCGTTTCGTGGCAGCGCCGCTGCTACCTTATTCCGGGGATCGCGGCATCCGCGTGGTGTACAACGGTGTGCGGCAGATCCCCCTACCCAGTTGCCCGCCCGCACCAAGAGAGGCTCGTATCGGCATAATCGGTCGCATCTCGCCGGAAAAGGGGCAGGCGGATTTCCTACACGCGGCCCATATTCTGTACGATATGACGGAGCAATGCAGATTCGTGGTCTGCGGCGCGCCGCTGTTCTCCGATACGGGGGCGATGCGATACTGCGCGGACCTGGAGGCGCTGGCCGAAGGGCTGCCCGTGGAGTTCGCCGGCTGGACGGAGGACGTGGAGTCGGTGCTGGCCACCCTCGACCTGTTGGTGGTTCCCTCCGCGGCAATCGATGCGACACCACGCGTGATTCTGGAGGCATTCGCCGCGGGCGTGCCCGTGGTGGCCTTCACATCCGGCGGCATTCCCGAGATCGTGGAACATGGCGTGACGGGTTTCCTGGTGGAAGAGCCGTCGCCCGAGGCGCTGGCTTTCGCCATACGCGATCTGTTGCGGGAACCGGGCCGCCTGCGCGAGGCGGCCGAAAGGGCACGCGCAAAGGCCCGCACGGAATACAGTTTGGAGCGGTATCGGGCCGAGATGGTCGATACTATCGAAGCGGTTGTCCGGGCTGGCTGCCAGTGACCGGCACTTCCACCAACACGCCGGAATCCGTCGCGCCGGCCGCGCCAACGGTGTGTCCCGGCGGCAATGTGCGGAACGCCACCGCCGCCACAGCCGCCAAAGCGGCAGCGCAGGCCAGCATCGCAGAGTATCCGAACGTGGCGATCGCCGCCCCGCCCGCAAGCGAAGCCACCAACTGCGCCGCGAACGAGACCAGCATCATCAAGGCGGCTGCGCCGGTGCGCTCCTGCTCCCGCACACGATTCATCAGTAGGGTGTTGACGCCGGGGTCGCACATCCACTGGCAGGATGTATAAGCCATGAACACGGCTGCCGCGGACCAACCCGTAGGGCCGGCGGCCAGACCACCCAATGCCAGCGCGGTGGCCATCAGCATGGCGGCTGTACCGCTTACCATTCCCATCCTGCGCAGCACCAGCGGGGCCAGCAGCAGCGCCGCGACCTGTGACAGTTGCGAGCCGGACATGATCAATCCGATGCGCTCTACGGGCGTATGCAGGCGCGCGAAGAAAGTATTGAAGAACGGATTGAAGGACCCGGTGGCCAGGTTCCAGATGGCCCAAACGGCCAGAAACCGAATCACGAAACGATTCCGCGGATACAGCTTGGCACCCTCGGCCGGCGCAGGCCCGATGCGCAGCCGGGCCGAAGGCCATAGCGCCAAAGCCAACAGTGCGCATCCAGCCAGCATTGCGGGGCGTTTGCCTCCCAGCCAGCCCGGCAGGTGTCCTCCCAGCCAGCCGCCCAAGATTCCCAGCGCAATGGAACTGGCGGTGGAGAAGCTGAAGCCCGTGGAACGCGCCTTATCGCTGGTCAACCGCGCGATGGCCGGCGACAGGGAAACCACGTACAAGGAAAATACCGCGCCGCTCAAACATGCCAGCGCCAGCAGCGGCGCCCGGCTCGAGACCAACACGCGCATCACCGAAATCGCGCCCACCGACGCAAAGGACACAAACAACATTCTGCCCAATCCCCAACGGCGCGCCAGGGCCGCGGCGGGCAGAATGGCCGCCACCATACCCGCTGTCGACGCGCTGTTCACTTGCCCCACAAAGTCTTCGCGGAAGCCCAGGTCGAGCAGGTACAGGTTGTAAAGCAGCACGTAGATGAACATGCCCAGCACAAAGAACGAGCTGGCGCCCAGAAAGAGCCAGTAACCACGACTCAAGCCGCTGGAGCGCATCCGCCAGCGGACGGCGCTTAGGAGCAGTGCGGCAAAGGCGCGCGTGTGAAAAACGGCGCGCCCTGCCAGGAACCGCGCAGTCCGGCCGGACTTGAGCATGCGGCGGGCTAGCGTGAGTTGCTGCTCCGGGATGCAAATGGCATCCACCGGACCGGGAAGGTTTGGGAGCAGACGCCGACGGACCACCGCCAGTTTATCGCGTGTCGCATCGAGCATCGCCAGGTGCAACCAGAGCTCGTCTTTATTGGGATGGAATTCGGATTCGAGCGCCGAGAAGGCGAACGCCTGAAACCATTCCTCGACCCGCGCGGGCAGGCTGGATACTTCCTCCTCCGCGACCCGGCCCAACGCGCAGCCGAACCACTGGCGGGCCAAACGAAAGACGATGGCTTCCAATCGCCGTAATTCGGGCGCGTGCAACTCGCGCCAGCGATTCCAGAATTGTTCTTCGCCCGGGTGGTGCTCCAGAAACCAGGCGATCTCGTAGACATGGCACGCACGCGCGCTGCCCCGCAGCAGGTGGCGCAGCAGGTGTAGCGCGGCGTAAGCCAGCGCGTCCGGAGTGTCCAGGGCTTGCCCGATGCGCCGCGTCCAGAACTGGTCCACGCCGGGCGCGCGCAGCCGTTCGGTGCGCTGGTCCCAGAACTGGCGATGCACTTCAATCGCCAGCGGGATTTCCGGATCGAAATGGCTCCCGCCGCGCCACTCCCATCCGGTCTTCTGGACCAGCGCCGGCAAATGGTCGGTGGGATGATCGCCGGGTTTCTCCACCGGTTCGTATCCTCGCTCGATGAGCAGATGCCAGGCGCACCGCGCGTCTTCCGGAGGGCAGAAAACGTCCAAATCGTACTGCGCGCGCAGGCGCGGGTCCGCGACAAAATGCGGCGATTGGGTGGTCCCCTTCAGAAAGATGTACTGGATGCCGGCCGCGGTGAGCCATTCGCTCACTTGATCCTGGAGAGCGCGGACGCGCGCCAGGCGCTCGGTGTTTTCGACCAAGTTCACTGCAATGCGCGCGCGCACTTTATCCGGAAGGGTGTCGCCGGCCGCGGCTCCGAAAAACAGCGTGAGAGAAGAGCGGTCGCAGAACGCGAGCACGTCGGGCCAAGGAGGCGGGGCTAAAGCCCCGCGCGGGCTCAAGCCCGCCCTCCTATTGAATTGGAGAACAGCCATGACCGCCGATACCGCGCGCGGAACCCGGGGAGTCACTTAGAAATCGTACCGAATTGCGAACTGCAAGCGGCGGGGGTCGCCAACGCCTAGGATGCCGCCGAACAAAGGCGCTCCAAAATCGGCGTACGTTCCTGGGATTCCCCAATCCGGATGATTGAATATATTAAAAACTTCGGCGCGGAATTCGAGCGCGCCGCGCTCTCGGATGGCGAACCGGCGGTGGAGGGCCGTGTCGAAGAGGTTGTTGCCCGGACCGTTCACGATGTTCCGTCCGGCATCGCCAAAGGTATAAGGCGCGGGCGCCGTAAACGCGGCGGTATTGAAAAACTCGTTGGTGGTTCGCTGGCTGCGCGGCAACGTCAAGCTGACCCCTGGCACGAGGTCGGGCCGGTTGGGCAATCCGGTGTTGGCGGGATCGAAGGCATAGTAAAAGACGTTGAGCGGCAGGCCGTCCTGCAGCGTAACGGTTCCGGTCAACTGCCAGTTGCGCAGCACCGGCCCGAAGGCGCGCACCGCCGGCAGACCGACCACGTAGCCGCCGCTGATGCGCCGCCCCACGTTGAACGACGATAGACCGCGCTCCAGCCGCAGGTTGTTTTCGTCCTGCGCGCCGACGCTATCGTAGAACCCTGGAATCACGGTGTCGGCGTCATCGATGGATTTCGACCACACGAAGCTGGCCAGTAACGACACGTGCGCGGTCATGCGCTTTTCAGCCTTGACCTGCAGAGCGTTGTAGGAGGAATTGGCGATGTGCTGCCGCTGGATGATTTCGCCCAGACTGGGCCACGTGCGCAGCGACTGCAGATCGCCTGGGCGCGGGGCTAGATCCGCGCCGGTTTCGGTTTGCAAAGGGGTGTTGAACTGCCGGAAGCGCCCCAGATGCGTCCCCTTGCTTCCCAGGTAGGACACTTCGCCCAGAACGCGTCCCGCGAACTCGTGCTGGAAGCCGGCGTTCCACTGCTGCATGTAGGGTGTGGGCGCATGCGGATCGATTCCGAAGTAGGTTGGCAGGCCGGTTGAGGCGGTCTGCGGGAATCCATTGCGGGTGGTCAGGATGGGCGCCTGGCTGCCGTCGGTAATGTTGTTCTGGATCAGGATACCATTGAGCAGCAGATCGTAGGTCTCGACCGCGATCTCGGGACTGTAATAGATGCCGTATCCCGTGCGAAAAACAGTCTCGCCTTTGCAGAACGGGAGTTGCGGAAGCCGCCAGGCCAGCCCTACTCGCGGCGCGAAGTTTCGCGTATCCGGACTCACCGCCTGGCTGACCCGCTGCAGTTGCGGCGGTGGCGGATTCGATCCGGCCGCGTACACCAGGTTCAGCAGGTTGCCGCGCGTTTCGGTGTACGGGGTGACATACTCGTAGCGCAGGCCGACGTTCAGCGTCAGCCGCGGGCTCACGCGCCAATCGTCCTGCAGAAAGCCGCCAATGCTATTCTGACGCAGGTACGCCTGTGTGTTGCCCTCGTCGCGGCTGGTGTTCTGCGGGAAGCCCAACAGAAAGTCCGCCATCGCGTCGCCGCTCGCGCCGGGCGTACCATCGGCGCTGGTGAACGCGCCTGTGTAAGTGTAGGATCCGCGCGCCAGCTCGTTCTGCTGGTAATTCAACTGGAAGTGGATCCAATCGAAGCCAGTCTTGATGGTGTGCGCGCCGCGGGTCCACGAAACACTGTCGGAGAGATTCCAGAGATTGTCGCGTTGTACCTGGGGCAAAGTCGGATCGTCGGTCACCAGCGAATAATCGGCCAACTGGAAGTAGGGCAAACCGTAATTTGCCGGATCGGCGGTGAGACCTTCAACCCCCAGTTGCTGGATCACGTTGGCTTGGAAGGCGCTCTCCGGCGTGTCGTACATGCTCATGCGCGTGAAGGAGACGCGCGCTTCGTTCAGCCATGACGCGCCCGAGTATGTGTAAGTCAGCGCCGCCTGCTGCGCGCGCACGCGTTCATCGGTGGGGCGGAGCGGGAAAGATCCCGCGATGATATTCTGCTCGCCGTTGTAGGTGTACCGCGCGCTCAACTGGCTCTGATTGCGGAACTGGTGGTCGATGCGCGTCGAAAAGGCGTCGTTGCGGTTCGTGTTTGGCGTCTCGTCCACGTAGTTGTTGCCGTCGCCATTGTTCAGGTTCGGCAGCGGCTCGTACCGGGTGAGGAAGTTGGCGGCGATGGGATCGATGCGTGTTGCAGGGATCTGATCGCCGGGAAACGGCACGCGCGCGCCGGTGGCATCCAGAGTCGTGGGATCGTAAACGATATCCTGGCCGGTGAAGTTCCCGGCGCGCAACTGCGCGGGCGGGACGAGACTTTGCACCGGATCGCCTATCTTGGAACGCGACCCTTCGTACGTCGCGAAGAAGAACGTGTTGGCCAGCGGCAAGGGGCCGCCGAGCGATCCGCCGAACTGGTTCTGGCGCACCACGGGCGCGGCCAGAGTGGGATCGTCGAAATAATTCCGCGCGTCGGGTGCCTCGTTCTGTAGAAACTCGAACGCGCTGCCATGAAAATGCCGGCTGCCGGAGCGGGTCACCACATCGATGGAGGCGCCGCCGGCTTGCGGAAACTCCGCGGACGCGGCCGAAGTCTGGACGCGCAGTTCCTCGACCGATTCCAGCGGCGGATAGACCGCGATCGCAAACGTGTTGAGATCGGTATCGGCGGCGCCGTCGAGTTCGAACGCGTTCATGGTCGAGCGGCTTCCATTGATCGGCGGATTGAAGGCCACCGATCCGCGCGAGCCTTGCTGCACGTCGTTGACGATGTCGTGCGTGAATCCCCCCAACTGGCGCGGAATGGCGCCCGGCCCGAGCGTAACCAGAGCCACTATATTGCGGGTGTCGAAGGGCAGTTCCTCCACCGTCCGGGAGTCGAACAAATAGCCTATGGAGGCTTGATTGGCTTGTACCGGCGACACCGTCCCGGTGGCGGTGACGCTTTCGCGTCCCTCACCGATGTAGAGTTTCAGGTCGAGGAGCGCCTTCTGGCTCACGGTCAACTGCACGTGATCCGCACTCGTCGCGCGGAAGCCCGGCTTCGCCGCGGTGACGGTGTACAAGCCGGGCAGCAGCGCCTCGATCACATAGGCGCCTTCGGAATTCGTCACGGTGCTGCGCGCAAATCCGGTGCTCTCTTCGAGCGCCGTGACCGTTACGTCCGGCGCTACCGCGGACGATTCGTCCACCACGGTGCCGATTATACTAGCCGACGCCACCTGCGCGGACGCGCTAGGGGGTAAAAGCCAAACTAATAACCCGAGCGATCGCACGGCCCGCATCAGGGGAGAGGTCCGCCTCACGATCATGCCGGGCTTCCTTTTCGCACGATTTGGGAGAGCAAGAGCACGGCTTCCTGGTAGTTGGAATAGCGCAACACGAAGGCCGGCACGTGGGCGATCGACTCGACCACCGCCCTGCGCCGCGCATCGAGTTCGGGATCGAATGCGGCCATGTCGTGCTGCAAGCGCTCGCTGGTCTCCTCGGTTCCAATCCGAGTCATGCCGGCGCGGTGGTCCGGGCAACGCTCCAGGAACGCGATGTGCTCCACGCGGCATTCGGAGGCGAAGCGAATGGGCAGGTCCGCCGTGAGCACTTCGATCGTGGGCTGGCTGTCCAATTGGCGGCCCACTGTGCGGCCGCGCAGTTCCGGAAACAAATCCGGCGCATCCGCGCGAAACCGAAAATGATGCGGCTCACCAATCACGGTGCGGCCGCCGTCCCACACAACGCTGCTGGCATCGTCCGAGATGTACGTCCAGCCGCGCCGCGCGCACGCGTAGGACAGGGTGCTCTTGCCCACGCCCGATTCACCGTAAAGCATCACGCCCGCACCGTCCCAAGCGACGCAAGCGGCGTGCAGGGCGGTGATATAGGTCAACTCCAGGAGCATGTATATTTGCGCGTCCAGAAAATGCCACCGAAAGAAGACCCGGTCCGCGACGGTGGCGCGCGTCACACACGAAAATCCGAAGCGCTCCCGGCGGTCGATGACCGCGAAATTCTCCTGGTCCGACACCCACAGCAACAAGTGCCGCTGGCCACGCAGGACAGGGGCAGGCGGCAATCCACCATTGCCCTCCCCGGCCATTACGTGTATGTGAAGGGGCGGCCGGTCGAAACGGGGCGGGTAAGCTCCAAAGCTCTCCGCGGCGGCATCCAGCACTTCGCGCGTGTCGCTCGAGACATCCACCGGGAACCCGTATGGATAGTAGCGGCAGGTGTAGGGCAGCGGCGTCCGATACAGCAGCGGATCGTTGATTGCCATCTCGACAGCGTGAGATCCGGGCATCTATTTGACTAATATCATACGCATTTAGTAAGAAGAGTAAAAACATGCCGTGGGGGCACTCGGCCGGCGCCGGAACGGCTATGCTAAGTGGGGATGCGGTCGGCGATCGTACATTATTGGCTGATCAACTGGCGAGGCGGCGAGAAGGTGCTGGAGTCGCTCTGCCGGCTTTTGCCGGATGCCGACATCTACACGCTGTTTTACGATCCGCGCGCGGTCAGCCCTGAAGTCCGGCGGCACAATGTCACGCCGTCTTTCCTCAATCCGCTGCGCCGGCACTACCGCCAATTGCTGCCGCTCGTGCCGCTGGCGCTCGAGCAGTTCGATCTGCGGGGCTACGATCTGGTGATCAGCAGCGAATCGGGCCCCGCCAAAGGCGTCCTGACGCCCTCCTCCGCGCGGCACATCTGTTATTGCCACACACCCATGCGTTACATCTGGGACCTGTATCCCGCTTATGCCAGGGAGTGGCTTCCGGCGTGGAAACACGTTCTATTCGCGCCGGTGAGTAACTATCTGCGGCTTTGGGACTTTGCCTCCGCCGCGCGCGTGGATGAATTCATCGCCAACAGCGACCATGTCCGCCGCCGCATTCAGAAAGCCTGGCGGCGGGATGCACGCGTCGTGTACCCGCCGGTGGCGGTGGAGAGCTTCTATTGGCGCGAGCCGGAAGATTGCTACCTGGTACTGTCCGAGCTGGTGGCTTACAAGCGCGCAGATGTTGCCGTACGGGCGTTCGCGAGACTGGGCCGGCGTTTGCGCGTGGTCGGCGATGGGCCGGAGTTTAAGCGTTTAAAACGCATGGCCGCGCCCTGTGTCGAGTTCTGCGGGCGCGTTCCCGATGGCGAACTGCGGGATCTGTTGGCCCGTTCGCGCGCGCTCATCGTGCCCGGCGAGGAGGATTTCGGGATGGCTGCCGTGGAGGCCCTAGCCAGCGGCAAGCCCGTGGTTGCCCTCGGCCGCGGCGGAAGCGTGGAGAGCGTGCCGGCCGCCGATCCACTGGGTGGCGTCTTTTTCGACGAGCCGGACGAAGCGCACTTGATCGAGGCGCTCGACCGCTTCGAGCGCGTGGAAGGCCAGGTCCGCCCGCACGAGTTACAAGCATGGGCGGCACAGTTTTCAGAGGCGCACTTTCTGGCTCGCATGCGCGCCATCCTGGATGCGCCACCGGCAGGCCTGCGCACCCCAGAATTTGCAACTGTTTAGCAGTTTTTTTCCTATATTGAGAGAGTGTCCAAATGGCTGCTTCTGTTGTGCGTTTGCGCCCTGCCGATCGCGGCGGACGACGACGACTATGTCGGCAGCACGGTTTGCAAGACCTGCCACGCGGACGTGTGGTTCAACTTCTATAAGAATCCACATTACAAGAGCATAGCCAGTGGCGATCAGCCGCCCGGGCGCACCGGATGTGAAGGCTGTCACGGGCCGGGGAAAGCGCACGTGGAAGCCCGCGGCGGCAAGACCACGATTCCGCGCGCGTTCTCACTGATGGAGCCCCAGGCGGTGCTGGATGCCTGCCTGAACTGCCACCAGGGCGATTTCTCGAAGGCCAATATCCGCCGCTCGCCGCACTCCCTCGCGGATGTGGTGTGCACCAACTGTCACTCGATTCACAAGTCGCCGGCCGCTCAATTCCTGCTGGCGAAGAACCAGAGCGAGCTATGCTACGGGTGCCACGCGGATGTGCGCGCGCAGTTCTCCATGCCCTTCAAACACCGCGTGAACGAGGGGTACATGGCTTGCACGGATTGTCACAATCCGCACGGAACCTTCGCATCCACCTGGGGCATGGCGGACCGGCCACCCCTGGTGGCGCGCGCCGAGGGGAACCAGGAGCCCTGCCTGAAATGCCACGCGGACAAACGCGGGCCCTTCGCCTACGAGCATCCCCCAGTGCGGGTGGAGGGTTGCGGGGTGTGCCACATGCCACATGGATCGCCCAATGCCAAGCTTCTGGCGCGGCCGGTGGTCTTCACTCTCTGCCTGCGATGCCATAACGGCGCGGATAGCTTCGGAACGCGAAACAACGGCATTCCGATGCTGTCGAACACGCATAACATGCTGGACCCGCGCTATCAACGCTGCACGCTCTGCCACGTGCGCATTCACGGTTCGAACAGCAGCGGTTATTTCTTTCGTTGAGACACGGCCATGCGGAACGCGCTGCTCATGGGATGGATCTTGCTGGCGCAAGGCGCGCTGGCGCAACAGGTGGTAACTCCTACGCCGGAACAGGCCGGCTCGCCGCGGGGCCAGAATACGGACGGCTACAACGTGATGGACTCGGTCGAAACCGGCTACCGCCTCGCCGTGGTGAATGGCAGCGTGGGCACCTATCGCAGCGATGTGAATTATGGCAATGGCATACGGCTGCTCAACAGCAATCTTAGCGTGAACTCGCGCGACGGCCATGGGCGCTGGTTCGACCAGATCGTACTCGCCACCATCGGCCTGGGCAACGATCCGTATCAGTCGGTCACTTTGCGCGTGGAGAAGAACAAGCTATACCGCTATGACATGCTGTGGCGGCTGGACGACTACTTCAATCCAGGTTTGCCGGTGGCTGGAGGTCTGCACCTGATGGACACCAGCCGCCATATGCAAGACCACAATCTGACACTACTGCCGCAATCCAAGATCCAATTTCATCTGGGCTATAGCCGTAACACACAGGACGGGCCGGCGCTTTCCACGGTGCAACTATGCGCCAATGCCGACCTTTATTCCTGTGCCGGCGACAACCAGTTCCCGGTGTTCGAGAACGTCCGGCGCGAGCAGGACGAGTACCGCTTAGGCGCCGACATCGACCTGGCGGGATTCAAGTTCACGCTAATGCATTCGTGGGTGTTCTTCAAGGACGACAGCGGCTATCAGGAAAACGGCCTGACGCCGGGCGACAATCCCTCAAGCGGACTGACTCTCTCTCAGTTTCAGCGCGCCGAGCCGTACCGCGGCTCGAGTCCATACTGGCTGGGCAACCTCAACAAGAGCGGTAAAGCGCTGGCCGTGAACGGTCGCGTCACTTACGTGGCGGGAACGGGTAACTTCATCCTGGATGAAAATGCGTTCGGCGGCACACCTCTGGGCGCGCAGAACCAGTTGGTCCAAGTGGGGGGCGATGCGTCACGTCCCTCGCTGGCCGGCGATCTTTCGGTCAGCCTCTTTCCCGGTACCCGTCTCACGGTGGTCAACAACACATCCATCGACAGTACGCGCATCAATGGCACATCCGATTATGAGCAGTTCAACCTGGCGGTGCAGACATTGGACTCCATTTCCTTCCGGTACCTGGGGCTGCGCACCGTCGCCAACGCCACCGACCTGCACTATCGCGTGAAGAACTGGCTCTCGTTGTATGGCGGTTATCACTACTCCGAGCGGCGCATTGAGGACATCGAAGACTCCGCTATCCCCGGGCCGCTCAACGGCACGATGTACGAACAAAGGAATCATTTGCAGGCCGGGTTGTTGGGCATCCGGATCAAGCCAGTGAGAGCCATGACCATCAACCTGGAGAGCGAGATCGGCCGCGCCGACCATCCGTTCACTCCGGTGAGTGACCGTAACTACCAGGCGCTGGGCGGGCGCTTCGAGTACCACGTGAGAAAGCTGGCGTTGGGCGCGGTTTATAAAGAGAATTACAATAATAACTCGGTGAGCGTCAGCAGTTATAGCTCGCATGCGCGGAACTACAGCGCGAATGCATCGTGGGCGCCGCGCGACTGGTTCATGCTGGACGCCAGCTATTCGAAGCTGCACATGGATTCTCTCTCCGGCATCGTGTTCTTCGCCGGACCCGCGGCGCCTTCTCCGTTAACCAGCAATCAGGTTTTCATCAGCAACATCCATGCGGCCAATGTCGGGACGCGCATCGTGGTGGCCAAGCGTATAGATCTGTACCTGGGCTACACGATTACGTTGGATACCGGCGATGGCCGCGCCTCCGCCGCGCCGGCCGGCGCTACCGATCCCACGACGCTGGTCTTTGCCCCGGTCCAGACCTTCCCGTTGAGCTACCAATCGCCGCTGGCGCGAGTTTCTATCCGCCTGCAAGAAAAGCTGCGCTGGAACGCTGGCTGGCAGTATTACAACTATCACGAAGACTTCGGCCTGTTATCGTTCTACCAGGGCTATCACGCGAACACTGGCTATACCAGCTTGACATGGGCATTCTAGCTTCCTTCTGACGTTCCAATAGTAGTTCCAAGGTAAGCAGCGGAGGACCAGGCGGAGGAAAAGGCACGGAAGACCGCCTTCCCAAATGCGGCAGTGTTTTCTCAAACCGTGATTATTTTCCACGGAGGTGTAACGCCGAATTGGCCCCGCCCGCCAGTCCAGAAAAGAAGTGTTGGCGCGTCATAAGATCCAACCGCGAGTGAGGCGCAGCCGGGCTACCGCACGTGTTTCAGTCGCACCGCGTCTGGTCGCCAATCGCATCCCCATCCGCCGGGCAAAGCGCGAGTAGGTTCTGTTCCGGATGGGCGCTATCCGCATCGCGCACTTCCGTGGCTGTACTCGAATTGCCGAAAGGACGCGATCAACCCGAAAAGGGAGGCATGGCTGTCGATAACAGTCCCACCACTAATCGGGAGGTGGTTGACCCTGAACGGCGTTCTGGGCCGTGTGTAGCGCGAAGCCCCGACGCAAGAATTATCGCCAGCGCCGTTGCCGCATCCGGGCGGATCATCCGAGAGTGCGATCGTCGCCAACGGGTTCGTTTCGTTCCGCCTCGCCCTCTCCGACGCTTCCGCTTCGAATGAGCATCATCGCACCTCGGCGAAGGGCGCCGGGGTTGCGGCGCTCGCGCCACTGCATATAGGCAAATCCGACCATGAGTGATACCAGAAAGAGGTAGGGCGTTATGTTATAAGGCCAGGACGGTTCCGGGTAGACCGTGACAAGCAGGACAGGTAGCAAAGCCAGGGTCGCGGCCCAGGGGATCACTACGTGTTGCCAAACAGTGAAATCGGCCTGCCGTTCGCTGCGCATATAGCGCGTCAAGGCCAAATTCGCCATGACATAGAGGATGATGACCGCAAGCGTGGCAATGGTTTCAAGGAAACCAAAGATGTAATCGGGGCGGAACAACAAGCCCACGAGTAGGATTGCCGCCATTCCAGCTATCTGAGCAAAGGCGATCGCGAACGTAGGTGTCCGGTGGATGGGATGGATACGTCCGAAACTAGCCGGGAGCGTGCCCGCCCGACCCATCGTGTACATCACGCGCGATGCGGAATTGGTGCAGGCGAGACCGACGCCCACGGCACTGTTGATGAGCGCGAGGACCACGAACCACCAGCCTGCACCCCATGCCGCACGACCGAGAACGTAATAAGGATTGGCATTAGAGGCGAAGGCGGCCATGTCGCCAGTGCCCCAGCCGATGGCGCACGCATAGGAAATAAAGATGTAGAAGACACCGATACTACCCAGGGAGAGCATGACCGCCTGGCTGATGAACTTGCTGGGAAGGCGGGCTTCCTGTGCGAGCGGCGCCGGGGCCTCGAAACCGCTAAGGGCGAGGATGGAGAAAACCATGCCCGCCAGGATGCCTCGGAAGTGATGGGGCGATGCAGAAGGCGTGAGCGGCGCAAGGTAGGTGGAACCGGGTCCGGGATGAACCAGGAACGTGATCCCAAGCGCCAACATAATAAGCACTTCGAGGCTACCCAAGAGCGCTGTGATCCGCGCTGAGAGGCGAACGCCGCGGTGAGTGAGTGTCCAGATGAGGGCCGTTGTCGCCAACGCGAAAAACCACCATGGGATGTTCATCTGAAACTGCATTTTCAACATTTCCGAGATAAGGTAGCCAAGAAAACCTGTACTTCCGGCCGCCCCCAGAATCTCATAGATCAGATAGTTCCACGTCGCCATGAAGCCGCTGCGACTGCCGAGTCCACGTGTGGCGAATGAATAGTAGCCGCCGCTCGACGGCACGTACCGGGAAAACTGAGACACGGTGTTCCCGATAAAGAGGCAGACGATGGTGGAGAGCAGGAACGAGAGCGGCATGACCGGCCCAGCCTTGAGGGCGATGATTGGAAACGTGAACACGATGCTGGTTGCCGGTGCGATGTGCGTGACACCCTGGAATACCAGTTCTGGAAGACCGAGGGAATTGCGTCGAAGCTGAGGATCCTTATCGCGATGGGTGG
>Ga0335078_10002636_pt1 | contig 27032 bp, 19 predicted proteins | sample Lox_Sample_32_FD_206711 | JGI IMG/M metagenome (GOLD analysis project Ga0335078, IMG submission 206711) | Soil microbial communities from Loxahatchee National Wildlife Refuge, Florida, United States - Lox_Sample_3.2 | ecosystem: Environmental > Terrestrial > Soil > Wetlands | place: USA... | reverse complement strand
CGAGTAGTCGAGGTAGAGCATCGACGCCACGGCGTCCACCCGCAGGCCGTCGATGTGATAGCGGTCGAACCACGCCAGCGCGCTGGCCACGAGGAAGCAGCGCACCTCGTTGCGGCCATAGTTGAAGATCAGCGTGCCCCAGTCCTGGTGCGCCCCCTGCCGCGGATCGGCGTGCTCGTAGAGGTGGGTGCCGTCGAACTCCGCCAGCGCGAAGCTATCCCGCGGGAAATGGGCGGGCACCCAGTCGACGATCACCCCGATGCCCCGCTGGTGGAGGTGGTCGACGAACCAGGCAAAGTCCTCCGGCGTCCCGTAGCGGTGCGTCGGCGCGAAGAAACCGGTCACCTGGTAGCCCCAGGAACCGTCGAACGGGTGCTCGGCCACCGGGAGGATCTCGACGTGGGTGTAGCCCATTTCCGTCGCGTAATCCGCCAGCAGCGGCGCCAGCTCGCGGTAGGTCAGCGGCCGCTCGGCGTCCTCGACCATCCGCCGCCACGAGCCGAGGTGCACCTCGTAGATGGAGATGGGCCGGTCGAGCGCGCCCGCCTGCGCCGCCCGGCGCTCGAGCCACGCCGCGTCGCTCCACGGGTGCCGGCGGGCATCGCAGACAATCGCGGCGTTGTGCGGCGGCGATTCATAGTAGGTGGCGAAGGGATCCGTCTTCAGCCGGATGTGGCCGCGGTGGTCCCAGATCTCGAACTTGTACAGCTCGCCCTCGCCCAGCCCGGGGAGGAAAAGCTCCCACACGCCCGAGGCGCCGAGCGGCCGCATCGGGTGGTACCGGCCGTCCCAGCGGTTGAAGTTGCCGACCACTGACACGCGCCGGGCGGTCGGCGCCCAGACCGCGAACGCCACACCGGCGACGCCGTCGACCACGCGGAAGTGGGCGCCCAGCTTTTCGTAGAGGCGGTGCTCGTTGCCCTCGTTGAACAGATAGAGGTCCAGTTCGCCAAGCGTCGGCAGGAACGAGTATGGGTCGTGGAACTGGCGGATGTCGCCGCCGTGCGCCTTCACCCGCAGTTGGTAGCGGAAAACCGCGGGCTCGTGCGGGATGAAGACCTCGAAGAGCCCCTCCGGCGCCAGTTGCTGCATCGGCCAGCGCGGCGCGCCGCCGGCCATCAGGCTGGCGCCGTCGCGCGCGTCGATCACGGTGCATTCGGCCGCCTCGCGCAGGAGTGCCCGCACCACCACGCCCTTGGCGCGGCCCTGTTTGGCCGGGTGCATGCCGAGCAGGCCGTGGGGCTGGCCCTGCTTCGCGTCGAGCAACGACTTGAGGTCGGCTTTGGAGATCTTCACTGGGCCCCGGGAAGGGGGGATGGCGGCTATTCTGCGCAACCGCCCGCCGAGGTCTAGCCGGGATATTGCTTCCCCGCAGATCATATTCACACACCCCGGCGTCTCGCCAGCCAGCAGGACGCCACCCCTCTCAAAGGGGGGACTTCGCAAGCGGCCGGCCGAATCCCCTCTACCAGAGGGGTGGCGCGAAACGCCGGGGGGTGTGACTTTGCCGGCTCGCCCGACAGCTTGTGTCGCCCCGCCGGCGGCCCGCCCCCGCAACCTTCCGGCCTGCAGAAAGATTGACGCTTCCGGGCCGCGGACCTTGCATGCTTCGCCGCGCCCCTGATGCAGAAGCTCCTCGTCGCCAACCGCAGCGAAATTGCCATCCGCGTCTTCCGGGCCGCCACCGAACTCGGGCTGCGCACGGTCGCCGTCTACGCGCAGGAGGACCGCCTCGGGGTCCACCGGTTCAAGGCCGACGAGGCGTACCTCATCGGCCGCGGCAAGGGCCCGGTCGCGGCCTACCTCGATATCGACGGACTCATCGGCCTGGCCCGGGAAAAGGGCGTCGAGCTCATCCATCCGGGCTACGGCTTTCTTTCGGAGAACGCCGCGTTCGCGCGCGCCTGCGCCGCCGCCGGTCTGACCTTTGTCGGGCCGCGGCCCGAGCTGCTCGAGCTCATGGGCGACAAGACCGCGGCGCGGGCCCTGGCCCAGCGGCTCGCGGTGCCCGTCCTGCCCGGCACGCCGGAACCGGTGAGCGATCCGGCGGCGGCAACGAAGCTCGCGCGCGAAATCGGCTTCCCGCTCATCATCAAGGCCGCCTTCGGCGGCGGCGGGCGCGGTATGCGCGTCGTGCTCGAGGAGGTCGACCTCCGTCCCAAGCTGGAGGAGGCGCAGAACGAGGCCGCCACCAGTTTCGGCAATTCCGCCGTCTTCCTCGAGAAGCTCGTCCCCCGCGCCAAGCACATCGAGGTGCAGGTGCTCGGCGACCGCCACGGCAACGTGCTCCACCTGCATGAGCGCGACTGCTCCGTCCAACGCCGCCACCAGAAGGTCATCGAGGTCGCGCCGTCCGTCGACCTGCCCGCCGAGGTGCGCACCGCCCTGTGCGCCGCCGCCGTGCGCATGGCCCGCGAGATCCGCTACGACAACGCCGGCACAATCGAATTCCTCGTCGATGCCGACAACCCGCGCGGGTGGTACTTCATCGAAATGAACCCGCGCATCCAAGTCGAGCACACCGTGACCGAGATGATCACGGGCGTGGACCTGGTGCGGGCGCAGATCCTCGTGGCCCAAGGCCACGCCCTCTTCGACTCGGAGCTCGACCTCCCGCGGCAGAAGGCCATGCCGCGCAACGGCTGCGCCGTGCAATGCCGCGTCACCACCGAGGACCCCGCCAACAAGTTCACGCCCGATTACGGCCGCATCCTCAGCTACCGCAGCTCGGCCGGCTTCGGGATCCGCCTCGACGGCGCCATGGGCGACACCGGCAGCGTCATCACGCCGTTCTACGACTCGCTCCTCGTCAAGGTCACCGCCTTCGGACCCAAGCTGGAGATCGCCCTCCAGCGCATGGACCGCGCGCTGCGCGAATTCCGCATCCGCGGGGTCAAGACCAACATTCCCTTCCTCGAGAATGTCATCCACGATCCGACGTTCCGGAGCGGCGCCGCCACCACCAACCTGATCGACACCACGCCGGCGCTCTTCGAGTTCAAGGCCCGGCGCGACCGTGCGACCAAGCTCCTCGCCTACCTCGGCGACGTCATTGTCAACGGCAACCCTCAGGTGCACGGCCGCCCCCTCGACCGCGTGCCGGGCCCGTCGGCGGTGAGCCCGTCGACTCCGCCGCCGGTCCTCGAGTACGACCACCGCCAGGCGCCGCCGCCGGGCACGCGCGACCGGCTCAAGGAGCTCGGCCCGCGCGGCTTCGCCACGTGGATCCGCGAGCAGAAGCGCCTCCTCATCACCGACACCACGTTCCGCGACGCCCATCAGTCGCTCCTCGCCGCCCGGGTGCGCACCTACGACATGCTGGCGATCGCCCCGGCCGTCGCTCGCCGCACGCCGCAGCTCTTCAGCCTCGAGTGCTGGGGCGGCGCCACCTTCGACACCGCGATGCGCTTCCTCCATGAGGACCCGTACCAGCGCCTCGCCGAGCTGCGCGAGCGCATCCCCAATATCTGTTTCCAGATGCTGCTCCGTGGCGCCAACGGCGTCGGCTACAGCTACTATCCCGACAACGTCATCCGCGGCTTCGTGCGCCACGCGGCCGCCACCGGCGTCGACCTGTTCCGGGTCTTTGATTCGCTCAACTACGTGCCCAACATGCGGGTCGCCCTCGACGCCGTGCTCGAGGCCGGCGCCCTGTGCGAGGCGGCGATCTGCTACACCGGCGACCTTCTCGACCCGGCCCGCGAGAAATACCACCTCCAGTACTACCTCAAGCTCGCCCGGGAGCTCGAGCAGGCCGGCGTGCATCTGCTCGCGATCAAGGACATGGCCGGCCTCTGCCGCCCCTACGCCGCGCGCCAGCTCTTCCGCGCCCTCCAGGAGGAGGTCGGCATCCCCGTCCATTTCCATACCCACGACACCAGCGGCATTGCCGCCGCCTCCGTGCTCGCGGCGAGCGACGCCGGCGCCGACATTGTCGACCTGGCGCTCGCCTCGATGTCGGGCTCAACCAGCCAGCCGAATCTCAACTCGGTCGTCGCCGCCCTCCAGCACACGCCGCGCGACACCGGACTCGACCTCGGCGCGCTGAACGAGTTCTCCGATTACTGGGAGGCGGTGCGCGAATGCTACGCGCCCTTCGACTCCAGCCCGCGAGCCGGCAGCGCCGAGGTCTACCTGCACGAGATGCCCGGCGGCCAGTACACCAACCTCATCGAACAGGCCAAGGCCATGGGGCTCGGCCACCGCTGGCGGGAGATCATGCGGACCTACGCCGAGGTCAACCAGCTCTTCGGCGACATCGTCAAGGTCACGCCCTCCTCGAAGGTCGTGGGCGACATGACGCTTTTCCTGCTCACGCGCGGCATCAAGCCCGCCGACGTGCTCAACCTCGAGTCGGGCACTTCCTTCCCCGCCTCCGTCGTCGACATGCTTGCCGGCGGCCTCGGGCAGCCCCCCGGCGGCTGGCCGAAGCGGCTTCAGAGCGTCGTCCTCGGCAAGCGCAAACCGCTGCGCGGCCGGCCGGGCGCCAAGCTCGCGGCGATCGACCTCGACCGCGAAAAGGCGCAGCTCCGCGAAAAGTACCGGAAGGAAGTCACCGACGCCGACCTCTACGGCCACCTGATGTATCCGGAGGTCTACGCGGAGTTCGCCCGGTTCCAGCGCAACTTCGAGGACGTGTCGCCCATTCCGACCGGGGCGTTCTTCTACGGCCTCAAGCCCGGGGAGGAGATTTCGATCGAGATCGAGGCCGGCAAGACCCTGTTCGTGAAACTCATCCACGTCGGCGAGCCGGACAAGGACGGCTACCGCACGGTGCTCTTCGAGCTCAACGGCCGGCCGCGCGAGACCTTCGTGCTCGACGCGGCCGTGCAGACCAAGGCCAAGCCAAGAGCCAAGGCCGATCCGGCCGACCCGCTGCAGGTTGGCGCGCCGATCCCGGGCATGATCTCCACCCTGCCGGCCAGCGTCGGCGCCCGGGTGGCCAAGGGCGACAAGCTCCTCACGCTTGAGGCGATGAAGATGCAGACGACCGTCTACGCCCCCGCCGACGGCGTGGTGGAGGAGATCTTCGCCCAGATCGGCGACTCGGTGCAGAGCAAGGACTTCCTCCTCCGCCTGCGCGCGAAATAGAAAAACAGCCGGCGGGCCCGCCGCCCCGGCCATTGGCGAAAGCGGCAGCACTTTGATTCATTCATGAGACGTTCCATGAATCGCTCCTGGCGCCTATCCCCGTTGCTGGTCAGTCTCGCCACGCTGGCTACCCCGCTGTCCGCCGCCGATGCCGGCGCGCCTCCGCCCGATCTGCCGCCGCCGCCCGCGCCGGTGATCATCGCCGGTCCGGGCACCGCCCGGCTGCGGATCGAGGCGCTCGATGACGGCATCGTCCGCCTCTGGTACAAGGCCGCCGGCGATTTCACCCGCCCGCCGTCGCTCGCGACCGCCATGGCGCCGACGACCCGCGTGCCGCTTGCCCTCAAGGACGCAGGCGGCACCGCCGAGGTCAGCACCGGGACGCTTACGGTCCGCGTCGACCGGGCCACCCTCGGATTCGACGTCATCGACCGGCGCGACGGCACGCCGTTGATCGCCCACGGCCGGATCGCGCCGGCGGCGACCGGCCGGGGATGGTCGGTCATGCAGCAGATCGCGCCCGAGGAGAAGCTCCTCGGCCTCGGCCAGGACAACGAGAACGCCGGCCGCCTCGACCGCCGCGGCACGATCCGCGACCTCTGGGCCGGCCAGCGCATCAAGTCTCCCAATGTCACGGCCCAGTACCCGGTGCCGTTCCTGCTCAGCACCGGGCCCCGCGGGCACGCTTACGGCGAATTCTACGACAACACCCGCGAGCTGCGCTTCGACCTCGCCAAGACCGACCCCAATGAGGTGCGCTGCGACGCTCCCGGCGGCGATTTGGACCTGTACGTGATCGACGGCCCCTCGCCGGCCGAAGTGGTCGAACGCGACACGCGCCTCACCGGGCGGCCGTCGCTGCCTCCGCTCTGGGCCCTCGGCTACTGGCAGAGCAAATGCACGTTTCGCGACTGGAACGAGATCGACGAGACCTACGGGCAGCTCACCAGCCGCGGTTTTCCCGTCGACGTGCTGGTAATCGACGCCGACTGGCCCAAGATCCAAAACGATTACGTCTGGGCCAAGCGCTGGTTCGGCCCGGGCTACACGCCGGCGCAGAAGATCGCCGAATACGCGAAGCGGGGCGTGCGCATCGTCATGTCGCAATCGGGGCCCATGATCCGACCCGATTCGCCGACCTTTGCCTCGGGCTGGCAGGCCGGCGTGTTCGCGACCGACGGCCACGGGCATCCGGTCGAATGCGGCTACTACGGCGGGGACCTGCTCGATTTCACTAATCCGCGTCTGAACGACTGGCTCTGGCCCCAAGCCCGGAAGCTCAACGAGGACGGCGTCGCCGGCTGGTGGCTCGACCTCACCGAGCCGGAGGGCGAGCCGCCGCAGACCGTCTACTACGGCGGCGACCGCGCGGACGTGCACAACGAATTCTCGCTCCTTTGCACCCGGAGCTACGTGGGCGTGCAGCTCGCCGTGCACCCCGACCAGCGGCCGTTCATCCTCACGCGCTGCGGCCCGGCGGGCTTGCAGCGGTTTCACGCCGCCGTGTGGACGGGCGACATCACCAGCGACTACGGGACGCTGCGTTCGCATCCGCCCGAAATGCTCAATTCCGGCCTGTCCGGGCTGGCTTGGTGGACCTGCGACACCGGCGGGTTCCTTGAGGGGTATTACCGCAACGATCAATTCGGCGCCCACGCGGGTCTTTACACCCGGTGGATGGAGTTCTCGGTCTTCAGTCCGATCGTCCGCGCCCACAAGGCCGGCGGCGCGCCCCAACCCTACGCCTTCGGTCCCGCGACCGAGCAGGCCACCCGCCACTATCTCCGCCTCCGCTACCGCCTGCTGCCCTACATCTACTCCTACGCCTGGCAGGCGAGCACCACCGGCTTGCCGCTGGTGCGCCCGCTGGGGTTCGAGTTTCCCGACGATCCCGGCTCGCGCGACGCTCCCGGCGACGAATACCTCTTCGGCCAGAACCTGCTCGTCGCCCCCGTCCTCCACGAGGGCGTCACCAACCGCCGCGTCTATTTCCCGCCCGGCAAATGGTACGACTGGGACACCGGCGTCGAATATGACGGCGGCCGCTCCTGGGTCGTGGCCGCACCGCTGAATCGCATCCCGGTCGCCGTGCGTGCCGGCGCCATCATCCCGCTCGCGCCGTTCATGTCCAACACCGCGGAGAAACCGTGGGATCCCCTCACGCTGGAGGTCTATCCCGCCGGACACTCGGATTTCGTCCTCTACCGCGACGACGGCATCAGCTTCGCCTACCGCCAGCGCGACTACACCACCAGCCGGTTCGACTGCGAAGCCCGGGCCCGGAGCGTCCAGTTCAAGATCGCGGAGTCCAACAAACGCTACACGCCGCATGTTTATCGCGTCCGCTTCCATCTCCGCCAGACGCCGACGGCGGTGAGCGCCGACGGCGCCGCGTTGGTCCCCGCCGCGGGCGCCGCGCCGACCGCCGGCCAATGGACCTGGGACGCCGGCCAGCGCGTGCTCACCGCCGTGATCGACGACACCGACACCGCGCACACGCTCGCCGTGAGCCTGGACGGCGCCGACCTGCCCGCGCGGCCGGCGCCGGCACTCGTCGCCGACGTGCCGGACGATCGCGGCGACGCCGCGTCCGCCCGGCCCCGGCCGCACATTTACCCCCCACCCGCTCTGCCGATCCGGGTGAAGGCGGTGAACTACGACAACGGCGGCGAGGGACTCGCCTTTCATTGCACGCCTCCCGCCCCGGCGCCGACGCACTATCGCTTGGATGACATCGGCTGCGTCGAGTGCGACGATGCCGGCGGCGGATTCGCCCTGGCGGGGCTGCAGCCCGACGACTGGGCGCGCTACACCGTTGACGCCGGCAACGGCGGGTATTTTGACCTGGCCGCGCGGCTGGAAGGGGCCGGCCGCTTCCGCCTTGTGGTGGACGGGCAGACCATCAGCACGGTGGATGCCGCCCCGGGCGTCGCGGGCTGGCACGACGTAAGGTCGCCCAACGTTTATCTGAATCCCGGAGAGAGCGGCCTCGTGCTCTACGTTGAGCGCGCCGGATTCGTCCTCAACACCCTCGAGTTCCAGCCGGCCGCGGACCCGCCGCGCACCTACGACGCCGCGCTGGCCCGCCGCGCCGGCACGACCGAGCTGCGCGACCTCGGCGGCGGCTTCGACGGCCACGGCACCCTCGGCGGACTCGGGCGCACCGGCAGCAGCGCGACCTTCGGCCTGCGTGGGCTCACCGGGGCGAACGCCACCGTGCGTCTGTTCTTTCGGAACGGACAGGGCAAACGCGTCGTCCTCTCGTTCGCGCTCGACGGCGCTCCGGAGCAGAAATTCTCGCTGGCGGCCGCGGCCGGCGATGCCTGGCAGGCATTCGACCTGCCGGCTCCCCTGCCACCGGGCACCCATCGACTCGTGCTCCGCGGCCAAGAAGGGGGCTGGGACGCCGTCGAGCTCGACCACCTCGAGGTATTGACGCGTTAGCGCGGCGATCCGGGTTCGCCACCGCTTTGAAACGCGGCGCCGGATCGTAATTGCCGCAACCGGCGGCGGTGTGGCAGGGTTCTGGGCATTGCGAAATCGAGTTACAGAGATCACAGAGCGCCGCCCCCGGGTGCACTGAGCATGAAGCCCTCTGGGTTTGCTCGTGTCCCAAGAAGATCCTCTGTGCCCTCTTTCGGCCTCCGTGTCCTCTGTGACGAAACCGTTTCCCTTCCGACATGAATATCACCGAACAGAAAGCCGTTCTGACGATTGCCATGCTGGCCGCCTTTGCCGATGGCGAGAACAGCGAGGTCGAGCGCACCGCCCTGCGCCGCATGGCGGAGAGCTTCGGCCCGGATTCCCAGATCAACCTCTGGGACATCTATCAGGACGTGGTCGACCGCCACCGCCAGCTGGGTGACGTCGTGGCCCAACTCACCACGCCCGAGGCCCGGAGCCTGGCCTACGACATGGCTGCCGGCGTGTGCGAAGCCGACGGTTCGGTCAACGACCGGGAGCGCGCGTTCCTCGACGCTCTCCACGCCGCGCTCCACCCCGGCGCCGCCACGCCGCCGCCTCTGCTCGCGCCGGCGAGCCCCGGAAGCTCGCCCGCACCCGCGGGCGTCGCCCCGCCACTGCTGGAGCCCGTCGACACCGGGGCCATCGACAAGATGGTCCTCAACTACGCCATCCTGAACGGCGCGCTGGAAATACTGCCCCACGGCCTCGCCACGATGGCGATCGTGCCGCTGCAAATGCGGATGGTATTCCGGATCGGCAAGAAGTACGGCTACGCGCTCGACAGCGGACACATCCGCGACTTCCTGGCGACGGCCGGCGTGGGCCTCGCGTCCCAGGCGGTCGAGGGCATGGCCCGGCGTCTCCTCGGCGGGCTGGCCGGCGGTCTGCTCGGCGGCCTGGGCGGCGCCGTCGTCGGCACCGGCACGAGCTTCGGTTTCGCCTTCGCCGGCACCTATGCGATCGGCCATCTCGCCGACCGCTACTATGCCGGCGGGCGAAAAATGGACTCGACGATTCTGCGCGACACCTACGCCCGCCTGCTGACCGACGGCAAGGCGCTGTTCGGGCAGCACTCGGGCGCGGTGCAGGCTCGCGCCCGCACGCTGAACCCGGCGGACGTCATCAATCTCGTCCGCAGCCCGCAGTAAGCGAACGCGATATCCCAGCTCCACACCATGATCGACTACCGCCATCCCGACCTCACCCAACATCCGCCGCGGAGTCCGCGTGTACGGCTCGGCGGCTTCGCCCACCTGCCGCGCCTGCTCGACAAGGCCCGCGCTTTCGCCGCCGGCAAACAGGGCCTCTACGAATACGGCGCCATGATGGACCGGCATTTCTTTGCCTTCACCGGCATCGATGCCGCCGCGTTTCTTGAGGCAGTCCGGACCGGAAAATCAGACGGCGAGATGCTCGCCTGGGTGATGGAGCACCTGCAGCCGGGACGCACGCCGGCGGAGATCGCGCAATGGTCGTCCTGGTATGAGGCACTCGTTCCCGGCAGCGCGAAGAGCCACGCCTGGATCGGCGGCCGCATCGCCGGCTACGGCCCGAATCGCGACGACATCCGCACCTGGGTCGAGCATCTCGACCTCGACGATTACACGTCGTTCGGCGGACCACCCTGACGAGGCAACGGGCGCAGCCTCTCCGCAAGCTCGAGGCCCTGACCCTTCGACTCCACTCAGGGTCATCCTGAACCGGTCGGAGGATGAGCCCGCCGAACGGGCAAGTCTGCGCCCCTGCGCACTGGATGACTATACGTCGTTCGGAGGCGTGGGCTGAGATCCGCAGCCCGAGGCCGTTAATCGGAAGTCGGTGGTCGGAGGTCACGGACCAGAGATCACCCGAGTCTTGCGTCGGACGGAGGCGCTCCGCGAGTTTGTCATCTATTAAATGACAAACGTCCCAAGGGTGCGAAGGCATCGCAGGGTCGACGTTATCCCCCGGAAATCCGAAGGCCGCGCAATTTGCGGGCATGACTTGGACCGGCAAATGGTGTCACACTCCCGGCCGCGTGAACGTGGCGCCAACCGCAACCCAACCCGCCGCCGCGCCCGATGACCGTCGGGGTGTGTACGTCGCCGCCGCATTGTTGGTGGCGGCGGGGCTCGCCGTCTACGCCGACGGCCTCGCCGGTCCGTTCGTCTTCGACGATCCGTTTTCCATCTCCCTCAACGGCACCATCCGGCATCTGGCGACGGCGCTGTCGCCCCCGGGCGACGGCACCACCGTCAGTTGCCGCCCCCTGTTGAACCTGTCGTTCGCCCTCAATTACGCCCTCAGCGGACTGAACGTCTGGAGCTATCACGCCCTCAACCTCCTGATCCACCTGCTGGCGGGGCTGACGCTCTTCGGGATCGTGCGCCGGACGCTGGCGATGCCCGGCGCGGCGAACCATTGTAGGAGCCTGCTGGCAGGCGATCCTCGGGATGCGGCATCCGGTGCTTTGCCGGCGGCGAAAGCATCGCGAGCAAGCTCGCTCCTACAATTCCCTGCCACCCCCACCGCCTTCTTCGTCGCGCTCCTCTGGCTGGTTCATCCGCTGCAGACCGAATCAGTCACCTACATCGTGCAGCGGTCGGAATCGCTGATGGGGTTGTTCTACCTGCTGACTCTGTACTGCTTCGTCCGCGGCGCGACCGCGGCGGCGACGGTCGGTGACGACGACGGCAGTCCTCGCGAGCCCACAACTGCCGACGGGCAGAGCGGGCGTGGCGATCCAGATAGGGTGTCGGAGATCCGACCTGGATTGCTTCGTCGCGTTGCTCCTCGCAATAACCGAGCCCGGGGTACCGGTCGCATCTGGTTGGCAGCAGCGGTCCTCGCCTGCCTGCTGGGGGTGCTGACGAAGGAGGTTGCGGTTTCCGCGCCGGTGATGGCGCTGTGCTATGACCGCACGTTCCTGGCCGGCGGCTTCCGGGAGGCCTGGCGGCGGCGCGGGCGCTGGTACCTCGGGCTGGCGGCGACCTGGGTGCCGCTCGCCTGGCTGGTGGTGAGCGGCGCCAACCGCGGCGGCACGGCCGGTTTCGGCGTCGGCGTGGGGTTCCTGCAATACGCCGTCACGCAATTCGAGGCGGTCACCCGCTACCTGTGGCTGTCGGTCTGGCCGCACCCGCTCATCATCGACTACGGCGCGCATTGGGTGACGGCGATTCCTGACATCGTGCCCTACGCGATCGTCGTGGCGCTGGTGGTGGGCGGTACCGCGGTCTCCCTCTGGCGCCGGCCCGCCGTGGGCTTCCTGGGCCTCTGGTTCCTCGCCATCCTCGCGCCCACGTCGCTGGTGCCGGGCATCCGCCAGACGATCGTCGAGCACCGCATGTACCTGGCCCTGGCGCCCGTGATCGTGCTGCCGGTCTGGGCCCTGCACACACTGCTCGGGCGCCGCGCTTGGCCGATGCTGCTTGCCCTCGCCGTCGGCGCCGGGTGGCTCGCGGCGCTGCGCAACCGCGACTACCGCAGCGACCTGGCCCTGTGGCGCGACACCGTCGCCAAGCACCCGGGCAACAGCGGCCCACATCTCAGTCTCGGCGATGCCCTGTATGATCGCGGCCAGCCCGCGGCGGCCCTGGCCGAGTTTGAAGAGGCGTTGCGGCTCAATCCGAAGGACCCCGCCGCCTATTACAACGCCGCCAATGCCCTCCTGCGGCTCGGCCGGCGCGACGAGGCCATCGGCCACTTTCGGGCCGCGCTGCAACTGCAGCCCGACTACTTCGACGCCCACACCAACCTCGGCGAGGCGTTCATGCACGCCGGCCGATTCCCGGAGGCGGTCAAGCAGTACGAGGCGGCCGTCCTGATGGAGCCCGACCTGCCCGAAGCGTACTACAATCTGGGGAATGCGCTCTCGCAGGCGGGCCGCGAGCCCGCGGCCATCCGCGAGCTGCAATGGGCGCTGCGGCTCCGGCCCGACTATGCCGAGGCGCACAACAATCTCGGAAACCTGCTTCTCCGCGCGGGCGACCGGCCCGCGGCCGAGGCGCAATACGCCGCCGCCGTGCGCGCGGATCCGGCCAATATCGAGGCCCACGCCAACCTCGGCGCCGCCCTGTGGCGAAGGCAGCGCCTGCCCGAAGCCGCCGCGCAATACGAACAGGTGCAGCGCCTGCAACCCGATTCGGCCGAGGCCGCCCAGAATCTCGGCACCATTTACCTGCACCTCGACCGCTTGGCGGAGGCCGGCGCGCAGTTCGAGCGGGTGCTGCGCCTCCAGCCGGACAACACCACGGCGCACCGCGATCTCGGCATCGTCCTCGGTCGGACCGGCCGCTACGCCGCCGCCGCCGCCCAATTGCAGGCCGCGCTGCGCGCCGATCCCAACGACGCCCTGACCCACTTCAACCTCGGCTCCGCCCTGCTCGCCCTCGGGCACCTGCCGGAGGCCCGGGCCGAATTCGAAGCCGCGCTCAAGATCCAGCCCGATTTCGCTCCCGCCAAACGGGAACTGGCGCGCATGGACGCTTTGCCCGGGGCGCGGTGAGCCGGTCGCGGGGTCGTCCGCCCGGACCTTGATCGGAGGAAATCCTTGGCGGTATGCAACTTGGTACGGGCTTGCCTGTCCATGTTCCTGTTCGTATCCCTCGCCCGTGCTCCGCGGAACCACCGCCCTTGCCATCCTGTTTCTCGCCCTCGGTCGCCTCCCGGCTCAAGTGACACCCCTGTCGCCGGTGGTCAACGCCGGCGCGAGCAACTTCGACATGGCGACGGGCGAGTTCGTGCTGACCGGCAACCCGAGCATCCTCTACGGTCCGACGCTCCTGACCGCCGACGAGCTCCGCTACAATCAGAACACGAGCGTTGTCACGGCCAACGGCAACCTGATCATCACCTCGGGGGCCGAGCGCATCCTGGCGCAGGGCGGGACCTACAACCTCACCACCGGCGTCTTCACCCTCACCGGCGTACGCGCCGGCGAGCCGCCCTTCTACCTCCAGGCGGCGACCGCCACCGGCACCCGGGCCCGCATGACGCTGGGCGACGCGATCGTGACCTACAACGATCCCGGCACCTTTGCCCCGACGCTCACCGCCGACCAACTCACCTACATTCCCGGCCAGCGTATCACCGGGGAGCACGGGCACCTCGGGCTCGGCGGCTTCGAATTCTTCCCGCTGCCGCAATTCAGCCAGACGTTCAGCCAGCCGCTTATCTCGAGCCTCACCTCGCGCGTCGGCTTCCGGCACAACCTCGGGGCGTATGTCGACCTCGGCCTGCACGTACCGGTGTGGCCGGGCATCAACCTCGGCGGCGACCTCGGCGAGTACACCGCGCGCGGCGTGATGTTCGGGCCCGGCGGCAGCTACGACCTCGACGCGGCGGACGGCGAGGCCACCGGCACGTTCAGTTCGGACTACATCGACGATCACGGCGACAAGAAGACCGACGTGCTCGGGCGCCCGGTGCCCTCGGACCGAAGCTACTTCGAATGGACCCACCAGCAGACGATCGGCGACCGCGTGACCATCAGCGGGCAGTTCAACTGGTGGTCGGATTCCGAAGTACTGCGCGACTTTCATCCCAACCAGTTCCTCGCGGTGCAGGAGCCGGATTCCTACCTCGAGGCGGTCTATGCGGGCGACAACTACTTCCTCAGCGCGTTCACCCGCGTGGACCCGAACAACTTCGAGCAGGTGCAGCAGCGCCTGCCCGAAATCCGCTTCGACCTGCTGCCGACCGCCATCGGCGGCGGCGTCTACGAGCGTTTCGACGCCAACTACGCCGCGCTGCAGGAGGACTCGCTGTTCAGCGGCCCGACCCTGCGCAGCGACCGCCTGGATGCCTTCTACGAACTCGAGCGGCCGATCATGCCCACCGGGTGGCTCACCCTGACGCCGGTCGTCGGCGGGCGCCTCACGTACTACGCCAAGGCCGTCGGCGGGCGCGACAATTACACCCGCGCGCTCGGCGAGCTCGGGCTGGACGGCACCCTGCGCGCCAGCGGCATCTTCGACTACCACAACGACCTCTGGGGCATCAACGGACTCCGGCACCTGCTCACGCCGACATTTTCCTACCGCTACATCCCGGAGGCGGACAAGGGCCAGGCCTACATCCCGCCGATCGACACGACGGTCTTCTCCACCAACCTCGAGCCGATCGACCTCGGCGCGATGCGCAACATCGACCAGCTGCACGCGGTCAACACGCTGCGTCTGGGCCTCGACAACATTCTGCAGACCCGCGACGCCCAGTACGGCTCGCGCGACCTCGTCAGCCTGAACCTGGCGTCGGATTTCAATTTTTCCACCCAGCCGGGCCAGCGGCGGTGGTCGGACATCTACACCGAGCTGAGCCTCACGCCGGCCCAATGGCTGCGGTTCGACCTCTACCAGCGCGTGGCGCCGCAAACCCTGGGGCTGCACGAATTCAACTCCGATCTCGCCATCACCGACGGCGACTGGTGGAGCCTGCGCCTCGCCAACACCTACCTGCAGGACCAGATCCAGGAGTACCTGGTCGAGTACCAGCGCAAGGTGAACGAGGTGTGGCGGGGCTTTACCCGGGTGCGGTACGACGCGCTCGACCGCCGCTGGGACGAGGTCTCCTTCGGCCTCCGGCAGCGGCTGCGGGACACCTGGAACATCCGCTACGAAATGTCCTGGAACCAGGGCAACCAGCGCGAGAGCGGCTTCGGCGTCAACGTCGCGATCGACTTGGTGCGATTCTGAGTTCGGGAAGGACGCGTTTCTGGGTCATCGCGAGGCCCGCCGGGAGGGCCGCCTGTCGGCCGAAGCACTGAGCGCAGTCGAACGGGGCGAAGGCGGAAGGCCCGCCAATCAAGCCGGAAGATGCCGGCATGGCGGGGATCAGCCGTCGCGCTTTGCACTATGGCCGACAGGCAAACCCCGCCCCACCGAACCTGGTCACCTCGTCGCCTCGCCGCGCGACGCCCGACGATCGCCGCCGGGGCGCCGACCGCGGACCTCCACACACCGCGGCGCTCCGCGCCACTCCACTCCAGAGGGGATTCTATGCCGACGCGTGGGAACTAATCCCCTCTCCGAGAGGGTCTCGGCCGTGAGCCGTTTCGACAAGCCCTTCGACCAGCTCAGGGTCCCGAGCGAAGGCGAGGGACTCAAGGCCTCGAGCCTGCCGCCAGGCTCGGTCGAACGGTAGCCGCAGGCCGGGGTGTGTATTCGTATTCCACCCGTCAGGTCACTCCCTCCGCTTCGGGATTGCTTCGGCGCCGCCCCGGCCGCAATGACACCGGCTGGCATGTGCCGCCTCCCGTGACGCCCCCGGGCATCCTTGCGAACCAGCAGCGGACCTTCGCGCGCCTGTGGCACTCCCTGGCGCCGCAGGTCCGGTCGGATCGCCGGCTGCCGGCGCGTCTCGAGGCGACCCTGCGCCGCCGCGAATTTGGCGCCCGCGACCGCCGCCTCTACCGCGAACTGCTCTACACCGCGCTGCGTTACCTGCCCTGGATCGAGGAGCTTTCGGACCGCGCGGAAGCGGACGCCATCCGCGCCGTGGCCTGGCTGGCGGCCGACACCGCCGCCACCCGCGCCTTTCGCGAAGCCCTGGCCGGTGATTTTCCGCCGGTGCCCCCGACGATCGTCGCGCGCGCCCGCCACCTCGGCGTCTCCGCTGACCTGCTGCCGGCATGGTTCCGGCCGCACTGCCCGGCGGCGTTTGTCCCGCCGAATCTCGAGGCGTTGCACACCCGCGCGCCGGTCTGGATCCGGATGCAGACCGATGCCCCGGAGCCGGTGCTGGCGGAACTCGCTGCGCGCGGCTGCGCCGCCCGGCCGGCAGCCGTGCTGCCCGGCACCTGGCAGATCACCGGGGAGGCCGACCTCACCGCCACCGCCGCCTGGCGCGAGGGCCGGTTCGAGCTCCAGGATCTCGGGTCGCAGCTGATCCTCGCCAGCGCGGACGTCCGCCCGGGCGACCGCTGGCTCGACGCCTGCGCCGGCGCCGGTGGCAAGACGCTGCAACTGGCCGTACTCGTCGGACCGACGGGCTGCGTCGACGCGCACGACATCCGCGGGGCGGCGCTGGCCGAGCTCGCGCGGCGCGCCCGGCGCGGCGGGTTCGCCAACATCCACCCGGGGCTTCGTCTTCCGGAGCGCGGCGAATACGATGGCGTGCTGGTGGACGCTCCGTGCAGCGGCAGCGGCACCTGGCGCCGGGCGCCGCACCTCAAATGGTGCACCACGCCGGCGGAGGTCGCCGCCCACGCCGCCCGGCAGCGGCAGCTCCTCGCCCGCTTTTCGCCGCTGGTCCGCCCCGGCGGCCGGCTGGTCTACGCCACGTGCTCGCTCAGCCGCGACGAGAACGAGACGGTGGTCGGCGACTTCCTCGCCGCCGCGCCGGGGTTCGCCGCCACGCCGCCGGCCGGCCGCTTCGGCGTCGCCGCGGGGGCCGGGCGGGCGATCCTGCCGGCCGAACACAACACGGATGGTTTTTTTGTCGCCACGCTGCGCCGCGCCCTTTGATCTGGCCGTGGCCCGCACCGGGCCGTCCGCCTCCCGTTTCCGCCGTGGCACCCGACAGCGATTATCGCCTCAAACTCCAAGTCTTCGAGGGCCCGCTCGACCTCCTCCTCTTCCTCATCCGGAAGAACGAGCTGGATATCTACGACATCCCGATCGAACAGGTGACCCGCCAGTATCTCGACGCGCTGTTCGCGATGCAGCAGCTCGACCTCGACCTCGCCGGCGACTTCTTCGTGATGGCGGCGACGCTGATGGAGATCAAAAGCCGCATGCTCCTGCCGCAGGACCTGCAGGCCGTCGGTCCCGAGGGGGCCGAGGACGAGGAGATCGATCCGCGGTGGGACCTGGTCCACCAGCTCATCCAATACCGCAAGTTCAAGGAGGCCGCGGCCCAGCTCCAGACGCTCGCCCGCGAGCAGCAGGACCAGATCGCCCGCTACGTCTCCACCCTCACGGCGCGCCGCGACCGGCCCTTGCACGCCTCCGACCGCATCGAGCTGTGGAACGTCTTCAACGTCGTGCTGCGCCGGCTGGCGGAGAAGCTGGTGGTCGGCGAGATTCACGACGAGCAGGTGACGGTGGCCGACCAGATGGAGATGCTGCTGGCCCGGCTTCCGACCCAGCCGCGGTTCGTGTTTTCGCAGCTCTTCCCGGCGCCCGTGAGCCTGCGCACACTCGTCGCCACCTTCCTCGCCGTGCTCGAGCTCGTCCGCCTCGGGCGCCTGCGCGTCCGCCAGGACGCCGCGTTTGCCGACATCCTCTGCGAGGCCATAAGCGAGAAGGAACTTGAAAGCCCGGCGCCCCCGCACACTGTGACCGCGTGAAACCCGTGCGCAAACGGAGAAAGAAAAGCAAGCTCGCCGCCCTGATCGGCATCGGCCTCGACCACGCCGACGGCCACAAGCGCATCACCACCGGCGAGAAGTTTGCCATCTTTGGCGGCTCCGAGGAGACCCACGAGCGCCTCACCGAAACCGTGGTCAAGACCTTCGAGGAGCTGAGGCAGCGCGGAAAACCGTTGGAGGAAGTCGAGCCGAAGGAACTCCACGAGATCATCGAGCAATCGCGGCCCCGCTGACGGCCCGGCTCGCCATCCCTTTTCCACCATGTCTGACAAAATCACCCACCTGACCGCCGCCAACTTCAAGGACACCATCGGCACCAGCGCGACGCCGGTGCTCGTCGATTTCTGGGCCCCCTGGTGCGGCCCGTGCAAGATGATCGCCCCCATCCTCGAGGAACTGGCCGCCGAAATGGACGGCAAGCTCGCCATCTGCAAATTGAACGTCGACGACCACGGCGAGATCGCCGCGCAGTACGGCATCCGCGCCATCCCGACCCTCCTCCTGTTCAAGGGCGGCCAGCTGGTGGAACAGCTGGTCGGCCTGATGGACAAGGCGACGCTCAAGGCAAAGGTGTCGGCGAAGCTGTAGGCGCCTTCGGCGGGGCCTCTTTTCTGCGGGCAGTCATCCTGAGCGCAGCGAAGGTTTCAGCAGGATGCTGCCGCGCCCGGGACAGCGCCTCATTGGATGCTGCGCTGCGCTCAGCATGACTAGCATTGGGACGATGGACCCGGACACGGCACCCAAGCGAATTACGCCGCTCACCCTGTCACGATCAACACGGCCAGCGCCACGGAATAAGCCGCGAGGTACGCGCTGCACCAGCCCAGCAGCGCGATCATTTCTGGCGCGTTCTGCGCCTGCCGCAACGACCGCCATTGCAGCAGCGCGTAGGTGCCCAGGATCAGGGCCACCACGATACCGGCGTTCGGGCGGTAGAGGCCCTGCCAGGCCAGCGCCACCAAGATTCCGCAGGCGATCACATGCCCCGCGGCCACCTGTCCCAGGGCGAAACCGCGGCCGAAGCGGACGACCAGCGTGCGCTTGCCCGCCTTCCGGTCGGTGTCGAGGTCCCGATAGTTGTTCACGACCAGGATATTCACGGTCAGGAGGCCCACCGCCACCGCGGCCTCCCACACGACGACCGTCACCCCGCCCGCTTGCACGTAATAGGTCACGCCCACCGCCACCAGGCCGAAGAACACGAAGACGAACAGGTCGCCCAGCCCGTGATAACCGAGTGGAAACGGTCCGCCCGTGTAGGCCGCGGCGGCGACGATGCAGCACCCGCCCACCAGGACCAGCCACCACCCGCCCCACGCGACGAGCGCCAGTCCCACCGCGAACGCCAGGCCCAAGGTGAGCCCCACCGCCCGCCGCATCGCGGCCGGCGTCACCAGTCCCGCCGCCACCGCGCGCCGCGGGCCGACCCGCTCCCCGGTGTCCGCGCCGTGCACGAAGTCGTAGTAGTCATTGGCGAAATTGGCCCCGATCTGCACGAGCAGCGCGAACACCAGGCAGATCGCCGCCGCCGCCGGGGAAAACGATCCGGCACGCCACGCCAGGGCCGAGCCGACGATCACCGGCGCCACCGCGGCCGGCAGGGTGCGCGGGCGCGCGGCGGCCACCCAGATTTTCCAGGACGCTTCCGCGGTCACGGTCTGGGACCGTACCGGCCCCCGCCGCCGGGACAAGCGCATAGCGGCGCCGCCCAGGAGCCGGGCCGCGCCGCCGCTACAGTCCGCCCATGTCGACGCAGCCCTCGTCCGCCGCGCCGGCGCCGCCCGCCTCCATGATCATCCCGGCGGCCACGGTGTGGTTTGTGAGTTCGTCGATCAGGATCAGGCTGCCGGTGGCCCGGTTGCGCTTGTAGCTGTCGAAGGTCAGCGGCACCGCCGTGCGTAAATGGATCCGGCCGATGTCGTTGAGACCGATGGCGCGGTCCCCTTCCAGCTTATGCAGCGTGTTGATGTTGATCTTGTAGCGGACCTCCTCGATCACGCAGCGCGCCTCCCGGGTCGTGTGCCGGACAACGTACCGGCCTCCCGGCTGGAGCGGTTTTTCCGCGAACCAGCACACCATCACTTCGAGGTCGCGGCCGACCTGCGGCGCATTGTTCGGCTTGGCGAGCATGTCGCCGCGACCAACGTCGAGCTCGTCGGTCAGCGTGACCACCGCCGTCATGGGCGGAAACGCCTCCGCCACCGGCTGCGTGAGGCAGAAAATCTCGCGGATCCGCGTGCGTTGGCGCGACGGCAGGACCACGACCTCGTCGCCCGGCTTGAACACGCCGCCGGCGACGCGCCCCGCGAGGCCGCGAAAATCGTGGTGCGCCGTGGAATTCGGCCGGATGACCCCCTGCACCGGAAACCGCGGGTCCACGACGTTGGCGTCGCTGCCCACGTAGGCATTTTCCAGCGTGAATAGCAGCGGGCTGCCCTGGTACCACGGCATCCGCGGTGACCGCGTCACCACGTTGTCGCCGGGCAGCGCCGCCACCGGGATGAATTTCAGGTCCGGAATGTCCAGCCGCGAGGCGAAGCCGGTAAACTCGTCGACAATCTGGTCGAACACTTCCTCGCGGAAATCGACCAGGTCCATCTTGTTCACGCAGAGGATGAGATGCGGGATCCGCAGCAGCGACGCGATGAACGCGTGGCGATGGGTTTGCTCCGTGATGCCCTTGCGCGCGTCCACCAGCAGCAGCGCGAGACTGGCCGACGATGCGCCAGTGACCATGTTGCGCGTGTACTGTACGTGGCCCGGGGTGTCGGCGATGATGAACCTGCGCCGCGGCGTGGCGAAATAGCGGTAGGCGACGTCGATCGTGATCCCCTGCTCCCGCTCGGCGCGCAGGCCGTCGGTCAGCAGCGCGAGGTTGAGCTGCTCCTCGCCGCGCTGCGCGGTGGCCCGCTCGATCGCCGCCAGCTGATCCTCGAGGATCGCCTTGCTCTCGTACAGCATCCGGCCGATCAGCGTGCTTTTGCCATCATCGACGCTGCCCGCGGTGGTGAACCGCAGGAGGCCGAGGGGATGGTGGCCGGTTTCGGCGGGCATGGCGGGCACGGGGTTCAGAAATATCCGGCGCGTTTGCGGTCTTCCATCGCGGCGTCGGACCGCCGGTCGTCGGCGCGCCCGCCGCGCTCCGTCACCCGCGCAGCCGCCACTTCGCGGATGATCTCCGCCACCGTGGTGGCGCCCGACTCCACGGCGCCGGTGCAAGTGGCGTCGCCCACCGTGCGGAAACGCACCCGCCTCGTCTCCCAGCGCTCGCCCGGCAGCAGGGTCACGTGGGGCGACCGCGCCAGAAGCATGCCGTCGCGGCGCACCACCTCGCGCGTGTGGGCGAAATAGAGCGCCGGCAGCTCGAGGTTCTGCGCTGCGAGGTACTGCCACACGTCCAGTTCCGTCCAGTTGCTCAGCGGAAACACGCGGAAATGCTCGCCCGGGCGCCGGCGCCCGTTGAACAGGTCCCAGAGCTCCGGGCGCTGGTGCTTGGGGTCCCATTGCCCGAACTCGTCGCGGTGGGAGAAAAACCGCTCCTTGGCCCGGGCTTTTTCCTCGTCGCGCCGTGCGCCCCCGATCGCCACGTCAAATTTGAACTCCGCCAGTGCGTCGAGCAGCGTCACTGTCTGCTGGGCGTTCCGGCTGGGATTGGGCCCGCGCTCTTCCGCCGCCCGGCCGGCCTTGATCGTGTCCGCCACCAGGCGCACGAGCAGGCGCACCCCGGTGCGGCGGACCAGGTCGTCCCGAAAGGCCAGCGTCTCGGGAAAATTCTGCCCGGTGTCGATATGCAGCAGCGGAAACGGGATCCGGCCGGGCCAGAACGCCTTTTGGGCGAGATGCACCAGGGTGAGCGAATCCTTGCCGCCGGAGAAGAGCAGCACCGGCCGCTCGAACTGCGCCACCGCCTCGCGCAGCACGAACACGGCCTCCTGCTCGAGCTGCTGCGGTTGGGTGAGCTGATAGGTGATCATGGCGGGCGGCTCAGCGGGACGGCGGACCCAGCCGCGGCCGCACCAGCGCGTGGATCCGATCGAGCGACTGGTCGACCGACTCGCGTTCGGTGTTCACCACCAGATCCGCCTGCTCCGGAGGCTCGAACGGCGCGTCCTTCCCCGTGAATCGGGTCACCTCGCCCCGGCCGGCTTTCGCGTAAAGCCCCTTCACGTCGCGGCGCTGGCAGGTGTCCCACGAGGCCTCGACGTAGATCTCGGTGAAATCCTCCGCCCCCACGATTCCCCGGGCCAGCTCGCGCAAGGCGCGGGTCGGCGTGATGAAGGCGGCGATGACCACGAGGCCCGCCTGCACGAACAGGCGGCTGACCTCCGCCACGCGGCGGATGTTCTCGGCGCGGTCCGCATCGCTGAAACCCAGATCGCGGTTCAACCCGGCCCGCACGAGATCGCCGTCCAGCAGCTGGGTGGCGAAGCCGTCGCCCTGGAGCCGGCGTTCCAAGCCCGCCGCCAGCGTGCTTTTGCCCGAGCCGGAGAGCCCGTAGAGCCAGATCACCCGCCCCCGCTGACGCAATCGCGCCTCCTTGTCCGCCCGCGAAATCGCGGTGTGCGGGCCGGGACGGGTGGAAGATTCGGTCATGGGTGGGTCAGGTGCGGTGCTCAGCGGTTGATACCTGCAACCGGTGCGCTCAAGTCAAACCAACATTCACGGCCGCGGCCGGCGCGAATCAGGCGGCGGAACATAGCGCCTTCCGGGGGCGATGGCCAGCTCGGCCTCCAACCGGCGGATCCGGGCCAGCACCAGCGCCGGCATCGCCGCCGCGTCGCCGGACGGCAGCGACGCGTGCACGCCGCACAGCCATACGTACGCGTCGGCCGGGCGCCCCAGCCGCCGCAGGAGCTCCGCGTGGATCCGCGCGGCGTAATACGGCGCGCCCGGCAGCCCCGCCGCCTCCCGGTACCAACGGGCCGCGGCCGCGGGATCCGCCCGCAGGTTCAAGTGAATATTGGCGATCTCAATGCAAAGATCCGCACTTTGCGGGTGGCGGCGCCGCGCCTCCGCGAGGTAGGCCAGCCCCAGGTCCGCCTGTTCGGTCGCGATGCGCGCCCGCACCGCCGCCGGCACCGGTCCGCCCGCCGCGGCGGCCTCCAGGCGCCACTGCGCGAGGTCGTACGCCAGCATCCGGGCGCCGTTCACCCAAAAATACAGCGGACGGTCGTCCACGTCCGTGGTCAGCCGGATCAGCGCGGTCGTCGCCGCCGCGTCCCGCCTCGCCCACGCGCGGTAGGCCTCGAGCCACAGCCCGTCGGCGACGAGGGCCCGGCATCCACCCAGCAGCGCGGCGCTGACCGCGGGTGCCGCGGGTTCCGCCGGGCTCCGGATCGTCGGCCCGGCCGGCCGCAGCACCCACGCGGCGGCCAGCAGCGCCGCCAGCGCCAGTGCGGCCGATTTGCCGTCAGAGATCACGGTGCCAAAAACAGCACGCCGCGAGCGTGCCGAGCACGGCCAGCCAGATCGCCGCGTAGGCGGCGAGGCCGGCGACCGCCCCCGCCGGCGGCGCCCCGCCGGCCGTGATCTGGTCGGCGAGATCGAACCGATGCAGGTCCGGCACAAGCGCGCCGAGCAGCCAGGCGCCGGTGCGGGCCGATGCCGACGCCAGCGCGCCGAAATGCTCCCGCGCCACGTGCTGCAGCTGGCAGGCGGCCAGGGCGCCGAAACCCGCCAGGGTCGCGAACACTCCGCTCCGCGCATAACTGGCGACGAACAGCGTGAGCGCCGCCAGCACGGAGAGCCGGAGCCACTGGCCCAGCGCGGCCCACGCCAGGCCTGCATACGGCACCCGCCGGCCGTGCGCGAACGCCTCCGGATACGCGTGCATCAGCCCCGTTTCCCGCCACCAGAGCATCGCCGCCAGCAGCAGCGTCAGGAGCGCGCAGAATCCCATCAGGAGCACCAGCGCGCCGCCGAGATGGCCCGCGATGAACGCCTCCCGGCCGACCGGCCGGGCCAGCACCAGCTGCGCGGTGCGCCCCTCCACCGCGGCAAAAAACTGCTGCGCCGGGACCACGATGGCGAGGATCGCGCCGAACAGGGCCTGCGCCCCCAGCCCGGCGTCGAGCAGAAATTTCAGCTCGGACGTGCCAAAATTGAAGTCGCGCAGGAGCCAGGCGCCGCCGGTGAACGCCGCGGCTCCGACCACCATCAGCGCCGGCAGCCGCTGGCGCCGGCACTCCCGCAGCAAGCTGCCGCCAATCAGGGCCGCCTGCCGCGTCGATCGGACCAGCGGACTCATGGCCCACCCCCGCCCGGTGTCGTGGCCGCCGCGACCGCCTCCCGGTACGTGCGTTCGAGGGCCGCGGCGGGCGGGGCGACGTCGACCAGCCGCGCTCCCCGCTCGCGCAACCAGGTCCGCAAGTCCTCCACCAGCGCCGCCGGCAGCGCCTCGACCATCAGGGCGCGCCGGCCTCCGCGCCGCGCCAGGTCGGCCACCGTGCCTTCGAGCACCAGCCGGCCGCGGTGGAGCAGCACCACGCGGTCGCAACACCCCGCCGCCTGGCCGGGGAGATGGGAGCTGAGGAGAATCGTCCGGCTCCGCGCCCTGGATTCCTGGAGGAGCGCGCCGACCGCCGCCTCGCCCGCCGGGTCGAGGCCCGACGCCGGTTCGTCGAGAATCAGCAACCGCGGGTCGTGCACCAGCGCCTGCGCCAGACCGAGACGGCGGCCCATTCCCAGCGAGTATCCGCCGGCGCGCTGGTGCATCGCGGCCGCCAAGCCGACGTCCGCGAGCGCGCGCCCGACGCGCTCGTTCAGGCCGGCCCCGGACATGCCGCTCAGGCGCGCCTGCAGCCGCACGACCTCGAATCCAGTCAGGGCGGGCGGGAAGGCCGGCGCCTCGGGCAGGTAGCCGACGGCGGCGCGCGTGGCCGGCTCCCGGGGGTCGGCGCCCCACAGCCGGCAACTGCCCGCGGTGGGCGCGAGCAGGCCGAGGATGAGCTTCAGCAGCGTGCTTTTGCCCGAGCCGTTGGGCCCCAGCAGCCCCACGATCTCCCCTTCGCGCACCCGCAGCGTCACGCCGTCGAGCGCCCGCACCCGCGCACCCGGCGCGCCGGCGGCGAAATCCTTGGTGAGGCCAGTGACGTCGATGGCGTTCACGGCGCCCGTCAGCGGATGCCGAAGCCCTGGAACTGCCGCGGGCGTCGCGCCCCCGCGCGCTCCACCTGGCGCACGTAACCCTGCATCCGCTCCTCAATGGCCGCCACGAACCGGGCCACCTCCTGCGCCTCGCCCTCCGCCTCGAGGCGCACGCGGCCGTCGGGCAGATTCTGGACGTACCCGGCCACCTCGAACTCCTTCGCCAGCCACAACGCCGTGTAACGGAAGCCCACGCCCTGCACCCGCCCGGAGAAATGCACGGTTTCGTGATGGACCTCGTCCGCTGCCGACATGGCGGGAGCTTCGCCAATCCCGGGCATTTCCGCAATCCGCAAAATTTTGCCTGATTTCGAAGGCGGGCCGCCGGGATTTTTCGTTGCGTTTGGTCCCCCGGCGCCCACACTCCGCGACCGGCCCGAGAGGCCGCCGAGCAATGAGCGAATTTGATGCCGAGGGGTTTTACGACAACGAGTGGGACGAGTGCGGGGACCTGATTTGGAACGAGTTCGACTGGGAGCGTTACCTGCGCGAGCAGGACGACCTGGTGCATCGCTATCTCGCCCACTACGAGACCCTGCACGACCATCCGGGCCGCATCGATGAGGTGGCGCATCTGCTGGGCTGGGATGCCGGCGCGGGGACGCGCGACGACGGCGAGAGCGACGAGGCGGGTGGGAGCGAGTCCGCCGAGCCGGCGGCGGGCGAGAGCGGCCCGCCGCTCGAACCTTACACCCTGCACAAGAACCCGGTGTACGTCGCGACCAAGGCCCTTTATCTGAGCCTGCGCCGCGGCTGGGAGCGGATCGCCGGCGACGGCGCCAAGGTGGCGCAACCGCTCGCGCTGTCCGTGCTCGGCAGCCTGCACCGCGGCGAGGAGCAGGCGACGCTCGGCGTGCAGGCCCTCGATCTCGGCGACTACGCCATGGCGGTGAGCTTGTTCAAGCGCGCGCTGGAGGAGTTGAACCGCACCCTGGCGCTCGCGCGCGACGAGGACGCCGCCGATAGCCGGGCCTTTGCCGCCTGGCGCGACGACGCCCTGCCCCGCCTCTTCGACCTGCGGGAGATCTGGCTCCGCGTGATCGCCGAGTGCCGCGACGAGTTGGCCCGCCGCGTCGACGACGAAGGCTGATCGCCGGGTGCCCGCGATGGGGCGGGCTTTACGGCCGCCAACGATGCGGCGCTCCGGCGCGCGGGCTCCCAGGCTGAAAATCAGCAGCCGGACATGGCTGCGCTACTCATTCGCTGTCGTGCCGATGTCGCGCAGGCTTCCAGCCTGCAAATCCGAACAGCCCATTCCAGATTGGCGCGCGCAGCGGACGCTCGTCGGAAAACAGCCTTGCAGTCCCCCCGGCGCGCCGTATCCGTTCAAGACCTGCCTCCGGAGAGATGGCCGAGTGGCTTAAGGCAGCGGTTTGCTAAACCGTTGTAGGAGTTAAATCCTACCGAGGGTTCGAATCCCTCTCTCTCCGCCAGCCTTCGCCGGGCCGGCCACTGACCGCCGGCGTCAACGCCCCGGACGACGCGATCAGCTTTCCTCGTCCACCCGCCGCGCCAGCTCGTCGCGGCACTCGGCGATTACGCGGAGCCAGATCTCCCGCAGGTCGAAAAGGCGGGGCAGGGCGTCGTCCCGCCAGGCGGCGAAGGCCCGGCCGCTGGCGGCGTCCTCGTCGTGCGCGAGCGCCAGGGTGCGATTCAGCTCCTCCAGCGCGCGCTTGAACAGGCTCACCGCCATGGCGTAGTCGCCGAGATCGAGGGCCTGGACGCCGAGCGTCGCCTGCTCCTCACCGCGGTGCAGGCTGCCGAGCACGGCGAGCGCGAGCCGCTGCGCCACCTTGGCGCCGTCGCCGGCGATGCGCTCCCAGCCGCGGCGCAGACTGAGATAAAGCGCGCGGGTCGCGACGTACACCGGGTTCTTGTGCAGGGTGTACGGTTCGAGGGGCGGGCCGCTCTCGTTCGCCGCGGGCTCGGCGGTCGCGCGTTCCCCGGCGTCGGCGTCCTCGGCGCCGGCGTCCCAGCCCAGCAGGTGCGCGACTTCATCAATGCGGTCCGGATGGCCGCGCAGGGTCTCGTAGTGGGCGAGATA
>Ga0335078_10002634_pt1 | contig 27043 bp, 29 predicted proteins | sample Lox_Sample_32_FD_206711 | JGI IMG/M metagenome (GOLD analysis project Ga0335078, IMG submission 206711) | Soil microbial communities from Loxahatchee National Wildlife Refuge, Florida, United States - Lox_Sample_3.2 | ecosystem: Environmental > Terrestrial > Soil > Wetlands | place: USA... | reverse complement strand
TTCACCGCTTTGAACTCTCCACCCCAGCGGTTAAACTTCCGCCGTTTCCCAACGACTTCGCGCTCTCGCCGATCATATCGCCATTCTCAGGTTCGGAGACTGAGATTCCGGGGATCGAGCGCAACCCTCAGGGTTCCGCTCGCACCCCGCGTTTTCTCCCTCCGAATTCTCACATTCTCCGGTGAACAGGGGGAATTGGTTAACACGGTCTTCCGCGCGGCCGGCCAATAGAAACCCTCTTCGGAAATCTCACTGCGACACTGGCTCAGCCGGAACAGGCCGGACCATACCGTCCTATCATGCAGGTGGCCAATCCCATGCCGACTTTTGGCCAGTGGACCGCTCGCAGCCGGTCAGCCACGGACAGAGTGCATCGATCCGCGCGATCGCCTCGGCGGCTGTTTCCTTGCTGGGCAGGACCACGGGCTGGGTTGGCGTCGGCGGTTGCGCGGCTTTTCGGGCCCGCAGGTTGCGGGCATGAGCGAGCCCGCCACGGCATCCGGCTCTGCGACATCCAACGGCATCCAGATTGAAGAGGGGCTTGCTGCGGTCGAAATTCATGGCCACTCCATTCATGGAGCGGGTGGGCGGGAACAGCAAGCGGGATCTGCGCCGGGCGCGCAGAAGGAGGCGATCAGAGAGCGATCGGAGGCCACCAGGGATGCCCGCCAGCCGGGAGCATTTTATAGAAATCGATTTTTGCGTTTCTATTTCGGATAACGATATGCTGGAATTGGCCGCCTAGCTCCTGCAGGGCGAAAAGCGGAAGACAACTCCACCGCCGGCGGCCTCCCTTTCGAGGGAGTGGAGAATCGCTTAACGGAGTGGGCGATGGACTACAGCCACTATTCTGGTTGCCTGGAAAACTGGCGCTGCCGGTATCTGGGGACTTGTCCGCACGCCTCTCCCGTTTACGAAATCATTTTCCTGCCGGACTGGAAACGCCGAGCGCCTATCGGACGTGGTGACTTCGCGCCCTGCTCGACGGCCTGGAGCCACGGCAGAATAGCCGATCGGTACCCCGATTTTTCTCTAGCAGAACGAGTGCGCAAAGCGCTCCCGCAGAAGTTCGAATCCACCAAGAGCAGAGAGCGGCAAAAGCCGCCACCCCCGGCTACACGCGACGGCATCGCGGTCCCATTGGGTGCACGCGCCGGCGACTACTTTGGCGTGCCCCTCGACTGGCTAACGGAATCTCCTGACGCCGATATCGTCTCGCGGGCCGAATTTCCGCCTGCCCCCTGGAGGCCACGCAAGGGCCACTGCTTAGGAGTTCTGCTTGATTGCCAGAGGGAATCTCTCGAGGCTGATGTCGCCTGGTGGGTATGGGATAAGGACTGCAACGATTGGGTGATAGCCCCCGGAAGAGGCGAAGTGCTCTGTCCGGGCGCTTGGCGGTCGGGTGAGAGCCGCTACGTAGGTGGCGGCGTACCGACAGAGGAGGCGGCGCGCAGGGCGGCACAGCGGCACCTGAATCGCGAAATCGTTGGCCAGCGGCTCTATATCGAGCACTGGACCAAGGTGAAACAGAACGACGCGCTACAACGGATACCACGTCGAGCGTCCGGTGACGCGCGCCCTGCAGAGGATGTTGAGGAGCACACCCAACGTACCGATCTGCCAATCGTGCGCGGGGTGGGCGGCACTCCGTATCGGGGCTACACGGCGGAAGAGCGTGCTGAGCTCAACGCCCGGATTCAAGCGCGACCCAGCCCACGCACACCGGAACAAGACGCTCTGATTGCCCGCTATATGGCTTTTGCGAAAAAGATCGGCAATCGATTGGGCAGAAGCCACCCTGACCGCATCCGATTCTCTTACCCGTGCTCATGGCATGGCCGTCCAGATGATGAAATCCAGGAAGCCTGTCTGGCGCTGGTCAAGGCCCTCACGCCCTCCTCTGGCAACGGGGCTGCCTATTCACCCCAGGAGGGTGTGGATTTCTCGGTTCCCCTGCGGCGAAGGATCGACGGCGCGGTCAAGGACTCGATGAACCGCGATTGCGCCAAGGTATTGATCCAGGTCGAGTGTCAACCATGCGCCGGTCCCAATTGCCCGCGGTGTTTGGGCACTGGGACTGTGAATCATTGGGAGCGCGTGGAAATCGACAAGCCGAGGCAGTCGGAGGGAAATGAAGATGACGAAAAGCTGGATGCATCCTGGGCGTTTCCAGCCCAGGAGCCGAGTCCCGAACGGCTTCTGCTCGCGGCGGAGAAGCGGGCGATAGTAGAAAGGGCGGTGAAGAGACTCGGGGCTACATATGCGGAGGTGATTCGCAGGCGCTACTACGAGGACCAGACGCAAGAGGAGGTCGGGCAGGAAATGAGGACTCACCAGAGTTCCGTTTCCCGAAAGGAAGGCCTCGCATTGTTCAGCCTGAAGTTCGTAGTGGGGACCTTGGACCGCGACGGCCGCAATCTGGGTTACCTTCCGCGCGCCAAGCCGCCGCGACCGGGAGGAGGTGTATTCCCCGTGCGAGCCGCACAGAAATGCCGCCGCACGATTACGGTGCCGGTCAACTTTCCCGCGCTCCTTGATCCGGAGCTTGATGGCGAGATCCAGAAGCGCGCCAGGTGGCTCCTCAGGCTGATGAGGAGTGTGCCAATCCGTGATCTGGCATCCGCATCCGCGAAGCGTGACGCTGTTTTTCGCCACCGACGTGCCCCTGAGCCATTGTACGAGCGGGTAGTAGTGGAGACACCGGAAGCTGCTGGGAACGGGCACAGCCATTGGCGCATTCCCCACGACCTAGTCGGCGCATTGTGGCTCAGCCCAGATTCCGAACACCCCGGCGAGTGGCGTATCAAGGCTATCGTCACCCCCGCCGGTGAATCAAAACCGATTGGGATCGAGCGTCAGGGGCCGGTCGGCCAGGGCGGCGTCTGGCCAACTGCGGACTGGAAGCGTGCGAATCCAGAAGCTTGGGCAAAGGGCGGAGCAGGCTGGGGGGAACGGGAACGGGCAGAGAGCCGCGGATTGTTTATTGCAGAACGCGTGGCGGGCTTAGCGGAAGACCCGGAGGAACACGAGAGCCTTGCGGAGGAAAATCAGTGATGTCTTTTGAGGTTGCAGAGCATGGCACAAGGCATTTTTGAGCCGGCAGCACGGGCACGGTTAGAGCAGCGGCGAGCCGAGGCCGAAGTCGAGTTTCATCGGGCGTACAAGAGGCTCATCGATTCCGGTGCGGTCACCGAAAAAGCAACGCACCAGCTCGTAATCCGATACGCCAGCGCCCGTTTCTTCGCGTTGGCGAAAGAAGCCCTGGAGGCATACGTGGACACGCGCGCGGTACGCCAACTTCTAGAACAAGCTCTGCCCATTTTGATTGAGAGGGCATTCTTGACGAAACACCGCGCGGCTTTGCTCGTAGACCGGAAACGAGAACTCGGGCGGTTCTACCTCCTGGCGCGGTTTATGATCACAAATTCTCCTGAATGGCTCGAACTGCAAGAGGCCTTGGTGGAGCGCGCCAAGGCGGAACAGAGCGCCATCGCCTTTTTGCGCGAAACAGAACAGGCCACCATTGCTTTCATGGCCGGGAAGAGACCGTCAAAGGGAGAAGTGGTGGAGATAACATCTTTGGCAAAACCCGACATCCACGCCGAAGCCGTAGACGCAACTCCCGTGCCCCAACGTGAGATCCGTCTCCGGCGTGGCAGGCCCAGGTTGCTGCTTAACCACCACCCGGAAGTCGAAGGGTACCTAGATGATGTTACTGAGTTCGCCAAGAGCGCGCAGAACCCGTATCCAGATCTTCAACGGGACATCACGATCACGGATTTCTGCCTGGTATCTGGGTTCCGAGATGACACGGTCTTCGGCGCGTGGCGCCGCGGCGATACCAAGCGCTGCCCCGACCCGCACGCCCGGAAGTTCGAGGCGACGCTGGAATTGAAGCCGGTTGAATTCCTGGAACGGCTGAATCAAAGATGCCGGTAAGCCACCCTCTCCCCGTCTTCCCGCCACAAGATTCTTCCCCAATTCACTAATCCGCGCCAATTCCGCCCCAATTTCCCTAATTCTTCCCTAATTCGTTTTCTGCATAGCGGAATTGGGGATGTCCGTTTATATACGCGACATGCACACCAACCAACTTACCGGGCCGGAGGTGTCGTCCGTGCCGCCCGCCGCGCCGCCGGCAACAGCGGTGGAAGCTACCGCTCGAGAGCTCATAGAGATTCTCTGCGTCGATATCAAAATCGGCGAGCGGTACCGCCGCGATATGGGCGACTTGGAGGCTCTGGCAGCCAGCATCAAGGCGGAAGGGCTCCTTCAGCCAATCGGCGTCACCGAAGACCGCGCGTTGGTGTTCGGCGAACGCCGGCTACGGGCCGTCCAGGACATCCTCAACCGGGACACGATCACGGCGCGCGTCGTGAGGGTCTCCTCAATCGTGGCTGGCGAGTACGCCGAGAATGAAGTTCGGAAGGATTTCACGCCATCGGAGCGGGCGGCCATCGCCAAAGCCATCGAAGATCAGATCCCCGAGCGGCGGGGAGGTACCAATCCGGAAAAATTTCCGGATTGGAAAGGGAAAGAAACGCGGGAGATCGTCGCTGAGAAGGCGGGCTTCGGCAACGCGAAGACTTATGAGCAGGCCAGAAAGGTGGTCGCGCAAGGCACGCCGGAGTTGGTGGCTGCCATGGACACCAAAACGGTTTCCATCAGCACCTCGGCCGAGCTGGCTGAGCTTCCTCCGGAGGAGCAGCGCGCTGCTGTCGCCGGCGGCAAGAAAAAGGCGACGGCCAGAGCGGCGGCTCACCGAAAAGCAAAGAAGGCCGTCCGTGCATCCAAAAAGCCGTCAACGGTCGCACCACGCCCTGATCTGGCTCCAGCAGAATCGCAGACTGACGCCGACGGTCCAGTGGCGGCACTGGAGCCGCGGGCGCGGATGCGGAAATATTACGGGCAGCGCGTCAAAGAATTGACCCTTGTCGTGAAGGCCCTGAGCGCTGCATGCAAGGAGTCTGATCACTACGCCAACGGCTGGCAAGCGTTGGGCCAGGCGCTTGCAATCTTGAGCGCAGCTCTCCGAGAAGTCCAGAACCCCTCGGGGAGTGGTCCGGCGGCAAAAGCGAAACAGCGGAGCGCCAAGAAACCAGAGGCGGCAGCTAAGGCTTGATGTGAAGCCACCAGATTTCCCGAGAGGAGTAATTCTTATGGCGACAACAGCACACGATAAGACGCGCCGTCGGGGAAGTCATCGCCGGAGGCGACCTGCGCGGAAGGTAGGGGGGAGCCGGATCATACGTGTTCGACTCGCTGGCAAGAGATGCGACGTTGACGAGGCCCGCAACTGGGGCAGCAACGAAGCTCTGGTGGATTTGGCTTCGGAAAAGCTCCTCGCCGGTGACTGGGTCGGCTACATCTACACGCATCCCGAGCCGCTTCACCTGGAATGCTTCTGGGGCATCCGGCATCGCTTGACGGATAAGGAATACTGGCGATTGTTGGGTAAAGTGTGGGACGGCATAGAGCTGCCCGGCGTGAACCGGGCCGCCTGGCTGTATCTGTTCACCTCGCCACGGCCTGGTAGGGAGCACCTCATGAGCGCGGAGGAGCGCGCCCGGCTCGACGGGTTTCCCGATCGCGTCCAGATCTATCGCGGCGCACCACCCCAGTACGCGCGCGGACTATCCTGGACGACCTCGCCCGAGATTGCGCAATGGTTCGCGCGAAGGTTCAACCGGGGTGGGTTGCTGCACATGACCACGGTTCCGAAGGCCAAGATCATTGGTTACTTGACTGGCCGGGAAGAATTTGAGGTCATCATCGATCCCCGGCGCATCCGCATAACATCCGTGAGCCTCGCTGAAGAGCGCGAATTTCGCGCACACCCCGGATTGGCGGCGCTCACCAGCCCCATAGCAACTCCGGAGCAATCATAGCCACCGGGTTGCATTGATCATCCCGATCTAGAGGAGAGATAAGGCCCGCCAGCGCATCGACGCTGAGCGGGCCGTCGTGTTTATGGAGCCAGAACAGATGGGGGATATCGATCAGATGCCGCAGAGTGCTTATCGTCGCCGCACGGACTTGTTGCCCGCTGAGGTGGGCGAGATCGCTGCTGTGCTCGCCCGAGGGTTCTTGCGCTACCGACGGTCGCTGCGGCGGCAGATGGCCGCGGCTGCCGGAGCCCGTGGATCTGCTGCCCCGGTGTCGCATGGCCTTGCTTTCCAGGTCGACCCGAGCCGTCATGTGACTGTGGTTAACGCCCAAAGAGAGGACGAGAACTGATGAACGCCACCGCTTTGAAGGAGATCGAGCAGTTACGCGGCCTGACGGTCAATGGGCTTCGGGAGAAGTATCGGGAAATCTTCGACGAGGACACCCGCTCCGGCAACAAGGACTACCTATTTCGGCGGATCGCCTGGCGGCTTCAGGCCAACGCCGAAGGCGATCTCTCGGACCGTGCGCGGCGCCGCGCGCTCGAAATCGCCAACGATGCCGACCTGCGGGTCCGGGCGCCCAAGGCTGGAGGCGGCGCCCCTGAGCGCACGGCCGTGACGGCCATCAACGGCCGGCGCGATTCCAGGTTGCCGAAAGCCGGAACACTCTTGACGCGCGAATTCAGAGGCAAGGTGCACGTAGTGACGGTGCTGGCGGAGGGCTTCGAGTACGAAGGCCGCCAATACGGATCGATCAGCCGCATCGCCACCGAGATTGCCGGCACGCGCTGGAATGGGTTCGCCTTCTTCGCCCTGGATCGGGAGGTGCGGGTTGCGTAACAGACGAAGCGGCCAGGCGGCGGTCCAGCCGGCGGCCGGTGCGCCAGTTCGCTGCGCAATCTATACCAGGAAGTCCACCGACGAGGGCCTCTCCCAGGAGTTCAACTCCCTCGACGCCCAGCGTGAGTCGGCGGAAGCCTACATCACCAGCCAGCGGCACGAGGGCTGGGTGGCACTGCCGGCCCACTACGATGACGGCGGCTTCACCGGCGGTAATCTGGAGCGGCCCGGATTGCAGCGCCTGCTGGCCGATATCGAGGTGGGCGGGGTGGACACCGTCGTCGTTTACAAAGTGGATCGGCTCTCCCGCTCTCTGCTCGACTTCGCCCGGCTCATGGAGATTTTCGAGAAACACGGGGTGAGCTTCGTCAGCGTCACGCAGTCATTTAACAGCACCTCGTCCCTGGGCCGGTTGACGCTGAATATCCTCCTCAGCTTCGCGCAGTTCGAGCGGGAGATCATCGCCGAGCGCACCAGGGACAAGATGAGCGCGGCGCGCCGAAAGGGCAAGTGGACCGGCGGCTCTCCCGTGCTCGGCTACGACGTCGACCCGCGCGGCGGGCGGCTCGTAGTGAACACGGACGAGGCTGCGCGCATCCGGGCGATCTTCGACCTGTACCGGGAGCACCGTTCGGTGATCGCCGTGGTCCGCGAGGTGAACGCCCGCGGTTGGACCACCAAGCGGTGGACCACCAAAGATGGCCGCGAGCATCCCGGCCGGCCGATGGGCAAGGGGGACATCTACAAGATCCTGACCAATGTCCTTTACACCGGGCAGGTCAACCACAAGGGCACGATCTATCCGGGCGAGCATGCGGCCATGATCGATCCCGCCGTTTTCCAGGAGGTGAACGAGCGCCTCGCCGAAAACGGCGCGACCGGCGGCAAGGAAATCAGAAACAAATACGGCGCGTTGCTGCGTGGCCTGCTTCACTGCGACGCCTGCAGCACCGCCATGCACCACACGTATACTGCCAAAGCCGGACGCCGGTATCGTTATTATGTCTGCGCCACGGCCCAGCAGCGCGGTTGGGATGCCTGCCCCAGCAGGTCGCTCTCAGCGCAGCAGATCGAGGACTCGGTCGTGGCGCGCCTGCGCGAGTTGGCCCGGAATCCGCAGGTTGTGGCCGAGACATTGCGGCAGGCGGAGGAGCAGAATGCGGCGGATGCTGTTGAGCTTCGCAGCGAGCTTCAGGCTGGGGAGCGGGAGCTGCGGCGGCTGAACGCTGATTTGGTGAAGGTCGCCGCCACCGCCGGCAACGGCGTGCGTCTGGACCGGATGGCGGATTTGCAGGACCGCATCGGCTCGCTGGAGCGGCGGATGAGCGAGGTCCGCGCCGAGCTTGGCGCCAACGAGGGCGAAGCCGTGACCGAGGAGGAGGTCATGGAGGCCCTGAGGACGTTCGACCCGGTGTGGAAGTCCCTGAACACGAACGAGCAGACTCGGATCATCCGGACATTGGTGGAGCGCGTGGGCTACGACGGCCGCACTGGAAGAGTGGCGGTGACGTTCCGGTCAGCTGGATTCAGGGCATTGTGCGGAGGCAACCGTGAAGAACAATAGCTTGGTAGTCGAGTATACGCTGACGCCGCCGGCGCGCGGCCGACGGCCAGGGCCAACGGCGGCGGTCGCCAACACCGGCAAGCTCCCGCGTGTCACCCGGCTGATGGCTCTGGCGATCAAGTTCGACGGGCTGATCCGGGAAGGCGTTGTTCGCGATCTCGCCGACCTGGCCCGGCTTGGGTTCGTCACCAGGGCGCGGATGACCCAGGTCATGAACCTGCTGAATCTGGCACCGGATATTCAGGAAGAGATCTTGTTCTTGCCCCGGACCATGGCGGGGCGGGACCCGGTGTCCGAGCGCAGCTTGCGGCCGATCACATCCATCGTACGGTGGGACCGGCAGAGGAGGCTGTGGCGGGAGATGCGCGGTACGGCCACTTGTAAAAACCAGGCCGCCGAGTGCGGCGGTTTGAGCTAGCCGCGAGCTAGCCGAATCGAGCCGCTCCGGCCCTGCCGGATGGCGCAGTTCTTACAAACCGTCGGCATCGATGCTCGTATCCAGGTTGAGCTCAATTGCATCGCCGGATTTGCGGCCTGCATGAAATCGCTGCCGCAGTTCGGCGCGAAGCAACCGAGGCTTCATTAACCCTCCAAGCCATTCGGCTTGGATCACCCCTTAAAACAATGTCTGAAAACACTGCAACAGTGGATGTGCCTCTGTTTGCGCATCGCGACAGAGCTGGCAGCGCGGAGGCGTTCGCATGACGATGCCCTTTGGCAAGTATATTGGTGCGGACATCGCCTATATCCCAACCAGCTACTTGCGCTGGCTCCGAGACGATACCGACGTGTATGGCGAGTTGGCCGATGAGGTCGAGGCGGAGCTCGACCGCCGCCTGCTCAAGCAACGGCAGCAATCGAGCGAGTCGCACGCAACATTCTACACGCCGTTCGCCGAGCCCGGCTGGATCCACTTCGATCCTGCTGACGTTTCTCTTTTCCGCGAAGTCGTCGAGCACGGGTACAGGGTCTGCGCGCGGGTCCGCCAAGCCGATGCCTGCGGCTGCGTCGCGACGATGCAACGGCTGAATGCGCTGGTGGAGGTCCTGCGAACGCAACTGACCAGAATGGAGTCGCCCAAATGAGCGCCGCAATCCCGATCGATACTGCTGAAACGCATTACCCCGCGGCGTCGAGTTTCCTGCGCAGTGTCTTCAGGGGCCAGGAAACCGGGATCGTAGCGCTCTTCACGAAGCCCAAAATGATGTCGTTCTTTGCGCACTTGGACCGGGAGAACTGGCACCAGGACGCCGCTGGCATGGCGATGTACGCCCGCGAAGAGCAGAACGTCTACTTCGCCGTCGGCGTACAGGGCGAGCGCCCCGAGAAGGGCCGCGGCAAAGAGGTGGGCGTTATCGCAGTGCCGGGGTTCTGGGCCGACATCGATGTGGCCGGCCCCAACCATGTTGCTTTGGCGCTGCCACCCACCATCGAGGACGCCATCAGCATTGTTCAGGCGGTCCCGTTCAAGCCCACGGTCATCGTTTACACCGGCGGCGGTCTTCAGCCCTACTGGTTATTCAAAGAGCCGTGGGAGTTCGAGTCGGACAAGGAGCGCAAGAAGGCGAAGGCACTCTCGAAGGCCTTTCAGAAATACCTCCAGAACATCGCGCTGGAGCGTGGCTGGGTGATGGACGGCACAGCTGATCTCTGCCGGCTTCTCCGGTTGCCTGGCACGTACAACAGGAAGCAGGCGGAACCGGTTCTGGTCCGCTACGAAGTGATCGGGGATGGCTGCCGCTACAACCCGTCCGAGTTCGAGGACTTCCTCAACGTTGAGTTCGATCCGGAGTTGAAGGCGCATTTGCGTGGCCCGGCGCCCGAGCATCCTTCAGCGGAGTTTCTGCGGGTGCTGGCTGGCTGCTCCTGGATTCGCCATTGCAAGGATGACGCAGCCTCCCTCCCGGAACCTGAATGGTATCGGATGCTCGGGATCGTCGGCAGGTGCAAGAACGGCGAGCAGCTTGCTCACGAACTGAGCCGCCCGTATGCAAAGTACTCCGAGGTCGAAACCGCCGAGAAATTGAAGCAGGCGATGGGCGCGGCTGGGCCGGCCACGTGTGCGTTCATCGGCGGTGACCTGGGGTGCGGCCGCTATTGCGACGAGTGTAGTCACCGTGGCCAGATCGCTAGCCCCATCGTCCTGGGAATCCCGAAGCGCTCTAAGCGCGGGAATAGCGCTGCCGCGCATGGTGGTCATCACCGTCACTCCGACCTGCCCAACATCCAGGCAAATGACCGCCAGCTTCGCGACGTGACCGGCGATAGCCTCGCAGCTCTGCAAGCGTTCAACAGTCCGCCGTCGATCTTCGTGCGGGCCGGCAAGCTGGTCTGCATTCACAAGGAGGAAACAGGCCGCCACATTATCGCCGACGTCAACGACCGCATTCTCCGCAACCGGCTGACGCGCGCCGCCGATTTCTACGAAATCAGCAAGAAGGAAGGTTTCACCAACTGCCCGCCGCCGATGGACGTGGTGAAGGACATCCTGGCCATGCCGCCCATGGAATGGGGCTTCCCGGCGCTTCAAGGCATCATCGAAGCTCCGGCGCTCCGCGAGGACGGCACCATTATCGCGGAGCCCGGTTACGACGCGCAGAGCCGCCTGTTCTACGCACGGCAGGATGGCCTGGTCATGCCGGAGATCCCGGAGGATCCGACCCGCGACCACATCGACGTAGCAAAAGATCTGGTGCTCGATGTGGTTTCCGATTTCCCGTTTGTAGATGAGGCGAGCCGCGCGAATTCGGTCGGGTCCATGATGACGGCCGTGGTGCGCCCCTCCATTCCGGGGCCGACGCCCGTGGCGTTGTTCGATGCCACAACGCAGGGGACCGGCAAGACCTTGTTGTCGGAGTCGGTGTCGATCATTGTCAGTGGCCGCGAAGCCGCCATGTTCTCGGCACCGCGCGACGCGGAAGAATGGCGAAAAGCGCTCACCTCCGTGTTGCGCGAGGGGTCCGCGGTCGTAGTGATCGACAACGTGAATTACCGGCTGGACAACGGCGACTTCTGTAAGGCGCTAACGGAGACGACCCACGGCGACCGCGTCCTGGGTAAATCGGAGACGGTCAACCTGCCGGTCCGCTGCGCCTGGATCTGCACCGGCAACAACATCCAGTTGGGCGGCGATATGCCGCGGCGTTGTTACTGGATTCGCATGGACGCCAAATGTTCGAAGCCCTTCCAGCGGACCGGCTTCAAACACAAACGGCTGAAGCAATATGTTTTCAAGCATCGCGGTGAATTGCTGGCCGCGCTACTCACCCTGGCGCGGGCCTGGTTCGTCGCCGGTAAGCCGGAGCCCAAGCTGACTCCGGTCGGCAGCTTCGAAGATTGGTCCGTAATCGTCGGGGGCATCCTCCAGTACGCCGGCATCGAAGGCTTCCTTGACAACTCCAACGACTTGTACGAGCAGGCCGACATCGAGTCGGTCCAATGGGAAGCGTTTCTGAAACTGCTCGGCATGGTGTTCTACAGCGAGCCGTTCACGGTCGCGCAGGTCTGGGAACGCATGAATGGCAAGACGTGGAACGAATCCACCAGGCAGTCACAGTTGACGGATCACGCGGAAGGCCTTCGTGCCGCCCTGCCTGACTTCATTGCGCAGGCCATGGACCGCGAGGGCTTCTTCAAGCAGCGTTTGGGCTTTGCGTTCAGCGAGCGCCTCGGCCGCCGCTACGGCGATTCCCAGGTGCGGGTTGAGCGCCATGTTAACGACCTTCATGGCAAGGTGGCGCGGTGGAAAGTGGTGCGGAATGGCTGATTTCCGTAATGCTATCCCCGCTTTCCCCGCGGATTTGCGGGGAAAGGAAACGGCTATCCCCGCAGGTTATCTCCATGAAAAAAAAGAAACTGCGGGGATAGCGGGGATAGAAACCAACCCCAAGAAAGTTTGGGGAATTTATTTCGTGCATGCCCGCACGCGATTTGCGCGCACCCGTATATAAAAGGGCCGGCTGCTATCCCCGCTTTCCCCGCAGAGCTTGTGTTTTCAGCAACTTAAGCTGCGGGGATAGGTTCGGCTATCCCCGCAAGATGGAAACTCCAGGCCGGCGAAGCGTTGCCCCGAAAGCTGGTGCTGGCTGATATGCCCACGCAATGCGTCTCGGCTCTGGCGGACCAGCCGAAGGCGCGAAGGAAGTCGTCCGCAACCAGATGAGGAGGAATGAACTATGAACACTTACCGGTTTAGCAATGGCGTGCTCGAACCGATCGAGCCGTCGGCTCTGAACGATTTGAAATGGGGGCCGATGGGCGACATGGCCAAAAATGGTGAAGATTACGCTTGGTACTGCGGACTCCCTTCTGAGGAGACCGTAGGCGACACGGCTGAAGGGTTCAACATCGCCGTCTACCGCGCCGCAAGTGACCGGGCGCCCTACCCGTTCGTGGCGGTTGTGGGGTTCGGCGGTGAATGCGGCGAGGAAATCTACTTCGCGCAGCTCACGGATCTGATCCTCTACGCGCGCCAGCACGCGCACCTTCTCCAACTCACGTTGCTCGCCGGCGTTGAGGATCGGATCGACGATGCCATGAAGTGGCTGTTCCACCCCAAGGATGGCCTCTTCCGCGATCACGTCCAGCACGTCTACTATCGCGCAAATCAGGAGGCTCAGGCCCGCCGCGCCAAGCGGGCTGCTCTGAGCGCCGCTGGTGGTGGCAAGTAGCCAGGCCAATGCGCCATCCGATTCATGGGACCTGACTTACAAGGCCCGGCCGCGGATGGTAATAGCGCGCCATTCGCGCACCGTCAGGTCAAAAAAAGTGGTCAACACCAGTCAACAGGAGTCAACAAATCATGAAACAGCCCGCCGGCCTAATGACGATGGCGGAGTACAGCCGCCACCGCAAGGTCAACCGCTCGCATATTACGCGCCTGGCCCAGCGAGGCATTCTCGTGATGCGCGGAAAGTTGGTGGACGTGGCCGCCAGCGACGCCGTCCTGGATGATAAGCCCGTCGATGTCGAGCCACCGCAAGCGGCTTCGCCGCCGCCCCCATTTCGACCTGCGGGGGATTCGCTGGGCGGCCAGTCTGGCGCCAGCTTCGCGCAGGCGCGCACCGTCGAAATGGTCTTCCGGGCGAAACTGCGAAAGCTCGAGTATGAGGCGCGCCAGGGAGAGATGATCAAGGCCGAGGTGGTCCGGAAGTCGATGGCGGATGCGGGCCGGACGATCCGCGACGGCATCCTGGGCTTGCCTGACCGACTGGCGACGGTTCTGGCGGCCGAGAGCGACGCCAAGAAGATCCACGTGACCCTGAAGACCGAACTCTCCCGCGAATTGGAGGCGCTGGCCAATGCAATCGACGCCATATGATCCACATGCGATTTTGGTAGGGATTCGCAGCGTGCTCACGGCCGCGATACGACCCGATCCCGAGCTTTCCATCAGCCAGTGGGCAGATCAGTTCCGCGTGCTCTCGCGCGTCTCGGCTGGCGAACCGGGCCGGTGGCGTACGGCGCGGACACCCTTCCTCCGCGAGATCATGGACTGCCTCAGCCCGGCCTCGCGGTTCACGCGCACGGTGTTCATGAAGCCGGCGCAGATCGGCGGTAGCGAGGTGCTGCTGAACATGCTGGGCTACATAATCCACTACGCGCCCGGCCCGGTGATGCTGGTGGAGCCGACCGTCGAGCTTGCGAAACGATTTTCGCGGCAGCGAATAGCGCCGCTGATTGAGAATACGTCCGTGCTGGTTGACCGCGTGTCCGATCCGCGCGAGCGCGATTCCGGCAACACGATCCTGGCGAAGGAATTTCCCGGCGGCGTGCTGGTGGCGACGGGCGCCAACAGTTCCGTGGGCCTGCGCTCCATGCCCGCCCGGTTCCTGCTGATGGACGAAGTGGACGCATACCCGCCGTCGGCATCCACTGGCGCGGCGGGCACGGAAGAAGGCGATCCAGTCGATCTTGCGATCCGGCGCACCGGGACTTTCGCCAATCGGCAGATCGCAATGATCTCGACGCCGACGATTGCGGAGGTGAGCCGGATCGAGCAGGCCTACCTGGAATCGGACCAGCGGAAGTATTACGTACCATGTCCGCATTGCGGTACGTTCCAGGTATTGCGCTGGGCGCAGGTGAAGTGGCCGGACCGGAAACCTGGCGCGGCACTTTATGAATGCGAGCGCTGCCACAGCACTATTGCGGACCACCACAAGCCGGCGATGCTGGAACGCGGGGAGTGGCGGGCGGAGGCAGCGGGCGATGGCGACACGGCGGGGTTCTGGCTGAACGGGTTGTATTCGCCGTGGACAATGTGGGGACAGCTTGCGAAGGACTTTCTGCGCGCCCGCAAATCGCCGGAGCGGATGCAGACGTTCACGAACACGGTTCTGGCTGAGACCTTCCAGCAGGCGGGCATGATGAAGACCGAAGCTCATGAGCTGCTGGCACGGCGCGAGCCATACCGTGCGGACCAGATCCTGCCAGTGGGCATTGTGCTGATCACCGCCGGCGCGGATTTGCAGGCCGACCGGATCGAAATGGAGATCGTGGGCTGGGGCCGGGACGAGGAAAGCTGGAGCTTGGCATATGTGGTGCTTCCGGGCGACCCAGCGCAGCGGGAGCTCTGGGATATGCTCGACCAGGCGCTCTCCATAACTTTTGAGCACCCTTGCGGGCGGGAGTTGAAGATCGCCGCGGCGTGCGTGGATTCGGGCTTCCATCAGCCGACAGTACAGCAGTTCTGTAACGAGCGGGCGCACCGCCGGATATTTCCGATCAAAGGCATGGCTGGGCAGCGCCCCATCTGGCCGCGTATGCACGGGCAGAGCGCGGACCGGCGGCCCATCTGGATGGTAGGTGTGGACGCAGCGAAGGAGGCGCTCTATGCCCGCTTGAAGATCACGGAGCTGGGAGCGGGGTATTGTCATTTTCCGATTACTGATCAATACGACCTGGGGTATTTCGAGCAGCTCACGGCTGAAACCTGCCACGTGCGGTATTCCAAGGGCTTCGCCCATCGCGAATGGACGAAAAAGGCGGGCGCTCGGAACGAGGCATTGGACGCACGCAACTACGCTTATGCCGCGCTGCAGTCGCTGGTAGCGGGCGGCTTCCGGCTGAGCAAGCAGGCACAGCAATTAGAGACGCTGGTTGCGGCGAAAACCGCCGGAGAAGACGTGCAGCGGCAGCGGTCACCGCAGCCGGTGCGCCGCCGTGAACGTGAACCTTGGATTGAACCGCGAGATTGGTTCAATCGGCGATCAGGATATTGAGGGGATGTGGGAATGGAAGCGTGTGTTCAATCGTCAAGCTTGACCGGCTCGTGCCTGACGTGCGGCGGGCGCGCCCCGAAGATGCATCGCCCCGTGTTCGAGCGTGGATCGTTCTGCCCGCGTTGCTGCCCGGTCTGCGCCCGCAGGCCAAATCCGACGGCCGCTATCCCGCAGCACGCCGACGTGCCAGCGCAGGGTGCTACGCAATTGAAGGACGGCGAGTGGGGCCCACGCCGCGACGCCACAGGGCGGTATGTCGATCCCTGGTATCGCGACGAACGGCGATTCCCTCCGCCTTGGATTCCGCGGCGGCCAAATTGGTTTAAGTGAGTGGCACGGGCACGGCCTGCTTTGCCGCGGTTTCCGGAGGGCGCGTTATTCGCTTCCCATTCGCGCTGGCCGATCATCGCCTTTTCGTCGATTAAGTTCTTGCGGGCAAGCGGATTGCCCTTGACGGTCCGGCCGAAAGAAGTGATTCATATTCATGCAAGGTGCAAAGCAGATGGCACGGATTAGAAAACGACCCAAAACCTGCAACGGATTTGCAAGGCCCCTCCAGCCCGACACGCAGTTGGGATTGGCGATGCTGATCGCCGAGGACGACGAAGGCCCCTACAAGCCGGTCGGCGTGGTGATCAGCGTCAACGAGGCGCGCGAGATCGCCGCGAGCGATATGCGCGACCGGATGCGCCGCCTGGAACGTGGCGAGGATGATGCTGGCCTGTGCCGCTACGAGTTCAAGGTTTGGGCGCAGGGGATCGATGGCGATTATCGCGTGGCCAGCACAGTCAATGCCACCAGCCTTCCTTAGACAAGTAGAAGGCCCGCCCGCGCCCGCCCAGGTCTGGCGGGCTTTCGGACGTGAAGGAGCCATCACCGCGCGATGAAAAGACGCCACATCGAAATTGGAGCCACGTACATCGTCAAGGTCAGAGGTTTGCTGGCCAAAGTGCGTATCACCGCCGAGTCGCCTTACGGCGGCTGGCGCGGAGTGAATTTGGCAACCGGGCGCGAGGTTCGCATCCGGTCGGCGGCCCGCCTGCGCCGCCCCGCAAACGACGCCTCTTGCCGACGCCTCGCGGACGGTTCGCCCACGTGCCAAGGCGGAGAATCCGATTAACGGAAAGGGAAGAAATCCAATGCCGAGACTTTTTGCAGTCGATGCCGATAATGCCGTGACCGCCTTCCCTGCCGCCGAGCAGATCCCGGAAGGCCAGGAACAATTCGCCAGCGAGCAGGAACTGGCCAAACTCGCCGCCAACTGGCCGGCCGACCGCCTGATCCAGATCTGGAATGGCTTCGCCGGAGTCGCAGGGCCGTTCGGGGACCTGAAGCCGGTTAAGAAGTTCACGGACCGCAAGACGGCCATCAAGCGCATCTGGGCGGCTATCCAGAAACTGGATGGCAGCGCGCCGGAGGAGACCACGGCCGCCCAGGAAACGGTCGCTACGGCGCCCAAGGCGGCCAGGGGCGCGCAGAGAAAGGCCAAAGCGACCAAGGTGGCCAAGAACACGGATGGCGCGCCCACGGCGCGCCAGGGCAGCAAGAAGGCCATCGTGCTGAAGATGCTGCGCCGCAAGGAGGGCGCGAGTCTCGCCGAGATCGCTAAGGCGACGAGCTGGCAAAATCACTCGATCAGGGGCTTCATCAGCGGAACCATCGTCAAGAAGATGCGATTCGCGGTCGAGAGCACGAAGAACGACTCAGGGGAGCGCGTATATAAAGCCAGGTAGGCCACCGCCAGCCTCGATGCCGCCGCCTGAAAACGGGCGGCGGTTCTCGTTCATGCAACTACGCTGGGCTGGCGCTCGGCAGAAGACTTCAAAGAAGGCCCCGCCATCAGTTTGAAGCGAGACGTCCGGCCAACGTGTTCTTGCCAGTGCTGAACGACCACCGCGCAATATGCCGCCCTCCAACCCGATCATGCGCGCGTGCGCCGATCCCGGCCCTTCATGCTCAGTTCTGCAGATCCACGCCCATGCGCAGGTTCTCACTATGGGGCTGCACGCCGTCCGGCAGTTCCTGGACCGCGAAATCCTGGAAAATTTTCTAGGTTATCCGTTCCAGCCGCGAATCTCGGCGCCCGCGGCGGCCGCCGTTCCGCACGCAATCGTCCCCTCCAGAAAGAAAGCCAAGGACCCATGGCAGCGGCCGATCAGCGATGGAACCCGCTCACTCTGCCGCCCCTTGCCGCATGATGCCCAAATACATCAGCGGAAATGCGGCGTAAAACTGCGCGGCCTCCACCAAGTGCCGTATGGGTACACGCTCCCGAACGCTGTGGGCGACGTCTTCTTCACCGGGGCCGAACCCGATAGTCGGCACTCGCATCAATCCCATAGTAGCCACGCCATTCGTACTGAACGTCCACTTGTCCACGACGGGAGGTCGCTCCCACAGGTTTTCGTAGGTCGCGATGGCTGCCCGTGCCAATGGGTGAAATTCATCCAACACCCAGGTCGGATAGTACTTCTCCATCGGATAACGCAGGCCCGTGTAGCTTGGCGTATCGTATGTCAGAATCTCGATTTCGGTCTCTTCCGCGCCGCGCAGCGATCTCACCTCTTGGATGGCGCTCTCCTTCGTCTCCCCAGCCGTCAACCGCCGGTCCAAGTGAATCGAGCAGGAGCCCGGCACAGCGCATTGCGACGGTGAGAGGGATCGGATCTGGGTGACTGCGACCGTGCCCTTCCCCAGGAATGCGTCGTCTCGGAGCCTGCCATTCAAATTCTCGATCTCCTGGATCAGCCGGCTCATCTTGTAAATGGGATTGTCTCCACGTTCGGGTGCGGCAGCGTGGCACGACTTGCCGCGCACGTGAACTTCAATCTCCATCCGGCCCCGGTGTCCGCGGTAGATCCGTAATCCGGTTGGCTCCGTGATGAGCACGCAATCCGGACGGATGCCGTCCTCATTCAGGATGTAGAGCCAAGGGAGGCCATCGCAGTCTTCCTCTTGTACGGAACCCACGACATACAGGGTGTAGTCGCCAGCCAGAGCGAGTTCCTTGATCAGCTTGCCCGCATAAACCATGCTCACCATACCCGCGCGTTGATCGCAGGCTCCGCGGCCGTAAATGTGGCCGTCCTCAACCTTACCCTGATACGGATCCCAGGCCCACTCCTTCGGATCTCCAATCCCGACAGTATCGATGTGGGCATCCATTGCGATGACGGCCTTTCCGGACCCGATCCTTCCCAGAATGTTGCCCATGGAATCGATCCGGATTTCGTCAAATCCAACTCGTTCCATCTCCCGATGAATCCGCTGGATTACCGCACCTTCGTGGCAGCTCTCACCAGGAATGGCAATGAGGTCGCGCATGAATTTCACGATATCGGTTTCATGGGATTTCGCCAGGGCGGCCAGACGGTCGCGCTGAAGGAGATTTGCATGTGTCAGTTTGTGTGTCATTGAATCACCAGAATGTTTGTACGGGCCTGCCGCTGGCCAATCGAATGGGGGCCGGGCATTCTCATTCCGTCGGCGCTCCAGTGCCTTTCCCGGACAAGAAATACGTGTCGATGGCACACGTCAAAGTCTCGCGGTCAAGCACCGGGCTCTTGCCCTCGTATCGCGCGGCCCAACAAACCTGATTGATCAGGTCTCGCGGATAACATGGCCGAAGCGGCTCATTGAGCTGGCGCTGCAATATCTGGATCAATTCGTCGGCAAGCTCCGGGTCATGATGAAGACCGCGGTCATCGCAAGTCCTGCGGAATATCTCCCGAAACTGCTGCTCCGAGGCGACAGCAACCTTGATCTTGGTCTGAATCCTGCGGAGAAATGCCGCGTCTACGAGTTCCGCGGGATTCATGTTCGTTGCGAACACAACGAACATCTCAAAGGGAATTTCAAGCTTTTTCCCATCCGCGAGGGTGAGGGAATCGATCCTGCGGTCGAGGGGAACTACCCACCGGTTCAGTAGCTCCTCGGGCCGAACACGTTGACGGCCGAAGTCATCGATAATCAGGACGCCGCAATTGGCTTTCATTTGCACAGGGCCGGCATAGAACTTTGTTACCGCATTGAACTGTAAGTCGAGCATCTCAATGGTCAACTCGCCGCCAACCACCACCGCCGGGCGACGACAGAGAACCCAGCGGGGATCGCTGTTCACCGGCCTGGAATCCGGGAAGCTCTTGTGAACAAGCGGGTCGTAGACGGTTATCACTTGCCCGTCGATTTCCACGGCAAATGGTACCCAGACATGCTCGTCGGCAAGCACCCGTGGCAATGCCTCCGCGATCGTGGTCTTCCCCGCGCCTGTCGGCCCGTAAAGAAAGATTGAACCGCCCGAGTTGAGCGCTGTCCCAAGCCTGGTCACCGTTCGATCGTCGAGCACAAGATGCGCCAGTGCCCGGCGTATCATAGCCGGGCGCACTTCAACATTTCGGACGGTTTGAAGGCGGACCTGCCGGGCATAGGCTTCCAGTGAGACTGGCGCAGGCCCGGCATATTGATTCCATGAGAGCAACTCGCGCGCCCGCGACCTGCCTTGGGAGCTGATGGCGATCTGGCGGTCGTTACCGGCCATACCAGCGACCTCACAAAGCTGCTCCTTCCGAAGCCGCTGAAAAAGTTCGTCGACTACCCGCCCATTCAGCCGGGCAAGCCGCACCCACTCGGAGAACGTCAACGGACCGGAAAGATAGAGGATTTTCAGCAATAGTTCTTCGAGAAAGCTTCTGGGTACACCCACGTCGGCGACCGACTCGGGGATTTGCGGCGGCGCGTCCAGTTCCTCCGTCTCACGACCGGAATGATTTGCCATAGTCGATTTCTGGCCTGCTGGATTTTGGGGGATCTGATCCGTACTCCGCAACAGAACCCACCGTCAGGAGTCATCAGCATCCGATCAGGGACGCGGTTCAGGGCGAACTCCTTCGCCCACCGAAGAATTTAGCCACACTATAGCAGATTGCGCATTTAATCGTGACGCACCGATCAGTAGCTCGCTGACCAGAGCCGCCCGATTTTGGAGGTCACGGCCATGACCAGAGCGGTTTTAAGACGGCCTCTCTTGTTCGCCGACACGGGCAGTTAACGCATCTTTCTCCGTGTGGTCGATCAGCCGCCGTTCTGGAGCACGACCACTGTGATGTTGTCAGGCCCACCGGCTTCCCGCGCTGCTTCCACGAGCAAGTGGCACTTCCAATCCGAAGGGCTTCTCCGCATCATGATGTCCGCGATGTCAGCATCTGCCACGACGCCGTGTAGCCCGTCGGTGCAAAGCAGGATGCATGTCTCCGCCTTAAGCGGCAGCGTTGCGGAATTCACGCGAAAGTTTCCTTCCGAACCGATGGCCACCGTCAAAACATGACGCATGGGGTGTTCCTTCAATTGGACGGCAGATAAGCCGAGCCTTCGACCAACTTCGTTTACCCAAGTTTGGTCCGACGTAATATACTCGCATGTTCGTCCATTGAAAACGTAAGCCCGGCTATCCCCCACGTTCGCGAGGAACAACGACTCGTGATCGCACAGCGCTGCCACGAGGGTCGATCCCATCCCACGCAAAGAATTGTCGTAGGCAGCCGCGTCCAAAACCTGCCGGTGTGCTTGGTCAAATGCGCACCGGAGGGCAGCAATGCTCCGCTCGGGAGCCTGACGAAAGTGTTCGACAACCGCTTCTGCAGCCAAGCTAGCCGCTGTCTCGCCGGCCTGGGCCCCACCCATGCCATCGGCAACAACATAGAGCCCTATGTCGTCCGCCAGCTTAAAGATATCTTCGTTGTTGCGCCTGACGCAACCGATATTCGTGAGGCCAAATGCCCGCAGCATAAGAGAAGGCGCCTCCTAGGAGTCATCTTCCCTTTCGGGCGGTTCTCGCACGGCGAACTCCAACGCCTGGGTGCTGACCCAAGTATACCTTAAGCCTCCGTATTAGTCGCATGATGAAGCGCGGCCTGCGCGGCCTCACCCGGTGGGATGAAAATGGCCCGATCCCTCCAACGGAGAATCAACGACTTACGGGTCCATTTTCGAGAGAGGAAAAACGGGCAACGCCATCGCAGATCGCGCCGCAAATCACTGAACCCGCTCTTCGCTCCGCTTTTTCGCCAGGGTGGCAGCGGCAAGTTTCGCTCGCCATACGAAGCACTTAACGAGTAGCGGCACTCGAACGAGTTGGTCTCAGCATCGATGTCGCCAATCAGCGCGGACAGCGTGGCGCGCGTCTTGACGTAGCGGCGGCCGTGGGCTATCGTAAAGACCAGCGGTGGAGTTCGCAATATTGCCGTTCATTCGGCCGATAACTCCTGGGGCGGGATTGCCGCAGGAGATGCACTTCGTAACCGTTCCTCGGTAAATTCCCCAGCGAAAACTCGAGACGAAGGCATACGGGAACCTGGTATGCCGCCACTCGTTGGCCGGGCGTCGCGAAGTCCCGCGGCTGGCGAGATTTGGTGGTCAATGTACCAAGTCATCGCGAGGAAATATCGGCCGCAATTGTTCGCGGAGCTGGTGGGGCAGCAACACGTCCGAAACACTCTGGAGCGTGCCATCACTGAGGACCGCATCGCTCACAGCTACGTGTTCTCCGGCCAACGCGGTGTCGGCAAAACCAGTGTAGCTCGCCTCCTAGCACGATGTTTGAATTGCGCGGACGGCCCTACTATTACGCCTTGCGGGACCTGCACGAGCTGCCGCGAGATTACCGCGGGAAATGCGACAGACGTCATCCAAATCGACGCGGCGTCGAACCGGGGCATCAACGAGATGCGGGAGCTGCGCGACAATGTCCGCTTCCAGCCGGCGCGTGATCGCTACAAAGTCTTCATTATCGACGAAGCTCATCAGATTACCAGTGAGGGATTCAACGCGCTCCTCAAGACTCTGGAGGAACCGCCGTCATGGGCCGTGTTTGTGCTGTGTACGACCGAGGCTCACCGCATCCCTGCCACCATCGCTTCCCGTTGCCAGCACTTCGCTTTTCACTCGGTCGCTTTTGAGGACGTAGTCGGACTCATGGAGCGAATCTGCCGTCAGGAGAGCATCGAAACCGATCCTGAGTCCCTGGCGGTGATCACACAGGCGGGGGACGGCAGTGTGCGGGATTCGCTATCCGCCTTGGACCAGGCGATAGCCCGATGTGGCGCCAGATTAGATCCAACTGAAGTCCGCTCGCTTCTCGGCGTCTTTTCACTCGATGAGCTCAACCAGGTCACGGCGGCTCTGCTCCGGCGCGATACGCGGCGCATGCTGGAGATCGTTGACAGCCTGGTTCGCGATGGCAAGGATCTTCAACAGTTCTGGCGCTGTCTCACCCGGCATTTTCGTAACCTGCTCGTCGTCAAAACCGCTGGAACTGGCCGCCTACTCGCCGCGGCCCCGGCAGACAAGGAGAGGCTGCGCGATATCGCCGCCCAGTTTCCGCAAGAGGATCTGATGCGGTACCTGGATCTCATGCTGGGCCTCGGACAGGATCTCGAATGGAGCTCTAATCGGAGAGTTTACCTGGAGTTGGGCTTGATCAAACTCATCCATGTCAGCAAGCTACCGATCATAGAGGCAACGTTAAGCCGCTTGAGGGGTTCTGGCGCAGATGCAAGCTGAGCTTACCGCCGCCATGCGGGTCCCTGGCTCTCATTTCGCCCGAAACCTCGTGACCCGGCGCAGCCTGCTGGTGCAGTTGATACGGAGAGATTTCGCCCAGCGCTTTGTGGGCTCGGCAGGCGGATGGCTTTGGGGAATGATTCATCCCCTGGTCCTCCTCGCCAGTTGGACGTTTGTCTTCCAAGTTTGCCTTAAGGTTCAAGTTGAGGCACAGCCAAACTACACGCTTTTCTTATTTAGCGGATTCCTGCCGTGGCTTCTGTTCCAGGACGCAGTCCAACGCTCGGCAACGTCCGTGATTGAGAATGCCGGGTTGATCAAGAAAACCGTATTTCCCGCTGAGTTCATACCCGCCTCCATTATTTTGTCGTCTCTCGTGCATCATCTTATCTCGACCATTCTAGCCATCGCTGCTATCGCTATCGTACTGACACGCTGCAGTCTCGCACTCGCCGTGTTGCCGTTGTACATGGTGCTACTCGTGCTGTTTTCTTTAGGGATTGGCTGGGTTGTTTCGGGTCTTGAGGTATACCTCCGCGACACGAAGCAGATTCTATCGGTCGTCCTGACATTTTGGTTCTGGCTGACGCCAATTTTCGTCGCCGAGCAACAAGTTCCGGTGAGATTTCGGTTTCTGCTCAAGGTAAACCCACTGGCGTATATCGTGCACGTCTACCGCGAGGTACTGCTGGCAGGCCGGCTGCCTACTCCGACGGAGTCTGGCGTGTTTGCGATCTACGCCTTGGCGGCATTCATCTGCGGCGGCCTGTTCTTCCGGTATCTCAAGCGTGGCTTTGCCGACGTCCTCTGATTCGGGCAGCTGCATGAGAATGGAGCATTGGGCGGGCAGTAAACATCGATTTTCACGATTGCCCAGGGCAGTGGCAGGCACGTACCCGCTCCAGCCATTCTTCGACGACTGTGTAGGGGTCCCGCCGGTGCTCCACGATCTCCTGCGCGGCACGATACAACTCGCAGCGGGGGAAATCACGAAGCACGCGCTCCCGCAACATTTCAGCCAGCCGTGATGCCCAGGCGTTCACTCGCCGAGTTGTATTCCGGCCGACTTCATGAAACGCATGGATATGCGACCAGAGATCCTCAACCCCGAAGCCTTCTGTTGCGATGGTGCGTATCACCGGCGGCGCCCATCCGTCCTGCCGATGGACGCGGCTTGAGCCTGCTTTCAGCTCACGTTCGAATGAGTCGGTTCCAGGCCGATCTGCTTTATTTAGGGCAAAGACATCAGCGATTTCGAGCATTCCGGCTTTGAGCGCTTGCACGTCGTCTCCAAATCCAGGTGTTATAACGACCACCGTCACATCAGCCAAATAAGAGATAGCGGTTTCTCCCTGTCCAGTTCCAACCGTCTCGATGAGAATGATCTCACGGCCTGCGGCATCGAGCAGCAAGGCCACATCTGCCGCCGCAGCCGCGAGCCCACCGAGCGAGCCTCGTGAGGCCATTGAGCGAATGAAAACGCCGGAGTCGACCTGGTGCTCCATCATGCGTATACGATCCCCGAGGAGGGCGCCGCCGGAATATGGACTCGTGGGGTCAACCGCAATGATTCCGACCGAATGCCCATCCTTGCGCGCAAGCCGGGCAGCCTGGGTGACGAGGGTACTCTTGCCCACGCCCGGTGCGCCAGTGAAGCCAATCAGGAGCGCCCTCCCTGAATATGCGAAGAGGCCTTGAAGTAAAGCAGTGCTTTCATCGGACCGGTTTTCGATTAGAGTTGCGGCCTGCGCAAGTGCGCGTGGATCACCTGCCAGAATCCGATGAACCAGACTCATCATTCACCCCTGCCGCCCAGCGCCGGCTCCTTTTCGAGGCCAAGTCGCGCCACAGGAACCCGTCGCAGATTCCGGCTTGACTCCAAGGCAAGTTCTCGCATTAGGACCGATGAGAAATCTGCATCCGGCCCTGCCATTCTTCGAGAATTGTGTAGGGGTCCCTTCGCCGTTCAACAATATCGTGCGCCGCACGGCATAACTCGGCGCGTGGAAAGTAGTGGAGCAGGCGATCGCGCAGCATCTCGCCGAGGCGCAGTTCCCAGGTATCCACCTGGCGAGCGCTATTTCCGCCGATGGCGTGAACGGCCCGGATGTGCGACACCAGTTCATCAATTCCCCGGGCTTCCGTGGCTATGGTCCTTACAATGGGCGGGAGCCAGCCATCGTCGCGATGCGCCGGGCCTCTGCGCAAGTGCAACTCAAGCTCCGCGTCGTAGACGCCGGGTTGGTCGGCTTTGTTCACCGCAAAAACGTCAGCGAGTTCGAAAACCGAAGTCTTTGGCGTCGGAGCCGTCTCTCCAGCGCCGGGCGCCAGGACGAGAACCACTACCTCAGATTGGCGGGCGACCTCGATTTCAGCATCTCCCGCGCCCATAGTCTCGATAAGGACAACATCCGTGCCAGCAGCGTCCAGAAGCACCGTCAAGTCCGCGATTTCCGCAACAGCCGCTTCCACATGCCCACGAGGTGCAACGGACCGCACGAAAACATCAGGATCTAAGTCCCGCTCCATCATGTCAATGCGGGCTTTGAGAAGCCCGCCTCCCGAGTGGGCCGTCGTGAAGTCGACCACGATGATTCCAACTGAACTCCCCTGGCTTCTCAGGAGCCGAGTAGTTTGATCGACGAGAGTGCTCTTGCCGGTTCCTGGCGCTCCAGCGAACCCGACGACAAGTGCCTTACCTGTATGCGGGAACAGAATCTGGAGCAGCGAGGCCGCTTCTTCCGCCCGCCTTTCAATCAAGGTGGCAGCGCGGGCGACGGCGGACACTTCGCCCCGTAAAACCCTTTGAGCCAGGTCTACCATCGTCGCTCTCTCGAAGCCGCCCTTATCCAGGACCGATTCCATTCCTTCGCAAGCAGTCGTCCTTCACTCCTGCCCTCGACGGCTCATGAGCCGCGCAGCGAACTCCCGTACGAGATGCGAATCGTGTTTCGTTGCCTCCGATAAGATCTCGCGGCTTTCGGGCGATCCGATCTTCGCGAGGGCAGTCAACACCTCACGAAGCAGGTAGAAATCATCCTCCAGTTCCAACATTGCTCTGAAATGCGGCAACGAGGCGTTGCTCCGAAGATTGCCGAGGAGCTGAACTGCGAGCAGCCGCTTGTCGTGGATAGGATGATTTAGTGCAAGGATCAACTTCTCCTCGTATGGCAGCTCTGAATACGCCGTCGTGTTGTACCCACAACCAGGACAGCGCACGGCGTCACGGTCAATTTCTCGCCAGCATGCCGGACAGAAGTAAGTAATCATGGAATCGGTGATCATTTTGCGGCCTTTCTACGCTATCAGCGCTTCATTCGTACGGTGCTTCACGCGCAGGAGCGTTCTGAGCACACGATCCGTCGACCGCTGTTCGGCTGGCAACCCGCTCCGACGCGCTATCTCGCCCTCCAGGATGTCTTTGCCGGCCGCATAAAGCGCAACGAGGCAACTCTCTATTTTGTCTTGAGCAAACCAATCGGCAGAGCGCAAGATTGAGAGCAGCCTGGAAATCGAAGCCCTCTGATCGTCTGTGGAGCCGCTTTTGGCCGCAATGTTGCAGGCTGCGATAACAATGTCCGAGTTACGGTCGTCAATGAGCGGGCGCAGCAGGGCCCAGAATGCCGGCGAACATTCCAGCTCTCCAAGAATCTCCAACGCGCTGATTCTGCGCTTCACGCTCGACGCCGATTCGTCCGCGTCGGAGGGAAGCCTGGTGAGGGCAGCCGCTAGTAGTGCAACGTCTACACGCGGCCCCAGTCTCCGGAGGGCCCGCAGTGCTGCGGAACGGCAAGTATCATCCTCCAGCGCTCTTATGAAATAGGGGATGGTCTCAGGATTTGCGAATCTCGCTAATGCCTCAATCAAACCAACGCCGGGGTGGGGCAATGCACAATCTAGCAGAGTCTCGAATACCTCATCCGTTGGCCAAGCGGACAGGGCCTTTGCGGCCGAGTTCTCCACCACTTCCT
>Ga0335078_10002633_pt1 | contig 27044 bp, 24 predicted proteins | sample Lox_Sample_32_FD_206711 | JGI IMG/M metagenome (GOLD analysis project Ga0335078, IMG submission 206711) | Soil microbial communities from Loxahatchee National Wildlife Refuge, Florida, United States - Lox_Sample_3.2 | ecosystem: Environmental > Terrestrial > Soil > Wetlands | place: USA... | reverse complement strand
GTCAGGTGACGCGGCTCGTCCGGCTGCTCTTCAATCTGTTCGCGCAGACGCCGCACGTGAACGTCCACGGTCCGCGGCGTCACGAAGTGCTGCTGGCCCCACACCGCATCCAGCAGTTGATCGCGGCTGAAGGCGCGCCCCGGGTGAGTGAGGAAAAACTCCAGCAGATTGAATTCCGTCGATGTCAGCGTGAGCAGCCGTTCGCCCACGAATACGCGCCGGCCGGTCCGGTCCAGCCGGAAGGGGCCGATGCCGGTAGCCTCGGGTTCGGCATCCATCTGTTCGCGGCGCAAATGCGCTTTCACCCGCGCCACCAGTTCACGCGGGCTGAACGGCTTGGTCATGTAGTCGTCGCCGCCGATCTCGAGGCCGAGCACCCGGTCCACCTCGTCGCCGCGCGCGGTGAGAAACAAAACCGGCGTGCGCGCCAGCGCCTGCGACTGGCGGATCTGGCGGCAAAGCTGGAATCCGTCGACGTCCGGGAGCATCACGTCGAGCACAATCAGGTCCGGCCGCATGCGCTCCAGTTCCTCCAGCGTCCCCTTGTCGCCGCGCAGGATCTGGGTCTGGTAGCCGTGGCGAGCCAGGTTGTAATCGATCAGGGAAGCCAGCTCTGCTTCGTCTTCCACGATCGCAATTCGCTTCGGCATGCGGGGTGCAGATGCTTAAAGCTTATTGTATCGTTGCGCGGGCCGCGGAGAAGAACCTGGACCCTGTCGCCCTAGTAGCCGAGCGCAGCGTGGTTCGCCGACCACCACTGCTTCCAGAACTGGAGGTACGAGTCTTGGTTGTTCCCAATGACACCGGGTCCGAGGGCGAAGTTCCGCATTGTCTCGTCAGTCCGGTAGGGCGCTGCCGTAGGAAGTTGCAGGTGCGCCAAGCTGGGAGCCCCAGCGGCTGTTTGCACCGGGAGCCCGTTCGCGAAGGAGCCAATTCCCCGAATTGCTTCCGTCCGCAATTGGGCGTCCGAATCGTCCAGGAGCGCGGCAAGGTATGGGAGCGCCGGTGCGGTGTGAATGGCCGCTAAGGCGTGGGCAGCGGCTTCGCGGAACGCCGAGTTTGGGTCGGTGGAATCCGTGGCAGCCCGTCCCAGGGACGCGACCGCAGTGGCATCGCTAGTCCGGTAATAGTTCCGCAAACTCGACAACAGAATGCCGCCTTCCACTGGGTAGGCGCTGAGAGTCGGGGCGAGCTGGGCGGCGGATGCCAGTGCCGCGCCGCCTCCCCCGCGAAGGAGCCCACTTACGCCGAGTACCCGCAGCCTGGCCGAGGCCGAGCCCGACAGCCGCTGGTAAACTAGCGGGACCACGGCCGACTGCAATTCATCTAGCTCACCACCGTACAGGGCGTACAACTGGAAGCTGTCAAAAACGGTGCCGCTCTCAATCGAGGAGCTAATCTCCGAGGCGATCTTGTCAGAAACGGATGCCGAGGCCTGATAAGCGTACGCACTCACAATCGAACCGGCTGGAACCGGGAAGAGTGTCTGCTCGAAACTCGCGTCGCCGTTGACGACGGGCAGCAGCACCCAGCCGCTCGGAGAGCGCTGGAGGAACCAAAGGCCTTGGCAACTCACGGCGATGGTTTGCCCCGGCGTCGCGGCCCTAGAAGCCCCGGCGGACCACGACACCGGAACAACGCTCCCAACCACTGCCGCGTCCCCTTTGACCACCCGATCCACCTGGATCGAAAAACTGACGGACGAAACACCCGAAAAGGCGCTCGTAACTCCGCCCACGATGATGAGATCCGCCTGCTGCTGAAGGCCGGACAGAGACGCCGGCGCAATCAGCCCTGCGAACGCCGGTGTGGCAAGCACACACAGCGCAATCGCGCCCCAAAGGTTTCTGGAATTCCTCATTATCAGTCTCCTTTCATTTTCGCATCCTCGCATGGTTCACACTGGGGTCAACTACCGGTGCCTGCCGTGGTCGACGTACCATTGTTGCGTGTCGCTCCTGACGACCACGCCGGAGCCCGAGGCCTGGGAAGTCAATAGTACTTACAGCCATCAAACAAATAAGTTGAATAAGTACGCGCAAGAGCTGAGATATGCAGAAAGTTACGGCAACTCCGATAGTTTGCGGGCCCGGAGTTAAGCGGGAGTGCCCGGCGTGTCCGTTGCCCGCGCCGCGGAGCGCCGCCGCCCGGCCCACTTCAGCATCAGCACCATGGCGAGCGCCAATCCCAGCGCCACGCCGGCCAGCACCCATGCGTTGTGCCGGAGGTAGTCCTGCGCGCCCAAGCCCAGACGCGCCCCCAGGTACGCCTCGCCGAAATAGCGGATCACCCGCGCCACCACAACCACCGCAGCGAACTGCGCCAGGCCCGTGCGCAGCACGCCCGCCGAAACCACGAAAGCTTTCAAGGGAAGCGGAGGAACCGGCAGCAGCGCGGGAATGAAAACCGTCACCAGGCCGTAACGGTCGAACCAATCGCTGAATCTGCCCGGCTTGCCCGGCGCCGGCACCTTGAGAAAGCGGCGCACGCCGTGGCGCGCCAGCAGAAACAGCGTGACGTTCCCGCCGGCCGAACCGAGTACCGCCATCGCGGCGGTGAACCAGGCGCGGTCGGGCGACTTGTAGGCCACGAACATCACCAGGAAATCCATCGCTGCGGGCATGGGCACGCCGGAAGAATCGAGCACGGCCAGGACAAACACCCCGAACGGGCCGAACCGGACCAGCGCATCGGAAAGAGTGTGCAGCAAAATGGATGTCCTTGACTTCGAGTGGCCGCGCGCGCTGCCTGCGGCCGCGGCTTCAATCGCCCCGCGCGGCTACAACATGTCGGCGAACGACCGGCGCAGCTTATAAAAGCACGCGTGGCCCACAATCAGCACCGCCAGCGCGACCACGGTCAGTTTCCAAAACGGGCCGAATTCCGGAGCACGGTTTTCCAGAAAAATCGCGCGATACCCGCGCACCAGGACATAGAGCGGGTTCTTCGCCAGCAACGCCGCCGCGCCTTTCGGCAGAGATCCCTCAGGGTAGCAGATCGGTGTGATGAAAAACCAGATGGTCAGCAGGAAGCCGATGATCTGGCCGAGGTCGCGCACGAACGCGCCCAGCGCCGCCAGGAACCAGCTCAGGCCGAGCGTCAGCAGGATCTGCGGAACGAGCAGCAGCGGGAGCCACAACACCGTCGCGGGTAAGCCGTGACGCAGCGCGAGAAGAAATCCGCAATAGAGCAGGATCGCGAAAAACTCGCTCACCAGCCCGGCGGCCACCAGGTTGACGGGCAGGATTTCCACCGCGAAGACCAGCTTCTTGACGAAGTTCCTGTGCTCCATCAGAATCGACGGCGCGCGCGAAGCGGCTTCGGTCAGCGCCAGCCAGGGCAGCATGCCGGCCAGGAAGTAGAGGACGAACCCGGCGCGGCTGGGATCGCCCGGGAAGCGCGATTGCAACACTACACCGAACACGAAGTAGTAGGTGAGCATCAGCAGCAGCGGGTTGATCAACGTCCAGAGAGATCCGCCGAAGGAGCCGCGATACCGCCCCAGCACGTCGCGCCGCACCATCACGCGAATCAATCCGCGATTGCGCCACAGCGTGAGGAAGGGATAAACGAAAGCGCGGCCCACCGCGCGCACGGCTTTTTGGCGGCCCATCGCAGCCCGGGTGGCAACCTTCACGCGCGACAGGCGGGTGACGCCATTCCGCACCACAGCCTCCACCAGCAGAAAGGGCCAGCCCTGTTCGTAAAACCAGCAGACATGCTCGCGCAGGGGAGAAATCAGCGCCTGGAAGCGCCCGTTTTCCGCCGGCAGCGCCAGGTCAAGCGCAACCGGCGCGCTCTCTCCGGGCGCGAGGTCCCGCGCGGGCGCGACACGCGCGCCGTCCACGATGAGCGTTCCGGTATCGGCGTCGAACAGGTGCACTCCCACGAAGAATCCTTCCGCGGCGCGCCAGGTCTCGCCGGACTGGTTGCGAATTTCGAAATCGGCCCGCAGTTTGCCGGTCGCCGCGTCCAGCTCGACGCGCGGGTTCAAATACGCCGCCGCCTTCATGTGTACAGCCACCGGGGGTAGCGCTCCCGCACCGCGCCCGTCTTGCGTCCCAGCGCGTAAATGCCATCGCCGCGCAGCGCCGTGTCCAGGCGGTAGCGCTCCAGCAGGTGCACCACCCAGCGGAACTCGGGGTGCGGCAGGTCGCGAAACTCGCCGGTTTCGAGGCGGGCCACCTCGAACCCTGAATTCTCGAGCAGCTGGTGAATTTCGCGCGGCGTGTATTCGCGGTTGTGGCGCGCATCGCCCTCGCCGGTCTGATCGGGCCGCAGATAAGCGTGGAAGAACCCGGGGTGGTAGCTCTGCAGAATCGCCGCCACGCCGCGCAACCCGGCGATGTTGGGCGTGGTCAACAGCAGGTGCCCGCCCGGTTTGAGGATGCGGTTCACTTCGCACATCAGGTGCATGGGATCGGCGAACAGGTGCTCGATCAACTCGCAGCAGAGCACCGTGGTGAAATGCTCGTCGGGGTACGGGAAGCGGTCGCTCTCCGCGTCGAAGTGATCGATCTCGCAGGTGAATGTCTCGCCCGCGGCCGAAGTCACCTCGCGGTGGTCCACCCGCCCAGCTTCGCCATAGTAGCAGCCGCGCACTTCGCCGTAACCCAGCTTGCCGCGCAGCGCCGGCGTCATTTGCAGATAGGCGCCCATCTCGAGGATGCGATCGTGCGCGCCGCCCGGTGGAACCATGCCGAGCGTTTTCTCGAGCCGCGTCTGGTGCGTCTCCAGGTAGCCGGCCGATTCCCTGTCAACCGCCCAGCCGCGCAGGTACTCCGCGGTCTCCTCGCCATTGGCCGGGTGCGGCTCGCCCGCGGCCTTCGCGGCCGAATCCGGTTGGGGGGAGCTCGCTGCGCAAGGGCAGGCTGTATCCTCGGCTTTCCACTCCCGCCCTTCCGCCACCGCTTCCAGAAAACCTGTGTATTGCCGCGCCACCGCCGGCCAGCTGCACCGCTCTGCAACGTACGCGCGCGCGTGTGCGCCCAGCGCCTGGGCCACTTCCGGCCGCGCGACCAGCAGGTTCAGATATTCGAAGATGGTGTCTTCCTCGGCCGCGCCCACCGGCACTTTGAGGCAGACATCGTCGGGGAACTCGCGAAACGAACCCACTTCGGAAACCAGCGCCGCCTTGCCCAGCCCCAGCGCCCGCAGCAGGGTGCCGGAGCTTTCGCCCACCGTCGGATAACGCAGATTGAGGACGATGTCGCAGGCCGAAAGGTAGCCGGCGAAATCGTCGATGGGCGCAAAGCCGAGCAGACGCACGCTGGCGGCGAGGCCCAGGGAGCGAATCATCCCATCCAAAGGCAGATCGGGGTGCGGCTCGCCCACCAGAATCATTTTCGCGTCCGGCGCCAGCTTCAGCAGGCGGCGGAAAGCGCGCAGCGATTCCGCGATCCTTTTGTACGGTTTGAGAAAACCGAAAATCCCCGCCAGGGGAGTGGTCTCGTCCAGGCCGAGACGTTGCCGGTACCGGTTACGGTCGCCGGGTGGAATCCAGGCTCCGTGCGGAATCACCGCCACCGGCCCGGTAAATCCGGCGGCGCGCATTTCGCCCTCCATGAACCGGCTGTGAACGATTACCCCGCGGGCGCTCTCGAGCAGCCGCCGCGTCAGCGGCAGGCCTTCGTAGTCCGGGCCGGCCTCGAGATTGCGCACGCGCTCGGCGAATGCGCGCGCCTCCCTGCCGCCCGCATATTCGCACTCGCGCACATACGCGTCCCAATCGCCGCGCCGGATGGTCAGCTCAGTCATCAGGTGATGGAGATTCGATTCGTGCATCACCACCACGCCGGGATGGCGTAACGCGGCCTCGTATACGAAACCGTGGCAGCCGTTGTTGCCCATCTGGTACAGCGCGACATCGCAACGCGCCGCATCGAACGGCTGCGCGCCTTGCGAAAAAACTTCCACCTGCGCCAGGCGGCCCAGCGGAGCCAGCAGCGCCTCGGAGTAATCGGCGATCCCGCTGCGCTCGGGCGGCAGCGGCGAGAAAAAAGCCACCCGCATCGTCAGCGCACCAGGTCCAGCGAAAAGGTGCCCAGCGGGAGCGGGATGTGAATCGCCAGCGGCGTGCGCGCGGCGTCGCGCGCGAAGAAGATATCGCAGTGAAAATCCGAGCTGGGTCCTTTCACCGCCGCCTGGACGCGGTCCGCCGGCACGGACTTGCCGCCCGAGTCGATCTTCTCCTCTCCTCCATATTCCAGACTCACCGAGTAGGCGGAGCCGAAATACACCTGCTGCGGCGCGGGCACCCTGCCTTGCCCCAACTCGACGCGCGCATAATAGGCGAACGCCACCGCGTCTCGCGCGCAGTTCGCGATACTGAAATCGCTCCTGCCGCCGCCGGCCGGAAACAGCGTCGAGCGGGTTGCGCTGTTGGCCTTCTGGTCGTAGCTGGTTTTGTCGTCGGTGTGCTTGCCGCCATGCGTCAGGTCGCGGTCGAACTCCTGCGAGCACAGTCCCGGGTCAACCGCCGAGCGCAATTGGTCGGACAAGGAAAACCCGGGAACGCCTGCGTTCAGCGTCACATCCAGGTTCCAGCCAACGGCGGAGCGGCGCGCGCTCATGGTGACTTCGCCCAGGCTCGCCCCGCTCTGCCAGGTGAGGCTGTAGCGCAGCGCTTCGTCAGTGAAGGGAAAGCCGGGTTGCGCGGACGCCGCCAGTAGCGGGAACAAGGCCGCGAGCACGGTACGCCAGATCAGCGCCCTTCGCGCTCCGCCATGCTTTGCCGCGGCGCGCGCCCCCGGCAAACGGCGAAAGCCGATCGTCCCTCCGATTTCGCCCAAAAGGATGCCCTTCATTGGTGCGCGAGGGTGCGCGAGTTGGCCGGCGCCGCGGGCCGGCGCTGATGGGCTACCTCGCGGAACACCTCCAAAATGGCATTCGCGGTTTTCTGCCAACTGAAGTGCGCCGCGCGCTGCAGCCCCAGCCTTTCCATGCGCGTGCGCAATTCCGCGTCCAGCAGCAGGTCCCTGAGCGCGCGCACCATCTCGTCGGTGCGGTAGGGATCGAAGAGAATCGCCGCGCTGTCCACCACCTCGGGCAGCGCGCTGGCGTTCGAACAGGCGACCGCTCGTCCGCACGCCATCGCTTCCAGCGCCGGCAGTCCGAAGCCTTCGTAAAAAGAGGGAAACACGAACAGGTCGCAGGCGTTATAGAGCTGGAGCAGGTCGGTATCGGAGACAAAGCCCGGCATGCGGATGCGCTCGCCGACACCGGACTCGCGTACCGCGTCCTGGACGTGCCCGGCGAACCAGGTCGACTTGCCGGCCAGCACCAGGTCGTGGCGAAGCTGCGGGTAGGCGCGCACCAACTCGGCGAACGCGCGGATCAGGCCGATCTGGTTCTTGCGCGGCTGCAGGTCGCCCACGGAAAGAAGGAACGGGCGGTCGAGGGAAAAACGGTCGCGCACCGCAGCCTGCGCCGCCCGGCGGGATACCACCCGGAATTCGGCGCCGGCGGCATTGGGCGCCACCACTACCTTGTCCTCATCGAGGTGGCCATAGACGCGCAGAATAGCGCGGCGCGAGAACTCGCTCACCGTCAGCACCCTGGCCGCGCGATCCACGGTCCGTCGAACCGTCCAGCGCAATTGGCGCGCGCGTCCCCTAGTGAAATACTCGGGATGCTCGAGGAAACTGACGTCATGGACGCTCACCACCACAGGCACCCGGCACGCCACCGGGGCGGTGTACTGCACGTGGAGCAGATCCGGCCGGTCGTGCTGCAGTTTCATGCTCAATTCGCAGCCCAAACGCAGGAACGGGTTGGCGGAGATAGGGCTGGTGCGGATGCCGGCAGGCAGCCACGCGCAAGCTTCTTCCGACGAGACGTACGCCAGGAACTCGCATTCCCGGTCATTGGCGGCGGCGAACCCGTTCAAAAGGCTTCGAACGTAGACCTCATTCCCTGTGAGGCGCCGGCCGATGGCATGTGCATCAACGGCTATCCGCATGAACGGTACCAGTATAACGGAGCATTATGTCCCTCGGCTGTGTCAAAAATCCAAATCGTCCCAAACTGATACCCAGGTAAATTCCTTTTCTAACAACAACCTGCCGGAGTTTCCCAGGGCCAAACGAAGATCCCTGCACGCCAACAGCCGTGACACGGCGCGGGCGAAATCTGACGGGGTGTCGGCCAGCAGCAGGTGCTCGCCATCCCGCACGGGAAGACCTTCGGCGCCCAGCGAAGTGGAGACCACCGGCAGAGCCGCGGCCCAAGCTTCCAGAATCTTGAACCGCGTGCCGCTGCCGGCCAGCACGGGAACCACGCCAACCTGCGCCCGGGCCAGCTCTGTGACGGCGTCCTCCACCGGTCCACTTAGTTCTATACGCGGGTCCCCCGCCACCAGTTTCGCCACCGCGCCTGGTTCTTTGCCGACCAGCCGCCACACGAGTTGCGGCCAGCGATCGCGCAGCAAGGGCCAGACCTCTCGCCGGAAGAAGCGCACGGCGGATAAATTGGGGTGGTACTCGAGATTGCCGGAAAAAACAATCGCCTGCTCTTCTGTTTTTTTGGGAACGGGCGTCCAGGGGATGGCGTTGGGATAAACCCGCACCCGCGCCGCGGGAGCCAGGGCCGCAACCGCCCGGGCATCAGCCAGCGAGGGCGCAAGCACTTCGCTGTACCGCGGCAGCCACTCCGCTTCCAGGCGGGCCGACGCCTCTCCGAAGATGCGATGCGCGAGGCCCACCGCGCCGCCTTCCACCCGGGCGCAGCGGGCGTGCAGCACCGATTCCACGTTGTGCAGGTCCAGCACGGTGCGGCCGCAAGCCGGGGCGATCTGTTCGAGGTACGGCGCGCACCAGGAATGCTCGATGACGCCGATTTCGTAATGGCGCCCGGCCAACGCCTGCTCCACGCGGCGCTCGAAGCCGGCGAAGCGGTCCACCAGCGGGGGCACAGCGCGCGCCAGCCGAATGGCGTTGCGAACCGCGCGCGCCGCCGGGCCGCGCCGGCTGGCGGGGAGAGCGATTTCCGTCACCCGGCGCACCAGCCCGGCGGGCAGCAGCGAGGCCGGCTCCGCCGCCGCCGGCTGCCGGAAAACGATCAGGTCGAGCGCGTAGTGCCGCCCGAGGTATTCCACCAGAGACGCGGTGCGCAGCGAACCGCCGCCCGAGAGCGGATACGGCGCTTCCGGCGCCAGGAGCAGCGCCGCGCGACGATCATCGCCGGCGGTCATTCGCCAAAGCGCCTCCGCGCCTCCTGGTACACCTCGAAGGTCTGGCGCGCGGCGCGCTGCCAGGAAAACTCAGCCGCGCGGGCGAGAGAACGCGCCGCCCATGCGGCCCTCTCTTCCGGATGCTCGATGGCGGCGATCATCGCCTGTGCGAACTCGCGCGCGTTGCCGGCATACACCGCGGCGGTGCCGCCGGTCTCGCGCAGCGCCGGGGAGGCGATCACGCACGCGCCGCACTGCATCGCCTCCACCACCGGCAAGCCGAACCCCTCATAAAGGGATGGGTAGACGAAGGCGATGGCGCCGGAATAAAGGGCGGGCAGGCGTTCATCGGGCACCTCGCCCAACAGGCGCAATCCCGGCTCGGCGGGAATCGCGGGCGCATCCGCGCGCCGGCGGCCGGCCACCACCAGATCCACCGCGTGGCGCTTGCGCGCTTCGCGCCAGGCCTCGATGAGCAGCGGCAGATTCTTGCGCGGCTCGATGGTGCCAACGAAAAGGAAGTAGGGCGGCTCCGGCCGGACCGCGACCGGGGCGAACCATTCGGCGGCGGCTTCCGGCACGGCCACCACCCGATCCGGGCTGAGCTGGAATCGCGCGATGACTTCCTGCCGGACCTGCTCGCCGGGAGTGATCACCATGGTGGCAAGGCCCATCTTCAACAGCAGCGGCGTGCGGCGCATCACGCGCCCGGCGCCCTTGTGCCAGGCCGGATCCCGCCAGGGCGAGAGATCGTGGAGGGTCATCACACTCGGCCGCCGCGCCAGGTAGGGAACGGCGAAGTCCGGTCCGTGTACCACTTCGGCGGCGACACGATTCAGCTCTTGCGCCATACCCCAGAGCCACCAACGGCGCTCGGCCGCGTTGCGCGGCCCGGTTCCGCGCTTCAAGTTGGCCGGAGCGCCCGGAGGCAGGGAAAACGGCTGGTCCGAGATCAGGAAGAATTCGTCGTCCGGATGGGAGCGCGCCAGCGCGAGGCTGAGTTGGCTGGTGTAACGCGCCAGGCCGCCGCTCGAGAGGCTCAAGCTCGCTGCTTCAATCGCTACCCGCATGGGAATCAAGGCGCGACGGCGCCTCGCGGGCAGGATGGACAGAGCATCGCCGTTCGTGGTCTCCTTCGCCGCGGCAATGCCAGCCGCGCCGTCCGGCAGTCAGAACCGTTCGTCTCTCCCACTCTCGCCACGGCTTACGCGCGGTTTGCGTAGTTGCGCTCGTAATAGCTCCGGTATTCTCCGCTGCGCACGCGCGCCACCCACGGCGCGTTGGCGCGGTACCACTCGATGGTGCGCGCCAGGCCGGCCTCGAAATCCATCAGCGGCCGCCAGCCGGTTTCGCGCCAGATCTTCTCGCTCGAAAGCGCATAGCGCCGGTCGTGCCCCGGCCGGTCTTTCACGTATTCGATCAGGCTCTCGGGCTTGCCGGCGAGCGCCAGCAGCTTGCGGATCACGTCCAGATTGGGCAGTGAGCGGTTGCCTCCGATGTTGTAGACCTCGCCGGCGCGCCCTTTGTCGAGCACCGCCAGAATGCCGCGGCAGTGATCGTCCACGTACAGCCAGTCGCGCACCTGCATGCCGTCGCCGTACACCGGCAGCGGCCGGTCCTCGAACGCGTTGGCAATCATCAGGGGAATGAGCTTTTCAGGGAATTGGTAAGGGCCGTAATTGTTGGAGGCGCGCGTCACCAGCACCGGAAGGCGGAAGGTGACGAAGTACGAGAGCGCCAGCATATCCGAGCCGGCCTTTGAGGCCGAATACGGGCTGCTGGGCCGCAGCGGGAACTTCTCGGTGGCTTCCTCGGGCGCGGGCAGGCTGCCGTACACTTCGTCGGTCGAGACGTGCACGAAGCGCGCCACGCGATTCACAGCCGCCGCCTCGAGCAGGCGGAAAGTGCCCAGCAGGTTGGTCTGGACGGCGGGTTCGGGCGATAAAATGCTGCGGTCGACGTGCGACTCGGCGGCGAAGTGCACGATGGCGTCCGGCCTGGTTTCGGCGACCAGGGCATCCACCGTGGCCGCGTCGGTGATGTCGCCGTGCACGAACCGGTAGCGGTCGCTGGCTTCCACTTCGGCCAGGTTTTCCAGGTTGCCGGCGTAAGTCAGCTTGTCGAGGTTGACAACCGCGAAAGAGGTTTCCGCGACCACCATGCGCACGAATGCCGAGCCGATGAAACCCGCGCCGCCGGTGACCAGGATTTTCATCGGCGGCTTACTTTCTTTGGGTTTCCCAATCGTAGTGAATACCGGGGTCGTCGTAGGCGATGCGGCCTTCGTCGCTCGGATCGTAGAAGCGGTCGGTCATGTAAATCAGCATCGCGCTTTCTTCGCCGATGACCTTATATCCGTGGCCCACCCCGGGCGGGATGAGGATCTGCCAGGGGCGCAGCGGGCCGACGTACATGGTGTTGCGCTTGCCGAAGCTCGGTGAGCCCAGCCGGAGATCGACCAGAGCCACCTGGAACAATCCCTTCGCGGGTGTCCAGCAATCGGTCTGGCGCAGGTGAAAGTGGAACGCCTTGATGGCGCCGGGATAGCTGAGCGCCGCCGAAACCTGGCTGGTCGCGGGCGGAAAAGCCCGGGCCAGTCCCTGACCGAGGCGCTGCACTTCGAGAAAATAGCCGCGGTCGTCGGGGTGCACCGGCAGGCGTACGATCTCAACGCCGGCAATGCGCTCCGCCGAATCCGGTGCGCCGATCAATGAGCCGATTCCCTTCGGACATTCGGGCACCGCCAGTTCCAAGCCGCCGAGCGATGCCAGCGGCCGCCCGGATGTCGCCGTTTCTCCCGGCATCAAGCGCTGACGGCTCCTTCCGCGCGCTCCGCCAGCGCGGCGCCGTCCGCGGCGGAATCCTTCACCAGGTTGGCGGCGCGCAGCAGGGAATCGAAGGTGCCGGCATCGGTCCACCAGCCGGAGAGAAACGAAAACGTGAGCGATCCTTCGCGCACGTAGGCGTTGTTGACGTCGGTGATCTCGAGCTCTCCGCGGCCGGACGGGACCAGCGTCTTGATCTTGTCGAAAACGCTGCCGTCGTACATATAAATGCCGGTGACGGCGTAATTCGATTGGGGATGAGCGGGTTTTTCTTCGATGCTGACGATGCGATCGCCCTCTACCTGCGCGACACCGAAACGCTCGGCGTCGGTGACCTCTTTGAGCAGGATGTGCGCGCCGCGCGGCTGGCGGCGAAAGCGATCGGCGGCGGCGCGAATGTCGCCCTGGATGATATTGTCGCCGAGGATGACGCAAATCTTCTGGCCGTCGGCGAAGTGCTCGGCCAGGGCCAGCGCGTCGGCGATGCCGCCCTCGCCCTCCTGATACGTGTAGTGGATATGTTTCAGCCCGAACTCTTTTCCATTGGCCAGAAGACGCAGAAAATCGCCCGAGTTGCGCCCGCCGGTGACCACCATGATGTCCTCGATTCCAGCATCCACGAGTGTCTGGATCGGGTAGTAGATCATGGGCCGGTTGTAGATCGGCAGGAGGTGCTTATTGGTGATTTTAGTGAGTGGAAAGAGCCTGCTTCCGGTGCCCCCGGCGAGAACGATGCCCTTCATCAGCATTCATGATAGCAGGGAGACCGGAGGAAGGGGGCGGGTAGTGCGCTAAACCTGTGTGCCTCAAAAAGCCAATGAGAACAGCCCTGATTGGCCGTCATAGGTGAGGAGGCAACCCTTGAGGATGTCCCGTCCGATGAGCGCGTGAAAACCCTGACTGGCGAGCAGTTCCGAGCATACGACTGGAATTGTATGATGCACCAGCGGAGCGTGAGGTGAGGCGGCAAAAATCACTAGGCTGACGTCATATGTATCTACAGCGACTGGCTGTGCTCCGGTACTTGGCGTATTCATCACTGGTACTGCCCGTCGGTCCGAGATTCAGTGCCGTGAGCACAGACGGATCAATGCAGGTGTTGCTTGCGCCAGTGTCAATCAGGCCTTGAATATTGACGGAATTCGGAACTACTTGGCCCGCAGTCAGGAGAGCGTTCCGTCTGGCTTGACTAACGCCTATGACCGCTCCGACGATCAGGCTCCCGTTTGGTGCTACTTGGCGAGTGAAGTATGGCACGGCTGCAACCGGGAGATGAAATGGATCTGCTCCACGGACTGAATCTGTTTTACCAAGAACGGGGCCAATTGGAACTTGCCGTATCCTTCTTTGATGGCATCCTCATACGTGTCTGATCGCCATGGATCAGGACGAATTTGCCCTCGTTTGCCAGGAGTTCCACTAACTTCTGGTTGTACGTCTCCAGTTCTTTTTCTAGCGCCATAGAACGTGCATCCAATAGTGGTCTAACACTGGAACGGAGGCAACTGCGCTGTTTTCGGACAACTACGTACTATTAGCCAGTGATATCGGTGTTTTGCCGCACGCGAGAATGTCATGTTTCGAGCAACTTGCGCACTGACCAGATGCGGTCACTGATTCCGCTGCCACTGAGCGCACTACCGGGCGGCTTGCCTGCTTACGCGAGGAAGACCTGGCGCTCGGCCTGGCGGCGGCGGACGAGGCCGGGGAGGACCTGCCCGTTGGCTTTGTCGATATCGAGCAGCTCATCGGCGGCCGACGGATCTCCGGCGTTGAGCTTGGCCACCAGTTTCGGGGCGATGGAGGGCAGGACGAGGGCGCCGCCTTTGAGGTTGAAGCACAAGGAGACCAGCGCATCGAACTGGCCTTGAGTCAGCGGCGCGTGGATGATTTTCGGCAGGTCGCGCTCGACGGGAGCGATATCGCCGGCGAGCAATGCCTCGGCCTGTTCTTGGGTGACGGTGTCGCCGGGATTGACGCCGGCGGTGTGGCCCCAGCCGATGGTCCAGACATGCGCCGGACAAAGGTAGGCGTGGAGTTGAAGGCTCTCGAACTGCTTGATGAGGTGGTACGCCGCCGGGCCAGCCTGGCGCGCACCGAAGACGGGAGGGGCGCTCATTGAGCCGTCCTGCGGTCAGCGCGGCCGCTGGCGTGGCGGGGCGCGGGTTGTCCGTGGTGACGGCGATTCGTGAAGGTCATAGAGGCTATGGGCGTGAAGAGAGGATCTGCGAGCCGACAACGGCTGCGCCCACCGGGTTCAGACTGCGATAGATGACCACGCCGTTGAGGCCATAGCCGATCAAGCGGTCGTACCAGCGCGGCCGGGTGAGGCGATTCAAGTTGGCGGCGAAGCTGTCAGTCTGAACGCCGATATCCTGCCATGTTCTGAGATAGGAGGGCCAGTCGCGGCGGAAATCCCGGCTCATGCCGGAGACGTCAATGGCGGCGGTTTCAAAGCTGCGCGAGACGCCGACGTAGCGGTTGAAAATGCAATCGGGGTTGTGGTCGCAATCGAGGAACAGGGGAAGCGCGGCGTCCAACTGGGCGGCGACCGCGGCGGAATGGCGGAGGGCGGGCCGGAGTTCGTCTTCAAGTGAAGCGCCGGCGGCAACCGCCGAATCGATCTGTGACAGGGAGCCGGCTACGCGGCGTCCGGCAGCATCGCCGAAATCGGCGGTTTGCGAAAGCAGGCCGACGCGGAAGGCGGTGGCCTGCCGGTCGGAAAGCGCCAGCGCGGCGGCGCGCGTCGCGGCGACCTGGCGCGAGAGATCGCGGCGGGTTGCGTCAACTTCCTGAACCAGGGCGGCCCGGGTCAAGCGGATCTCGGAGGGAAGCGCCGTGACCGTGACCGTGGCGGCCCGCACAAAAACGGTTGCCGCCACCACGAACGCGGCGAACGCCGCGATCAGGGCACAAACAATAACCTGCTGAACTGTTTTCATGCAGAAACCGCGCTTCTTGCGAGGAGACACCAAGGGCGTAGACTATTTCGTTGCGGGTGGCCGGGCTTCCCGGACTTATCGCCGTGCGTATCGGCCACCCCATGAATCGAGCAGGAACTTCGATGATCTAGGCCCGCTGGATGGCGGACATATCGTTGCCGATTCGTTCCTTACCCTCTGATATCCGGCGGGCGGCAATGAAGGCTATCCGTATACCGCCGGCGGTCATGGATTCCAGAATCCAACGTCTTCCGTCGGGAGTCCTGCCCGTAGGGGACCCCGCATGCCTTTGAGGGGCGCCGGAAGTTCAGTATCACTACAGTGCAACGTTCCCCGGCCGGGGAGAAAGCGGTTGCGGCCGCGCGAGTGGACGCGCTGCCTCGATCCGGTTTCACTATGACAGGCGAGCGCCGCGCGCCGCGGCGGAACGGCGGGTAAATCAATGGAAACGCGGGAGCGAAAAAGTGCGAGTGCGCGTGACCGGGTTGCGGTCAGAAGAAGGCCCGTGCCTGCCCGGAGGCGCGGCAGTGGGCCTGCGGGCGAGCGGAGAGGGCGGTAGCGGCTGCCGCCCGGTGGCGGGCGGGCCGGGGAGCGGCCTCACTTTGCTATTCTCGGAATTTGCCGAAGCCTGATCCTGGCCGTCACGATCGTCTGCAGTGGCTGAATGCGGTTCTGCTGGCGCTAACGGGGCTATTTCTGCTGGGGCTGTTTTCGACCGAACTGGCGGACACGGACGCGTGGTGGCACCTGGCGACGGGGCGCTATATGGCGGAAACGCACCGGCTGCCGACGCCTGACCCGTTCGCTTACACGACCGCGGGGGCGCGCGACGCTTATCCGGGCGAGGGAGCGACGCGGCGCTTCAACCTGACGCACGAGTGGCTGGCGCAGCTGGCGATGTACGGGATGGAACGGGCCGGCGGCATGGGCGCGGTGGTATTGGGGAAAGCGCTGCTGCTCGCGCTGCTGTGCGGCGCGACGGGGTGGACGGCGGCGCGGCGCACGGATTCGCTGCTTTGGGGCGTGGCGGCGGCGCTGGCGGCGGCGGCGCTGGCCGTGGAGTTCGCGCACGACCGGCCGAGTATACTGAGCTACGTTTTCGCGGCGGTATCGATCGCCATTTGCGAGCGCGGCCGGCGGTTATGGCTGCTGCCGGCGCTGGCGTTGGTTTGGGCGAACTGCCATGGCGGATTCTTCCTGGGATGGATGGTGGCGGGCGCCTACGCGGCGCAGGCGCTGGTGCGGGGGGCGGCGGACCGGCGGCGGTGGCTGGCGGCCACGGCCGCGACGGTGGTAATTTCCGGCGTGAACCCGAACGGCTACGGCGCGCTCGCAGCCGTGCTCCGCTACCGGGCGAGTCCGCTGCAGGCGTCGCTGATGGAATGGGCGCCGGCGAGCCTGTGGGGATCGCCCTATGCGTTCGACCTGCTGCTCTACGCGGCGGCGCTGGCGATGCTTCTTTCGTGGCGGCGGGTGCGAGTGGCGGACTGGCTGCTGGGGGCGGCGTTCGCGGCGGCAGCGCTGACGGCGTTCCGCAATGGAATGCTGGTGGGGGTACTGGCGCCGATCCTGATTGCCGACTATTTTCCGTGGAAGCGGCCGCTGCCGCGCGCGGCGCGATGGGCCGCCGCGGCAATGTTGTCGGCGGGCCTGGTTTGGGGCGTCAGCACCGGGCGATTTTTCGAGCTGCGCGCGGCGGACTGGCGATTTCCGGAAGGCGCGGTGCGGTTTCTGCGCGAGCACGGCATTCGAGGGCCGCTCTTTAATACCTACGAGTACGGCGGCTACCTGATTTGGAACAAAGAGCGCGTGTTTATCGACGGCCGGGCGTTGAGCGAACAGGTATTTCAGGACTATCGGTGGATTCTGGGTTCGCCGCCGGGAGACCCGGGGCGGGAGCGGGCATTGGAGCGCTACGGAGTGGCGGCGATGGTGGTGAATGGCTTCGAATACAACTCGGGCACGCTGTATCCGCTGGTGCCGGCGATGACCACGCAAGCGGGCTGGCAGCTGGCTTACGAGGACGCGCAGGCGCTGGTTTATCTGCGCGATTTGCCGGCGGGAGTGGGGGCGCTGGGCGGGAGCCGCGTGGATTCGCACCTGGAAAGCGAGTGCCGGCTGCACGTGGAACGCGATCCGGAGTTTTCACTTTGCGCGCGCACGCTGGCGGATCTGTACATGAGAGCCGGCAACCGTGAGAAGGCGCGGAGCTGGCTGCGGTATTACCTGGACCATCCGTATGGCGACGACCCGGAGGCGCGGCGGGCGTACCTGCAAATGTTCCCATAACGCGCGAGGGTGTTTCGATTCCCCAGTTGGGAGGACTTCTCACGCTGTTTCTATTGCTGGGACTCGCCGCGATCGCCTGGGCGGGACACAGCCTGGCCACCGGAAAAGGGCATTACAAAGGCTGCCCGCCGGGAGGTTTCGACCGTAAACAAGACCCGTTTAACTTCTGGGCCCCGACGATCGTCATCCTCGCTTGCGGTATCTGCATGATTCTGATTTATCTGGGGGTAATTCCGCTGCCTGCGCGGCGGTATGGGCGCTGAGGGTTGTGGCCCGCCGGGGCCAGGCGAGAGTTTCGGGCACTGTAGTACTTTGCAATGGCGGGAAACGCCTGCACTACGATAAGATAGGGATCAGAGGCCGGTCGGCGCTGGTGAGAGGTAATTTTGAAGAGATTTGTCTTAATCCCGATTCTTGTGTCTGCATTCGTGGCTCAAACGGCGCCGCTGGCGATGGTTGTTTTGAACACGACCGGATGGAACGGCGGGCGCACGCCTTCGGGCTGGGAGATTAAGGTAAATCACGGCAAACCGGTGGTTTCGCAGTGCCGCGAGGGGGACACCGCGTGCCTGCACCTGTTGAGCGTGCGGTCGTCATTCTCGCTGGAAAAAGCGGTGGACGTGGATCCGGCGCAGATGCCGTACCTGACGTGGAGCTGGAAGGTGGCGCAGCTTCCGGGCGGTGGCGACTTTCGCAAGGCATCGACCGACGATCAGGCGGCGCAGCTACTGGTGGCATTCACCGACCGGAGGGTAATCTCCTACATCTGGGACACGGGAGCGCCGAAGGGGGCGATGGAGAACGTGAGCTCGATTCCCTTGATGCGGATCGTAGCGGTGGTCTGCGAATCCGGTTCCGGGCAGGCGAACCAGTGGATTGCCGAGAGCCGCAACGTGGCGGCGGATTACGCGCGGGCGTATGGCAGACCGGCGCCGCGCGTGAGAGGCCTGCGCATCCAGATCAACTCGCAGCACACCGGCACGGTAGCCGAGAGCTACTTCGGGGAAGTAGCTTTCCGCAGCACGCTGCAATAGCCCAATGATTCTGCTTACCGGCGGCACAGGCTTCGTGGGAAGCCACGTGCTGGAGCGGTTGCGCGCGGACGGCGCGCCGGTTCGGTGCCTGGTGAGGCCGAAGGCGGGCAGAGCGCCGGATGCGGGATTACCGGGCGGAGCGGAAATCGTAGCGGGGGATCTGGAGACGGGCGCGGGCTTGCAGGAAGCGCTGGACGGAGTGGAGACAGTAATCCACCTCGCGGGGGTCACCAAGGCAGTCACCGGGAAGGAATACTACGCGGGGAACGTGCGCGCCACGGCGAATCTTCTGCTGGCGATGGCGGGCAGCGATGCGCGGCTGGTGCACGTGAGCTCGCTGGCGGCAGTGGGGCCGGCGGAATCGGCGACACGGCCGGTGGATGAAAACACCGAACCGCACCCGCTGACGCATTACGGAAAGAGCAAGCTGGAAGGCGAGAGGCTGGTGCGGGCGAGCCGGCCGGATGCGGTGATTGTGCGGCCGCCGGTGGTATATGGGCCGCGCGATCGGGATGTGCTGCAGATTCTGAAGCCGGTGGCAAAGGGCTGGGCGCTGGAAATGCGGGGCGGCGAGCGCTGGGTGAGCGTGATTTACGTAGGCGACCTGGCGGCGGGGCTGGCCTGCCTGGCGGCATCGCAGGCGGGAGCGGGGCGCACGTACTACCTGGCGCACCAGGAACCGGTTTCGTGGAGCGGGCTGGCGGCGGCGGCGGCGCGCATCATGGGGGTGAGGCTGAGGACGGTGCGGATACCGACGTGGGCGGCGCGCACGGTGGGAGCCTGCGCGGAGGCCTGGTCCTACGCGGCGGGGCAACCGAGCATCATTTCACGGGAAAAGGTCGCCGAAGGGCTGTGCGCGGCGTGGACCTGCGACGCGAGCCGGGCGCGCGCGGAACTCGGGTTCAGGGCGCCGACTGACCTGGAGCGCGGGCTGGCGGAGACGCTGGCGTGGTACAAAGAGGCTGGATGGCTGAGCTACTGAAGGCCTCGGCCGCGGGCCGGCAGCTTTGGGCCGTCGACAAAATCATCCTCAGTTATCTGGCGTTCACCAGCATTCTCCTGGCGGGATGGTGGCGCGGGATACCGGATGCCGCGGCACTGGCGGCGGCACACGTGGGCGGCGCTGCGCTGCTGCTGATCGAGATCAAACTGCCGAATCGGACGAGCTGGTATTTTCGCTGCTGGTATCCACTTCCCTACGTGGCGGCGTGCTACAAGGAGATGGCGCTGCTGATTCCGGCGGTGCGGCACGACGACGCCGACCGCTGGCTGGCGAACCTCGATTTTCGCTTTTGGGGTGTGCACCCCACGATCTGGCTGGAGCGGATTTATCATCCCGCGCTGACGGAATATCTGCAGTTTGTATATACGCTTTTTGTGCCGGCGGTACTGTTGGTGGCCTTTTTATTGTGGCAGCGGCGGCGCTATGGAGAGTTCCAATATTACGCGTTTGTGATTGCGCTGGGCTTTTTGGCCTCGTACGTGGGGTATCTGGCGGTACCGGCAAGAGGTCCCCGGTTTTTACTAAGGCCCTTGGAACACATGCCGTTACGTGGTATGTGGCTGTTTGAAAACATGCAACATACGCTGGACCGGCTGGAATCGGCGCATTACGATTGCTTCCCCAGCGGGCACACGGAACTCACCGTACTGGCGTGCTGGTCGAGCCGTTTGGTATCAAACCGGCTATTCGGGGCCTATTTCTGCTACACACTGTCGATCATTTTTGCTACAGTTTATCTTCGATACCACTATACGGTCGATCTGCTCGCAGGGGCGGCCCTGGCGCTGACCCTGATTTTGGTTTCACCATTTTGTTACCGCGTTCTGCGGGAAAGGGCGTGAACGTTTGGGAGGAATCGAGGTTGCGGCAGCGGAAGGCAAGGGCGGCCTGAAGCAGTTCGTAGAGCTGCCGTATCGGCTCTACCGGAACGATTCGCACTGGGTTCCCCCGTTACGCATCGCAGTGAAAGAGCTATTGGACCGCGCGAAGCATCCGTTTTACGCCAATGCCGAGGCGGAGTACTTTCTGGCGACGCGGGATGGAGAAGTGGTGGGCAGGATCGCGGCGGTGCTGGACAAAGCGCACAACCGATTTCATAGCGAGGACGCCGGTTTTTTCGGCTTCTATGAATCGATTAACGACCCGGCGGTGGCCCAAGCGCTGTTGGACCGGGCGTGGCAGTGGCTGGGGCAGCGGGGCGCCAAAGTGATGCGCGGGCCGATGAATCCGTCCACCAACTACGAGTGCGCGACGCTGATTGACGGGTTCGATTCCGATCCGATGGTGATGATGTCGTACAACCCGCGCTATTACGCGGAACTGATGGACGGTGCCGGGCTGCGCAAAGCCAAGGACCTGTACGCGTACAGCAGCAGCGTGGCCGGGGTGGAGACGGAGAAGAGCGAGCGGGTGGCGGAAAAGGCGCTGGCGGCGGCGGGTGTCACGGTGCGGCCGATTGACATGAAGAACTTCAACGCCGATGTGGAGCGGGTGTGGCAGGTGTACAACTCGGCCTGGGAGCGCAACTGGGGATTCGTGCCGATGTCGCGGGAGGAGTTTGCCGCGATGGGCAAGGAAATGAAGCAGATCCTGAAGCCCGAGCTGGTACTGATCGGCGAGGTAAAGTCGCAGGTAGTGGGGTTTGCGCTGGCGCTGCCGGATGTCAACCAGGCTTTGAAGCCCGCGGGGGGGAGGCTTTTCCCCACGGGGTTGGTTAAAATACTGTATTATCAACGTTTGATAAAGGGCGTCCGGGTTCTGGCGCTGGGCGTGGTGGAAGAATTCCGCGCATCGGGGCTGGCGCCGGCATTTTACGCCACATTGACACGCAACGCCCGGAGGTTAGGCTACCGGGATTGCGAGATGTCCTGGATTCTGGAGGACAACGTACTCATGAACCGGTCCCTGGCCATGATGGGGGCGAAACGGTATAAGACGTACCGAATTTATGAATGGAATTGAGAGAGATGCGCCTTTCTACTAGCGACGTCGCCGGCAAGAAAAGGGGCAGCGGAACGAACGACATTTTTGAGAAATGCCGGAACTTCACTCGTCCGGGTGATCTCCAGTCCGCTGGGCTCTACATGTACTTCGAGGTCTTTGGGGATCGCGAAGGATGCGGGCCTGGAGAGGTCCGCATCGGCAAGCGGAAGGTGCTGATGTTCGGGTCGAACGATTATCTCGACCTGATCACGCACCCCAAGGTAAAGGAAGCCGCGGTCCAGGCAGTCAAGAAGTATGGCAGCGGGTGCAGCGGTTCGCGACTGTTAAACGGGACGCTGGACCTGCACGTGAAGCTGGAAGCGGAGCTGGCCGCATTCGTACACAAAGAAGCGGCCATCATCTTCGGCACGGGATTCCAGGCGAACTACGCGACGCTGAGCGCATTGACGGAGAAGGGCGACGTGATGGTGTGCGACCACAACCTGCACGCCAGCCTGGTGGAAGGGGCGCTGCGGTCGCCGGCGCGCACGGTGAGGTTCCGGCACAACGACCTGGAGCACTTCGAGCGCTGTCTGGAGAACTGCCCGCCGGAGGAGAAGATTTTCATCGTCTCCGAAGGCGTATTCAGCATGGAAGGCGATATCGCCGACCTGCGGGGGATCACGCGGCTGGCGAAGCCGTACGGGGCGCGGGTTTACGTGGATGAAGCGCACGGAATCGGCGTGTTGGGGCCGACCGGAGCGGGCGCGGCGGAGCACCTGGGCGTGCTGGACGATGTCGACATTGTGATGGGCACGTTCAGCAAGTCGCTGGCGTCGGTGGGCGGGTTCATCGCGGCCGAACGGGAGGTGGTGGACTATTTGAAGCACACGGCGCGGCCGTTTGTGTTTTCGGCGAGCCTGCCGCCGGGATCGGTGGCGGCGGTGGGGGCGGCGCTGGAGATCATGCAGCGTGAGCCGGAGCGGCGGCGGCACGTGCTGCACGTGGCGCGAATCCTGCGCGAGGAACTGCGAGCGCACGGATTCTCGGTGCTTCCCGGCGAGACGGCGATCGTGCCGGTGGTGGTGCGCGAGGAACTGGACCTGTGCCGGCTGTGCAAGACGCTGCTGGCGGGCGGGATCTACATCAACCCGGTGCTGCGGCCGGCGGCGGCGCAGAACCTGCTGCGGATATCGTGCACGGCGGCCCATACGGAACAGCACGTGGACCGGCTGGTGAAAACGCTGGTGCGGGTGACCTCAGAGCTGGGCATCGAGCGGTAGGCGAGACCCACGGTTTTCGCGGTCTGCCGCCTGCCTGCAGACGTGCCGGCGGGCGAACGGGGCCGATTCGTCTCTGCTCCTTTGGCTGCGATCAGCATAGAATAGTCGGCAATGCCCGTTTCCGCAGCCGATCTCCTTCTTCTTGGGCAATACGACACGCCCACGATTTCCAACGTGATCGAGCTATTCGAGGTGCGCCCGCGCCGCGAGGGCTTTATGGACGGGCGCATCCGCGCGTGTTTTCCGGAGATGGGGCCGATGGTGGGCTATGCGTCGACGGCGACGATGCGCACGGCGTATCCGCGCGCCGCGGGCGACGTCTACAGCGGACTGGATGAACAGGTAGGGCGCTTCGCCGAACTGCCGGGGCCGGCGATCGTGGTATTTCAGGACCTGGACGATCCGCCGGTGGGGGCAACCTTCGGCGAAGTGATGTGCGCGAGCTACCAGAGCTTCGGCGCGCTGGGGGTGATCACCAACGGTCCGGCGCGCGATCTGGAGCAGGTGCGGAAGCTGGGATTCCGGGCGTTTTCGGACGGGGTGGTGGCGTCACACGCCGACAGCCACATCACATCGCTCCACCAGGCGGTGCGCGTGGGCGGGCTGGTAGTACGGCCGGGGGACCTGCTGCACGCGGACGCGAACGGGGTGTGCAGCATTCCGGAGGAGATCGCGTCCGAGGTGGCGCAAGCGGCGCAGGAATTCGTGGCGGCGGAAGCGGTTTGCATCGGCTGCGCGCGCAGCGGGAATCGGGACCTGGCGGCCTATGCGGGGGCGCGGCGCGAGATGGCGGAGCGGATTGCGGCGCTGGGCAAACGCGTGCGGGCCAAGGGGCGGGCACCCGGCCTGGGCGGCCTTAACGGCTGACGCCCAGGGGGCGAACTCACCCGATTGATCTTTGCCGCCGAATCGCTTAGAGTAACCCTCAAGCTTTACTGGAGGACAGTTATGGCCTCTGCTTCTCGCGATATTGAAGGTAACTGGTATGGGATGATGGTTCATTATCCCAGCCGTGGGGTGATCCATGTCTCGTTGGCCGATGAGAACGGATCGTACGCAGGCAACTGGGACCTTACAGGGCTTGGCCGCGGGCCCGGGAAGCACGGAGCGTTCCTCGCCACCCGCATGGCCGGCTTCTTGAATGTCCGCATCACGACCAGACCGCTGGCGAACGCGCAGTGCCAACTCAGCATCCTGAAAGAGAAGGGCGAATCGATGATCACGGGCGTGATTCCGCTGGCGGGAGCCGCGATCCCGTTTGCCACGGTAACGCTATTCCGCCACAAGGCGCCAATGGTGGAGATGTCGGGCATCTGTCCCACGATTGAATTCAAGCAAAAGAGGGCGTAAAATCCGGAACCGGCCCCGGTGCCGGCGATGGAGCAGCAAAATTCATTTTCCGGTGCCCGCACGGATCGAGAGCGGACCGTGCAATACGCCGTAGGATCGCCTCCTCAGGCCGCGCGCGCCCGGACTCCGGCCTTTGCGATCGCGGCTGCCGGCATCGGAGTGATCTCGTTCGGTTTTGTGATCGCCGGCATTGTGTTGCGGGGCGGAATCTCTGTCGCGCCGGGGTGGGACGCGGCTTTCATCGACGGTGCTTACCGGGTGACGGATGCCGGGCCGCAGGCGGCAGGATTGGCGCCGGGTGACCGTATCGTCGAGGTCGCAGGGGATCGCTGGGCGTGGTTCTACGGTCCGCAGTTAGCGCTCTCACGCATCCGGGGCTCGGGTTCGTACGAGGTGACGGTGCTCCGCGCGGGCGGCGTGGTGCAAGTCCCATTGCGCCTGAGGAGGGTGGAGGGCAGTTGGGAAGCGGTGGTGCCGAACCTGCTGGTATGCGCCCTTCTCTATGCCCTGGGCTTCTGGATTGGGAGCGTGAAGTTCCGGGATGTCACCGGAAGGCTGGCAACGCTGGCTTTTCTGCTGACCGTGTTTACGTTTCTATCGGTGGTGGCGCGGGCGTTTCCCGGCTGGAGCAACTTCACTTCCGCATTGGCGCTGGTGGTGGCCAACCTCGCCAGGCCAGTCAATCTGGCGGTTGGATACCATTTCTTCTCGCGGTTTCCGCAACCTTTGCCGGAATCGGCTGTGAGAGTCGCATTGCGGCGGGTTCTCTACGGGCTCGCTGTGTTGTTGTGGGTTCCGCTCAACGCGCCGGCGATGGCGCATGTGATGGGTGTCGCACCCGGCCGGGCGTTGGCTCTGGTGGCAACCCTTCAGACGGATGCGCGTCCGGGAGGGCTGCTGATTCCGGCGTATGAAACGCTGGCGGCGGTGCTGATGGGGGTGGCGCTGGCGCGGAACTACTATCGGTCGGGAGATCCGGATTCGCGCCGGCGCCTTCGCTGGGCGGGACTCGGGTTTGCAGCCACGTTAGGTGTATTCCTCGTGTTCGCGCTGCTCAAGCTGCTTTGGTACCTGACCGGCAGCAGCACGATCGATTCGCTGGAGGGGTTCGCCAACAATGTGGCCACCCTAGTGATCGGGTTGTCCTGCGTGGCACTGGCGTACGGCGTGGCCCGGCATCGCGTGCTGGGGATCCACGTGGTGGCCCGGCGCGGCGCTCACTACCTGCTGGCGAAGCGCGCGCTGCAGGTCTTTATCGTGCTGCCGGCGCTGCTTCTGGTGTTCGAGATGATGCGCTCTCCGGACCGGCGCGTGCGCGACGTGTTCCTGCACGAGCCATGGCCGTTCTATGTGCTTGTGACCGTGACGGGCGCGATCAGCCTGCGCTACCGGGGCCAAATGCGCTCGTGGCTGGACCGCAGGTTCTTCCTTCCGCAGCTCGAAGCCGAAGGGTTTCTGGTTGCGCTGGCGGAGCGAATCAGGACGGCAGAGTCGGACGCCGAGGTATGTCTGAGCGCCGCGCGGGAAATTGACGCCGCGCTTCAGGTCACCGCGTTTCATGTCCTGGTGCGCTCGCCGAACGATGGAAAGCTGCGCGTGGCCCACTCACAGGCGATCGACACGGCGGTGCGCTTGCGGGACTGGCTGAACGGTTGGGGCGCAGATCTTCTCAGGGCCGGCGCGATCTTCAGCGTGTATGAGTGTGAAGACACCGGGCGCGGGGAAGTGACCGAATGGCGCCTGCCCGCGGAACAACTGGTAGTGCCATTGATCGGCACGAACCGCGCGGAAATGGGGGCGCTGGTTCTGGGGCCGAAGCGATCCGAACAGCCGTATACCGGGCGGGACCGCAATCTCCTCCAGACGGTCGCGTGCCAGATCGCGCTGGTTTACGAAGTTTTGCGACTGAAGGAGAGCGTGGAGCGCGAGAAGCGCGCGGGGGTGCAGGCGCTGGGGCGTCTGGACGAAGGTTTTGCGCAGCTTTTGAACGAATGCCCCGATTGCGGCCGCTGTTGCACGGCCGCCGAAACCGCGTGTCCGCACGATGGCGCAGCCCTCACGGTGACGCTGCCGGTGGAGAAAACCATCGGCGGCAAGTACCGTCTGGACCGGCGGATCGGGCGCGGAGGAATGGGCGTGGTCTACGAGGCCGCGGATCTCAGCCTTGGCCGGAGCGTGGCCATCAAGATCATGGTTGGGGATTTGTTCGGAAACGCGCAGGCGCTCACGCGGTTCGAACGCGAGGCTCGGGTCGAAGCCGCACTGAGCCATCCCAATATCGTTCGCATTTACGATTTCGGGCGGCTGCCGAGCGGCGGGGCTTACCTGGTGATGGAACTCGTCCCAGGCGTCTCGTGGCGTGAGCGGCTGAGAGACCGCGGGGGAATTCCGCCGGCGCAACTTGCACACTGGATGAAACAGCTGTGCTCAGCCATGGAGGCCGCGCATGCCAAAGGGATTATCCACCGCGACCTGAAGCCGGAGAACATCATGATCACGAGCGCGGACCCAATGGGTCGAGTGATTGTGCTGGACTTCGGGCTGGCGAAATTGCGCGAGGGCAACTCTTCCCGCGATTTGACCGTCACGGGCCCGGTGATGGGCACCCTCGGATACATGTCGCCCGAACAACGGGCCGGGCGGAGGGTCGATGCGGCCACGGACGTGTTCGCGCTGGCGGTGATTTGCGCGGAGACACTCACGGGGCGACGACCGCCGCGGGGTGGGCCATCCATGCGATGGCTGGAGGAGGGTCTCGCGCGGGCCGGGCCGCGTTGGACAGCGCTGGGCGGAGCGCTGGAGCGCGGTTTGGCGGAACATCCGTCGCGGCGCCCCACGGTTGGGGAGCTGTGGCGGAGCCTGGCAAGCGCCCTGGCGGAACAAGACGTGCAGCCTTCCACCGCGGGTTCAACGGACGATGTGAAGACGGTCACCATGACAGGCGGCGCCGAAGCGGACCGGTGAGCGGCAGTGGGGCCGCCGTCCCATCCGGCCTGCTACAAGAGATAATGAAGACCGGAGGGACGAAGACAAGTGGCAACCACGACGTCGCCGATTTCCATTTCGCTCGAGAACGAGAAGAACCCGTGGATCGCCGCCGCGGCGCGGTTCGACGAGGCCGCGATGCGGCTGAAGCTGGACGAAGGCATGTGCAAGGTGCTGCGCGCGCCGAACAAGGAGATCACGGTCAACATACCGGTGCAACTGGATGACGGGCGGATCGAGG